>Ga0209278_1002134_pt1 | contig 11261 bp, 7 predicted proteins | sample JI81BgreenDNA_FD_187504 | JGI IMG/M metagenome (GOLD analysis project Ga0209278, IMG submission 187504) | Wastewater effluent complex algal communities from Wisconsin, to seasonally profile nutrient transformation and Carbon sequestration -... | ecosystem: Engineered > WWTP > Effluent > Algae... | reverse complement strand
GCGTCGTCGATGAAGCCGCAGGTGTTGACGATCACGAGGTCGGCCCCCTCGTAGCGCTTGGCCGTGGCGTAGCCCTCGGCGCTGAGCTGGGTGAGGATGAGCTCGGAGTCGGTCAGCGCCTTGGGGCAGCCGAGCGAGACGAAGCCGATGGTGGGCGGGGCCGAGGCGGGGCGCGGGGTGTCGGTCATCGCGCGATTCTCGCCGAGGCGGGCCGCGCGGCCGCGCCGGCCGGGGGCTCAGCGCTGCGGCGGGAAACCCGGCACGCCCGGGAACATCGCGCCCGCCTTCTGCGCGCGCTCGAACATCGAGCGGCCCTGGGCCACGTAGGCGTCCATCAGCCCTTGCATGGCGGCCGACTGGCCGTTGACGAACTGCGTCCAGAGCTCGGTGCTGGCCATGCCCGGCACCGGCGCGGGCTCGAGCAGACCCTTGCCCTGCTGCAGCAGCTGCTGCTGGAACTCGGCGAAGGCCAGCAGGTTGCGCTCGATCATCGAGCCCAGCAGCCCCTGCATGGCGTGGCCGTGCAGGCGGATGATCTGGGCCAGCGCGGCGGCCGAGAACAGCGGCACGCCGCCGCTCTCTTCTTCAAGAATGATCTGCAGCAGGATGCTGCGCGTGAGGTCTTCGCCGCTCTTGGCGTCGCGCACCTCGAAGGGTTCGGCCGCCAGCACCATCTGCTTGACGTCGGCCAGCGTGATGTAGCTGCTGCTGCGTGTGTCGTAGAGGCGGCGGTTGGGGTACTTCTTGAGCACACGCACGGGACTGTCGGCCTCGGCGCCGGGCGTGGTGCCTGCGGGAGCCTCGGCCCCGGCCGATGGGGTCGGCGGCGCCGGGCTGCGGGCCTTGCTGCGGGAAGAAGCCATGCGGGGCATGCTAGCAGCGGGCCTCTGGCCGCCGGCGCGGGGCTTACCCCGCCCCGCCCGTGGCACCGCGGGCCACGAAGTGCGGGTTCTCGAAACCCGGCTTGCCGTAGGCCAGCGGTCGGCCGTCGAGCGTGCACACCTCGCCGCCGGCGGCGCGCAGCACGGCGTGGCCGGCGGCGGTGTCCCATTCCATCGTGCGGCCCAGGCGCGGGTAGAGATCGGCCTCGCCCGTGGCCACGAGGCCGAACTTCAGCGACGAGCCCGCCGGCCGGTGCGTGAGCGGCCGCCCCGCCAGGCCCTGCGCCAACAGCCAGCCCTGCAGCGCGGCCTCGTCGCCGTGCGAGCGGCTGCTGGCCAGCACCAGCTCGCCCGCGGCCGGCACCGCGCGGCAGGCGATGGCACGGCGGCCGCCGGTGTCGTCGCACCAGGCGCCCTGCCCCACGAGGCCGGCATAACGCCGGCTCTGCACGGGCACCTGCACCACGCCCAGCACGGGCGCGCCCCGCTCCACCAGCGCGATGTTCACGGTGAACTCGCCGTTGCGCGACACGAACTCGCGTGTGCCGTCCAGCGGGTCCACGAGCCAGAAGAACTCGGCCGTGGCCGGCACCTCGCCGCGCGCCGCGGCCTCCTCGGCCACCACGGGCACGCCGGGTGTCAGGCGCCTGAGCCCGGCCACGATGTGCGCCTCGGCGCGTTCGTCGGCCACAGTCACGGGCGAGGCGTCGGCCTTGCCCTGCACGGCAAAGTCGGTGGCGTAGACCTCGAGGATCAGCGCCGCCGCTTCGTCGGCCAGCGCCTCCACGGCGGCCAGCAGTTCCCGTGTCGGCCGCATCAGTCGGCCGCCCCGCCGTAGCCCGGCGTGGGCGCCACCGGCGGCCGGCCGCGGCCCAGCAGCTTGCGCACCACCCAAACCAGCAGCCGCCAGACGAAGCGCACCATCACCAGCGCGAGCAGCGCCTCGACGAAGGTCAGCACGAAGGCCGTGAAGTGGTTGAAGCGCTCGGCTCGGCGCTGGAACTTGGCCACCATGCGGTCGCGCGCGATCTCGATGGAGTCGTAGAAGCTCGGGATCACCAGCAGCGTCAGGAAGGTGCTCGTGATGACGCCGCCGATGATGGCCACGGCCATGGGCCGGTAGAACTCGCCGCCCTCGCCGATGCCCACGGCCACCGGCACCATGCCCGCCACCAGCGCAAAGGTGGTCATGAGGATGGGCCGCAGCCGCTTGCGGCCGGCGGCCATGAGCGCGTCTTCTCGGCCCATGCCTTCCTTCTCGAGCACACGCGCGGCGTCGAGCAGCAGGATCGCGTTCTTGGCCACCAGGCCCATGAGCATGATCACGCCGATGAAGCTCATGAGGTTGAGGCCGCTGCCCACCATGAGCAGGGCCACGACCACGCCGATCAGCGACAGCGGCAGCGACAGCATCACCGCCAGCGGCGCCGTGAAGCTGCCGAACTGCACCACGAGGATCAGGTACATCAGGCCCACGCCCATGACCAGCGCCGTGCCCATGGCCCCGAAGACCTCCTGCTGGTCGCGCGAGGCGCCGGCCAGCTGCAGGCCGTAGCCGGGCGGGAAGTTCATCTCGGCCGCGATGCGGCGGGCGTCGGCCGTCACCTCGCCCGGGCTGCGGCCCTGCACGTTGGCGGCCACGGTGATGGTGCGCTGGCCGTCCTCGCGCTGGATCTGGCTCGGTGCCTTGCCCATGGTGACGGTGGCGATCTGCTCGAGCGGCACCATCATGTTGCTGCCCGTCACGGTGATGGGCAGGCGCTCGATGTTGGCGGCGTCCACGCGGTCTTCGGGCGCCAGGCGCACGGCCACGTCTCGGGCCTCGCCGGTGGGGTCCACCCAGTCGCCCACCTCCACGCCGGCAAAGGCCACGCGCAGCGCCTGCGCGGCGTCGTTCACGCTGATGCCCAGGGTGTTGGCCAGGCTGCGGTCGAGCTCGATCTGCAGCTCGTTCTGCGGGTCCTGCTCCGACAGGCCCACGTCCACCGCGCCCGGCACCTGGCGCAGGCGGGCCATGAACTCGCTCGTCAGCTCTAGCAGCTTGCGCGAGTCTTCACCCGTGAAGCGGATCTGCACCGGCTTCTGCGCGCCCATGTTCAGGTCGTCGAGCACCACGTACTCGGCGCCCACCAGGCGCGCCATCAGCGTGCGCAGCTCGGCGGCGATCTCGGGCGCGCCGCGCTTGCGCTCGGTGCTCTTGCCGATGTCCACGTAGATGCGGCCACCGCCCACGCGCACCTGGCTGTTGGTGGCCACGGTCTCCTTGACACCGCGTGCCAGTGTCGCCGCGGCCTCGACCTTGAGGCGCGCGTACTCCAGGCTGGTGCTGGCCGGCGTGCGCACGTCGATGGCGATGGTGCCGGCGTCGGAGCTCGGCAGGAAGCTGCTGCCGCCCCACTTGGCCTGCAGGCCGATGGCGGCCACCAGGCTGAGGATGGCGAAGGCCGCCATCCAGCGCCGGTGGTGCAGCGCCCAGGCGATGACGTGGCCGTAGCGGTCGGCCTGGTGGTCGAACCAGGTGTTGAAGCGCTGCAGCCACAGGCTCAGGCCCTTCTTGGGCGCGTGGTGGTGGCCCGGCGGGTCGCCCCAGTAGGCCGAAAGCATCGGGTCGAGCGTGAAGCTGATGAACAGGCTCACCATGACGGACGCCACGACGGTGAGCGCAAACGGCGCGAACCACTGCCCCGAGACACCCGGCATGAAGGCCACCGGGATGAACACCGCCACGATCGAGAACGTGGTGGCCGCCACCGCCAAGCCGATCTCCTTGGTGCCGATCAGCGCCGCCGTGATGCGGTCGGCCCCCATCTCCATGTGGCGCACGATGTTCTCGCGCACCACGATGGCGTCGTCGATGAGCACGCCGATGGCCAGGCTCAGGCCCAGCAGGCTCATGAAGTTGAGCGAGAAGCCGCACAGCCACACGGCGATGAAGCTCGCCAGCACGCTGGTGGGCAGGCTCAGCGCCGTGATCAGTGTGCTGCGCCAGGAGTTCAGGAACACGTACACCACGAACACCGTGAGCCCGGCGCCGAACACCAGCGCGTGCGTCACGTTGTAGAGGCTGCTCTCGGCGTTCTTGCCGCCGTCCTGCACCACCTCGAGCGTGGTGCCTTGGGGCAGCTCCTTGGCGATCTTCTCGGTCTCGGCGCGCACGGCGTCGGCCATGCTCACCGTGCTGGCCTCGCGCGTGCGCGAGACCGAGATGTTGACGTTGGGGTTGCCGTTGCGCAGCGAGCGCGAGGTGATCTCGGCGTAGCCGTCCTGCACCGTGGCCACGTCGGCCAGGCGCACGAGCTGCTCGCCGTTGCGCTTGACGACGATGCGGCCGAACTCGCTGGGTGTCTCGATACGGCCCACGAGGCGGATGCTCTGGTCCTCCAGCGTGCCGCGCACCTTGCCCACGGGCGCGGTGGCGTTCTGCGCACGCAGCGCGGCCACGACCTCGGTGACCGACACCGAGTACTGGCGCAGCTTGTCGGCGTGCAGCAGCACGCTGAGCTCGCGCCGCAGCGCGCCGTTCACCGTGACCACGGCCACGCCGGGCAGCGCGCGGAAGCGGTCGGCCAGCTGGTCCTCGGCCAGGCGCGAGATCTCGGCGTGGTCCATCACGCTGGAGCTCAGCGCCAATTGCATCACCGGCTGCGCCGTGGGGTCCACGCGCTGCAGGATGGGCTCGCGCATCTCGGTCGGCAGCTTGTAGCGCACCGCGGCGATGGCGTTGCGCACCTCGTCGGCGGCCTCGATGAGGTTCTTGTCGAAATCGAAGATCAGCACGAACTGCGCGCTGCCCTCGCGCGAGGTGCTCGACAGGCGGTCGACGCCCGAGATGCTCTGCATCGACTTCTCGATGCGGCTCACCACCTCGCGCTCCACCGTCTCGGGGCTGGCGCCGGGGTAGGTGATGTTCACCACCAGCACCGGCGGCTCGACGTCGGGCAGGTTGTTCACGCGCAGCTTGGACAGGGCCAGCAGGCCCAGGCCCATGAGGGCGATGATCAGCACGATCATCGCGACCGGCCGCTTGACGCTGAAGTCGGAGAGGAACATGGCAGGCTCCGGGGTACGGCGGTCGCGTCAGCGCGACGAGGCGGGGGCGGAAGCGGAGGCGGGTGCCGCTGCCGTGGCCGCGGCCTTGGCGAACTCGAACTTCTGGCCGTCGACCAGCGTACCCGCCGGGTTGCGCAGCACACGGTCGCCGCTGGCCAGGCCCGAGAGCACGGGGAACTCGCCGCTGCGCGGGTCGCGGTCGCCCAGCTTCACGGCCACCTTCTGCAGCACGCCGGTGCCCAGCTTCCAGGCGTGGGCGCTGTCACCGGCGCGGATCACGGTGCCTTCCGGCAGCATGAGCTGCTGCACGCCGCCGCTCTGGATGCGGCCCTCGGCAAACAGGCCAGCCACACGGGGCGCGTCCGCACCGGCCGTGCCCCCGCTGAAGGCCACCTGCACGGCCACCTGGCGCGTGGTGGCGTTGGCGGCGCTGTCGATGCGTTTGACCTGGCCGGTGAACAGGCGGTCGCCGAAGCCGTTGACGCGGAAGTTGACCGCCTGCCCCACCTTCAGCTCCTGCAGCCGGTCGGCCGAGACCAGGCCGTCGAAGCGCAGGCTGCCCGGGTCGATCACCTTCACCAGCTCGCGGCCCACCTGGGCCGTGTCGCCGGCCGACACCTGCCGGCCGCTGACCACGCCCGCAAACGGCGCGCGCACTTCGGTGCGGCGCAGCTGCTGGCGCGCCGTGGCCACACGCGCACGGGCGGCCACGAGCTCGCTGTTGGCGTTGTTGCGGCGCACCTCGGCGTCTTCCAGCGCCTGCATGGACGTCATGCCCTGCCCCTGCAGCGTGCGCAGGCGCGAGACCTGGCGCTCGGTCTGCTCCAGGGCCTGCGTCGCGGCGCGCACGGCCTCCTCGGCCGAGACCAGGCTCTCGCGGATGGCGGTGTCGTCCAGGCGCACGATCAGGTCGCCGGCGCGCACGGCCTCGCCGTTGTCGCGCAGCACCTGCTGCACGGTGGCGGCGACCTCGGCGCGCAGGTCGGCGCGGCGCTCGGGCTGCAGCGAGCCGCTGATCACGGGGCCCGTGGCGGTGAGCGTGGACTCGACGGTGCGCACGTCCTCGGGCGCCAGCAGCAGCACGGCCGGGGCCTTGGTGGCGCCCTGGCCCTTGCCCGCGGTGGCCGCCGGCGCGGAGGCGGCGCCCCCCGCGGCGCCGGCCGCCGGGGCCTCGCCCTTGCCGCAGGCGGCGATCAGGAACAGCGTGGCCAGCCCGGCCACGGCCAGGGCGGAGCGCGGCACGGCCCGGGGGGCCGGCTTGGTGAACGACAAACGGGGCATGGTGACAACGCGGCACCGCCAAAAAGGGGCACCGCGCGAATGATTCAGCGAAGCCGATAGCCTAACCGGCCGCCGGCATGACCCGCCAAATCCTGCGACGAAACCACCGCCCCGCGGCGTGAAGCGGCGGCAGCGGCGTCGAACGGCCGGCGGCGGCAGAATCCGCGCCATGAGCACCCCACAACTCACCGTCAATGGCCTCCCGCACGCCATCACCGGCCCCGCCGAGCAGACGCTCGTGCAGCTGCTGCGCCAGGAGCTCGGCCTCACCGGCACGCACGTGGGCTGCGACACCGCCCAGTGCGGGGCCTGCACCGTGCTCGTCGATGGCCAGGCGGTGAAGAGCTGCAACCTGCTGGTGCGCCAGTGCGAGGGCATGGCCGTCACCACGGTGGAGGCGCTGGCCGCGCCCGACGGCACGCTCAACCCGCTGCAGCAGGCCTTCAGCCGCTGCCACGGCCTGCAATGCGGCTACTGCACGCCGGGCATGCTGATGAGCGCCACGGCGCTGCTGGCCGAGAACCCCCGGCCCACCGAGGCCGAGATCGTGCACGCGCTGGAGGGGAACCTCTGCCGCTGCACCGGCTACGTCAACATCGTCGCCGCCGTGCAGGCGGCCGCCGCAGGCACGCCCTGAGGCGCGCGCCCGCGCTCAGGCGCCGGCCAGCCGGAAGCCGCTGACGGCGGCGGTCAGGCGCGTCGCCTGCTCGCGCATGCTGGTGGCCGCGGCGGTGGACTGCTCCACCAGCGCGGCGTTCTGCTGCGTCACGCCGTCGATGTCGGCGATCGCGCCGTTGACGAGCTGCAGGCCCTGGTTCTGCTCGGCCGCTGCGGTGGCGATCTCGTCGATCACGGCGCGCACGTCGTGCACGGCCTTGACGATCTGCTGCATGGCCGCGCCGGCCTCACCCACGCGCTGGCTGCCGGCCTCGACCTGCTCGACGCTGGCCTGGATGAGCGCCTTGATCTCGCGCGCCGCCTCGCCCGAGCGCTGGGCCAGGCTGCGCACCTCGGACGCCACCACCGCAAAGCCGCGGCCCTGCTCGCCGGCCCGCGCCGCCTCGACCGCGGCGTTGAGCGCCAGGATGTTGGTCTGGAACGCGATGCCATCGATGGTGCCGATGATGTCGGCGATGCGCTGGCTGCTGCCGTGGATGCCGGTCATGGTCTGCACCACGCTCTGCACCACCGCCCCGCCCTGCTCGGCACGCTGGGAGGCGTCGCCCACGAGCTGCCGCGCCGTGGCGGCGGAACTGGCCGTCTGCGACACCGTGCCCGAGAGCTGCTCGACCGAGCTGGCGGTCTGCTGCAGCTGGCTGGCCGTGGCCTCGGTGCGGCTGGACAGGTCGGTGCTGCCGTTGGCGATCTCGACAGCGGCGTTGTTGATCTCGTGCGCACCGACGCGCACGGCGGCGACCGCGCGTTCGACCTGGGCCAGTGCGTCGAGCAGCTGGCGCGTGGCCGGCTCGGGCTGCGCCATCTGCAGCGCCGAGAAGTCGATGCGCCCGTCGCTGCCGACCAGGCGCGCCGCGATGTGCGCCAGCTGGTCGCCGACGCGGCCGTCGGCCCCGGCACGCCGCGCCAGCATCACCAGCACCGCGGCTTCGGCAACCACGTACAGCGCGTGTTCGATGACCTTCATCAGCCCGGGTTCGGTGAAGCAGACCGGCCCCCAGCCCCACTCCTGGAAGAAGTTGAAGCTCAGGTGGTGCACGGCGATGGTGGCGGCGCCCACGATGACCGGCAGCACGGTCCGGTAGCTCACGGTCACGGCCAGGAAGGCGAACACCGCGAAGTGCGCCTCGGCGTGGCCACGCGCCACGTGGATGAGCAGGCCGACCATGGCCATGCCCAGCGCCGGCAGGCCGACCTGGCTGAGCGTGCCGCCCCGGCCCAGGCCGGAAACGGCCCAGGCGGCCCCCATCAGCACCAGGCCGACACCGAGCGCGAGGGCCACGCCGTCGTAGACGAAGCCGTAGGCCACCGCCCCGGCCCACAGGGCGGCGATGCTGGCGAGCAGGATGTGATCGGCGGCGAGCGAACTCGCCGCACTGCGACTGGGTTGGGACACGGCGGGCTCCGGAGGAAGGTTCTCTCCGGGGCTATCGGCCTGCCGGGCCGCGCACTTGAGCGCAGGCCAGAAAGCATGAAGGGGTGCCGTCTGGACGACGGCACCCCTTCGGTGCGGTGTTGGTAGGCGCTAGTGGATTCGAACCACCGACCCCCACCATGTCAAGGTGGTGCTCTAACCAACTGAGCTAAGCGCCTGGGTGAGCCTCGTAGTATATACCGGCGCGCGAAGCCGTTCTCGCGCCCTTCACTTGCGCCGCGCGTGACGAACGCCCGGCACCTGGCGCACCTGCGCCAGCACCGCCGCCAGCCGGGCGGTGTCGGGCGCCTCCACCGTGAAGGTCATCCAGGCGCTCGACCGGTCGCGCGCGCTCTGCGTGTGCACCTGCGTGACGTTGACCTTGTCCTTGGCGAAGACCTCGCTGATGTCGCGCAGCAGGCCCGGCCGGTCGGCGGCCTCCACCACCACGTCCAGCGGGTACACCGCGGTGCGGTCGCCCGTGGGCCGGCCCCACTCGACCTCGATCACGCGCTCGGGCGACGTGGCCGCCATCTGGCGCAGGTTGCTGCAGTCGCGGCGGTGCACGGCCACGCCGCGGCCGCGCGTGACGAAGCCGGCGATGGCGTCGGGCGGCGCCGGCCGGCAGCAGCGCGCCAGCGTGGTGAGCAGGGAATCCATGCCCACCACGAGCACGCCGCCCTTTCCGCCGCCTTCGCTGCGCGAGGGCTTGAGCGCGATGGGCTCGTCGGCGGCGGCTGGTTCGGGCGGGCGCAGCAGGTTTTCGATGGTGCGCAACGAGAACTCGTCCTTGCCCACCACCTCGTACAGCGCCTCGGCGTTGCGGAAGCCCAGCTGCTCGGCCAGGTGGTCGCGCTCCAGCGCCGTGCGGCCCTCGCGCTGCAGCAGCTTCTCCACGGCCTCGCGGCCGCGCGCCACGGTCTGCGCCAGGGCCTGCGCGTTGAACCAGGCGCGCACCTTGGCCTTGGCGCGCGGGCTGGCGAGAAAGCCCAGCTCGGGGTTGATCCAGTCCAGCGAGGGCCCGCCCTCCTTGACGCTGATGATCTCCACCGACTGCCCCGAGCGCAGCGGCGTGTTCAGCGGCACCATGGCACCGTCCACGCGCGCGCCGCGGCAGCGGTGGCCCAGCTCGGTGTGCAGCGCGTAGGCAAAGTCCACCGGCGTGCCACCCACGGGCAGGTCGATGATGGTGGCCTGCGGCGTGAAGACGTAGACGCGGTCGGCAAACACCGCGCCGCCTTCGCCGGCCGGCGCGGCCGCGGCATCGGCGGCGTCGGCCGACGAGAAGTCGCGCTCCCAGGCCAGCAGCTCGCGCAGCACGGCCTTGCGCGCCTCGGCCACCTGGTCCTCGAAGGTGCCGCTGGCGGCCACGCCGGCGTAGCCGCGCACGCCGGCTTCCTTGTACATCCAGTGCGCGGCCACGCCGTGCTCGGCGTGCTGGTGCATGGCCTGGGTGCGGATCTGCACCTCCAGCGGCCGGCCGTCGGTGTCGGTGACCACCGTGTGCAGGCTCTGGTAGCCGTTGGGCTTGGGGCGGGCGACGTAGTCGTCGAACTCGCCGTCCACGGGCACCCAGGCCTCGTGCACACGCGCCAGCGCGGCGTAGCAGGCCGCGACGTCGTCGACGATGACCCGCAGCGCGCGGGTGTCGAACACACGCTCGAAGGCCAGGCCCTTGCCCTGCATCTTCTTCCAGATGCTGTAGAGGTGCTTGGGCCGGCCCTGCACGTCGGCGCGGATGCCGGCGCGCGCGAGCACGGCCTGCAGGCGCTCGCGCGCGGCGCGCACACTGGCTTCGCGCTCGCGGCGCGTCTGGTCGACCATGCGCGCCACGGCCTGGTACTGCTCCGGCTGCAGGAAGCGGAACGACAGGTCTTCGAGTTCCCACTTCACCTGCCAGATGCCCAGCCGGTTGGCCAGCGGCGCGAACACCTGCTGCGTCTCGGTGGCCAGGGCCGGCGGGCACGGCGTGCGCGAGGCGGCGTACCAGCGCAGGGTCTGCAGCCGCGAGGCCAGGCGCAGCAGCACCACGCGCAGGTCGCGCGAAAACGCCAGCAGCATCTTGCGCACGCGCTCGGTCTGCTCGGCGCGTGCATTGCCCTGCAGCGCCGCCTGGCCCACCCGCGCCGCACGCTGCACCTGCACGAGTTGCCGCGTCAGCGTGACGAGGCTGGCGTAGCTGGGCCCGAAGGCCTTGCGCACCACCTCTTCGGGGCGCTGCAGGTAGTCCCCCGCGTAGACGAGATACGCCGCGGCCACCAGCGGAGGTGCCGCGCCGATCTGCCTCAGTACGACCGCCACACCATCGGCATGGGCCAGGGCGTCCTCGCCGGTGTCGAGCGCCTGGCCGGCCAGCAGCGGCTCGGCGAAGGCGCGGGCGCGCGGCACGGGGTCGGCCGGGGCGGCGCTGCCCGTGGCGTCGTCGGCGCCGCCAGAGCCAGGCCCGGCCGCCTCGGTGCTGGCCAGGTGCACGATGGCGGCCGCGTCGGCGGCCGGGGTGTCGTCAGCCGGCTTCACGGCCCCAGCAGGAAGCGGCGCAGCACGGCGCGCTGGTCTTCGGCCACCAGGGTGGGCGCATGGCCCACGCCGGGCAGCTCGTGCACCTGGCAGCGCGGGCCGCGCTGGGCCATGGCGGCGGCGGTGGCCGGGCTCAGCAGGTCGCTCTCGGCGCCGCGCAGCAGCAGCGTGGGGCAGCGGATCTGGTCGTACAGGTGCCAGAGCATGGCCTCGCCGGCGGCGGCCGTCTCGGGGGTGCCGGCGCGCACGGGGACGGCGATGGCGGGGTCGTAGTGCGGCTTGAAGCCGGCCACGCGGCCGCCGTGGCCGTCGTCCTGCTCGGCGGGCACCATCTGGTGGCGGGTGAGCTCCAGCCACTGCTCGCGGGTGTGCGGGCCGAAGCCCCGCGAGATGGCCCAGGTGGCGTCGGCCGCTTCCTCCAGCGTGCGCCAGAAGGCCGGCAC
>Ga0209278_1002133_pt1 | contig 11263 bp, 11 predicted proteins | sample JI81BgreenDNA_FD_187504 | JGI IMG/M metagenome (GOLD analysis project Ga0209278, IMG submission 187504) | Wastewater effluent complex algal communities from Wisconsin, to seasonally profile nutrient transformation and Carbon sequestration -... | ecosystem: Engineered > WWTP > Effluent > Algae... | reverse complement strand
CGCTTGAGCACGCTGCGCACGTAGTTGTCGGTGTCGCTCACCAGCAGGCTCTGCGACGAGGCCGCGCTGGTGAATTTCTGCATCACCTGATCGACCCGCTCGTGCGAGACGGCGCGGGTCTTGGCGATCGTCTCGCCGAGCTTTTGCACCTCTTTCGGGCTGAGGTGCTTGAACACCTCGGCCGCCTCTTCCTCGCCGAGCGACATGAGGAAGATCGCGGCGTCCTGCACGCCATCGTCATCCATGGGTGGGCTCCGAGAACAAGGGGTGATGGGGGCGGATCAGGGGGCTCATGCCGGGGCCTCCCCGTTGACCCAGCCTTTGACGATGTTGGCCACCGCCGCCGGGTTTTCCAGCGCCAGGCGCTTGGCGTCGGACAGGCGCTGCTGCTCGGGCGTGATCACGTCGCTGGCGACGCTGGCCGTGGGCTGCGGCAGGCCCGGGCGCTCGGGGGCGTCGTCGAGCACGGCGTCCAGCGCCTGGGGTTGCAGCGTGGCCACGCGCGGAGCCGGGTTCTTCATCAGCTTGAGCACCGGGCGCACGAGTCCGAAGATCACCAGCAGCGCGGTGCCGAGCAGCGCCAGCGGCCAGGCGAAGCTGCGCGCCAGGTCCATCACATCGGCGCGCTGCCACAGCGGCAGTGCGGCCGCCTCGGCGGTCTTGACCTCGTTGAAGGGGGCGTTCACCAGGTTGACCGAGTCGCCGCGCGACTGGTTGAAGCCGATCGACTCGCGCACCAGCGCGGTCATCTGTTCCAGCTGCGCGGCCGGGATGGGCGTCGGGACGACCTTGCCGCTCTTGTCGGCCACGCCCCGGTGGTTCACCACCACCGCCGCGCTCAGGCGGCGCACCTGCCCGGTGGCCTCGCGCACGACCTTGACCGTCTTGTCGACCTCGTAATTCACCACCGACTCCCGGCGCAGCTGGCCGGGCTTGTCGGTACCGCCCTGCGCGGTCACGCCCACCGGCGCCGCCGGGCCGTTGATCGGTGCGCTGCCCGGCGCGGGCGGCTGGTTGCTCACCGCGCCCGGCACGCCGGCCGGTTGGGCGGTGGCCGCTGCGCTGTCCTCCACCAGTTGCTGGCTGCGCACGGCGCTGGGCGCACCGCCCTGGTTGGGCGCGTGCTGTTCGGAAGTGGATTCGACCAGCGAGAAGTCCACATCGGCGGTCACCTGGGCCTTCACGTTGCCGGCGCCCACCAGCGGCTCCAGCATCTCCATGATGCGGCGCGTGTAGAGCTGCTCGATCTGCTGCACGTACTGCAGCTTCTGGACATCGGCGCCCTGCGCCTGCCCGTCCGGCGGGTTCGACAGCAGGTTGCCCGCGTCGTCCACCACGCTCACCGCCTTCGGGTTCATCTCCGGCACGCTGCTGGCCACGAGGTGCACGATGCCGGCCACCTGCGCGCGGTCCAGCGTGCGGCCCGGGTGCAGGGTGAGCAGCACCGACGCGCTGGGCTTCTGCTGCTCGCGGAAGAAGCCGTTCTGGTTGGGCAGGGCGAGGTGCACGCGGGCCGCCTGCACCGAGGCCAGCGACTGGATCGAACGGGTCAGTTCGCCCTCGAGGCCGCGCTGGAAGGTCAGCCGCTCCTGGAACTGGGTCATGCCGAAGCGGTTGGCCTCCATCAGCTCGAAGCCGCTCACCGAACCCTTGGGCAGGCCCTGCGAGGCCAGGCGCAGACGGACGTCGTGCACCTGGTTGGCCGGCACCAGGATCGCGCCGCCGCCCTCGGCGTGTTTGTAGGGCACGTTCATCTGCGAGAGCTGCGCCACGATGGCGCCGCCGTCCTTGTCGCCGAGGTTGGCGTAGAGCACGCGCCAGTCGGGCTGGCGGTTCATGAAAAAGGCGGCCAGGGCGAGGGCCAGCAAGGCCAGTGCGCCCACGCCCAGCTTGATCTTCTGGGCCGTGTCCAGGCGGGCAAAGCCGTCGCCCAGCGCGCTGCGGCGCGCGGGCTGGAGTTCGACGTCGGCAACGGTGGTGTTCATGAGGGCTGTGACAGCGTTTCGCCGGGGTGAAGTCACCCCCGATGCGACCGAGTATGGCCAGCGCCCGTCCGCGCCATAGCGGGGAAAAGGCCGCCCTTTGGGCCCTTATTCCCCACCCGTGAAACCCGTCACTTCCCTACAGTGCGGGACATTGCCTTATCCGACAAGGAGTCCGCCATGGACGTTCGTATTGCCCCGCTGAGCAGCCAGAGCCTGGGTGGCCTGAAGCCCGCCGCCGGCCGCCCTCCCGTGGGGGGTGCCGGTCTGGCTGACAGCTTCAAGAACACCTTGAAGTCCGTCAGCCAGGCCCAGAACGAAGCCTCCCGCCTGCAAACCCAGGTCCAGCTGGGCAACCCCCAGGTGAGCCTCGAGGAAACCATGGTGGCGATGCAGAAGGCCCAGATCGGTTTCCAGGCCACCCTGCATGTGCGCAACCGGCTGGTTCAGGCGTACACCGACGTCATGAACATGAGCGTGTAAACGCTCAGTGGACCGCCGCCGGGTTGTTGCGGTCCACCAGCTGCGCCAGATCGTTGAGCCACGGTTCGGCCAGGCAGCGAATCTCGGCATCCGTGCGCAGGATGCGCTGCATGATCGCCACCTTCTCCTTGCGTTCCTCCGGCCCCAGTTCCGCGCTGCGCGACTTGTAGCGCAGCTGCGCGATCAGGACCGCGCAGGCCCCCTCGAGGCGAACCACCTGGTCCCAGTCTTCCTGCTGGGCCGCCTCCAGCATCTGGCGGCTGGTCTTCTCGATGGCCTTGTAGTAGTCGAGCAGCCCGTCGGCCATCTCAGGCTCCCTTGACCGCGGCAGCGCGGATGGATTTCCAGGACTCGGCCAGGGGGGCGATGAGGTCGATCACCTCGCTCACCGCCGCGACGTCGTTGCGCAGGTTGGCCAGCGTGAGGCGCTTGATGCTGTACTCGTACACCGCCTTGAGCCGGACGGTCAACTCACCGCCGGCCGGGTTCAGGCCCGACTTGAGACCTTCGTCGATGATGCGCATCGCCTTGGCCAGCGCCGCGGACTTGCCGGCGATGTCGCCGCGCTGCATGGCCGCGTGGCCCAGCCGCAGCTGCTGCAGGACCGCGTCGTAGAGCATGTCGACCAGACGGTGCGGGTCGGCACCGGTGATCTCGGATTCGACCGACACGCGGCGGTAGGTGGTGGCGGCACGGGTGCTGATGGGGGTGTACATGGCATCTCTTCCTGATGAGCGCTGATGCCTGGTTGTATCGGCACCCCCCGGGCCAACTGTAGGCATGCGACCGTGCATCACTTCTGGTTGTTCCAGAGCGTGACTTGTTGGCTCACGAAGGCGTTGAGGCCGCTCAGGCGGCCCACGGCAGCGTCCATGGCGTTGTACTGGGCCAGGTAGCGGGCCTCGGCGCGCGAGACCCGCTCGTTGAGCTTGTCCTGTTCCTTGGCGTTGCGCGAGATCGCGTTGCGCAGCGACTCGGTGCGGCTGGTGACCGCGCCGCCGCTGTTGATCATGCCGTCGGCAAACGCCTTCACCTTTTGACCAAAGCCCTGCTCGGTCGCCACGGTGCTGCTGTTGGCAAACAGCCGTTGCAGCGCCGCCGGGTTGGCCATGGCGCGGTCGAGCTTGGCGTTGTCGATGGTCAGGGCGCCGCCGCGCTGCATCGTGATGCCGATGTCGCTCAGGCGCTCGAACTCGCCGCCGGGCGTGACCGACCCCATCATGCGGCGCAGCGCGTTTTGCAGCCCCACCGCGGTCGAGTCGCCCTGCAGCGAGCCGGCCACCTTGGTGTCCGGATCAAACCGGGTGGAGGTCGCCAGCATGTTGTTGAGCGCGTTGTAGGCGTCGACAAACGTCTGGAGGTTTTTGCGGATGTTGTCCCGGTCCTGCTGGACACCCACTTCCACCGGCGCGGTGGTCAGCTTGTTCAGCGTCAGCGTGATCCCGGGCAGGGCGTTGCTCACCGAGTTGCTCTCGGAGGTGATCGGGACGTTGTTCACCGTGGCCTGCGCGTTGACGGCGGCCTGCGTCAGGGACATGCCATGCATCGTGCCGGCGTTGCTGGCGTAGGCCAGCCGCGACAGGCCGTTCGCATCGCGGGGGATTCCGTCGTCGTCGGTGGCGGTGATCTGAAATGCCCGGGAGACACCGGTGTCGTTCGCCCGAACCAGCAAGCGCTCGCCCGTGCCATCGCGCAGCACCGTGGCGTTCACCCCGGCCCGGCCCTCGTTGATCTTGCGGGCGATGTCGGTCAGCGTGTCGCCGGCGACCACGCTCACGTTCACCGCCGCGGCGGTGCCGGGCGTGAAGGTGGTGCCGCTCCAGCCGCCGAGCTGGATGGTCAGCGTGCCGCTGCCCACCGCCGTGCCGGAAAGAATCGTCGCGGACGCGGTGGTTTGCGCGCGGGCCAGCGCCTGGACTTCGACCGACATGGAGGTGGGCGTGGTGCCCGCCTGGGCGCTGATGCCGACGGCGTCGGAGGTGGTGGTGCCGCGCACCCCCGTCCAGGCGGACGTTTGGGTCAGTTTGCTGGCCGCATCGCCGAGGGCCGAGACCATGCCGTTGATGGTGCCGAAGACCGACAACTTGCTCTGGAAAGAGGCCGCCTGCTGCTGCAGCGGCACCAGAGGCTGCCGTTCCAGCGCGACCAGCTTGGACACGATGCCCTGGATGTCGATGCCGCTGGCGAGGCCCGGGGAGGTGATGGCCATGGTTTGCCTTCCTGTTGAGGATGACCCCAGCGCACGTCGGTCATGCGCTGGGGTCATCCCCCAAGCACGGAAGCGGCAGGGCGATCAAAGCCGCTGCCGCCGCCGGGAGGGGCGGGCCGCGCCCGATCGCGCGACCCTGGGAGCGTCGCTTACCGCAGCAGCGACAGCACGCCCTGGGGCACCTGGTTGGCCTGGGCCACCATCGCGGTGCCGGCCTGCTGCAGGATCTGGGCGCGCGACAGGTTGGCGGTTTCCTTCGCGAAATCGGCGTCCATGATCCGGCTGCGGGAGGCGGAGAGGTTTTCCACGCCGATCTGGATGTTGGATACCGCGTTCTCAAAACGGCTTTGCACGGCACCCAGCGTGGCGCGAGCGCCGTTGACCTGGTCAAGGGCACTGTCGATCTTCTTCATGGCCAGGTAGGCGCCCTTCTCGGTCGTGACGTCGATCGAGTCGATGCCGGTCAGGTCGGTGGTGGCCGCTGCGATGGCGGCGCCGTTGGCCACGGTCAGGCCCGTGTCTGCCGCCACAAATCCCGCCCCGAACGTGATCGCTTCCGGCACCCCGGTCGTCGCGTTCAATCGGGACGAGAGCAGCTCAACATCGAAGGTGCCGTCGTTGTTGTCCACCAGGTAAGCCGACACGCCGGTTTCGCTGGATTTGCGGTTGATGGCTTCCACCACCTGACCCAGTCGTTCCACCGACGAGGTCGCCGCAGGCAACTCGCCCAGGTCCACAGCCGTCGCGGTGCCCACCTGAATCGTCAGGCCGGTCGTCACTTCGGCGTCGAAGTTGGTGATCGTGGTGTTGGCGTTCAGGGCAGCGACCGTGAATTCACCGTAAGCGATGCTGCTGAGATTGGTCGCGGTCGTGTCGGCCAGCGACGCGATCGTGATGTTGTCACCGGCGTTGGCGCCCACCTGGAACGTGGCCGCGGTGAACGAACCGTCCAGCATCTTCTTGCCGTTGAACGTGGTCTGGCGGGCTACGCGGTCGATTTCATCGGTCAGCTGCTTGACCTCGGCTTGCAGGGCCGTGCGGTCGTCCTCGCTGTTGGTGGCGTTGGCCGACTGCACGGCCAGCTCGCGCATGCGCTGCAGCATGTCGCCGACCTTGCCCAGCGCGCCTTCGGCGGTCTGCGCCAGGGAGATGCCGTCGTTGGCGTTGCGGGCGGCGACGGTCAAGCCCTTGACCTGGGCGTTCATGCGCTCGGCAATGGCCAGGCCGGCGGCGTCGTCCTTGGCGCTGTTGACACGCAGGCCGGACGAGAGGCGTTGCATCGATGTCGCCAGCGAGCCCTGCGAGGCCGCGAGGCTGCGCTGGGAGTTCAACGACATCACGTTGGTGTTGATGGTGGTCATGACGTGCTCCTAGAGGTGAAGGGATGGCAAACCGGCACGCTGACCGGGCATCCGTTCTTCGGGGCGGGATGGCTCCCTGCCGAAAAATGCCCGGGTCGTGAAGGCTTTGCCGTTTTCTCCCGCCGGAGTTGGAAGCGTTCCAGGACGTCCATTGGGGTGGATTTCGGTAGCCTTGGCGTATTCTTGAGCGCCCCCCAAAACCCAGCCGCCGGAAAAGCGGTGCTTCAGCCGACCAGTTCGGTGCATTGACCCCACCAAGCAAGAAGGCGCCAGAGGGCAATAACCCTCTGGCGCCCCGTGGAGCGGTACCAGATCGGACCCGGCGCCCTGCAGCGCGAGCGGTCCGATCCGTGTTCCGATCAGCGCAGCAGGGACAGCACGCCCTGCGGCACCTGATTGGCCTGGGCCACCATCGCGGTGCCAGCCTGCTGCAGGATCTGGGCGCGCGACAGGTTGGCGGTTTCCTTGGCGAAGTCGGCGTCCATGATCCGGCCGCGCGAGGCGGAGATGTTCTCCACACCGATCTGGATGTTGGCCACGGCGTTCTCGAAGCGGCTCTGAACGGCACCGAGCTTGGCGCGAGCGCTGTTCACGTCGTCCAGCGCAGCGTCGATCTTCTTCATGGCAATGTAGGCGCCCTTCTCGGTGGTGATATCGATCGAGTCGATGCCAGTCAGCTCGGCCGTGGCGGCCGCCATGGTGGGCGGCGTGAAGCCGGAGTTAGCCACCGTGAAGCCGGCCAGCGTCGGGACAACTGCGGCGCCGTTGGCATCCAGTCGGGACGACACGAGTTCCAGGGTGAACTGGCCATCGTCTTCGGCCACCAGGAAGGCAGAAACACCCGATTCGCTGGTTTTGCGGTTGATGGCTTCAACCACCTGACCCAGACGTTCTTGACCGGAGCTTGCGGCAGCGATCTCACCGAGCTCGTAGGTGGTACCGGCCACCGTGATGTCCAGCGTTCCGTCGGCGATCTCGGTGTTGTACCCCGTGATCACCGCGTTCCCCACGGCGATGTTGGCCGTGGTCGACTGAGCATAGGCGACGGTGCTGAGGCTGGCGGCGGTGGTGTTCGTCAGCGAACCGACCGTGATGTTGTCGCCGGCATTGGCACCGACCTGGAAGCTGGCGGCGGTGAAAGAGCCGTCGAGCACCTTCTTGCCGTTGAACGAGGTCTGGCGCGACACGCGGTCGATTTCATCGGTCAGCTGCTTGACCTCGGCCTGCAGGGCCGTGCGGTCGTCCTCGCTGTTGGTCGCATTGGCCGACTGCACGGCCAGTTCACGCATGCGCTGCAGCATGTCGCCGACCTTGCCCAGCGCGCCTTCGGCGGTCTGCGCCAGGGAGATGCCGTCGTTGGCGTTGCGGGCGGCGACGTTCAGGCCTTTCACCTGGGCGTTCATGCGCTCAGCGATGGCCAGGCCGGCGGCGTCGTCCTTGGCGCTGTTGACGCGCAGGCCGGACGAGAGGCGTTGCATCGAGGTGGCCAGCGAGCCCTGCGACGAGATCAGGTTGCGCTGGGCATTCATCGACATCACGTTGGTGTTGATGGTGGTCATGATTCACTCCTAAAGAGATGGACAAAGTAATCCGGCATTGCTGCCAATCGAAGATGTCATTGCTATCAAATAGATAGCTCTGACGGCTTGACCGGAGCCTTCGACCGCCGCCACCTGCCTGATTGACAGAGTGGCCTTGGTTTCTGCTAGCCGGACGACGAACCCCTTCAGAAGTTCGTTGAGGTGAATTTCGGTGACCCCCGCGGAATCTTTAGGGCTGGCCTGCTGTTCTTTTGTGCAAGGGGCGGGAGTGACGCCTGGATTCCCGGTGTTTTCTCCGGCGTCGACTGGGGAAGCGCCCCGGGTGGCGCCAAGGCGCACCAGCGCTCGACCAGCGGCGGTGGAGCGGGTTCAAGGGGGGGCCGGATCCGCTCCCCCCACCGGTTTGGCGTGTCCAGAGGCCGGACCGGAATGTGTACCTCCGTTGTAGGTGAACGGATGACACGGTGTGAGGGAGCGCCCGACACGTCGAACAGCCATTTGCCGATTCAAGTTTGTTCACCGCTCGACACAATTCCTCACATCGGGTCAAGAAATGCAACAGCAAACGCCGCCGCGCCGACCCCCACTGTCACCCACCGCCACCAAGGAGAACCACATGGACAGCGAACAACTTCTGGCCGAGATCCGCGAAGCCAACCTGACCTACCTGATGCTGGCGCAGAACCTGATCCGCAAGGACCGCGCTGAAGCGCTGTTCCGCCTGGGCCTGACCGAAGAAGCCGCCGACCTGCTGGGCATGCTGTCGACGGCGCAGTTGCTGAAGATCGCGTCGAGCAACATGCTGCTGTGCCGCTTCCGCGTGGACGACGACCTGGTGTGGAACCTGCTGACCAGCCACAACGTGAAGAAGGTGGACAACACCACCACGACCCAGCTGCACGCCAGCATCCTCATGGCCGGCAAGTACGCCGAGAGCATGGCCGCCCACTGAACACCACGCATCCCGGGAGTCCGACATGGCCGCCACGAAAAGCATCCTCAACGAGTCCCGCGACATCGAGCGTGCGGTGGCACTCATCCAGCTCGGCGCGCGCCTGCAGGTGCTGGAGTCGGAAACCAACCTGAGCTACGAGCGCCTGTTGCGCCTGTACAAGGAAGTGGCGGGCAAGAGCCCGTCCAAAGGCCAGCTGCCCTTCTCGACCGACTGGTTTCTGACCTGGCAGCCCAACATCCACGCCTCGCTGTTCCTGAACATCCACGAGTACCTGTCCAAGACCAGCGAACTCGAAGAGATCGACACCGTGATCAAGGCTTTCCGCCTGTACAGCGAGCAGATGACGGCCAGCGCCGTGGAGCCGCTGCTGTCGATCACCCGCGCTTGGCGCCTCGTGAAGTTTGTGGACAACGGCATGCTGACGCTGACCAAGTGCTCCTGCTGCGGCGGCCATTTCGTCACCGAGCCGTACGAAAACGCCCGCCACTTCGTGTGTGGCCTGTGCCAGCCGCCGGCCCGCGCCGGCAAGGGCAGCAGCGCCGGCAGCCTGCGCCTGCACTGAGCACCACAGCCAACGCCTGCGCCGCCGGGTTCCCGGCGTCAAGACCTGAAAAGGGCCCCTGAGCGGGCCCTTTTCGCGTGCATGGGGTGCTTCAAAGGGTCCTAGAGTCACCGATACCTACTCAAACCCCTCCCGGGTGTGCTGGCTGGCGCCACACACCGGCCCACCACCAGCCACCACCATGTTTGTCATCATTGGTTATGTCGTTGCCCTGGGCTGCATCTTTGGCGGCTACATGATCGCGGGCGGCAACATGATCGTCATCCTGAAGGCCTTGCCGATCGAGATGATGATCATTGGCGGTGGCGCGCTGGGCGCGTTCATCGTGAACAACCAGCCCAAGGTGCTCAAGGCGACGCTGGCGGCCGTGCCGGCGGCCTTGAAGGGCAGCAAGCACACCAAGGACCGCTACATGCAGCTCATGGCGCTGCAGTACGACCTGCTCCAGAAGGCCCGCAAGGAGGGTCTGATGGCGATCGAGCAGGACGTGGAGAACCCCGACCAGTCGCCGATCTTCAAGAAGTACCCGCTGATCGCGGCCGACCATCACGTGGTGGAGTTCATCACCGACTACCTGCGCATGATGGTCTCGGGCAACCTCAACGCCCACGAGATCGAGTCGCTGATGGACAGCGAGATCGAGACCCACCACCACGAGGGCCACGCGCCCGTGGCCGCGATCGCGCGGGTGGCCGGTGGCCTGCCGGCCTTCGGCATCGTCGCGGCGGTGCTGGGCGTGATCAAGACCATGGGCGCCGTGGGTCAGCCGCCGGCGGTGCTGGGCGCCATGATCGGTTCGGCGCTCGTGGGCACGTTCCTCGGCATCTTTCTCGCCTACGCCATCGCCGAGCCGCTGGCCGGTGTCTTGGACCAGAAGCTGGAGGAGAGCAGCAAAGAGTTCCAGTGCATCAAGACCACGCTGCTCGCCAGCATGCAGGGCTACGCCCCCTCCACCGCGATCGAGTTCGGCCGCAAGGTGTTGTTCAGCGACGTGCGCCCGTCCTTCTCTGAGCTGGAGAGCCACGTGAAGGGCAAGAAATGACACGGCTGACATCGCTGCCACGGGGAGGTCGTCATGGCCGGTGACGGCAAGAAGCTCCAGCCCATCATCATCAAGCGGGTGAAGAAGGGCGGTCACGGCGCACACGGTGGCGCGTGGAAGATCGCCTACGCCGACTTTGTGACGGCCATGATGGCCTTCTTTCTGCTGATGTGGCTGCTGGGCTCCACGGCCAAGGGCGAGCTCGAAGGCATCGCCAGTTATTTTTCCAACCCGGTCAAGGTGTCCCTCATGGGGGGGCAGGGCACGGGCAACAGCGACAGCATCCTGCCGGGCGGAGGACGCGATCTGTCCAAGGCCTTCGGCCAGCAGGACGCGGGCGACGCCGAGCGCGCCGCCAAGCTCATGGGCGCGCAGATGGCGCGCGCAGAAGCCCTGCGTCAGCAGGAGCAGGCCCGCATCGACGCGCTGGAGGCCAAGATCCGCGCGGCGATCGAGGCCAACCCCAAGCTGGAGGAGTACGGCCAGCAGATCCTGCTGCAAAAGACGCCCGATGGCCTGCACATCCTGATCCTGGACGCGCAGAACCGGCCCATGTTTGACACCGGCAGCGCCCTGGTCAAACCCTACATGCGCGACATCCTGCGGGAGATCGGCCGGGCGCTGGGCGACGTCGAGAACCACCTCGCGCTGACCGGCCACACCGACGCCACGCCGTACGGCAGCGGCGAGCGCGGCTACAGCAACTGGGAGCTGTCGGTGGACCGGGCCAACGCGTCGCGGCGCGAGCTGGTGGCCGGCGGCCTGCCCGACAACAAGCTGCGGCGGGTGGAGGGGCTGGCGTCCAGCCGACTGCTGTACCCCGACCGCCCGTTCGACCCTGCGAATCGCCGCATCAGCATCGTGGTGATGACCAAGGAGGCCGAAGACCGCATGCTGCCGTCCGCCGCCATGCCCGCGCCCGCCGCGACCCCCGACGCCACCGGCACGCCCGGCGCGGCAGCCCCGGCGCCCGCCGCGACAAATCCCCAGGGAACGGCCGCACCGGCCCTACAGAATCGTCCGGAAGTGACGAAAGCTCCATCAACCCCCAGCGGCGGCTGAACCGCCAACGACCACCCCTCCCCCGGAGGCTCCATGGCCACACCGATGAAATTCCTGATCGTTGAC
>Ga0209278_1002132_pt1 | contig 11264 bp, 7 predicted proteins | sample JI81BgreenDNA_FD_187504 | JGI IMG/M metagenome (GOLD analysis project Ga0209278, IMG submission 187504) | Wastewater effluent complex algal communities from Wisconsin, to seasonally profile nutrient transformation and Carbon sequestration -... | ecosystem: Engineered > WWTP > Effluent > Algae... | reverse complement strand
GACCGCCGCGGCAAACGGTGATCGCGTTCATCGACGCGCATCGCGGACTGGGGATCGAGCCGATCTGCAGGGAACTGAAGATCGCCCCGTCGACCTACCACCTGCACAAGGCCCGCGAGGCGGCGCCGGAGACGCGGCCGGCCCGCTGGCATCGCGATGAGGCGCTGTCGGCGACGATCGAGCGGGTCTGGCGCGAGAACAAGTCGGTGTACGGCGCGGATAAGGTCTGGAAGCAGCTTCACCGCGAAGGCGTGGCGGCAGCCCGCTGCACGGTCGAACGTCTGATGCGGCGGGCCGGGCTGAAGGGCGTGCGGCGCGGCGATCCGAAGCGCTGGCGGCCAATCGACGAGGTCGAGGAGAAGCCGCTGGACAAGGTCAACCGCCAGTTCAAGGCTGACCGACCGAACGCGCTGTGGGTCTCGGACTTCACTTACATCGCGACGTGGCAGGGCTTCGTCTACGCGGCCTTCGTCATCGACGTCTTCGCCCGTCGGATTGTCGGCTGGCGGGTATCGGGCTCGGCGCAGACGCAGTTCGTTCTGGATGCCTTGGAGCAGGCGGTGTGGAGCCGCCGGCCGGGCGAGAAACTCGTGCACCACAGCGACCGCGGGAGCCAATACGTGTCGATCCGCTACACCGACCGCCTGCTGGACGCCGGGATCGAGCCCTCGGTCGGCAGCGTCGGCGATTCCTACGACAACGCGCTGGCCGAGACGGTGATCGGCCTGTTCAAGACCGAGGTGATCTACCGGCAGACCTGGCGAGGCCGCGAGGACGTCGAATGGGCGGTCGCCGATTGGGTGCAGTGGTACAACACAAAGCGACTGCTGGGGCCGATCGGCTACATTCCCCCAGCGGAAGCAGAGGCGGCGTTCTACGCCGAAACCAGTGGTTACGCCGAAGCGGCGTGACTCAATGAAAACAGCCTCCGGAAAAGCCGGGGCGGTTCAGAGCTCCGTTGCATGCCGCCAGAACGACAATCAGGTGTAGACCACACGCTTCGTTGATTGAAATCAGAAGCGAACGAAGCTGTTGCCATGCGACAAATGCACCGTTCGCACATTGCAGCCCATCGGGAGAACCATGGCACTCAAAGTGAATCTTTGGTTTTGCTCCGCCTTCTGCCTGCAATCGAATGTCGTCCAAGACCGACAATAGTTCGGACGGACTTTGTGGGGTCGTTAGGCGGAAGCTGAGCGTAGGGTGCACTGACTTGGCAGGACCAAGAATCTCGCTGAACAGTGACGTGCCAGTTTGTAGATCGCCGACGGGCAGCGATTCAATCACCCAGATGGTGTCAAACGAAATGACTGTGTCGACCATGAGCCCTAACGCAGTAGCTAAGCGGCAGCATCAATCGCGAAGCGATTGATCTGTCTGGGGTTAGGCGGACGATAGATCAGAACATCGGCTTATGCATCCGGCAGGAACGGCACGGTCGGGTCAAGAAAACTGCAAAGGCACGTCCGGGCGAACAACTCTTGAGGACTACCGCTCTGTCGACCTCCCCCGGTCTTGAGTGGCGCGGTTGTTCGGAGTCGTCGCGCTCAGGCGAACGACCGCTATGGGTCGAGGCTGTGTGAAAAGTCTGCTTCCGCTGGCAAGATTCGAGCACCAGTCGATTGGTGCTGTGCATGAAGCGATTCGTCGATGGCGTCGACCGCTCCCAAGGACTTTTGCTCCCTGATCGGCTGGAGGACTACGTCCACGAAGACAACCCAGTTCGGGTGGTGGATGCCTTCGTCGAAGCCCTCGACCTGGGGCAACTCGGTTTCGAAGCGGCAAATCGCTCTGCCGGCGGCAGGCCCGCGTATCACCCCGCGGCTCTGCTCAAGATCTATATCTACGGATACCTCAACCGAATCCAATCCAGCCGACGCCTGGAGCGGGAGGCGCAACGGAATCTCGAGTTGATCTGGCTGACCGGGCGACTGGCGCCGGACTTCAAAACCATCGCTGACTTCCGCAGGGACAATGGCGCCGCGATCACCGCGGTGTGCAGCCGATTCGTTTCGCTGTGCCGAACGATGAAGGTCTTTTCGCACGCCGTCGTCGCCATCGACGGCAGCAAGCTCAAGGCGGTCAACAGCCGCGACCGCAACTACACGGTCGGCAAGGTCAGGGGGCGCAGGGAGCAGTTGGAAGAGAGCGTCGCCCGGTACCTTGCTGAGCTGGATCGTGCCGACCGCGACCCCGCCCTGCTGCCCGAGGGGCGTGTTCCTCACCTGAGGGACAAGCTGGGCAAGCTGAAGGAACAGATGGCGAAGCTCGACGCCATCGAGCAACAGCTTCAGGACGCGCCGGATCACCAGATATCGCTGACGGACCCAGATGCGCGCTCGATGACGTCGAGCGGCCGAGGAACCGGGACGGTCGGTTACAACCTGCAGGCAGCCGTGGATGCCGAGCACCACCTGATCGTGGCTTACGACGTCACCAATGACGGCCATGACCGCAGCCAGCTTTCGACGATGGCCGTGAAGGCCAAGGAGGCCCTGGGCGTTGAGCGCATCACCGCGCTGGCCGACCGCGGCTACTTCAATGCGCCAGAGATCATGGCGTGTGAGCAAGAAGGCGTTGTTCCGCTGGTGCCCAAGCCGCTGACGTCGAACAGCAAAGCCGAAGGTCGATTCGACAAGCGGGACTTTATCTACGACCCGGCGACCGATGAGTACGAGTGCCCGGCAGGCGAACGTGCGATCCATCGCTTTTCGACCGAAGAGAACGGACTGACACTGCACAAGTACTGGTCATCCGCTTGTCCCGAATGTTCGATGCGGGAGAGGTGTACCACCGCCAGGTATCGCCGCATCACGCGCTGGGAGCATGAGGCGGTGCTCGAGAGGATGCAGACGCGCTTGGATGCTTCACCGAATGCCGCAGTGGTCCGGCGGCAAACGGTCGAGCATGTCTTCGGCACGCTGAAGTCATGGCTTGGGACCGCGCCACTGCTGACGAAGACGCTGCCCAGCGTCAAAACGGAGGTCAGCTTGGCCGTGTTGGCCTACAACATGAAGCGGATGATCAAACTCATGGGCGTGAACAGAATGACCAGGGCGATCGCGGCCTGATTCACCCCATTTCTTGGCTCATCCTTAGCAGCGAAAGCGCCCTTCGCGCCCGGCGCCAGCGCGTCGGCGAGAAGTTTCCACACAGCCTCGGTCGGAAGCGGACTTATCAACATAAGCATGCCGATCAGGCTCAGCCGGAATAGCGATCAAGGGATGCCGGCGCCCGCACTCAAGGATGGCCGACGTGTCTTCGCTTTTTAGCCCGGTCATTTCAGTGGCTAAACCATGCTTTCGCGCCGCGGCCTGACTTTGGTCGCACGCATCCAATTCTTTGCCACATTCTTAAGGCGGATGAAACGACAAGGGGCCCTTTCGGGGCCCCTCTGGGATACATCATCCATCGCTTGCAGGAATTACGGCATGAACTTGCACAAATTCCGTTCGTTCCTTGCAGAAATTACGTCTCCCCACAGCGGCGGCGTCACGCGCAGGGGTTCACCCACACTTCGAATAGCCGCAGTTCAAGCAGGTCTGGCAACCGTCCATCAGCACCAGGGCCTTGGTGTTGCACTTGCTGCACATCGTCGCCGAAGGCGGGAAGCTGGTGCCGTCGCCGGTGATCGCGATATCACCACCGATCGCCGGGACCGCGCTCACGTCAGCGTTTTTTTTTAGGCTCTGCTCGTAGGCAGCGCGCTTCTCGGCGATCAGGGCGCGCTGGGCGTCGCTGACCTCCGGGTCGATGATCATGCCGATCGACTTCAAGTGCTCTTCGATGACGCCGCCGATCTCGGCGATGATCGAGGGCATGTAGACGCCGCCGGCCTTGAAATAGCCGCCGCGCGGGTCGAACACCGCCTTCATCTCCTCGGCGAGGAAGGTCACGTCGCCGCCCTTGCGGAACACCGCCGAGACGATGCGGGTGATGGCGACGATCCACTGGAAGTGCTCCATGTTCTTCGAGTTGATGAACAGCTCGAAGGGACGGCGGAGTTCGTGTTCCGTTCCTGGGTTGAGGACGATGTCGTTGATCGTCACGTACAGCGCGTGCTCGAACAGCGGCGATTTGATCTTGTAGGTCGCGCCGACCAGCGTCTCCGGACGCTCGACGCGCTCGTGCATCTGGATGATCTCGGCCGTCGGCAGCGGCGCGGGCGCGGCAGCGACGGGGGCGGCTGCCGGCGTGGCGGCCTTGTCGTCCGGCGTGGCGACGCTGTACGACTTGATTTTCTTGCTGATCTTGATGGCCATGCCGGCGCTCCTGCGGGCGGTGCGTGTTGCGTTGTCTGGTGCGGAATCAGGGGTGAATCATCCGGCCCCGCTCAGGGAGCGGGGTCTCCGGGCCGGGCGCCGCGATCAGCGGCGCGCGGTCTTCTTGGCGGCTTTCTTCGCGGCCTTCTTCGGGGCCGCCTTGGTCACCGCTTTCTTCGGCGCCGCCTTCTTGGCGGGTGCCTTCTTGGCCGCGGCCTTCTTCACCGGCGCCTTCTTGGCCGCCTTCTTCGCCGCGGGCTTGGCGGCCTTCTTGGCCGGCGCCGCCTTCTTCGCGGCCGGCTTGCCGCCGAGCTTGGCCTTCGCCGATTTCACCGCCGCGTCGACCGACTTCTTCGCCGCCGCGACCTTCTTCTTCGCGTTGCCGACGGCCTTCTTGACGGCCTGGCCGGCGGGCGATTTCTCCGCCTGCTTCATCTTCGCCTTGGCGGCCTTCTCGACCTTCGCGACTTCGGCCTTGGCCTTCTTCACCATCGGCGCCGCCTTGGCTTTCGCCTGCTCGACGACCTCGTTGGCTTTGTCGCTCACCGCTTCGACCGCCTGCGCGATCGTCGAGGTCACACCGTTGCCATTGCTCATGGGAACACTCCAGTGGGGTGCTGCATCCGCGTGCCTTGGGGCCGGTGCACGCTTGCCGGTTCGGGCCCACCTCGCCGGGGCGGGTCGGGTGGGCCTCGATCAGGAAGCCGCGGGCGCTCTGCCCGCAGCCTTCCGTCAGAACTTACCGTAGTAGCCTTCCTTCAGCGCATCGAACAGGTTCGCGGCGGTGTGCATCTCGCCGTCGTACTCGATCTGCTCGTTGCCCTTCACCTCGACCACGCTGCCGTCCTCGAGTTCGAAGCGGTAGGTCGTGTTCTCGAGGTCCTTCTCCTTCACCAGCACGCCCTGGAAGGCGGCCGGGTTGAAACGGAAGGTGGTGCAGCCCTTCAGGCCCTTCTCGTGGGCGTAGCGGTAGATGTCCTTGAAGTCTTCGTACGGGAAGTCCGTCGGGACGTTCGCCGTCTTGGAGATCGAGGAGTCGATCCAGATCTGCGAGGCGGCCTGGATGTCGACGTGCTCCTTCGGCGAGATGTCGTCGGCGGCGATGAAGTAGTCCGGCAGCTTGGCCTCCGGGTCATCGCTGTACGGCATCGCCTTCGGGTTCACCAGCTCTCGGTAGGCCAGCAGCTCGAAGCTGTAGACGTCCACCTTCTCCTTCGACTTCTTGCCTTCGCGAATCACGTTGCGTGAGTAGTGGTGCGCGAACGAGGGCTCGATGCCGTTGGAGGCGTTGTTGGCCAGCGAGAGCGAGATGGTGCCGGTCGGCGCGATCGAGCTGTGGTGGGTGAAGCGGGCGCCGGTTTCGGCGAGCTTCTGCACCAGCTCCGGGGCCACGCCGGCCACGCGCTGCATATAGCGGCTGTACTTGGCGTGCAGCACGCGGCCCTTCACGGTGTCGCCGACTTTGAAACCGTCCTTCGCCATCTCCGGGCGCTTGCGCAGCATCTCGGCGGTGACGGTGAAGTCCTCGTCCATGATCGGGGCCGGGCCCTTCTCCTCGGCGAGCGCCAGCGCCACTTCCCAGCCGGCCACCGCCATCTCACGCGACACCGACTCGGTGAACTCGCAGCTTTCCGGCGAGCCGTACTTCATGCGCAGCATGGTCATCGTCGAGCCGAGGCCGAGGAAGCCCATGCCATGGCGGCGCTTGCGCATGATCTCCTGACGCTGCTGCTCGAGCGGCAGGCCGTTCACTTCGACGACGTTGTCGAGCATGCGGGTGAAGACACGGACGACCTCCTTGTATTCCTCCCAGTCGAAGCGCGCCTTGTCGGTGAACGGGTCGCGGACGAACTTGGTCAGGTTGACCGAGCCCAGCAGGCAGGCGCCGTAGGGCGGCAGCGGCTGTTCGCCGCAGGGGTTGGTCGCGCGGATCGCCTCGCAGAACCAGTTGTTGTTCATCTCATTGACGCGGTCGATGAGGATGAAACCCGGCTCGGCGAAGTCGTAGGTGGAGGTCATGATCATGTCCCACAGGCCTCGCGCGCGGACGGGGCTGTAGACCTTGCAGGCCACCAGGCCGTCGTCGCGCGTCACATAACCCTTGCTCGTGGGCCACTCGCGCCACACCACCTGCTCCGTGTCGGCGAGATCGATGTCGCCGACCTCCTTCTCGCTGATCGGGAATACCAGCGGCCACATGCCGTCGGCGGCGACCGCGGCCATGAACTCGTCGGTGATCAGCAGCGAGAGGTTGAACTGGCGCAGGCGCCCGTCCTCGCGCTTGGCCTTGATGAATTCCTTGACGTCCGGGTGGCTGATCTCGAAGGTGCCCATCTGCGCACCGCGGCGGCCACCGGCCGACGAGACGGTGAAGCACATCTTGTCGTAGATATCCATGAAGCTCAGCGGGCCCGAGGTGTAGGCGCCGGCGCCGGCGACGAACGCGCCACGCGGGCGCAGCGTCGAGAACTCGTAGCCGATGCCGCAGCCCGCCTTCAGCGTGAGGCCGGCTTCATGGACCTTCTCGAGGATGCCGTCCATCGAATCGGGGATCGTGCCCGACACCGTGCAGTTGATCGTCGAGGTCGCGGGCTTGTGCTCCAGCGCGCCGGCATTGGACGTGATGCGGCCGGCGGGGATCACGCCGCGGCGCAGCGCCCAGAGGAAGCGCTCGTACCAGTACTTCTGCTTCTCGGTGGTCGGCTCGGCGTCGGCCAGCGCCCTGGCGACGCGCTTGTAGGTGCCGTCGATGTCGGCATCGACCGGCTCGCCCTTCTTGGTCTTCAGGCGGTACTTCTTGTCCCAGATGTCCCAGGACGCCGGCTGCATGGCGATCTCCACCGGGCCTTCCGTCTTGACCGCTTCCAGGCGAACCGTACTCATTCCTCGTCTCTCCTCCGCCCGGGGGGCGTCGTTGTCGGCCGGCGCGGTGCCGGGGCCTCGACGATGGGAAAACGGCCGCCCTCGGCGCGATGCGCCGGCGGAACCCCGTTTTTCAGTCGATCTGCCCCATGACGAACCGTCCGGCCTGCGTCACCAGCTGTGTTCAAGCCCCAAAATCTTGGGGCCCCTCCCCGCCGAAACCCCAACATGTAGGGCGCGGCGGAGAACAACGGTACGCGCGCCCCCCCACCGTGTCAACGCATTTGAAGACCGCGGCGCCACATCCCCGTCACGACCTTTTTATCCCAGCCAATCAATCACTTGTCGATCTTTTCGCGGATGAACCGGCCCTTGCGCCGAGGACGTCCGGCTCTTGCGGATTCGGCGTGGAATCCGCATTTATCGCGCTCTTGGCCCCCAACGAGGACCGCTCGCGCATGCGTCCCCTGCCCCTCTTCACCTGCCTGCTGGCCACTGCCATTGGTGGCGGCCTGATCGCCCGCGGCCTGGCCCCGGACCCGGTGCCCGCGGCGCTCGCCAGCACCGCTACGCCGGCCAACGCGAGTGCGCCCCGCGTCGCGCCGGCGACCGTCACACCGGACACGCCGCGCAGCGTCACGGCGCTACAGGCCCTGCCCTCGCTCGCACCGATGCTGGAGGACGTGACCCCGGCGGTCGTGAACATCTACACGCGTCAGGTCGTCGAGGTGCAGAGCCCGCTGGCCGCCGACCCGTTTTTCCGCCGTTTCTTCGGCATGCCGGACGGCCCGCAGCGCCGCGAATCGCAGTCGCTGGGCTCGGGCGTGATCGTCGATGCGCAGCGCGGCTATGTGCTCACCAACCACCATGTCGTCGACAACGCGACCGAGGTGAGCGTGCAGTTGCATGACGGCCGCACCGTGGAAGCGGAGTTCATTGGCAGCGACCCCGGCACCGACGTGGCACTGATCCGCATCCCGGCCGAGAACCTGCGCGCGCTGCCGCTGGCGAACTCGCAGGGCCTGCGCGTGGGCGATTTCGTGGTGGCCGTGGGCAATCCGTTCGGGCTCGGGCAGACCGTCACCTCGGGCATCGTCTCGGCCGTGGGGCGCAGCGGCCTCACCGGCCTCGGCTTCCAGGACTTCATCCAGACCGACGCCTCGATCAACCCGGGCAATTCCGGCGGCGCGCTGGTGAACCTGCGCGGCGAACTCGTCGGCATCAACACCGCCAGCTTCAACCCGCGCGGCAGCGCCGCCGGCAACATCGGCCTCGGCTTCGCCATCCCCGCCAACCTCGCGCACGAAGTGATGCGCCAACTGCTCGTCTACGGCGAAGTGAAGCGCGGCTCGCTCGGCATCGAGCTGGTCGATCTCACGCCACGCTTCGCGCAGGAGTTGGGCCTGGATGCGGCCGTGCGCGGCGCCATCGTCACCCGCGTCTACCGCAACGCCCCGGGCGAAGCCGCCGGCCTGCGCCCCGGCGACGTCGTCACCGCCATCAATGGCCAGCGCGTCGATGGCGCCCAGGCGCTGCGCAACGCGGAAGGCCTGTTGCCGGTCAATCAGGCGGCCGCCCTCGACGTGCGCCGTGGCGCGCAGGCCTTGAAACTCTCGGCCACCCTGCGCGAGCAGCCCAAGCAGCTGCCCGGCGCCGATATCGACGCACGGCTCGGCGGCGCGACCTTGGGTGAGCTCGCGGAGAAGTTCCGGCGCGGTGGCCTCGCCGGCGTGGCCGTGGTCAACGTGGACGTGGATTCGCGCGCCGGCCAGAACGGCCTGATGCCGGGCGATCGCATCTACGGCGTCAACGGCCGCCGTGTCGACGACCTGCCGGCCCTGCGCAGCGCGCTGGCGCAGCCGCCGGCGCGGTTGATCCTGCGCGTACAGCGCGGCGCGCAGCAGGGCGATCTCGAACTGCGCTGAGCGGGACGCCAAGGCGGGCCTCGCCCAACCGCGAGGCCCGGCTTCACGCCGTCTGGAGGACAATGCGAGGATGACCATCATCCGCGCCATCAGCTTCGACCTCGACGACACCCTGTGGCCGATCTGGCCGGTGATCGAGCGCGCCGAAGCCGCCCTGCACGCCTACCTCGACGCCCACTGCCCGCGCACCGCTGCGGCCTACCCGCTGCCGCGCATGCGTGCGCTGCGCGAGCAGGTGGCGCACGAGCACCCGCACCTGGCCCATGACTTCACCGCGCAGCGCCTGATCTGCCTCGAACGCGCGCTGGCCGAAGGCGGCGAGGACCTCGCGCATGCCCGCCCAGCGTTCGAGGCGCTGTACCTCGAGCGCAACCGCGTGGATTTCTTCGACGATGCCCTGCCGGCGCTCGACGCCCTGGCCGCGAATTTCGCGTTGGCCTCGCTGACGAACGGCAACGCCGACCTCCACCGCATCGGCATCGCCGATCGCTTCGCGGTGCGCGTGGCGGCCCGCGAAATGGGCATGGCGAAGCCGGAGCGCGGCATCTTCGAACACACGGTGCGCGCGCTCGACGTGGCCCACGCCGAGGTACTGCACGTCGGTGACGACCCCTGGCTGGATGTCGACGGCGCCGCACGCGCTGGCCTGCGCACCTGCTGGGTGAACCGCCACGGCACCGCGTGGCCGGACAGCCTGCCGCCGCCGGACCTCGAGGTGGCCTCGCTCGACGCCCTGGTGGCGGCCTTCGAGGCGGGCGGGCGCTTTGCGGCACCGCGGCAAGCCGCCAGCGGCGAACCCGTTAAGCTCGACTGATTCCCGCACCGCTCGCGCTCCCCAATTCGTCCATGTCGCTTCCCGCCTGCTTCGTTCCGGCCGACGCGCCGGCCCTGCCGCTCCATCTGGTCGATACCGCGCGGTTCCCGGCGTGGAAAGCCGCCCAACCGACGACGACGCAGGCATGGGTCGATGCCCACGGATTCCGCGGCGAGGCGCTGACCCAGCTCGTGATCCCCGGCGCGGATGGCGCACCCGCGGCCGCGGTGGCCGGCATCGGCGACGCCCATGACCCGACCAGCCTCGGCCACCTGCCGACCGTGCTGCCGCCGGTCGCCTTCCGCATCGCCGCCGACAGCCCGGTGGCGGTGCCGCCGGATCGTGCGCTGCTCGGCTGGGGCCTCGGCGCGTACAAATTCGCCCGCTACCTGAAGTCGGTGAAGCCGACCGCGAAGCTCGCCATCGACGTGGGCGCGCAGGACGAGGCGCTGGCCCTGCTGGCGGCGTCGATCCTGACGCGCGACCTCGTCAACACGCCCACCGAGCATATGGGCCCGGACGAGCTCGAGGCCGCGGTGAACGCCCTCGCTTCGTCGCACGGTGCGGGCTTCCGCAGCGTGCGCGGGCCCGAACTGCTGGCCCAGAACTTCCCCGCCATCCATGCCGTCGGCCGCGCCAGCCATCGCGCGCCGCGCCTGATCGAACTGACGCATGGCGACGCCGCGCTGCCGCACCTCGTCATCGTCGGCAAAGGCGTGTGCTTCGACACCGGCGGCCTCGACGTCAAGCCGCCGGAAGGCATGCGCAACATGAAGAAGGACATGGGCGGCGCGGCGCATGCGATCGCCCTGGCGCGCCTCGTCCTCGAACGTGCGCTGCCGGTGCGCCTCACCCTGCTGGTGCCGGCGGTCGAGAACGCGCTGGGCCCCGACGCCTACCGCCCCGGCGAAGTGATCGCCACGCGCGCGGGCCTGAGCGTCGAGATCGACAATACCGATGCCGAAGGCCGGGTCATCCTCTGCGATGCGCTCACCTATGCGGCCGAGCAGTCGCCGGCGCTGGTGATGGACTTCGCGACGCTCACCGGCGCCGCGCGCATCGCGCTCGGCCCCGACCTGCCGGCGCTGTTCTGCAACCGCGACGACCTCGCCACCACCTACCTCGACGCCGGCAGCGAGCAGCGCGACCCGCTCTGGCGCATGCCGCTGTGGCGCCCGTACCACAGCTACCTGAAGTCGGGCATCGCCGACATGGCCAATTCCGGCGCCTCGCGGATGGCGGGATGTGTGACGGCGGCCCTCTATCTCGAGCGTTTCATCCCCGATGCTCAGCCGTGGACGCACGTCGACGTGTATTCCTGGAACGACGCCGACCGTCCGGGCAAGCCCGCCGGCGGCGAGGCCCAGGGCCTGCGCGCCGCGTGGTGCTTCCTGAAACGCC
>Ga0209278_1002131_pt1 | contig 11264 bp, 6 predicted proteins | sample JI81BgreenDNA_FD_187504 | JGI IMG/M metagenome (GOLD analysis project Ga0209278, IMG submission 187504) | Wastewater effluent complex algal communities from Wisconsin, to seasonally profile nutrient transformation and Carbon sequestration -... | ecosystem: Engineered > WWTP > Effluent > Algae... | reverse complement strand
GAACAGGCCCGAAAGGCTGCGATCGGTGTTCAGCAGCACCAGCGCTGCCGCCAGCCCGCCCGACAGCAGCACCGCCGCCGCCGGTGCGCCGGCGCGGTTCAGCCCGGCAAAACGCTGCGGAAACTGCCCGACCAGCGCCATGGCGCGCGGCAGTTCGGCGGCGGTAAGGGTGAGGCCATTGACCGTGCCCAGCGCCGAAATGGCGGCAAACACGCCGATCAGCGCGGCGGCCTGCGAACCGATGAACGGGGCGGAAAAATCGGCAAAGGGCGCGTTGGATTTGGCCAGCGCATCGGCCGGCACCAGCGCGATCATCGCCGCCGAAATCGCCATGTAGAGCACACCGGCCAGCAGCGGCCCCACGATGGTGGCGACCGGCACGGTGAATTCCGGGCGGCGGATCTTGTCAGCCGGCACCGTGGCCGATTCAAAGGCCAGAAAGGCCCACATGGTGAGCGTGACCGAGGTGATCACCCCATCGGCCTGCATGGCAGACGGCGGGTTGACCACCGCGGCGCTGCCTTTGCTGATCAGCAGCCAGGCCGCGATGCCGAGCACGGCGAGGAGCGGCATGAGTTTCAGGAAGGTGGTCGCCTGCTGCACGAAGCTGGCGGCGCCGATGCCGGCCAGGTTGATCGCCGTCACCAGCACCAGCACGCCAACGGCCGCCAGCGCGCTGAGCAGCGGATCGCCGGCCAGGCCGGGCCAGATCACGGTGAGATTGGAGACAACGGCCACCGCCAGCGCCGCGTTGCCAACCCAGACGCCGATCCAGTAGCTCCACGCCGCGATATAGGAGGCGTTGGGGCCGAACGCCGTTTCAACATAGGCATGTGGCCCGCAGGTGCCCGGCATCTGCCGGGACAGCGCGGCATAGCAGCCGGCCAGCGCCAGCGTGCCGGCCAGCGCGATCACCCAGCCACCCATCGCCGACCAGCCATAGGGCGCCAGCGTTGCCGGCAGCAGGAACACGCCGGAACCGACCATATTGCCCACGACCAGGGCCAACGCGGCGACCAGGCCCATTTCTTTTCTGATTGCGGCCATGTGCGCCCCCCGGTTCGCCCACTTTGCTGCCCGCTGGCTGGTCGCCCGTCAACGGATTGCTTTTGGTCTACCCTATTCGGCCTGCCCAACTGGGCCTGACCGGCCTATGGTGCAGCCATGACGACTCTGCACCCCACACTGTCCCGCGTGACTGACCGTATCCTTGAGAAAAGCCGCGCTGGCCGCGCCCGCTATCTCGATCATATCGCCCGCGAACGTGATGCCGGCATGGGCCGAGAGCGTCTGGGCTGCTCCAACCTCGCCCACGGCTTTGCCGCCGCGCTGGATGATCAGGCGACGATCAAGGCCGGCGCGCGGGTTAACATCGGCATTGTCACGGCGTTCAACGATATGCTTTCGGCGCACCAGCCCTATGGCCAATATCCGCCGCAATTGAAGCTGTTTGCCCGCGAAGTGGGTGCGACGGCGCAGGTGGCGGGCGGCGTGCCGGCGATGTGCGATGGCGTCACGCAAGGCCAGGTGGGCATGGAGCTTTCACTGTTCAGCCGGGACAGTATCGCGCTGGCCACGGCGGTGGCGCTGAGCCACGGCATGTTCGAATCGGTCGCGCTGCTCGGCATCTGTGACAAGATCGTGCCCGGGCTCCTCATCGGCGCGCTGCGCTTTGGCCATCTGCCGATGATCTTCGTGCCGGCCGGGCCGATGCCCAGCGGCCTGCCCAACAAGGAAAAGGTGCGCATTCGCCAGTTGGCCGCCGAGGGCAAGGCCAGCCGCGCCGAGTTGCTGGAGGCCGAAAGCGCGAGTTACCACAGCCCTGGCACCTGCACGTTCTATGGCACGGCGAACAGCAACCAGATGATGATGGAGGTGATGGGCCTGCACGTGCCGGGCGCCGCCTTCGTCAATCCCGGCACGCCCTTGCGCACCGCGATGAACCGCGCGGCCATGCACCGGCTGGCGAAGATCGCGCTGAACCAGCCGGAGGAACGCCCGCTGGGCACCTGTGTGGATGAACGCGCCATCGTCAACGCCATGGTGGGCCTGCTGGCCACCGGCGGTTCCACGAACCATGCCATCCACCTGCCGGCCATTGCGCGGGCGGCGGGCATCATGATCGACTGGCAGGATTTTGACGAATTGTCGGGCGCGGTGCCGCTGCTGGCCCGCGTCTATCCCGGCGGCGCGGCGGATGTGAACCAGTTCCATGCGGCGGGCGGCATGGCCTTCACCATCCGCACATTGCTCGATGCGGGGCTGCTGCACGGCGACATCCCGACCGTGGGCGGTGACAGCCTGGCCGATTATGCCCGTGATCCGGCGATGGACGGCGACGAACTGGTGTGGCGCGACGTGCCCGAAAGCCGCGACGAGACCATATTGCGCGCCGCCAGCAAGCCATTTCGGGCCGATGGCGGCATGCGGCTGGTGAAAGGCAATCTGGGCCGCGCCATCTTCAAGACCAGCGCCGTGGACGAGGAGCGCTGGACCATCGAGGCCCCAGCACGTGTGTTCGAGGATCAGGAGAGCGTGCAGGCCGCCTTCAAGGCCGGCGAGCTATACCGTGATGTGGTGGTGGTGGTGCGCGGCCAGGGCCCGCAGGCCAACGGCATGCCTGAACTGCACAAGCTGACGCCGGCGCTGGGCGTGCTGCAGGATCGCGGGCACAAGGTGGCACTGGTCACCGACGGCCGCATGTCGGGCGCATCTGGCAAGGTGCCGGCCGCCATCCATCTGTGCCCGGAAGCCATGGCGGGCGGGCCGATTGCCCGCGTGCGCGATGGCGATGTGATCCGGCTGTGTGCGCGCAATGGCCAGCTGGATGTGCTGGTGGATGCCGCCGAGTTCCTGTCCCGCCCAGCGGCGACAATTGGCGATTCGGGGCCGGGCACCGCCCGCGAACTCTTCGCCTTCTTCCGCACCGGCAGCGATGATGCGGAGGCGGGGGCTTCGGCGATGCTGAAGGCGGCAGGGCTGTAACCGGTAGCTTGCTTCGCGGCCGGCGCGTGCCTCGACACGCTCGGCATGAGCGGTCTTGGGCGTGGGCCACCTTCACCTGACCCGCTCATGCCGAGCGTGTCGAGGCACCCCGCAAACCCACCGGCTGCGCCCAAAAGAAAACGGCCGGGGTGTCGCCACCCCGGCCGCTTGATCATCCGTTGCCGGAAAAGCTTACTTGGCCTTGGCGAGGTAAGCGGTCATGCGCTTGGTGGCCAGCGGCGACAGCTTCACTGCCTTGGCAGCAGCCAGGTTGGCCGACGGGCCGTTGCCGACCTGCACCAGGGCAACCATGCCCATGGAGAAGTGCGGCAGGCACTTGATGCCGTACAGGCCGGGCTTGCCAACCTTCAGCACGAAATCCTTGCCCATGGCGCCCTTCTGCTCGGCTTCACCGGCCGGCAGGAAGCCCGGGATGGTCTGGGCGTTGTGGCCCGGGTTGGTGGCCACGAACTTCACGGTGTCGCCAGGGGCGGCCTTCACGAAGCCCGGTTCGAACACCATGGCGCCTTCGGCACCCTTGTTCAGCATCTTGACGGTGATTTCCTTGGCGGCGGCCGGAGCGGCGATCACCATGGCAGCGGCGACAAAACCCAGAATCTTCATCGGTCTCTCTCCTCGCGCCGGCATTGGTACCGGCAGGTTTTTCACACGCCCGGGCGGCTGCGCCGGATCGCTTGGGGGCGCTCCTTACGCGCGCCCCGCGGCGCACTCAAGATGGGAACTTGCGACTTAGTGTCCAAACCCCATCCCTTGAGTGGGACATTGGCGTAACCCTGCTTTCATGAAGCTGAACGCATCACAGGCTGGCGATGATGCCAACGGCCGGATCAATGCGCCCGTCTACCAGCGCCGTCCACGCCTGCGCCACCGCCGCATCGCCACTAACCCGCTCAATACGCAGCCAACCCAGGGTGGCCGCAAAATGGCCCCAGGCCGTGCCCAGTCGCTGTTCGAAACCGGCCGGGCCCCATTCCGCCACCCGGTCTTGCGCCACGGTCGGCGCAAAGAACAACTGCGGCACCGGGCCGGGCAGTTCGTTGGTGTTCGGGCTTTGCCAGTGTGTGTCGCCGACGATATGGCTTTCCTTCAGCCGGCCCCCCAGCAGGGTGTGGACATCGCTGCGTACGCCGCCATGGCCGGAGAAATCGATGAAGGCGATGGCCACACCTTGCGCCTGCGCGATCTCGTCATAACTCAACACCTGGTCGTAATAGCCTGTCTTCGCGCAGAAATCCTTGTTGCCTGGCGAAGTGAGACCCACCACGCGCTGCCGGCCCTTCGCCGCCTGCGCCACACCAAGCGCCGTCTTGGAGGACGCCGAGGACAGCACGAGCGTATCGACCGGCCGGCTCGCCACCAGGCAATCGATCAGGAAGCTGGTGGCATAGAGCGGGCGGAACAGGCATTGCAGCGATTCATCACCCCACGCCGGGCTGGCCGGGGTGTAGCGGTTGTAGAAGGGCGGCAGGCCGGCCCTGTGCGCGGCGCCATCGGTGAAACCGTGGGCCGAAATCTGAACCGGGGAGAGCACCGCCTGGGCACCCATCGGCCAGTAGCCGAAGAACCGCTGGCCAACGCTGATCCCTTCGGCGCGGCTTTCGCTGGCGCGGGCAAAGCCCCAGACCGGGACAATCCCGTGGCCTTCCGGTGCCGGAAAAAAGCGCCAATAGGCGAAATCATCGCCGTGGACGGCATAGGTGACGTTATTGGCAGTGAGCGCGAAATGCTCGACGACAAAGCGCGCTTCGCCATCGGCTATCTGGCCGGGATCGGGCAGCGCAGTTGTTTCAGCCAGGGCGCCAACACGGGCAGCGAGCGTGGTCATGTTCAGTCCCTCCAGATGGCGACGCCCGCAGGCGGCACCGGGTTTTGGCCGATCAACAGATCATGTTCGATTGGAGCAGGCCCTGGGCCATAGTTGAACAGGAAATTGAGGTCTCCGCGCCGCTCCACCCGCACATCGGGGCCAAGATCACGCGGGTTCAGGCTCGCCGCGGTCGCCACATCGGCCAGCACCCGGCGCAGCAGGCCATCATCCACCTGCCCGGCCAGATAATGCGCCCCGGCGCTGGCAAACCACAGGCCGCGGCCGTCATCGAGGGCAATACGGGTTTCGACAGCAGCGCCAGCTTCGACATCCTCCATCCAGCTTGTCACCTGGCCAGCGTTGCCGGCGGCCAGCACAATGCCCGGTGGCAGGCTTTCCACCCGCGCCACGGTCACGTCAATCAACGCCTTCAAGCCATCGGGCGGCAGGGCGGCGGGAATGGCGAAATCGCGGGTCTTGGACCCGGTGCGCGGGCCGGCCAGCACGGTTGCGCCACTGTCTGCAAGTCGCCGCGCAAGGGCCTCATCTACAAGGATTTGCGCGGGCAGCAGCACGAGGGGATAGCCCGCCAGATCGGCATCGGGCGGCACGATATCGACACTCAGGCCCAGTCGCCGCGCCGCCGTATGCCAGGCCATGGCGGTGGCCAGCGCATCCTGATCGCGGCCCTGCGGCTGGCTCTGCACCGCCCACACGCTGTCATAATCGAAGATCAGCGCGACATCGCTGCGCCCACGCGGCGGCAGCGGGCCGAGTTTGGCCAGCCCGGCGGCCAAGGTTTCCACTTCAGGCCAGGCCGCCGCCGGCTGATTGTCGGGCCGGTTCAACCCGGCGTGCATGGCCTCCTGCCCCGTCGGCGCCTGCCGCCAGCGGAACCAGCTCATGCGCTCGGCCCCCTGCGCCACCGCTTCCCAGCCCCACAATTCCACCGCGCCTTTCGCCGGCGCCGGATTCCACGCTGCCCAGTTCACCGGGCCGGGCTGTTGTTCGATCACCCACCAGCGCCCCTGCCCGCAGGCGCGATAGAGGCTGTGGTGAAAGGCGGTGAGATCCGGGTGGCCGGTGCGCAGGTAACGCGCCTTGTCGGCGGCCGTGAACGGCCCCTGCCCCAGAAAGCCGATCGGATAACTGTCCCACGTCGCCACATCGAGTTGCCGGCCGACGGCATAATGATCGAACTCGGTGAACAACCCCATGAAATTATGGACAATGTCCCGCCCCGGCGAGCCGGCGCGCAATATTTCGACCTGCGCCGCGTTGAAGCGCTCCACCATCGCGGAGGAAAAGCGCTGCCAATCGAGCCGGTGCGCCGGGTGGCTTTCAGTGACGGTGCCGAACGGGGCATCAACCTCGTCGAAATGGCGATATTCCTGAGACCAGAAAGCCAGCCCCCACGCCGTGTTCAGCGCCTGCACATTGCCGTAGCGTTCTGCGAGCCAGTGCCGGAAGCCGGCCTTGGCCGCGTCGGATGTGCTCACCACCGTGTCGTGGCAGCCATATTCATTGTCGGTTTGCCAGGCGACCACCGCCGGGTGCTGGCCATAACGATCCGCCATCAACGCCGTGATGCGCTTGGCCTGTTCCAGATAGATGTCGGACGAGAAACAATAATGTCGGCGTGAACCGAAACCGCGCACTTGCCCGTCGCGGCCCTTGGCGAGAATCTCCGGGTGGGCATCCACCAGCCATTTCGGCGGCGTGGCGGTGGGCGTGCCCATCACCACTTCGAGGCCCGCCGCGTGGGCCAGATCCACCGCGCGATCCAACCAGTCCCATGCGAAACGACCGGGTTCAGGTTCGATCCGGCTCCAGGCAAATTCGCCGACCCGCACGAACGACAGACCCAGCGCCGCCATACGCTGCACATCGCTGGCCCAGAGATGCTCCGGCCATTGTTCGGGATACCAGCAAACGCCCAGTTTCATGAGCGTTTCCTGCCAGCTTCAGTGCCGATTGCAACAGGATTGCACCGCTCATGCCGAGCTTGTCGAGGCACGCGCCACAGTCGGCCAGTGCCTCGACAAGCTCGGCATGAGCGGGTTGGATGCATGGTCCCGGCGGCTAGAGGTCAGCGAACAGCTTCTTTCTGGGGCCCAGATAGCCGAACAGATAGGCGGCCACCTTGCGCATCTGGATCTCTTCCGAACCTTCGGTGATGCGGTAACGCCGGTGGTGGCGGAAGATGTGCTCGAACGGTTTGTGCCGGCTGTAGCCGATGCCGCCATGCACCTGCATCGCCCGATCGGCGGCTTCACACACCAGCCGGTTGGCCCAGTAGTTGCACATGGAAATCTTGTCCGAAAGCTGGCTCTCGATCGCTTCGTGGGGCATGTTGTCCATGTCCCACGCCGTCTTGTAGATCATCAGGCGCAGCATTTCACATTGGGTGGCGAGTTCGACCAGCGGGAACTGGATGGCCTGGTTCTTCGACAGCGCCTCGCCAAAGGGCTTCCTTTTGCGGGCATAGCGCACGCTCTCTTCCACACAGAAGGTCGCCGCGCCCAACGAAGAAGCCGCCTGGCGGATGCGGTTCTGGTGAACAAAGCTCTGCGCCAGCGACAGGCCGCCATCCAGCGGGCCGAGCCGGGTCGAATCCGGCACCCACACGTTGGTGAAGCTCACCCGCGGGTGATCGGTGGGCATGTTGAACGTCCACAGATATTCTTCCACCTTCAGGCCGGGCGTGTCGGTGGGCACCAGGAAGCAGCTGATGCCGCGCGCGGCGCCGGGCGCCCCTGATGTGCGGCAGAAGGTGGCGCAGTGGGTGGCGACATGCATGCCGGTCGTCCACATCTTCTCGCCGTTGATCAGCCAGCCGTCCACGCCGTCGCGGGTTTCTGGCACAGCGGTGGTTTCCATGTGGGTGGCATCGCTGCCGTGGTCAGGTTCGGTCAGGCCGAAAGCGGTGATGCGGTTGCGGGCAAAGCCGCCCAGGATGAACTCCTGTTGCTGCGCTTCGGTGCCGAAACTCTCGAACATGGCGACGAACGGGAAATTGCCCACGATGCTGTGTTCGTTCTGCAGATCATTGTGCAGGCCGAGGCCCTTGGCCGCGAATTTGTCGCGAATCACCGCCATCCACAGGTTGCTGCCATCCTTGCCGCCATATTTCTTCGGCGCCGAAAAGCGCCAGTGGCCGGCCTTGTCCGCCCGGATGCTGGCTTCGCGCAGCAGCAATTCCCATTCGCGCCGTGGCAACCCACCGTGCTCGAAATCGGTGCGCGCCCATTCGCGGCGGTGATCGAAGAAACGGATATTGTCGTCCTGTTGCTCCAGCGGCTTGATCTCGGCTTCGATGAAGGCGTCAAGTTCGGCCAGATAGGCAATCAGATCGGTGGGCAGCGCGAAATCCATGGGTCGGTCCTCCCTTTTTCGCCGCCACTGTGGGCCGCGAAAAGCCCCGGCAAAACTGGTTGATTGGGGAAGGCAAAGGCGGCCGCAGGGCGCGCCGGAAAACCACCAATATGGTGACAAAGCGTCGGAAATGCTTACAAAACGGATGTAAATCTTTCCTTAACTATTGTCTGTTTTCAAGCAGTTACGTGTGGATTATACGATTGGCACAAGCTTTGCATGTCGCGGGAGGACAGGCCATGCGAGGGCCAGGGTCAAGAAAGTGTCTGTTGTGAAAAATTTGTCGATCATCTTGCTTGCCATGCTGGGTGGGGCCGGCATGGCCTTGCCTGCGGTGGCGGCGACGCCGATCACCATCACCCAGAACACCACCGCCAGCCAGTTGACCACCCTTCAGACGCAGAGCCGCAACGGGGCCGGCACCAGCACGTTTGCTGGTACGTCCACCGTCGCTGGCCCGACACTGGTTCCGATCAGCCGCTTCGATACGACAACCGGGATTCTGGTTGGCGCCCGGATGAGCGTGAACCTGCCCATCACGCTGGCACTCACCGCGCGCGGTAACGTGCCGGCTTCGGGCGGCAATCGCCGGGTTGACGTGAGATCGACGGTGTCCGGCACGGTTGCGCTTGCTGGCGCTGCGGTCACATCGACCACATTTGCCGTGACAGAACGATGCGACAACAGTGCGTGCCTGGTGCCAACGGCGGCCCAGACGACCTCCTCGACGCGGACGCTCAACGGCTCGGCCGCTGTATCGGCGGCCAACCTTGCCCTGTTGGCAGGCGCAGGCCCCGGCACTGTCAATTTCACGACTTCAGTTAACGCAACCAATACCCAGATCGTCAATCGCTCCAATGTCATCACCGGCTTTGCCGACACACGCTTTACGGTCGGCAGCACGACGGCGGCCAACAATCAGTACAGCGTGGCCTATGATTATCTGAACTTCGCCAATCCGTCGTTCAACACCGGATCGACCGTTACCAGCAGCTCGCTGGATTTCGGCACGCTGGCATTGAACAGCGGCCTCGCCACGCTGAACTTCAGCATCACCAACATCGGCAACATCAATTCGGCGGGGCTCAGCCTTACCTCGATCAGCCGATCGACCAACAGCAGCCAGATTGCCAGCAACATCACCACGTTCAGCAACGGCCTGGATGGCGGCCTTTCCAACACCTATTCGATGACCTTCGATCCGCTCGCCGTAGGCGCGGTCAATGACATCTTCACCTTCAACTTCATCGATTTCGCACCGGCCGGCAGTGTGGGTGCCCGCAGCTATCAGCTGAACCTGGCCGTATCCGGCAACGTGTTCGATCCGGTGCCGGAACCGGCCAGCTGGATGATGATGATGCTGGGCTTTGGCCTGGTGGGCAGCATCGCCCGCCGCCGCGCCGTGGGCCAGCCTGGCTGACCTGATTTCGCTCGTCGCGAGGTGGGCGGGGTTGGCGGGGGCCAGCTCCGCCCTTTTTCTTGCCTCTTGCACTTGATGGTTCATGGCGCAACGATACCGGCCGGGGAGACCAGTCGATGACCATCCACGCCAATCGCCGCCACCTGCTTGCCGCCGCCATGGCCACGCCGCTGTGGGCCAGTTGGGCCGCCCGTGCCGCCGCGCATGAACGGGATGCCGATACCATTCTGTTCAATGGCCGGCTCATCACCGTGGATGATGCCCTGCCCACGGCCAGTGCGATGGCGATCAAGGGCGGGCGCATCATGGCGGTGGGCGGCGATGCGGTGAAGGGTCTCGCTGGTACCGGCACCCGCATGATCGATCTGAAGGGCGCCTGTGTGGTGCCGGGCTTCATCGATTGCCACAACCACCCGATCGGCGACGTGCTGCTGTATGAAACGCTGGTGGGCAATCCGTTCGAGGTGGAATTCGTCACCATCGCGTCCATCATCGACAAGCTGAAGGCCAAGGCGGCGCAGACTCCGGTCGGTTTCTGGGTGGAAGGCTTTTTCCACGACGATACCAAGCTGAAGGATGGCCGGCAGTTGACGGTGGATGATCTGGACCGGATCAGCACCACCCACCCGGTGATGGTGCGCCATCGCGGCGGCCACACCGTGTTCGTCAACAGCCTGGCCCTGCAACTGGCCGGGGTGACGCGGGACACGCCCAATCCGCCCGGCGGCACCTTTGATCGCCTGCCCGATGGCCGGCTTTCCGGTCGCATCACCGATAACGCCATTGATCTGGTGGAGGAAAAGGGCCAGCGCCCGGTGCTGGATGCCGCCGAAAAGGCGAAGCGCGCGCGGGCTGGCATGGCGCATATCAGCGGCGCCTTCAGCCGCTATGGCCTCACCACCGTGCACCACCAGGGCGGCGATCTCGCCGCCATTCAGGACGTGCGCGGCGCCGGGCAGTTGAAGCACCGGGTGAATTACGAAGCCTGGGGGCCCATGGTGGACCAGATGATCGCCGCCGGCCTGAAAACCGGGTTCGGCGATGATTGGATCCGGCTGGGCGCGACCGCCGAACACACCGCCGATGGCAGTTTTTCGGAACGCACCATGGCGCTTTCAACGCCCTACGCCGGCCGCACCCCGGCTTATTATGGCAATGTGACGGAACCGCAGGACGTGCTGGATGCGTGGGTGGAAAAGGTGGTCCGCGCCGGTATCCAGCCCAATATCCACGCCAATGGCGACGTGGCGATCGACATGGCGCTGACGGCCTTTGAACGGGCGCAAGCGAAACTGGCGGTGAAGGATCTGCGGCCCAAGATCACCCATTGCACGCTGGTTAACGCCGGCCTGCTGAAACGCATGGCGGCGCTGGGCGCGGTGCCGGCGCCGTTCACCAGCTATGCCTATTACAACAGCGACAAGTTCGGATTTTACGGGGCAGATCGTATGGCCAACGCCATGGCCTTCCGCGATTTCCTTGATCACGGCATCAAGGTGTGCGCCGGCAGCGATTTCTTCCCAGGCCCGTTCGCGCCGCTGATGGGCATCCAGGGCATGGTAACCCGCACGGGCTGGAACGGCGAGACCTGGGGCGCCAACCAGCGCGTGAGCGTGCTGGAAGCTATCCGCATCAACAGCCTGAATGGCGCGTGGG
>Ga0209278_1002129_pt1 | contig 11267 bp, 13 predicted proteins | sample JI81BgreenDNA_FD_187504 | JGI IMG/M metagenome (GOLD analysis project Ga0209278, IMG submission 187504) | Wastewater effluent complex algal communities from Wisconsin, to seasonally profile nutrient transformation and Carbon sequestration -... | ecosystem: Engineered > WWTP > Effluent > Algae... | reverse complement strand
TCGTACACGGGCATGCGCGAGAAAGGCATCTTGTCCGGCGAGGTCACGGCCTCGTGCACCGTCATGTCTTTCTGCAGCGCAGAGACCACCAGGCGCGGCGTCATGATGGCGCTGGCGTCCACCGACTTGAACAGGAACAGGTTCCTGATGATCTTGGACTCGCGGTCGTTGATGTGGCCCTGCTCCTCGCCAATGCTGGCCATGGCCACAAACTCCTCGCGGTTGAAGTTGTCGGTCTTCTTGCCGCCCGAAATCAGCCGGGTGAGCTTCTCCGACACCACGATGAGCGGGTACATCGACTTCACCAGCACGTTCACATACAGCGCGGTGAAGCCCGTCAGCTGGCGCCAATAGACCGCCCCCAGCGTCTTGGGCACGATCTCGGAAAGGAACAGAATGAGCAGTGTCATGACGGCGGAGAACACCCCGAACCACGCACTGCCAAACACCTCGTCGGCCTTGGCCCCGGCGCCAATGGCGCCCACCGTGTGCGCGATGGTGTTCACGGTCAGGATGGCCGCCAGCGACTGGTCGATCTTCTCCTCCTTCAGCCGCCGTATGAGCTCGGCCTTCTTGGGGTTGGTCTCGCGCAGGCCGGCAATGTAGGACGGCGTGATACTGAGCAAGGACGCCTCGGCCAGCGAGCACATGAAAGAGAAAAGCAGCGCCAGCACCACATACAGCAGCAGCAGCGCCAGGTCACCCCCAATCGATACCTCGGCAATGAGATCTATCGATTGGGGTACCAGAGAGGAAGGGTCCATGGGGATGCCGGCCGTTCAGACGCCGGCCGCATGCGCCTGCTGGTCGGCGTGGTAGCTGCTGCGCACCATGGCGCCCACCGCGGCGTGGGAGAAACCCATTTCGTAGGCCTTGGCCTCGAACATCTTGAAGGTGTCGGGGTGCACATAGCGGCGCACCGGCAGGTGGTGGCCGCTGGGTGCCAGGTACTGGCCAATGGTCAGCATGTCTATCTGGTGTTCGCGCATGTCGCGCATCACTTCCAGGATCTCTTCGTCGGTTTCGCCCAGGCCCACCATCAGGCCGCTCTTGGTGGGAATATGGGGGAACAGCGCCTTGAACTTCTTCAGCAGGTTCAGGCTGAAGGCATAGTCGGAACCCGGGCGGGCTTCCTTGTACAGGCGCGGTACGGTTTCCAGGTTGTGGTTCATCACGTCGGGGGGCGCTTCGCGCAGGATGCCCAGCGCGCGGTCGTCCCGGCCACGGAAATCGGGCACCAGCACTTCAATCTGCGTGTCGGGGGACAGCGCGCGGGTCTGGCGTATGCATTCCACAAAATGGCCGGCGCCGCCGTCGCGCAGGTCGTCGCGGTCCACGCTGGTGATGACCACGTACTTCAGCTTCAGCGCGGCAATGGTCTTGGCCAGGTTCAGTGGCTCGTCGGCATCGAGCGGGTCGGGGCGGCCATGGCCCACATCGCAAAACGGGCAGCGGCGGGTGCACTTGTCGCCCATGATCATGAAGGTGGCTGTGCCCTTGCCGAAACACTCACCAATGTTGGGGCAGCTGGCTTCTTCGCACACCGTCACCAGCTTGTTCTGCCGCAGGATGTCCTTGATCTCGTAGAAGCGGGTGCTGGGGCTGCCGGCTTTCACGCGGATCCATTCGGGCTTTTTCAGCACCTCGGCGGGCACCACCTTGATGGGGATGCGCGCGGTCTTGGCCTGGCTTTTCTGCTTGGCGCTGGGGTTGTAGGACTCGGCGTCGGTGGCTTCGCGAACCACGGGGGACGATGACATGGTGGTGTTTCCGTTCAGGACTGGCGGGGCGCCAGAAGGGCTTGCAGGAAGTGTGCCCAGACAGCAGCCACCTCGTCGGGCTGCGCGCGGACACCCATTGTAGAGAGGTCCACCGTCTGCAAACCCGCGTACCCGCAGGGGTTGATGCGGGAATACGGCTCCAGTTCCATGGCCACGTTGAGCGCCGCGCCGTGGTAGGTGCAGTGCCTGCTTACCTTGATGCCCAGCGCGCTGACCTTGCCCAGACCGGCAAACGGGTCGGCGCCAGGGGCGGGGCCGGTGAGGGCGGTGTGGCTGAAAGGATCGGCCAGGCGCACGTAGATACCCGGCGCCCCGGCCACCCGGTGTCCGGTGATGCCCCAATGGGCCAGGGTACGCACCACAGACTCTTCCAGCCGGTACACATACTCCTTCACGAAGAAGCCCGCGCGCCGCAGGTCCAGTAGCGGGTAAGCCACCACCTGCCCCGGGCCGTGGTAAGTCACCTGCCCACCGCGGTTGGTCTGCACCACTGGAATGTCACCGGGCTGCAGTACGTGGCTGGCCTGCCCGGCTACGCCTTGTGTAAACACCGGGGGGTGCTCACACAGCCACAACTGGTCGGGCGAGTCGGGCCCGCGCTGTTCGGCGTAGTCCTTCATGGCCGCCAGTGTGGCAGCGTAGTCGGCCAGGCCCAGGTGGCGTACTTCCATACCGAGCAATTCCTGCCAGGGCTCAGAGCACCACCTTGACCATGGGATGGGTGCTCAGCGTGCGGTACAACTCATCGAGTTGGGCCCGGCTGGTGGCGCGCACCGTAATGGTCAGCCCCAGGTAGTTGCCACCCTTGCTGGGCCTGTGTTCCACGGTAGCGGGGTCGAAGCCGGGATCGAACTGGCGCGCCACGTGCACCACGGCCTCGGCAAAGCCCTCCACGTGGGCCCCCATGACTTTGATGGGGAAGTCGCAGGGGTACTCAATGAGAGATTCTTCCGGCGGGATGGGGCGAACGTTCATGGGAGGCTGTGGTGTGGATGTTGAGGGACCATGGCCCGGCGGGCGGTTCTTGGCTTGCTGCCCCGGGCTTGACGGGCACCACGGGTTTCTACGTATAATGCGGGGCTTTGCTAGGCCTTGCTCTGCAACGGACGAGTAACCTGAATGTAATTTTTCTGCCGGACAATGAAACATTCTGCACCGGCTGAATCAAAACGCAAGTTTCAGGGCTCTGCCGCTCCAGTAGCGAAGCAGGTAAGCGAAGCAGATGAGGCGAGCGAAGAGGTTTTCAAGCCCCTGAGCCGTGAAGAAGCGGCGCAGTGGCGCGCCCGGCAGCCGCGATTCACGGTCTGGCGCGTGGTAGGGACACAGGCTGTATTGGGCGTGTTGTCTGCCTTGATCGCCTGGGGCCTGATGGGCCAGGAAATGGCGGAGTCGGTGTTCTACGGCGCCTTGTGTGTGGTGGTTCCGTCTGCGGTCATGGCCTGGGGCATCACGTCCAACCTGATCGCGCGTCTTTTTCCGGGGGTGCCCCGGGCTTCTCTGGCCAGCCTGCTGTTGTGGGAAGGTGCCAAGGTGCTGCTGGTGATGGCCATGCTGTGGTCGGCGCCGCGCTGGGTACCCGAGTTGAATTGGCTGGCGCTGCTGGTGGGTTTGGTAGTGGCTCTCAAGGCTTACTGGGTGGAGTTCTTTTTCAGAACGCGCCCCAGGCCCTGAAGCCGGTGGAATATGTTTGACTATTGATGGGTTTTTGCAAACATGGCAACTGAAGGCGTAGGACCGACCCCAGGCGAATACATTCGCCATCACCTGGTCCATCTCACCAACAAGAAGCAAGAGTCCATCATCGACTTTTCGGTCATCAACATCGATTCGGTGGTGGTGAACATCATTCTGGGCATCTTCGTGTCCTACATGCTGTGGCGTGCTGCGCGCGGCGCCACCGCTGGTGTGCCGGGTCGCTTCCAGGCCGCTGTGGAAATTCTGGTGGAGATGGTGGAGACGCAGGCCAAGGGCGTGATCCACAACGCGCAGAGCCGCAAACTCATTGCGCCCATGGCGCTGGTCGTCTTCTGCTGGGTGTTCATGATGAACTTCATGGACCTGATCCCCGTGGACCTGTTCCCCCATATCTGGCACACCGTAGGTCCTGCGCTGGGCTACCCCGACTATCTGCGCGTCGTCCCCACGGCCGACCTGTCCACGACGCTGGGTCTGTCGATGTCGGTGCTGGCTTTGTGCATTTACTACAACATCAAGATCAAGGGTCTGGGTGGCTGGGGCCACGAACTGGTGACCGCTCCGTTCGGTACCAGCAAGAACCCTCTGTTCGCACTCCTGCTCGGGGTGGTGAACTTCCTCATGCAAATGATCGAGTTCGTGGCCAAGACGGTTTCCCACGGCATGCGGTTGTTTGGCAACATGTTCGCGGGCGAACTGGTCTTCATGCTGATTGCGCTGCTGGGTGGTTACGCCGCCCTGTCCATCAGCGGGGGATTGTTCTTCGTCGGGCACCTGATAGCCGGCACGATCTGGGCTCTGTTCCACATCCTGGTCATTACCTTGCAGGCTTTCATCTTCATGACTCTGGCCTTGATCTATCTGGGCCAGGCGCATGATGCGCACTGAGGCAGCGTAACCCGCGCACTGTGTTTTTTCTTTCCCGTTAATTCAACCTTCCTCTTCCACTCAAAGGAGTCATCATGGAAAACGTTCTGGGTCTTGTCGCACTGGCTTGCGGAATCATCGTGGGCCTTGGCGCCATCGGCGCCTCCATCGGCATTGCGCTGATGGGCGGCAAGTTTCTCGAGTCGTCTGCTCGCCAGCCCGAGCTGATGAACGAGCTGCAGACCAAGATGTTCATTCTGGCCGGCCTGATCGACGCGGCCTTCCTGATCGGCGTGGCCATCGCGCTGCTGTTCGCATTCGCCAACCCCTTCGTCCTCTGATCTGAATGATTTGAGGAAGGGTGCGCTCCGGTCCTGACCCCGCGGTCTGGCTGGAGCGCTCACCACGGCAAACGCGTATCAACTCCCGAAAACACAGAAAGGCGTTGCGATGAATATCAATGCAACCCTCTTTGCGCAGGCCATCGTCTTTGCGATCCTGGTGTGGTTCACGATGAAATTCGTGTGGCCCCCCATCGCCAAGGCTCTGGACGAACGCGCGCAAAAGATTTCCGAAGGTCTGGCCGCTTCCGAGAAAGCCAAGACCGAACTGGCTGTGGCCAACAAGCGAGTGGAAGAAGAGTTGGGCAAGTCGCGCAACGAAGCCGCCACCCGTCTGGCCGATGCCGAGCGCCGCGCCCAGGCTGTGATCGAAGAGGCCAAAGCCCGTGCCAACGAGGAAGCCGCCAAGATCATTGCCGCCGCCAAGGCCGACGCCGAGCAGCAGATTGTCAAGGCCCGCGAAGCCCTGCGCGAGCAGGTGGCTGGTCTGGCTGTCAAAGGCGCCGAGCAGATTCTGAAGCGCGAAGTCAACGCCGGCGTACACGCCGAGTTGTTGGGTCGCCTGAAGACCGAACTCTGAAACCCGCACAAGGTTGACCATGGCCGAACTCGCCACCATAGCCCGCCCGTACGCCGATGCGCTTTACCAGGCCGTCAAGAACGACGCGCCTGCCGCCGCGCAGTGGCTCGATGAACTGGCCGCCCTGGCCAGCAACGAGCAGTTGCTCCAGTTTGCCGACAACCCCAAAGTCACCGCCGACCAGGTGTTCGACGTGATGGCGGGCATCGTCAAGCAGCCGCTGCCCGAGAAAGCACGCAATTTCCTGCGTGCCCTGATCGAGAACGGCCGTCTGGTGGCGCTGCCCGAAGTAGCGCACCAGTTCCGCGAGCAGATGAACCGCCAGTTGGGCAGTTCCGATGCGGTGGTGCACAGCGCTTACCCCATGGACGCGGCCGCTCTGGCCGATCTGGGTAAGGTGCTGGAGAAGCGTTTTGGCCGCAAGTTGAACCTTGAGGTGGTGGTGCAGCCCGAGCTGATTGGCGGGGTGCGTGTGGTGGTCGGGGACGAGGTGCTGGACACGTCGGTCAAGGCCCGTCTGGAACAAATGAGAGTGGCACTGACGGCGTGAGCCGCGGTGTGCCCCTAGCGTCACTTTTTACGAAAGAAGGAAAGAGTCATGCAACTCAATCCCGCAGAAATTTCTGAGCTGATCAAGTCCCGCATCGAGGGACTGGCTCCCTCGGCCGACGTGCGCAACCAGGGCACGGTGGTGTCGGTCACCGACGGTATCGTGCGCGTGCACGGCCTGTCTGACGTGATGCAGGGCGAGATGCTGGAATTTGCCCCCACCGCCGACGGCCAGCCCACGTTCGGCCTGGCGCTGAACCTGGAGCGTGACTCCGTGGGCGCCGTGATTCTGGGCGAGTACGAGCACATCTCCGAAGGCGACGTGGTCAAGTGCACCGGCCGCATTCTGGAAGTGCCCGTGGGCCCCGAGCTGATTGGCCGCGTGGTCAACGCCCTGGGTGCGCCCATCGACGGCAAAGGCCCCATCAACGCCAAGATGACCGACGTGGTGGAAAAAGTGGCGCCGGGCGTGATTGCCCGTCAGTCCGTGGACCAGCCGGTGCAGACGGGTCTGAAGTCCATCGACTCCATGGTGCCCGTGGGCCGTGGCCAGCGCGAACTGATCATTGGCGACCGCCAGACCGGCAAGACCGCCGTGGCCATCGACGCCATCATCAACCAGAAGGGTCAGAACATGACCTGTATCTACGTCGCCATCGGCCAGAAGGCGTCGTCGATCAAGAACGTGGTGCGCGCGCTGGAACAGCACGGCGCCATGGAATACACCATCGTGGTGGCCGCTTCGGCTTCCGAGTCGGCTGCCATGCAGTTCCTCTCGGCCTACTCCGGCTGCACCATGGGCGAGTACTTCCGCGACCGCGGCCAGGACGCCCTGATCATTTACGACGACCTGTCCAAGCAGGCCGTGGCTTACCGCCAGGTGTCGCTGCTGCTGCGCCGCCCGCCAGGCCGTGAAGCCTACCCCGGCGACGTGTTCTACCTGCACAGCCGTCTGCTGGAGCGCGCAGCCCGCGTGAACGCCGACTACGTGGAAGCCTTCACCAAGGGTGAAGTCAAGGGCAAGACCGGCTCGCTGACCGCACTGCCGATCATCGAGACGCAAGCCGGCGACGTGTCCGCTTTCGTGCCCACCAACGTGATCTCCATCACCGACGGCCAGATCTTCCTGGAAACCAACCTGTTCAACGCCGGTATCCGTCCTGCCATCAACGCCGGTATTTCCGTGTCGCGCGTGGGTGGTGCTGCCCAGACCAAGCTCATCAAGAGCCTGTCGGGCGGTATCCGTACCGACCTGGCCCAGTACCGCGAACTGGCTGCCTTCGCGCAGTTCGCTTCCGACCTGGACGAAGCCACCCGCAAGCAGCTGGACCGCGGTGCCCGCGTGACCGAACTGCTCAAGCAGGCGCAGTACTCGCCCCAGTCCATCAGCCTGATGGCGTCCACCCTGTTTGCCGTGAACAAAGGTTATCTGGACGATGTGGAGGTGAAGAAGGTTCTGGCTTTCGAGGCCGGCATGCACGCCTACCTGAAGGACAAGTACGCTGCCCTGATGCAGAAGCTGGAAACCAACAAGGCCATGGACAAGGAAGCCGAGGCCGAGCTGGCAGCCGCCATCGCCGAGTTCAAGAAGACCGGTACTTACTGAGCGGCGTGATCGCGACCATCTAAGGAGCATCAATGGCAGCAGGCAAGGAAATACGCGGCAAGATCAAATCGGTGGAAAACACCAAGAAGATCACCAAAGCCATGGAAATGGTGGCCGCCTCCAAAATGCGCAAGGCGCAGGAGCGCATGCGCATGGCCCGGCCTTACAGCGATAAGGTGCGCCAGATTGCGGCCAACCTGAGCAAGGCCAACCCGGAGTACGTGCACCCCTTCATGACGGCCAACACCGACGCGAAGGTGGCGGGCATGATCGTCGTGACGACCGACAAGGGTCTGTGCGGCGGCATGAACACCAACGTGCTGCGCGTGGTGACCAACCAATTCAGGGAACTGCAGGCTGCGGGCAAAACCGCCGAGGCCGTGGCCATTGGCAACAAAGGTCTGGGCTTCCTGAACCGCATTGGTGCCAAGGTGGTGTCGCACGTCACGGGCCTGGGGGACACCCCCCACCTCGACAAGCTCATTGGCCCGGTCAAGGTGCTGCTGGACGCTTACGCCGAAGGCCGCATCAGTGCGGTGTACCTGAGCTACACCCGCTTCATCAACACCATGCGCCAGGAGGCTGTGGTCCAGCAGTTGCTCCCGCTCACCGCCGAGTCTCTGGACGAAGGCGAAGCCGGGCACGACTGGGACTACATCTACGAGCCCGACGCGCAAACGGTGATTGACGAACTGCTGGTGCGCTATGTGGAAGCACAGGTGTACCAGGCCGTGGCCGAGAACATGGCGTCCGAGCAATCGGCCCGCATGGTGGCCATGAAGGCCGCCACCGACAACGCCGGCAACGTGATCAGCGAATTGAAGCTGGTCTACAACAAGACCCGACAGGCCGGTATTACCAAAGAGCTTTCGGAAATTGTGGCAGGCGCCGCGGCTGTGTAAGGCCGCTACTCAAGAATTTAGAGAAAAGGACAGGTTTCAATCATGGCTCAAGCTCAAGGCAAGATTGTTCAATGTATCGGTGCCGTGGTGGACGTCGAGTTCCCCCGTGACCAGATGCCCCGCGTGTACGACGCGCTGAAAATGGAAGGCTCCGCCCTGACGCTGGAAGTCCAGCAGCAGCTCGGCGACGGCGTGGTGCGTACCATTGCGCTGGGTTCTTCAGACGGCCTGCGCCGCGGCATGACCGTGACCAACACCGATGCCCCCATCACCGTGCCCGTGGGCAAGGCCACGCTGGGCCGCATCATGGACGTACTGGGCAACCCCATCGACGAGCGCGGCCCTGTGGACCAGGCCCTGACCGCCTCCATCCACCGCAAGGCCCCGGCCTACGACGAACTCAGCCCCTCGCAAGAGCTGCTGGAAACCGGCATCAAGGTGATTGACCTGGTGTGCCCGTTTGCCAAAGGCGGCAAGGTGGGTCTGTTCGGTGGCGCCGGTGTGGGCAAGACCGTGAACATGATGGAACTCATCAACAACATCGCCAAGGCGCACTCGGGCTTGTCGGTGTTTGCCGGTGTGGGCGAGCGTACCCGCGAGGGCAACGACTTCTACCACGAGATGGCCGATTCCGGCGTGGTGAAGCTCGACGACCTGCAAGAGTCCAAAGTGGCCATGGTGTACGGCCAGATGAACGAGCCGCCGGGCAACCGTCTGCGCGTGGCCCTGACCGGCCTGACCATCGCCGAGTCCTTCCGCGACGAAGGCCGTGACGTGCTGTTCTTCGTGGACAACATCTACCGCTACACGCTGGCCGGTACCGAAGTGTCCGCTCTGCTGGGCCGTATGCCTTCCGCCGTGGGCTACCAGCCGACGCTGGCCGAAGAAATGGGCCGCCTGCAGGAGCGCATCACCTCCACCAAAGTGGGTTCCATCACGTCCATCCAGGCCGTGTACGTGCCTGCCGACGACCTGACCGACCCGTCGCCTGCCACCACCTTTGCCCACCTGGACTCCACCGTGGTGCTGAGCCGTGACATTGCCGCGCTCGGTATCTACCCCGCTGTGGACCCGCTGGACTCCACCAGCCGCCAGCTGGACCCGCTGGTCGTGGGCGAGGAGCACTACCAGGTGGCCCGCGCCGTGCAGGGTACGCTGCAGCGCTACAAGGAACTGCGCGACATCATCGCCATTCTGGGCATGGACGAACTGGCACCCGAGGACAAGCTGGCCGTGGCCCGCGCCCGCAAGATCCAGCGTTTCCTGTCCCAGCCCTTCCACGTGGCCGAGGTGTTCACCGGCTCCCCCGGCAAGTACGTGACCCTGTCGGAGACCATCCGCGGCTTCAAGATGATCACCGCGGGTGAGTGCGATCATCTGCCTGAGCAGGCCTTCTACATGGTTGGTACCATCGACGAGGCCTTCGAGAAGGCCAAAAAGGTAGCCTGAATATGAGCACGATCCAGGTCGAGGTGGTGAGCGCTGAAGAGTCCATCTTCAGCGGTCAAGCCAAGTTTGTGGCACTGCCGGGTGAGTCGGGCGAGCTGGGCATTCTGCCCGGTCACATTCCGCTGATCACCCGCATCAAGCCGGGCGCTGTGCGCATCGAGAAAGCCGACGGCGGCGAAGAGTTTGTCTTCGTGGCCGGTGGCATTCTGGAAGTGCAGCCCAAGCTGATCACGGTGTTGAGCGACACCGCCATCCGTGGCAAGGACCTGGACGAAGCCAAAGCCAGCGACGCCCGGAAGTCTGCCGAAGAAGCGCTGAAAAACGCCAAGAGCGATGTGGACCTGGCCAAGGCGCAGTCCGAGCTGGCTGTGATGGCCGCACAGATTGCCGCACTGCGCAAGTTCCGCCAGAAGCGCTGAGTGCTAGCTACCGGATGCAAGAAACCGCCCCAGTGGCGGTTTTTTGTTGCCCGGGCACAATAAGACCATGCGCAGGAAGCCGCCACCCCACTCCAGCCCCGACGAACTGGAAGCTGCCTTTTACGAGGCGTTGCAGACCGCCGACCTGGACCGGTTGATGGGTTGCTGGGCCGATGAAGACGAGATTGTGTGTGTGCACCCGGGCGGTGCACGCCTGATAGGCCCCGCCGCCATTCGGGAATCTTTCGAGGCGCTGTTTGCCAACGGACGCATTGCCTGCTTTCCCGAACGCATACGCCGCATGGATGTGGGTGGTTGCGCCGTGCACAGCGTGCTGGAGCGGGTGGAGGTGATGAGCCACGACGGGGCACGCAACGCCTATGTGCTGGCCACCAATGTGTACGCCAAAACCGCTCAGGGCTGGCGTCTGCTGGTGCACCATGCCAGCCCCGGAGGCCCGGTGGAGCAGCCCGATGCCACCGCGCTGCCCAAAACTTTGCATTGAACCACCGGCGCGGTATGTGTATGTCCTCTGACGCCGTGGTGGCTGAGTTGAAGCCGGCTCCTGCCGGCGAGTGGGGATACCGCGCGCCGTGGTGGTTGCCGGGCGGGAATATGCAGACCATCTGGTCGGCGTTGTGGGCCCGCCGCCATGCCGGCGCTGCCCCGACCTTCCAGCGCGAACGGTGGAACACCCCGGACGGCGACTTTGTGGACGTGGACTTTTCTGCCGCACCAGTCGGCTCAGTCGACCCGGTCACCCCTGTCACCCCTGTCACCCCTGTCACCCCTGTCACCCCGGCAGCTCCGATGCTGGTGTTGTTCCACGGGCTGGAGGGCTCATCGGCCAGCCAGTACGCACAGGCGTTTGCCCACGTAGCGGCCGAGCGCGGCTGGTCCTACGCGGTACCGCACTTCCGCGGATGCTCGGGGGAAATGAACCTGGCGCCCCGCGCCTACCATTCCGGTGACCACCAAGAGATCGACTGGATCCTGCGCCGCCTGAAAGACCGAGAGCCGCAGCGCCCTCTGCTGGCGGTGGGTATTTCCTTGGGAGGAAACGCCCTGCTGCGCTGGG
>Ga0209278_1002124_pt1 | contig 11285 bp, 10 predicted proteins | sample JI81BgreenDNA_FD_187504 | JGI IMG/M metagenome (GOLD analysis project Ga0209278, IMG submission 187504) | Wastewater effluent complex algal communities from Wisconsin, to seasonally profile nutrient transformation and Carbon sequestration -... | ecosystem: Engineered > WWTP > Effluent > Algae... | reverse complement strand
CATCCAGCACCAGCAGCAGATCGGCCCTGAGCAGCGCGTCGGCGACATCGTGCGTCACCATCAGCGTGGTGAGGCCTTCGGCCCGGTGCAACGCCTCCAGCCGATCGGCCAGCGCGCTGCGGGTTTCGGGATCGAGCGCGCCGAACGGTTCGTCCAGCAGCAGCAGGCGGGGGCCAGCGGCCAGCGCCCGCGCCAGCCCCACGCGGCTGGCCTGCCCGCCCGACAGTTCGCCGGGAAAGCGCTGGGCCAGCCGTTCGGGCAGGTCCAGCATCGCCATCAGTTCAGCGGCGCGCGCCATGCGCCGTGCCTTGGGCCAGCCCAGCAGCCAGGGCACGGCGGCGATATTGTCGGCCACGGTCCAGTGCGGGAACAGGCCGCCGCCCTGCACGGCATGGCCGATACCGCGCCGCACCGACACCGGATCGGCAGCGGCGATATCGGCGCCAAACAGGCGGATGCGGCCGGCATCCGGCATCACCAGCCGGTTCACCAGCCTGAGGAGGCTGGTCTTGCCGGCGCCCGACGCGCCCAGCAGGGCGACAAGACTGCCGGCGGGAACATCAAGATCGATGCCCCGCAGCACCGGCACGCCGCCCAACGCCAGCGAAATGCCGGACAGGCTGAGGGCGGGCGGCGCGGGCGACACCATCTGGTTCTGGCACAGGCCGGGCCTGCACCAAACCCCCCGCCTGGCGGTCGCATCTGCGTCAAATGGCGGTTGTCATGCCGTCTTCACTGGCCTCTGCCGCCAAGGCGGGCTAGGGAACCCGCCATGCCTCGCCTGTTGCTGCCCTTCGCGTCGCTGGCCTGCGGCGCTGTCGCCGCCCTTGGTTTCGCACCGCTCGATCTCTGGCCGCTCAGCCTGCTGGCGGTCGCCGGCCTGCTGTGGCTGGTGGCGGGCGCCCGCAATGGCTGGACCGCAGCGGGTCACGGCTGGCTGTTCGGCACCGCGATGTTTGCCGTGTCACTGAACTGGATCGCGACGGCCTTTACCTATCAATCGAAGATGGATCCGGCGCTGGGCTGGGCTGCGGTGCTGGGGCTTGCCGCCTATCTGGCCTTGTTCGTGGCGGTGCCGGCCGGCGTGGCCGCGGCGCTGGGGCGCACGCCGCTGGCGCGCACGCTGGCGCTGGCGGCGCTGTGGGTGCCGGCCGAATGGCTGCGCGGCGTTGCGCTCACCGGCTTTGCGTGGAATCCGATGGGGGCCATCTGGCTGCCCGTGCCGGGCATGGCGCAACTGGCCGCCGTGGTTGGTGCCATTGGCCTGTCCTTCGTCACGCTGCTGTGTGCGGCCGCCCTGCTGTGGCTGCTGGCCGGTGCCCGCTTTGCAACTGGTCGGGGCGGACGCCTTGCCGGCGCGGTGGTGCTGGCCGCCGCCGGTATCGCAGCACTGGCCGGCAATGCCCGCATCCAGCCGGCCGAGGTCGCCAGCGCCACGCTGGTGGTGGTGCAATCGGGCATCGGCCAGGACGTGCGCTATGATCCCGACGCGGCCGATCGCCATCTGGCCACCTATCTTGCCCTGACCACCGAAGCCTTGTCCCGCGCGCAGACACGGGGCCAGCTCAACCTGTCCGACGTGCGCATGGTCGAGGTGGACCCCGGCGAGGTGGCCGGCATCGAATCCCCGCTTGGACCGCTTGGGGGCGAGGTAACGGGCCAGCTGGAAATCGAGATGGACCGGGGCCTGGCCGCGCCGGAAGCGCCCGATTACATGCCGGGTTCCAACGCGCAGGACGTCCCGGCGGCCGCCAAGGCGCCAACGCGGCCGCCGGTGCTGGTGCTGTGGTCGGAAGGCGCCATCGACGGCCTGCCGGAACGGGACGCGGCACTGCTGGCGCGGCTGGCCGCGCCGCTTGGGAAAGCCGATCTGCTGATTGCCGGTGGCACCGGCATGGGCGCCGGCGATACGCCCTATGCCAACAGCCTGTTCGTGATCGGGAAGACCGCAGGCGGCGCGGGCCGGATCGTTGGCCGGTACGACAAGGCGCATCTGGTGCCGGGCGGCGAATATCTGCCCTGGCGCAGCGTGCTGGAGCCGCTGGGCCTGGGGCGCCTGGTCCCGGGTGATTTCGATTTCGCAGGCGGGCCCGGGCCGCGCACCCTGGCCCTGCCGGGCTTCCTGCCGATGTCGCCGATGATCTGTTATGAAATCATCTTCCCCGGCGCCGTGGTGGATCCCAGGGCCCGGCCCGGCTGGATCGCCAACGTGTCGAACGATGCCTGGTTCGGCCCGTGGGGGCCGCCGCAGCACCTGGCCCAGGCCCGCCTGCGGGCGATCGAGGAAGGCCTGCCCGTGGCCCGCGCCACACCCACCGGGGTGAGCGCGGTGATTGATGGCCATGGCCAGATTCTCGATCGCATTCCGCCCGGCAACGCCGGCGCGATGGTGACCTCCCTGCCGCCCCCCCTGCCCGTGACGCCGTTCGCACGCGCCGGCCATCTTGCCGTGTTCCTTGCAGCGCTGGGTGCCCTGGTGCTGGCATTGGGGCAGGGCCGGCGCAGCAAGCCGGGGGTGCCGGCCACCGCAGGTTGAGCGTCGCCCGGCGAACGCTGATATAAAGCTGTTGTTATATCACTTGCCTTGACTCGCGGCGCTTCGTAAAGGGCGATCGGCCCATGTCGGGCCAGGTGAGGCTTGCAATGACCCGTTCCAGCTTTCTGTTCACATCGGAATCCGTCTCGGAAGGCCATCCGGACAAGGTGGCAGACCAGATTTCCGATGCCGTGGTCGATCTGTTCCTTGCACGCGATCCGGAAGCCCGCGTGGCCTGCGAAACCTTGACGACCACCAACCGCGTGGTGCTGGCCGGCGAAGTGCGCGGCCGCGGCATGATCGACGTGAACGGCAACTGGGAACCCGGCGCGCAGGAGGAAATCCAGCGCGCCGTGCGCGAAACCGTGAAGCGCATCGGTTATGAACAGTCGGGCTTCCACTGGCAGAACCTGACCTTCGAAAATCACCTGCACCCGCAATCGACCGACATTGCCCAAGGCGTGGACGCCAGCGGCAACAAGGACGAAGGCGCTGGCGACCAGGGCATCATGTTCGGTTACGCCACCGACGAGACACCAGACCTGATGCCGGCCACGCTCTATTATTCGCACCGCATCCTCGCGCGCATGGCCGCCGATCGGCACAGCGGCGTGGCACCGTTCCTGGAGCCCGACGCCAAGAGCCAGGTGACGCTGCGGTATGAGAACGAGGTGCCGGTGGCGGCAACGGCCATCGTGGTTTCAACCCAGCATGCGCCCGATTACTGCACGCCGTGGGAAAAGGACGGCCAGAAGGGCGGCGATGCGGCCAAGTATCAGCAGTTGCGCGATTATGTGATGGGCGTGTTGCACGATGTGCTGCCGGCCGGCTTCATCACCGACGAAACGGTGATCCACCTCAACCCCACCGGCAAGTTCGAGATCGGCGGCCCCGATGGCGATGCCGGCGTGACCGGCCGCAAGATCATCGTGGACACCTATGGCGGCGCCGCGCCGCACGGCGGCGGCGCCTTCAGCGGCAAGGATCCCACCAAGGTGGACCGTTCGGCCGCCTATGTCTGCCGCTATCTGGCCAAGAACATCGTCGCGGCCGGCCTTGCCAAGCGCTGCACCATCCAGCTTTCCTATGCCATCGGCGTGGCCGCGCCGCTGTCGATCCATGTCGATCTGCACGGCACCGGCACCGTTGGCGAAGCCGCGCTGGAAGCCGTGCTGGCCGATCCGGCCAAGCTGGGCTTTGCGCTGACGCCGCGTGGCATCCGCACGCATCTTGGCCTCAACCGCCCGATCTACCAGCGCACCGCCGCCTATGGCCATTTCGGGCGCACGCCCGATGCCGAGGGTGGCTTTGGCTGGGAACGCGTGGATCTGGGCGGCGCACTCAAGGCCGCCCTCTGACGCTCAATTCACGCCGTCGAGATATTCCACCTCGGGCTTGCCGGCCAGGCAGGCACCAAGGCCCGGCCCGGCGGCCTTGAAATGGTCGCTGGCGCCGTGCGCCTTGAGGGCATCGGCATCGGCATAGACTTCCAGCACCTTGTAGGTGAGCGGATCGGCCTTTGACCGGGTGAGCTGGTAACAGAGATTGCCCGGTTCATTGGCCCGCACGGCCGCGCTCAATTCGCGGAACACCGCCTCGAACGCCTCGGCCTTGCCGTCCTGGATCGTCAATGTCGCAATCACGCCGATCATGGTCATCCTCCCCTTTTCTGTTGCGCGCAGGCTGACCCAGCACCCGCCGGGTGCCTAGCTGGCGAAATGATGGACGCCGGCGCCGGCCTGGATTACGCTTTGCAAAGTTCACCGGGGGGAGAACTTACAATGGCGGCAACGGCAACGGCACGGCCCGACTGGCTGAAGGCGCAGGCCCGCGTGACGGGCGTGATGGCGCTGATCTTCGCGGCGGCCTTTTCCCTTCACCTCGCAATGGGCCGTTCCAGCTTTGCCATGCCGGCGATCTGGCACATCCATGGGATCATCTTCTTCGGCTGGGTCGCCCTCAGCCTCTTGCAGGCGGGGCTGGCGGCCGGCGGGCAATTGCAGTGGCACCGCCGGCTGGGTTGGCTGGGCCTGGTGTGGATCCTGGCGATGGTGGCCGCCGGCATGGCGATCACCATTGCGGTGGCGCAAGCGGGGCGCACGCCCTTCTTCTTCCGGCCGCAATATTTCATGGTGCAGAACCCGTTGAGCCTGGTGGCGTTCGCCGGGCTCGCGCTTTCTGCCATCGCGCTGCGCCGCGACACCGGCTGGCACCGCCGGCTGCACATCTGTGCGCTTGCCACCATCATGGGTCCGGCCTTCGGACGGCTGCTGCCATCACCCTTCCTGATCCCATGGGCAATGGAGATCACCTCCATCCCCGGCCTGCTGTTCCCGGCGTGGCTGGCGTGGCGGGAATGGCGGGCCGGGGAAGGCTGGCATCCGGCCTGGACCATCGGCCTTTCCGCCCTGCCGCTGGCCCTGGCGGCCGGCTGGTTCATCGCCGCCTCGCCGCTGGGCGGGACGATCTATGCGGCAACGGTGGCTGGCACACCGGGGGCGGCGTTTTCGGGAACGGCGTTCGGTTCGCCGCCGCCGGGGCTTTGATTCAGCGCGGGTCGCCGGGCACCACGGGGCCAAGCGGCAGTTCGGCGGCCTCTGTCTCGATCTTCTTGAGGCCGCGGCTGAACAGCAGGCGATCGGCGCCCTTGAAGCCGAAGCGCCAGATGATGAAGCCATAGCTGCCAAGCAGACCGAAGAAGCCGATGGTGAGCTGGATCGGTTCGGGCGTGCGCTGGACGATCAGGCCAAGACCAATGATGGGGAGCCCGGCGAGGAGGAGCGAAAGCCGCCAGCCCGCCACAGGTTGGCCCAGTCGCGCCTGCAAGAGGCGCGATTTCACCACCGATTGCAGCAGCGCCGCAATCGCCAGCGCCAGCGCCGCACCGACCCCGCCGCCCAAGGGTCCATCCATGGGCACCAGAATCAGGGTCAGCACGCCCTGGACGACAAGGCCGGCCAGCGACCACACCAGGTTGCGGCCCCGCGCCACATAGATGAGCGCGCTTTCGGCAACCGCCGCCTGGGCGGCGAACAGTTCAACGGTCAACAACGCTGCCAATACCAGCACGCCGCTGGCAAAGGCCGGTCCGAACAGGCCCATCGCCGCCTTGCCCACCAACCCGAAGGCCAGCACCACGCCCAGCTGGGCAGCGGCGACCCAGAAGCTGATCTGGCGAACGTGGCTGGCGGCCTTGGCAAGGTTGCCGGCCGCGAGGTTGCGGGTGAGCACCGGGCCCAGGATCGGATCGAAACTGGATTTCAGGCGCTGCGGCAGCGAGGCAATCTGCTGGGCGACATAATAGATGCCCACCACTTCGGCGCTGGCAAAGCGGCCCAGGATGAAGATGTCGAGCCGGCGGGCGCCCCATTCCGACAGATCGGCCCCGGCCAGCGGGCTGTTGGTGCGCACCAGCCGCCACAGGCGCGCCGGATCGGGCCGCCAGCCGGACGGCCAGCCGAAACGCCGCACGGCCGGCGCCATCGCCGCGAAAAACGCCGCAACCATCGACAGCAGATAGGCGATCAGCATGCCGTCGCCCTTCCAGGCGGTAAAGGCCAGCGCCAGCGCGGCGATCGACAACACCCAGGGTTCGATGATCGATCGTGCCCGCACCTGCGCGCCGATGTCGTGATGGAAGGCCAGCGCCGCCAGCGCCACATCGGCGAGCGCGATGAACGGGATGATGGCGGCAAACCAGCGATCCAGCGGGTGCAGGCGGGTGGCCGGGAACAGCAGTTCGGGCAGCAGCACCAGCACGGCGGCGCCCAGCAGGGACGCGATCAGGGCCACCACCAGTGCATCCATCAGCGCGCCGGCCTCATCATCGGGGCGGCGCGCCATGTCCTCGGCCAGGCCGCGCCGCAGCCCCAGCGTGGCCAGCATCGCGGCAAGTTCAACCACCATCGTGGCATAGGCAAAGCGGCCGAGCGCCTCTGCGCCATACAGGCGGCCGGCGATGAACAGGAAGGGGAAGCGCGCCGCCAGCCGCAGCACATAACCGAAGAAGCTGGTGCGGCCGCCCTTCGCCAGCGCGGCCGTTTCGGCCGCGTCCGAGGGGCGTGATTCAGCCAACGTGCACCCGCCGGTAGCGGCCATGCAGATACAGCAGCGGCTCCCGCGTCTTGTCGAGCGCAAGGCGCGTCACCCGGCCGACGATGATGCGATGATCGCCGCCATCGTGATCGGCGTGCAGCGCACAGACGAACACCGCCTTGGCGCCGGCCAGCACCGGCACGCCATCCCATTCGCGCCATTCATGCGCGGCAAAACGATCAATGCCGCGGCGCGTGAAGCGATCGGCCACCGGTTGGCCATCAAGATCGAGGATATTGATGGCAAAGCGCCCGGTTTCGCGCAGCACCGGCAGTGCCGATGCGCCCTGCGCCGGGCAGAACAGCAGCAGCGGTGGATCAAGGCTGACGGAAGTGAAGCTGTTCGCCGTCAGCCCCACGCGCTCTCCATTGGCGGTCTGGCTGGTCACCACCGTCACGCCGGTGGCGAAACAGCCGAAGGCATCGCGCAGCACGCGCGGATCGAACGGCGCTTCGATCGGGGCAGTGGTGCCGGCAGGCATGGGAACGGGCGCAAGGGTCATCCACCGTCCCCTATCGCGATTCGCCTGCCGGTCAATGTTGCGGATGGCCACCCACCCGATTAGCTTGCCGGCCTGAAGCCGGGCGGACCGCGCCGGCACGCGCAAGGGGACGGGTTGAAATGTGGACAATGGTCGCGCTGCTGCTCGCTGCTGCCCAAGCATCGCCGCAAGCCGGCGCACTGCCGGATGCGTTGCCGCTGGACGCTGGAACCCTTTCACGGCTGCCAGCCGCCCGCGCAACCTTCACGGCGCATGGCCGCACCAGCCAGTGTGACGGGATCTGGCTGGCGGATCTTGCCGCAGCGGCCGGCCTGCCCAGCGGCGAGGCCCTGAGAGGCCCGGCGCTGCGCATCGCCATCGTCGCCGAAGCAGCCGACGGGTACAGCGCCGCCTTCACGCTGGCCGAACTGGATGCCAGGCTGGGCAACCGCCCTGTCCTCGTGGCCAACCGCTGCGACAACGCGCCGCTGGATGCTGAAAGCGGCCCGCTGCGGCTGGTGGTGCCCGGCGAAATGCGGGCGGCACGGTCGGTTCGCCAACTGCATAGCTTGAAGATTCGGGTAGTTCAATAAATGCTAATGTATGTTTTTTTGCACTTGACAGATTAAATTTGGCACATGATATGCTATATCTTTGTCTCTTTTCTTGTAAATTGAGACTGTTATAGTCCTCTTCATCAAGAAACGACTTCGGGTTGCTGATTTATGAGGATTGGTCTTCTGCATGCCGATCCTGGCGAGGCTGATCGGCTGACGCGTGCGCTGGCCGAGGCGGGTTACCGGCCGACTCCCTATGATTGCGGAGTCACGCTGGAACAGGCCGTGCGCCAGGAACGGTTCGATCTGCTGTTGATGCGCTGGGACGGCAAGGCGTTGTCGGGCGTGGCGCTGGTGCACCGGCTGCGCGGCCGCATGGCGCCGGCGCCGGGCATGATCCTGCTGGTGGACGAAACGGCACCGGGCGGCATTGGCGAGATTGCCGATGCCGCGCTGCCCGATCCCTGCAAGGAAGGCGATCTGCTGGGCTGCATCCGCGCGCTTGCGGCACAGCGTGGCCTTTCCGGGCAGAATCAGCCCACGATCGGCGAGCTGCGCTTTGATGAGCAAGATACGGTGGTCGAGGTGAACGGCATGCCGGTGCAGCTCACCGCCAAGGAATATGCGCTGGCCCAGTTGCTGATGCGGCACGTGGGCCAGCCGCTGTCGCGCGACGAAATCATGGCCAGCGTGTGGGGACGCCGCGAAAATCCCGGCAGCCGCACCCTCGATGCCCATGTCGCCCAGGTGCGCAAGCGGCTGCTGCTGCGCCCCGAACATGGCTGGCGGCTGAGCAGCGTCTATGGCTTCGGCTATCGGCTCGATCGCGTCGAAGACAACGTCAAAGGTCGAGCTGCCTGAGCCAGGCCCGCACCGCCGGGCCCACATCATCCCGTTCCAGCGCGAGCGCGACATTGGCCATGACGTGCCCGGCCTTGTCGCCACAGTCGAACCGCGTGCCGGTAAAGGTGAGCGCGTGGAACGGCTGCACGCCGATCATTTCGGCCATGGCATCGGTAAGCTGGATCTCGCCACCAGCGCCGCGCTTGCCCTGTTCCAGAACGTCCATCACCTCGGGCTGCAAGATGTAACGCCCGATGGCGGCAAGCCGTGACGGGGCGGTGCCCTGCGCCGGCTTTTCCACCAGGCCCTGCACCTCGGTCACCAGGCCATCAACCGCGCCGGGGGCGACGATGCCATAACGGTGCGTGTGTTCGGCCGGCACTTCCAGCACCGAAATCACGTTGCCGCCCAGTTGCCGGTAGACGCCGCACATTTCCTTCAGCGCCGGGCTGGCCGGGTTCCACAGCAGTTCATCGGGCAACAGCACGGCAAAGGCCTCGCGCCCCACCACGTGGCGGGCGCACCACACGGCATGGCCAAGCCCGGCCGGATCCTGCTGTCGCACATAGACCATGCGCCCCGGTTCAATCTGGGTGGCTTCCAGCGCGGCGAGTTCAGCCGTCTTGCCCTTGGCCTTCAGACTGTCCACCAGTTCACGGGCGATATCGAAATAATCCTCCAGCGCGCCCTTGCCGCGTGCCGTCACGAACACCAGCCGTTCGATGCCGGCGGCCAGCGCCTCGTCCACGGCATATTGCAGCAGCGGCTTGTCCACCACCGGCAGCATTTCCTTGGGCATCGCCTTGGTGGCCGGCAGGAAGCGCGTGCCCTGCCCGCCCACCGGGAACACGGCTGTTTTCACTGGCTTGATCGACATGCATTTTCCCCGAAACTGGCGCGCTTACAGCGCGAGCCCTTACTGCGGGTCAAGCAAAGTTTCGATGAACGGCGGCTGATTGCCGATCAGCCGGCCTGGGCGCCACGCAGCAGCCGCCCCGGCAACGCCCCAGTGGCCACGCCGTCGCGATAGGTGATCTGGCCGGCGGCGATGGTGGCCCTGATGCCGCGCGCGCCCTGCATCAACCGACGTCCGCCGGCCGGCAGATCATGCTGCACCCGCGGCCCCTCCAGACACAGCCGCGCCGCATCGATCAGATTGAGATCGGCGCGCAGGCCCGGCGCCAACAGGCCGCGATCCGTCAACCCCACCGCCAGCGCCGTATCGCGCGCCTGGCGCTTCACCACGTGTTCGATGGGCAGTCGCGCGCCCGCCCGGTCCCGCGCCCAGTGGGTGAGCAAGGTGGTGGGAAAACTGCCGTCGCAGATCATCCCCACATGCGCGCCGCCATCCGAAAGGCCGGGCACCGTATCGGGGTGGGACAACATGGCGTGCACGGCGTCCAGATCGCCATCGGCATAGTTCAGGAACGGCACGTAGATCATGCCGTTTCCGCCATCGGCGCAAAGCCATTCCGCCGCCACCACCTCGAACGGCACGCCGCGCCGCATCGCCTGCGCGGCAAGGCTGGTTTCGGGCAGCGGTTCATAATTGGGCGGATCGCCCAGCTGATACATATCCCCCCAGCGGTGCAGCAGCGCGGTGCCCAGCGCATGGCCGGGCGGCGGCGGGTTGGCGATCAGGCGTGCCACGAAATCGGGATCGGCCAGCAGGCGCGCCTGTTCGGCCACGCTCGCCCCCTTCGGCCAGTCCGGGTGCAGGCTGAACGGGTTCAAGGTGAGATCCAGCCCCAGCAGCACGCCCACGGGCCGTGCCGCCACCTGCGCCTTCATCGGCAGGCCATCGGCGGTGGCCTGTTCCAAAAGGCCAAGCAGCTTGCGCCAGCCATTGGGCGCCAGCGGTGACTGGGCAAGGGAGAAACTCAAGGGCCGGCCGGAGGCTTCGCACAGCCGGCGCATCAGGCCGAATTCGGCATCGGGATCAGCGAAGTCGGACACGAACTGGAGAACGCCCTTGCCAGCCCGGCCAAGTGCCAGCGCGATGCCCATCAACTCGTCTTCGGCTGCCGTCAGCGTCGGCGTCGGTTGCCCATCGGAGGTGCGGTGATTGAGCGTGCGCGACGTGGAAAAGCCCATGGCGCCGGCATTCACCGCCGCCTCGGCAATGGCTGCCATGCGCGCGATATCGTCTGCCGTGGCCGGTTCGCGGTTGGCGCCACGTTCGCCCATCACGAACACCCGCAGCGCCGCGTGCGGCAGCATCAGGCCGATATCGGCATCGAACTGCCTTGGCTGAAGACTGTCGAGATACTCGGGAAAACTCTCCCAATTCCACGGCAGGCCGGCCTTCAGCACCGGGAAGGGCAGATCTTCCACGCCCTCCATCAGGCGGATCAGCCGATCATGATCCGCCGGCCGACATGGTGCAAAGCCAACGCCGCAATTGCCGGACACCACCGTGGTGACGCCATGCAGGGTGGAGGGCTGCAGCCGGCTCTCCCAGGTGGCCTGGCCGTCATAATGGGTGTGGATGTCGACAAAGCCGGGCGTGACGATCAGGCCGCTGGCATCAATCTCCTCGGCGCCCGCGCCGGCCACCGCCCCAACTGCCGCGACACAGCCATCCTTGACCGCCACATCGCCTGCAAAGGGCGCGCCGCCGCTGCCATCGATGATGGTGCCGTGGCGGATGACGAGATCGAAGTCGGCGTTCATGAGCCGAGCGTCCCTTGCGGGCAGGCTGCCGTCAACCCACCGGAAAGCGCAGCAAGCGCCCGCCATCGACCACCAGCGCCGTTGCCGGCCCGGCCAGTGC
>Ga0209278_1002123_pt1 | contig 11286 bp, 11 predicted proteins | sample JI81BgreenDNA_FD_187504 | JGI IMG/M metagenome (GOLD analysis project Ga0209278, IMG submission 187504) | Wastewater effluent complex algal communities from Wisconsin, to seasonally profile nutrient transformation and Carbon sequestration -... | ecosystem: Engineered > WWTP > Effluent > Algae... | reverse complement strand
CCGCCACATGGAGGTGCTGGCTGAAGGACTGATCGCCGGCTGCGCCGAACACCACGGTGAAGACTTGACGGTGCAGCGCGAGCCGGTCGCGGGCGACCCCGAGGGCGCCCAGCGTTTCGACATCCGGCGGGTGCCCTCGTGCTGACCCACCCCGCCTCCCCCGACCTGCTGGCCCGCGCACTGGCGCGCGAGCGTCGTGCCCGGACCGAGGCCGAGCGGCTGCTGGAGGAACGCAGCCGCGCGCTGTTTGACGCCCATCTGGCGCTTCAAGCCCAGGCCCGCGACCTCGAGCGTCAGGTGACGGAACGGACCGCCGCCTGGCAGCGGGAGGCCGAACGGGCGGCCCACCTGACCGCGGCGATGGGTGAGTTTCTTGCCATGATGAGCCACGAGATCCGCACACCGCTGCACGGCGTGCTGGGCACGGCCGAACTGCTGGCAACCACTGCGCTCACCGCAGAACAACGAGGCTATGTCGAGACGCTGCGGCGCAGCGGTGACGGCCTGCTCGTGCTGATCAACGACATCCTCGACCTTTCACGCCTCGACGCGCGACAGATGCCGTTGGCCGACGAACCCTATGCGCTGCGTGACGCGCTGGCCCACACGGTGGCGCTGTTCCGCCCGCAGGCGGAGAACCGAGGTCTGGACCTTGTGCTGTCCATTGATGACGGTGTGCCGGACCTCACCCGCGGCGACAGCCACCGGCTCCGGCAGGTGGTCGGCAACCTGCTGTCCAACGCCCTGAAGTTCACCCCGGCCGGCGCGGTCACGCTGCGCGCCGACCGCCTCACCGACGGCGCGTCACCGCGGCTGCGGCTGACGGTCACCGACACCGGCACCGGCATGACCGCGGCCGTCCTGGAGCGCCTTTTTCAGCCCTATGCCCAGGCGGACGCGGCGGTGGCCCGCCGCCATGGCGGCAGTGGCCTGGGGCTGATGATCTGCCACCGCCTGTGCGAGGCCATGGGGGGCTCCATCGCAGCGACCAGCGTCGAAGGCGCCGGCTCCTGCTTCACCGTGATCCTGCCCCTGCCGGGCGTGACGACGATCCCGCCCAGCCCCGCCGCCACCGACCCCAGCGGCGCCGCCTCGCTGCCGGCGCCAGGCCGACAGGCGCGGGTGCTGCTCGTTGACGACGACCCGGTCAACCGGCGGCTGGGTGAGGCGATGCTGGCCAAACTGGGCCACCTCGCCGAAACGGTCGGCGACGGGCGCGCGGCGGTCGAGCGCGTGGCGGCGCAGCCCGCGGTGGACCTGGTGTTGATGGACGTTCAGCTGCCCGGCCTGGACGGCCTGGAGGCCACCCGGGCCATCCGGGCGCTGGGGCTTGAGCGCCAGCCGGTGATCGTCGCCCTCACCGCGAACGCATTCGACACCGACCGGGCCCGGTGCCTGGCGGCCGGCATGGACGACTTCATGACCAAGCCCATGCGGCTCACCGGCTTGCGGCAGCGCCTTGCGGTGTGGCTGCCGGAGCCCGCCGGCAGCGGCGGACGGTGATCCGGCGATCGGGGATCAGGGCAGCACGACCACTTCGACGCGGCGCGCTTCGGCGTTGTTGCCGCTGCCGGTGGTGACCTCGGGTTTGCGCAATTCCAGGGCGGCCTCGGCCACGCCCGCGGCCATCAGGACCTGCCGCACCGCCAGGGCCCGCTGCTTGGCCAGCTCGGCGTTGGCGTCGGCGCTGCCGGTGGCGTCGTGGAAGCCAGAGATCGCCAGCTTCTTGCCCCCCAGCGCAGCGGCGATCGGGTCGGCCAGCGCCGACGCCGCGCCCTGGGCCAGCTCCGCCTTGCCGGTGGCGAAGTAGAACTTCACCACACCGTTCTCGACGATGACGCTGGCGTCATCGGACACCACCACGGCGGGCGCCACCACCGCCGTCGCCGGCGCCGCGGGGCGCTCGGCACCGGCGCGATGCACCCCGAAGCCGATCACGCTGCCCACCACCAGCACCAGCAGCGCGATCACCACCGCCGCCACCACACGCAATTCCTGTTCGTTATCCTGCGAAGCCATGGGCTTGTTCTCCGTTCAAGGTGTTAAGGCAAAACCGCCGGATTCTACGCAGCGCGATGGCGCCGTGCTCCTTGAGCGCACGCTGCGCGAGTGGCGCGCGCAGGGCCCGCGAGCCGACCTCTGGGTGTTTGCCTACGCGTCGCTGGTGTGGCGCCCGGAGTTCGAAGCGGCCGAACGGCGCCCGGCGCGTGTGCATGGCCACCACCGCAGCCTGCGCATGTGGAGCCGCATCAACCGCGGCACACCCGATTGCCCGGGTCTGGTGTTCGCGCTGCTGCCCGGCGGCAGCTGCGACGGCCTCGCCCTGCGCCTGCCGCATGCATCGGTCGAAGACACGATGCCCGCGCTGTGGGCGCGCGAAATGCCCAATCCGGTCTACGACCCGAAGTGGCTGCGCTGCCGCACGCCGCAGGGCGACGTGCGGGCGCTGGCCTTCACCCTCTCCCGCCGCAGCCCCAGCCACACCGGCGAGCTCAGCGTGGACGACTACCGGGCGATCTTCGCCCGGGCTTGCGGCCGCTACGGCACCACACTCGACTACGCCCGCCAAACCTTCGACGGCCTGCGCGCCCACGGCATACACGACCGCGCCCTGGGGCGGCTGCTGCGGCTGGCCGATCCCGGCGCTGCGCCCGCCTAGACTCACGCCATGAACTCCTCCATCGCCGACCTGCGCAAAAGCTACGAAAAGGCCGAACTCAGCGAAGACGCGTCCCACGGCGACCCGCTGCGCCAGTTCGACCAATGGCTGCAAGAAGCCATTCGCGCCGACCTCCCCGAGCCCAACGCCATGACGCTGGCCACCGTCGGCCCCGATCTCAGGCCGAGCACGCGCGTGGTGCTCATCAAGGGCTACGACGAGCGCGGCATCGTGTGGTACACGAACTACCAGAGCCGCAAAGGCCGCGAGCTCGCGGGCAACCCGTTCGCCGCGCTGCAGTTCCACTGGGTCGAACTCGAGCGCGTCGTGCGCATCGAGGGCCGCGTGGAGAAGGTGAGCGACGCGGAGAGCGACGCCTACTTCCACAGCCGCCCACTGGACAGCCGCATCGGCGCCTGGGCCAGCCCGCAGAGCGAGGTCATCGACAGCCGCACCGTCCTGGTGACCAACGCCGCCAAATACGGCGCCCAGTTCCTGCTCAACCCACCCCGCCCGCCGCACTGGGGCGGCTTTCGGCTCGTGCCCGACCGGTGGGAGTTCTGGCAGGGCCGCAAAAGCCGCCTGCACGACCGCCTGCGCTACACCCCGCAAGACGGTGCGGGCTGGACGCGGGAGCGGCTGGCGCCCTGAGGCGGCTGCCGACACGAGACACCTTGACCCCGGCGGTCCGCGGCCGTCGTCGGGCAGCGCCAGCCTTACTGACAGACGAAGACGCTGAGATACCACGGTGTCGACTGCGATGACACCCGCAGCGCCGCCTGAACGCCCGCGCCTGCCAGCCGGTCGACCAAGACCTGTGCCTGAGGCGCCTCGTCCGGGGCGTTGTAGCGGATCTCGGTCGAGCGGACGCCGTAACCGGGCTGCTGGTTGATGGTCTCAGGCAGGGCGCGCAGCCGCCACCGGCCCGACTCGTCCAGTCGCCTCAGCGCGATCAACTGCTTGGCCACGGGTTCCGACGTTTCTCTTTTCTGCACACAGAAAAAGATGTCCACGTCGTAGTTGGTAAGCGATCGCCCACCCGCTGCAGGGGCAGCGGTGCGGCTGGTCAACTTCTCAAGCGACGCCAGAGCCGCTTCTTCCTGATAGAAGCGCGAGCTTTCGGCCGCCAATTGCTTGACGCTGTCCGTGACCGAGCCCACGGCCAAGACGGAAAGCAGCTTGTAGCGGAATGGGTCCTCCGCCAGCGACTCGATCAGCACCCGCAAGGCCTCTTCGTCTCGGGCCGATCGTTCTTTTTTCTCCAGCACTTTTTTGACTTCCTGATAGAGGTCAAAGGAGAGCTTTCGGCCGGACTCGGCTTGCTTGAGCTGCGCTTCGGCCTCCTGCAGCCTGGCCGATGCCAGCTTTAACTCGTTGTCGAGCCGCTGCGTCTCGGAGGCTAGTTTCTTCAGCTCGGCATCGAGCGGAAGCGCCTTGCCGGCCGCAACGACAGCGATGGCGAGGGAGCAGACTGTGAGGAATTTGCTGGCGGCGTCCAGATTGAATGGCATGGTGGCTCCTGGTGCAGTTGGCGTGGGGGCGGGGAAGGACCGGCGGGCGTGTACTCGACTGGCCTGGTCAGGACGGCCGATCAGACGCCCGCTGATCAAGGGCCGCCGCCGCCGCCGCCGGCGAGGGGCGAACCGACCCCAGAAATCGGCCGACGGCCTGCCACAGCTCGGGCACGGCATGCGCGGCTTTCTGGAAGGCGGGCGATTGCACGAACTCGTGCCACGGGCTGCCGGGCGTCTCGGACTCGACCAGCCGCAGCGGCGCCTCTTCCAGGCGGGTCAGCGCGGAGCTGAACAGGCGCCGCTCCAGCGCCTCGTCCAGGCGCGCGGCCTCGCGGCGGTAGCCCTCGTACGCCTTGGCCACCGAGGCCTTGAAGGCGTAGTCCTCGGCCAGGCGAAAACGCTGGCCGATCTGCCGCGTGGCGATCCACGCGAACCAGACCGGCGCGCCAACCGCCGCGAGCGACAACAGCAGGTTCATCCACACCGCACCCCACGAGGGCGAGGGGGTACCGAGCAGCATCGACAGTTGCTGAATGCGGCCGGCACCGAGAGCCGCGCCGACCATCAGGGCCACGATCAGGCCCAACACCCACATGCGCAATGAAAGGGCGAGCTGACTGGCGCGCTGGTCAAACGCCGCCGCGAGGCCCTTGGTGGTGGTGATGCGGTAAGCCTCTTCGCATTGCGCCACCAACCGTTGCGCTTCGGTCTGGCGCGCGAGGATGTCCTTGAGGTGATCGGCAGCTTCGGCGGCATGGGCCTCAGCCGCCTTGCGCGCCGCGGCGGCGTCGGCGGACGCGGCGGCCGTGTCTTTGCGCGCATCCTTCAAGCGCTCCATGTCCACCGGCAAGGACTCGGCGGCCTCATGCGCGGCCACGATCTCGGCCACCTGCTTGGAGAGCCGCTCCTTGTCAGGCAGCAGCTGGTCGATCTCGGCCTGCAGCGCGCGAAGCCTACGGGCCGTCGGCGCGGGCATGGCTTTGGGGTCGGACACGCGCTGCCAGCCAATCAGGGGCGCCAGCGATTCGCGCAAGGCGGCCAGGGTCGTGGTGTAGGCCGCCACCGCCGCGCCGTTGTTGCCTCCCCACAGGTTGGGAACTGTGTTCGCCCCAACGTATTGCAGACGCCGCGGGACATCCCTGACGACGGCTTGCTCCAGGTCGCTCAGGTGATCAGGATTCGCCTCGCGGATGTCACGGGCAAGGCGGGCCGGCAGGGCGGCGAGATCGTGACGGGTGAGCGCTGGACAGTTCCACCCCCACGCTTCAGCAAAGGTTTGATCCCCCGACCAGCCCGCCAACGTCACCTTGGCCAGCGAGTCCAACGCCCCACACACCAATTCCAGGTCTTTGTGCACACAGCCTCCCCGGCGTCTGGCACACAGCGCGCGCCACCCGTTGTGGGCGCGCCGGCCACCGCACAGTGGACGCGGGCAAGGCGGCCGACACCGGCCGGGGTATGCGAGTCGGTTGACCGGGGCCGCGCGTCAGCGGCCGACCCAGCCACCGCAGACCGGGAACACCTGGCCCACAAAGCAATCGGCGGCCGGGCTGCAGAGGTAGGCCGCGAACAGGGCGTCTTCGCGGGCGGACACCAGCCGGCCCAGCGGCACCTCACGGGCCAGACGCTCCTGGAAGCGCGGGTTGGCCTGCACCTCAGGCGGGAAGTAGGTGGGGTTGTCGACAAAGTTCTGCGCGATGGCGTTGACCTGCACGCCGTGGGGCGCGAGTTCCACGCCGACCGCCTGCACCCAGGCCAGCTGCGCGCCGCGCGCGGCGCTGTAGGTGGAGGCACGCTTCATCCCGCGCAGCGCCGCCGCGCTTCCGATCACCAGCACCTTGCCGCGCCGGCGCGCTGTCATGCGGGGACCGACGGCGGCCAGCAGGCGGGGCAGCGGGTCGACCAGCGCCGCGAATACCGAGCGCCACTCGGCCTCGTCCACGGCCGGCGCCGGCGTGCTGGGCGCGAGATGGGCCAGGTTGGCCACCAGCACGTCGATGTCGCCCGCGGCCGACACCACGGCCTCGGGCGCGCCGGGCGGCGACAGCGGCTCACGGCTGGCGACGACCGTGGCGCCCTGCTCGGCAAACACCGCGCACAGCGCGGGCCCCATGAAGTCGTCGGCCTGGGTGATCAGGACGCGTTGTCCGGTGAGCAAATCGTGCATGGCAGCGGCGTGCGTGGTGGGGCGTGCGTGGTGGGGCGTGCGCCGCAGGATCGCCGGGGGCGCGGCGGCCGTCAAGCCGGCGGGGGCAGGCGCCCATCGCCGCAGCGGGACACCGGCTGATCGGCCACGGCCTGCAGGCGGGCGGCGTCGACGAGGTGGGGCGCGATTTCCGCGAGCGGCACCAGCACAAAAGCCCGCTCCATCATCCGCGGGTGGGGCACGGTCAGGCGGGGGGAGTCGATGCGTGCGTCGCCGTAGCGCAGCAGGTCGAGGTCGAGCGTGCGCGGGGCGTTGCGGTAGGGGCGTTCGCGGCCATGGGCGGTTTCGATGGCCTGCAGGGCGACGAGCAGGGCCGGTGCGGTGAGCGTGGTGCCGACCTCGGCCACGGCGTTGAGGTAGTCGGGGCCGCTCGCATCGATGGGCGCGGTGCGGTAGAGGCCGGAGACCTTGAGACATCGCAAGCCGGGCGTGCGATTGAGACGCTGCAGCGCATCGCGCAACGTGGCGGCCGCATCGCCGAGGTTGGCGCCCAGCGCCACGTAAGCGGTGACTTCTGGGCGTTCGCGCGCTGACACCATGCCAGTCCGCGGGTCAGTCCGCGCCGGTGGCTCCGCCGTCGGGTCCGGCACCCCCCGAGCCGCCGCCCGGCTTGCGGCGCCGGCGACGGCGTTTGCGCGCGGGGGCGTCGGCGGCGGGCGGCTCGCCGCCCTCGGGACCATCGTCAGCGGTGTCAGCGGTGTCGGCGGCGGCGGGGTCCACGGGGCGCCAGCGCGGATCGTCGGTCGGCGTCTCGCCGGCCACGCCTGGCGTCGGCGGCGCATCGACGCGGCGCACGCGGCGCGCGCCGCTGGCGCGGCCCTGGGTCTGGCGACGCTGCTCCTCGACCATCTCGTGGCGCTGCCCGTCGCTGGCGGTGCTGAAAGTCTCCCACCAGCTGGCCAGGGCCTCGTCGATCTCCCCGGACGTGGCGCGCAGGCGCAGGAAATCGAAGCCGGCGCGGAAGCGCGGCTGGTCCAGCAGGCTGAACACCGAGCTGCCGGTGCGCTTCTCAAAGCGCGGCTGCATGAGCCAGATCTCGCGCATGTCGGCGCCGAGCTTGCCGCGGCCGGAGACGTCGCCGATGCGGGCGTCAAACGCCTCGTCCACCGCCTCCTGCAAGGCCGCGAAGGGCGGGACCGGCTTGTGGGACGGGCGCGACTGCAGCCGTCGCTCCCACCCCTGGCGCACGTCGGGCCACAGCACGCAAGCCAGCAGGAAACTCGGCGCCACCGGCTTGCCCTCGCCCACGCGGCGGTCGGTGTCCTGCAGGGCCGCGCGCACCAGCGGGTCGTCGGCGCGCTGGACGATCACGTCCAGCAGCGGGTAGATGCCGCGGTCCATGCCGGTGGTCTTGAGCTGCGCCACGCTGGCCAGCGCGTGGCCGGTCTGCAGGAGCTTGAGCATCTCGTCGAACAGGCGGCTTTGCGGCACGTCGGCCAGCAGCGGCAGCGCGGCCTGCATCGGCGCACGGGTCTTGGCGTCGAGCGAGAACCCCAGCGCGCTGAGCTTGGCGGCGAAGCGCACCGCGCGGATCAGCCGCACCGGGTCTTCGCGGTAACGGGTGGCGGGGTCACCGATCATGCGCAGCGTTTTTTTCTGGGCGTCGCGGATGCCGTGGTGGAAGTCGACGACTACCTGCGTCTGCGGGTCGTAGTACATGGCGTTGACGGTGAAATCGCGGCGGGCGGCGTCGTGTTCGATGGGTCCCCACACGTTGTCGCGCAGCACCCGCCCGCTGGCGTCCACCGCGTGCTTCATCCCGGCGAGTTCGCCCTTGCTGGTGCGCTCGTTGCCCGCCACCTGCTCGGCAGCGGCGCTGTCGAGGTAGGCGCGGAAGGTCGACACCTCGATCACCTCGTGCTCGCGGCCGCGGCCGTGCACCACGTGCACGATGCGGAATCGCCGGCCGATGATGAACGCGCGGCGGAACAGGCCCTTGACCTGCTCGGGCGTGGCGTTGGTGGCGACGTCGAAGTCCTTGGGGCGCAGGCCCAGCAGCAGATCGCGAACCGCGCCGCCGACGATGTAGGCCTGGAAACCGGCGTGCTGCAGCGTGCGCACCACCTCCACCGCCCGCGGGTCCACCAGTTGCGGGTCGATGCGGTGCACGCTGGCCGGCACGTCCTCGCGCTGGCCGAACCGCGAGGCCGGCCGGGCCGGGTCTGCGGTTTTCTTGCCGAGCAGTTTGTCGATGAGTTTCTTGATCATGGGACCAGTTTCACCGCGGCGGCGCCGCGGTCAGAGGGTGATGGGGGCTCAGGCGGCAGGCGCCGGGGTTCCCCGGGGCATCGGCTTCAAGGCGGCTGGGCCGATCTCAGAAGAGATGGAGGACGCGCCAGCCGCGCTGGCGGGCGATCTCGCCCAGGCGGTCGTCGGGGTTGGTGGCCACCGGTTCGTGCACCTTCTCCAGCAACGGCAGGTCGTTGGGCGAGTCGCTGTAGAAGACGCTGTGCGCCAGGTCGGCCCAACGCAGGCTGCGCCCGGCGAGCCATTGTTCCACACGCGCGACCTTGCCCTCGCGGAAGGACGGGACGCCACGGATGGCGCCGGTGGGCAGCCCGGTCTCGTCGCGTTCGAGCTCGATGGCAATCAGGTGCTCCACGCCAAAGGCCTGCGCGATCGGGCGCGTGACGAATTCATTGGTGGCGGTGACGATCACCACGGTGTCGCCCGCGTCCTGGTGGGCCCGCACGAGCGCTCGGGCCCGCTCGGTGATGGCTGGCCGGATGACCTCGTCCATGAAGCGTCGGTGGGCGGTCTCGGCCGCCACCTGCCCATGTTCGCGCACGGCGTCGATGGCGAAGCGCACGTAGGTGTGGATGTCCAGCGTGCCGGCCTTGTAGGCCTGGTAGAAGCCGTCGTTGGCGCGGCGGAAAGCGTCGGCGTCGCGCCAGCCCAGACGCACGGTGAACTCGCCCCAGGCGTGGTCGGAGTCGAGGGGGATCAGCGTGTGATCGAGGTCGAACAGGGCCAGCTTCATTCGCTTTCCAGCATGGACTTGATGAGGGGAATGGTGATGGCGCGCTGGGTGCGCAGCGCGTACGCGTCGAGCTGGTCGAGCAGAAGCATGAGGCTGGAAAGGTCGCGCGAAAAGCGGTTGAGCATGAAGTCCATCACCTCGTCGCCGAGGAACACGCCGCGCTCGTCAGCGGCGCGGCGCAGCACCGCGCGGCGCTCGGTCTCGCCCAGCGCGCGCAGCTGGAAGACATGACCCCAGCCCAGCCGGGTGCGCAGGTCGTCGCGCAGGCGCAGATCGGCCGGCGGCTGGGCGGCGGCGGCGAGCACCCAGCGCGCCGGTCCGCTGGCGGGTGTCTGGGCGTTGACGAACCAGTTGAAGGCCGCTGCCTGCTGCGTGGCGGTGTAGAGGTGGCAGTCGTCCATGACCACCGCCTCCCAGCCTTCGTCGAACTCGCCGGGGTCGAGCACGCTGGCGTCGAGCCAGCCCACGCGTGCGCCGCCCTCGCGCAAGGCCTCCCGCACCGCGCGCAGCAGGTGCGTTTTGCCGCTGCCGCCCTCACCCCACAGGAACGTGGGCACGGGCGAGCGATGGGGGTTGCGGGTCCACAGCCGCAGGTGATCGAGCGCCGCCTCGTTGCCGACCAGCACGAAGTTGTCGAGCGTGGGCAGCGGCGCCAGGCCGATGTCCAGGGCGAGCTGCTTCATGCGTCGGCCTTCGGATCGGTCGGGGAGGATGTGGGACCGGCCTCGGCGGCGGGGGCAGCGGACGCGCCCTCGGTGTACAGGCGACTGGCCAGGTACCGCGCCTGCACGCGGCGCACCGCCACCAGCAGCACGGCACTCACCGGCAGCGCGATCAGCACCCCGACAAAGCCGAACAGGTGACCGAACGCCAGCAGCGCGAAGATGACCGCGATCGGGTGCAGGCCGATTCGCTCGCCCAGCAGACGCGGCGTGAGGTACAGGCTCTCCACCAGCTGGCCCACGGCGTACACCACGCCCACCAGCAACACGCCGGTCAGCGTCTGGAACTGCAACAGCGCGGCCATCAGCGCCATCACCAGACCCAGACCAAACCCGAGGTACGGCACAAACACCGCCAGCCCGGTGAACACCCCGATGGGCAGCGCGAGCTTCAGCCCCACCGCCGCCAGCGCCACCGTGTAGAACACGGCCAGCACCGCCATCACCAGCAGCTGGCCGCGCAGGTACTGGCCCAGCACCTCGTCGGTCTCGCCGAGGAAACCGTCCACCCCAGCGGCGAAGCGGGGCGGAATCAGGCGCTTCAGGCGCGCGACCAGCCCATCCCAGTCGAGCAGCAGATAGAACGCCACGATGGGCATGAGCACCAGGTTGCCAGCGAGCGCGGCCAGGGCGCTGCCGCCGATGCGCAGCGAGGACAGCAGTCCGTCGATGAGTTGCCCCTCATGTCCACTGATGAGGTTGCGCAGCCAGCCACGCACCGCGGCGGTGTCGATCTGCAGGTCAAAGCCAAACCGGGCCGCCAGCGGCACCAGGTGCTCGTTGACCCGGTCGAGCAGCAGCGGCACCTGTTCGCGCAGCAGCGGCACCTGCCGCGTGATCACGGGCACGATGAGCAGGACCACCGCCAGCAACACCAGCATGAGCATCGAGATCGCCAGCCCGGCGCCCAGCCAGCGCGGCACCCCGCGCGCGGCCCAGCGTTCCACCGGCGGGTGCAGGGCGTAGGCCATGGCCAGCGCCAGCACGAAAGGCGTGAGGACCGGGGCCAGCAGCGTGAGCAGCAGCCAGAAGGCCAGCGCGATGGCAGCCCACGCGGCGGCGCGGGTCTGGGTGGGGGTGAATGTCATGTGGGTTGGGGGCACGGGGCCGGTCGAGGGCAAACCCGTAAAATCCGCCCAAATTTTAGTCGGCCCCCCCGGGGGTATCCGACCGCCCCTCCCCTGCCCCCACCGCCCGCCCCGGGC
>Ga0209278_1002120_pt1 | contig 11293 bp, 8 predicted proteins | sample JI81BgreenDNA_FD_187504 | JGI IMG/M metagenome (GOLD analysis project Ga0209278, IMG submission 187504) | Wastewater effluent complex algal communities from Wisconsin, to seasonally profile nutrient transformation and Carbon sequestration -... | ecosystem: Engineered > WWTP > Effluent > Algae... | reverse complement strand
ACGCCACCGTCGTCGCGCGGCGAATCGTTGGCCGTGAGCTCCCCCTGCACGGTCTGGCCGACACGGATGGTTTCGGGGGCGGCGGCCGCGAGGCCGGCGAAGGTGAGCGTGGCGAGGGCAAGGGCGATACGGCGCATCGGGGGTCTCCTGGGGGCTCGCCGCCCCGGACGGGGCGGCGTGAAGAGGAGTCTAGGCGCCTTCACCCGTCGTCCACCATGGGCGGATGGGGCGGTTTCCGGGCAGGGCCCCCGACGTCCAGCCCTCCGTTCAGGCCGCCGGCTTGCGGAAACGCAGCGTCATGCGGTCGGACTCGCCGATGGCCTCGTACTTCGCCTTGTCCTCGCCCTCGGGCACGTTGAGGTTCGGCGGCAGCGTCCAGACGCCGTTCGGGTGGTCCTTGGTGTCCTTCGGATTGGCGTTGACCTCGCTGCGGTCCTCGAACACGAAGCCGGCCGCCTGGGCGAGGGCGATCACCTGCGCTTCGCTGACGTAGCCGTTGATCTGCTCGCGCGGCACGTCGGCATTGGCGCGGTGCTGCTCGAGCCCAAGCACGCCGCCCGGCTTCAGCACCTCGAAGAACGCCTTCATCTGGGCTTCGGCCTGGCCATTGCGCATCCAGCCGTGCAGATTGCGGAAGGTCAGTACGGCGTCGGCCGACCCCGGCTCACCGTAGACCGGCGCCGCCGGATCAAGCTCGCGGAAGACGACGGCATCGAACTGGGCGGGCGCCGCCGCGAGACGCTCGCGGAACTTCGCGTTGTCGGCGGTGAAGTACTCGCGGGCGCGATCCGACGTGGTCTTCGCCGGGTCGGTGATCGCGGCCACGTAGGTGCCGCCGCCCTGCTTGATCCACGGCGCGAGGATCTCGGTCCACCAGGCACCGCTGCCCGGGCTGACCTCGACCACGGTCATCGCCGGCGTGATGCCGAAGAAGCCCAGGGTCGCGCCGGGATGGCGGAATGCGTCGCGCGCCACGTTGGCCGGTGTACGCCACTCGCCGGCGATCGCCGCATCGAGCGCGGCCTTGGCCTGCTCGTGCGCATCGTGGGCGGCGGCATCGGCGGGCTTGGCGTCGCCCCCGTGGTTGTGGGCGAAGGCCATCGGGGCACCGACGGCGGCGAGCAGGGCGATGCAGAGCAGGGAGCGGCGCATGGCGGAACCTCGTGGCGTGAAGAGACGTGAAGGGTGCGCAGGACCGCGTTACGGGCATGGCAAGGCGCCCCGCGGCGGTGTCACCGGCGTCCACACCGCCATCGCGCGCGCCGTCGCAACAATCCGCGCGAACGCAACGGACCTCCGAGCTGCCATGACCTCCCCCGAACGGCCCACCGCGTTCTTCCGGCCCCACGGGCACATCGAGTGCCGCCGGGCGGGGCGTGTCATCCACACGCGGGCGCACGGGCCATTCAACGCGGAGTCGGTGCGCGGCTACGGCCAGATGCTGGCGGCCTTGACTGGTGAACTTCCCGTGGACTGCCCCTTTGTGGTGATCGCCACGATCTCGGGCAGCATTCTGGCCACCCCCGAAGCGTGGGAGGCCCTCGACATGGGCGTGCAGCGGCGCCAAAGCGGCACGCATCGCCAGCTGGGCTCGGCGTGGGTGGTGCCCGGCGACGTGGAGGGTGGCAGCCTGTTCGTGCCGCGGGCGCGCGCCCTGTATGAGGCCGCCGGAATCGCCTTCGGTGCCTTCGTCGAGGCACCGGCCGCCGAAGCCTGGGCCGATGCGCTGCTGGTGACCCACGCGTCGCCCTGAGCCGCAAAAAAACGGGGCGCTTGGAGCGCCCCGTTCCGGTGTCGCGATGTCGGCGTTGCCGATCAGAGATGCTTGATGATCTCGTCGGCGAACTCGCTGCACTTCACTTCGGTCGCACCCTCCATCAGGCGTGCGAAATCGTAGGTGACGCGCTTGCTCCCGATCGCGCCGTCCATCGCCTTGATGATGGCGTCGGCGGCTTCGGTCCAGCCCATGTAGCGCAGCATCATCTCGCCGGAGAGGATGACCGAGCCCGGGTTGACCTTGTCCTGCCCGGCGTACTTCGGCGCGGTGCCGTGCGTGGCCTCGAACACCGCGTGGCCGGTGACGTAGTTGATGTTCGCACCCGGCGCGATGCCGATGCCGCCGACCTGCGCGGCGAGCGCGTCGGAGAGGTAGTCGCCGTTGAGGTTCAGCGTGGCGACGACGTCGTAGTCCTTCGGGCGCAGCAGGATCTGCTGCAGGAAGGCATCCGCGATCGCGTCCTTGATGACGAGGCCGGCGCCCGGCTTGCCTTCCGGGATCACGTGCCAGGGGCCACCGTCCAGCGGCACCGCGCCGTAGAACTCGCGGGCGACGTGGTAGCCGAAGTCACGGAAGGCGCCTTCCGAGAACTTCATGATGTTGCCCTTGTGCACCAGCGTGACCGACTTGCGCTTGTTGGCGATCGCGTAGCCGATGGCGCTGTGCACGAGGCGCTCGGTGCCGAGGTAGCTGACCGGCTTGATGCCGATGCCGACCTGGACGGGGAGCGAACGCGCCGGCGAGCCGATCGACTCGAGCTGCTTCGTCCAGGCGTCGTTCTTCGCCTGCGTGCCGAAACGGATCTTGTCGAAGGGCTTCGGGAACTCCTTGGCGAGGAAGTCGAGCACCTTCTGCGCGTCGGGCGAGCCCGGCTCGAACTCGATGCCGGCGTAGATGTCCTCCGTGTTCTCGCGGAAGATCGTCATGTCGGTGTCCTGCGGCCGCTTGACCGGCGAGGGCACGCCGTCGAACCAGCGCACCGGGCGCAGGCAGACGTAGAGGTCGAGCATCTGGCGCAGGGCCACGTTGAGCGAGCGGATGCCGCCGCCGACCGGCGTGGTCAGCGGGCCCTTGATGCTGACGAGGTAGTCGCGGCAGGCGTCGACGGTGGCGTCGGGCAGCCAGTTCTGCGTCAGGTTGAAGGCCTTCTCGCCGGCCAGCACTTCCATCCAGTGGATCTTCTTCGCGCCGCCGTAGGCCTTGGCCACGGCCGCGTCGAGCACGCGCACCGAGGCGCGCCAGATGTCCGGGCCGATGCCGTCGCCTTCGATGAAGGGGACGATCGGGTGGTTCGGGACGGTCAGCTTCCCGCCTTGGATGGTGATCTTCTCGCCGCCAGCGGGCGGCGTGGGCGTGTGCGACATGGGGCCTCCAATGGACGCGTGGATCGCCATTGTCGCGGTTTCCACCGGGTGGGGGAAAGCGCGCGGGGTTAATTCGATGTGAGCAGCCGGCCTCAGGCGGCGCCGGAGAGCGCCACGCCGGCCGCCGAGGGCCAATGGAAGAACGCCCGCACCTCGTCGGCGCGGGCCATCGCGTCGGCCTCGCCGAGCGCGATCAATTCGCGGGTGAAGTCCGATTCGAACAGCAGGTAGCTGGCCAGCGCGCCGCCGCCGGCACCGGCGCCCTTGGCCGCGCCGGCACTCTGGCTGACGCCCACGGCGCGCAACATGGTGCGCACCGGGGACGGCAGGGCGCCGATATGCCGCACTGCAATATCGTCGAGGCGCTGGCTCGGCGCGATGACCAGCATCTCCAGCGGCCGAAGCGCGGAATGCGCGCGCAGCTCGGTGGGCAACAGCGACAGCGTGGCGTTGATGCGCTGGGCACGCTCGATGTCGACCGCGAGGGCATCGAGGAAGATGTTCGACAGCGCGTGGCCACCGATCTGCGCCAGCGTCGGGTAGCCGCCCGCCGCACGCTTCTCGCCGGGCGGCTCGTGCAGGCGGCCGGCACCGATCACCAGCAGGCGCTCGGCGCCGAGATGGATGGCCGGCGACAGCGGAGCCGTCTGCCGCATCGAGCCGTCACCGAACCAGTGGTCCTGGCCGTCGAAGGGCAGGGACTGCGCCGGAAACACGAAGGGGATGGCCGACGAGGCCAACAGGTGCGTGAGCGTGATCCGGCCGGGCACCGCCACGCGCTGCGAGCGCACCCAGGGCTTCTGCGACTCGGCCGCGTCGTAGAAGGTGACGTGCGTGCCGGCGGTGTAGCTCGATGCGGTGACGCCAAAGGCCCGCAGCACGCCGCGCTGCACCAGCGTCGGGATGCGCTCCAAGGGCACGATTTCGGCCAGCAGCTCGGCCAAGGGCGTGTTGTCGAGCAGGGATTTCGGCTTGGCCCGGCGCCAGCGCGCCACCGCCCACCCGATCGTGAACATGGTCAACCAGCGCGCACCGCTGCGCACCACGCCGAAGGCGTCGGCACGGTAGACGTGGTGGGCCTGGAAGCCGTGCCAGATGCGATGCAGGCGCTCCACGGCCTTGGGGTACTCGTCGGCGTAACTCGCCAGCGCCGCGGCATTGATCGCGCCCGCCGATGTGCCGGTCATGACGGCGAACGGATTGCCGGTCGGTCCATGGGACGCGCCGCACTCGGCGCGGATGCGTTCGATGCCGCGCAACACCCCGGCCTGGTAGGCCGCACGCGCGCCGCCGCCGGTCAGCACGAGGCCGGTGACGGGTTGGCGGCGGTGTGGCGTGTCGGCCATCGTGGCTCCTTCGCCTTGCGGTGCGCTCGGCGTGGCCCGAGTGTGCCCTCAGCGCGAGGATGAGGTGAAGTCGACAGGCGTCAGCGGCGGCAGGCCATGGCGGGCGCGGGCGCGATCGCACTGCGGGCTCGGTGCCCCGCGCTCCCAGGCCGCCTGCAACGATCGGCAGGGCGAAGGGCGGCGGTCGTAGATCGTGCACGCCACGTTCCGGCCAATCTCGCCGGACAAGGCCACGCAGCGCAGCGGATCACCGCCCTCGGTGCCGCGCATGGCCACCTCGAACGGCCGCACTTTCACCGTCATCGCCTCGTCCGGGCCCTGGGGTGCGGGCGGGGCCACCTCGCTCCAATGGAAGGCCACGCGGAACGCGGCACAGCAGGCACCACAGCGCTGGCAAGGGTGCATCGGTTCGGCCATGAGCAAGGGATGTCGCGCGATGGGGTCAGCATTTTCCTACACGAGCGTCCGACGTCGGCTGACGGCGAGGTTGGCGATCACGGCGCAGTCTGGGTCCATGACCTTCCGAACCCCCTCCCTCGGCCCTGCCCCCCGCGCGGACGGCGAGCGCGAGCCCACGCCGCGTCTCGACGGCGAGGACGCCATGGTCTGGGCGAAGCGGGTCTGGGACGACCGCGACACCTGGCTGCGGGCCCGCGGCGGCGTGGAGTCGGTCTTCATGGCCGCGCAATTGATGGGCTGCCGCGAGGAAGCCGTGCGCTGGCTGCGCCAGCGCACGCGGCTTTGATCCGTCGCTCTGGCAGAGTGCGGTCCTCCATCCCCGAGGACCGCCCATGTCGCCCCACCGTCCGCTCCGGCTTCCACCCCGCTCACTGACCGCCCGACGCGCCCTCGCGCTGTCGCTCGGCGTCGCGCTGTTCGGCAGCGCCTGCAGCGTGGCCGTGGACGACGACGACGCGACATCCCGCGCGGCGTCCGTCACCACTGCCGCCTTCGGCAGCTGGGCCAGCCCCATCGCTGCCGCGGATCTCGCCAAGGCCGCGGTGGGCACCAGCGATGTGCGCGTCTTCGACGGCCGCGTCTTCTGGCGCGAAAGCCGCCCGGACGAGGGGGGGCGTCAGGTCCTGCGCACGCTCGGCGCCGATGGCGAGCCCACGACCCTGACGCCGGAGGGCTTCAGCGTGCGCACCCGCGTGCAGGAGTACGGCGGCAGCAGCTACTGGGTGATGGGCGAACGCCTCGTCTTCGCGAACTTCGCCGACCAGCGCCTCTATCTGCAGCAGGGCGACGCCGCGCCCGTGGCGATCACGCCGGAGAAGTACCAGTACAGCGACTGCGTCATCGACGCCGCGCGCAGCGCACTCGTCTGCGTGCGCGAGGACCACACCGAGGCGACGAAAGCCGCCAACGGCGAGGAGCGCAACGAGATCGTCCGCGTGACCGTGCCCACCGCCGGAACGCTGGCCTCGCATGACGCCACCACGACCGCCGCCGCCGGCACCGTGCTGTTCACCGGCACCGACTTCGTGGCGTATCCGCGGCTCTCCGCTGACGGAGCGCGGCTCGCGTTCATCACCTGGAACCACCCGCACATGCCGTGGGACCGCACCACGCTGCACGTCGCACCGGTGGCCGCGGACGGCACGTTGGGCGAACCGCAGCGCGTGGCCGGCGGCGAGACCGCCGTGCTCGAACCGCGATGGGGCGCGGACGGCACGCTGTACTTCATCGACGAACCCAGTGGCTGGTGGAACCTCTACGCCTGGAACGGCGAGGCCCCGCGCGCCGTGGCCACGATGGAGCGCGAGTTCGGCGGGCCGCTGTGGTCGCTCGGCATGCAGACCTACGTGCTGGCCGGCGAGGGCAAGGCCTATGTGCGCACCAGCCTCCACGCCGTCGACGAACTCGGCGAGCTCGACCTCGCCACCGGGGCGTACCGCCCGATCGACCTGCCCTTCGTGGCTTTCGGCGATGTCTCGCTCGATGCGGGCGGCCGCATCATCACCAGCGCCTCGGCCGCGGCCGATGAAGGCGCCCTCCTCGCGGTGACGCCCGCCACCGGCGCGATCGAACGCCTGCACCAGCCGAACGTGCTCGGCATCCCGACGGCACTCGTCTCGGTCGGCGAGCGCATCGAATTCCCGACCGCCGCCGGACCGGACGGCGCGGCGCGCACGGCGCACGCCACCTACTACCCGCCGACCAACCCCGGCTTCCGCGGGCCCGAAGGCGCGAAGCCGCCGCTGATCGTCACCATCCACGGCGGCCCGACATCGGTGTCGAAGCCGACGTTCTCGCTGGCGCGCCAGTACTGGACGAGCCGCGGCTTCGCCATCGTCGACGTGAACTACGGCGGCTCCACCAGCTATGGACGCGCCTACCGTCAGCGCCTCAACGGGCAATGGGGCGTCGTCGACGTGCAGGACGCCGTGGCGGCGGTGGATTTCCTCGTGGCGCAGGGCAAGGTCGATGCCGACAAGGTGGCCATCCGCGGCGGCAGCGCCGGCGGCTTCACCACGCTGGCGGCCCTCGCGTTCACCGACCGCTTCAAGGCCGGTGCGAACTACTTCGGCGTCAGCGACATCGCGGCACTCGCCGCTACCAGCCACAAGTTCGAACGCCAGTACGACGTCTCCCTCGTCGGCCCGCCAGATGAGGCCCTCTATCGGTCGCGCTCGCCGCTCTTCCATCTGGACGGCTTCAGCGAACCGCTGATCACCTTCCAGGGCAGCGAGGATCGCATCGTCACCCCGGACCAGAGCCGCAAGATCGTCGAGGCGCTCGACGCCAAGGGCGTGATGCACGCGTACTTCGAATTCGAAGGCGAGCAGCACGGCTTCCGCAAGGCCGAGAACATCATCCGCGCGCAGGAGGCCGAACTGGCGTTCTACGGCGCGGTGTTCGGCTTCACTCCGGACGATGTCGTGCCGCCGTTCGAGATCAAGCACGCCCGTCCTGCGACGGAATGAACACTCCCGCGGCCTGTCACCTCGGTTGACAGGCCGCCCCGCCGCGCGGCTCCGCCGGGGTCTACGATCCTCGCCTCATCCTCCGGATCACCGGGTATGCCCGGGAGGGCGCGCATGGCAGGCGAGGCTCCGAGCGAACTCCCCCGAGGCAGCGCCGGCTGGGCCAAGCTCCTGCTGGGCCAGCAGCTTCCCGCCCTGTCGAAGACGGCCCAGGCCATCGCCGAATGTGCCAACGCCGATGACAGCTCCGGCACCGAACTGGCCGCGCTGATCCTCCGCGACGCGGGCATGACCACGAAGGTCCTGCGCCTGGCCTCGAGCCGGCTCTACAACCCGCACGGCCTGCGCATCCGCACGGTCAGCCGCGCCGTCGCCCTGCTGGGCTTTGCCGTGGTCAGCGAGATGGCCCTGGGCATTGCCGTGCTGGAGACTTTCGGCGGCAAGCGGACGGGCTGCGCGCAAGGCGCCGCCGAGGCCGCGCACGCGCTGCGGGCTGCCGTGCAGGCCCGCGGCCTGGCCGAACGCGCAGGGCAGCACGACACCGAGGAAGTCTTCATCGCCGCCCTGCTGCACGGCATCGGCCGCCTCGCGTTCTGGAGCGTGGTTCCGCCGGTCCTGCCCGACTGGGCCGACGCCGCCGCCGAGTCGTCCGTGCTGGCGCGGGACAAGGTCCGGGAGCAGCTCGACCTCGACCTCGACGACTTGTCCTTGGTGCTCAACGCCGAGTTGCGGCTCTCCCCCTTGCTGCTCGCGGACGACGAGGTGCCCGGGAAGTTCGCCGTGCACGTGGCGCACCGCTGGGTGGAGGCCCTCTCGCCCGGTGGCGACGCTGCGGATTTCGATGCCGCCCTCCACGAGGCGGCCGCCCGCTTCAAACTCGAACCCGGGCCCTTGCGGGAGGCCGTGGCCACGCAGGCCCGCCAGGCGGATGGCCTGATCGAGCAGTTGTTCGATCCCGCGGTGCGCGCGCTGCTGCCAGCGAACCGCGCCATCGGGGCGCCCAAGGAGCCCGCGGCGGCCGCGGCGTCGCGCACCGACCCGATGCTCGCCCTGGAGGTACTTCGCGACCTCGGTGAGTTGTTGGCCCAAGGCAAGCCCGATCCCGGGGCCGCGCTGTCGATGGTGATGGAGGGACTGCAGCGCGCCGCAGGCATGGACCGCGTGCTCTTCGCCCTGCTCTCGCCCGATCGGAGGGAGTTGCGCCTGCGTTCGGCGATGGCGCGCACGCGCGACGCCTTGGCGGCCGCCTTCCCGCTGCCCACCAATGATTGCGGTCGCCTGGCCGACCTGCTGGGCGAAGGCCGCCCGCTGCGGGTGGGCGGCGAGGGCAGCCCGGACACCGGCCGCCTGTTGGCCCGGCTTGGCGCGCGAAGCGCCCTGCTGGCCCCGCTCGTCGTCAGCGGACGGCCCATCGGGCTGCTCTACACGGACCGTGCGGAAAGCGGCGATCCGATCGATACCGAGACGCAAACCATGTTCGGCCTGCTGGCGCAGCAGGCGAACCTGGCCTTGGGCATGGCGCGGTAGGCCGGCCGTACCACCTCGGGTATGGTGCGTCTCCACGATTGAGACGGCCTCGGGCGACCCTGCGCAGCCCCACCGCGACCGCAACGGACCGACGCATGCGCGACGAATGGACCATCGACCCGGAACGCGGCCTCTGGCTGTTCCGGGCCAGCCGGCTGGAAGCCCTGCTCGACCCGCTCGATGCGCTGCTGGCACACCTGCCACCGTCACAGCCGCTGGTGCCGCAGACGGTGCTCGTCGGGCATCCGGGCCTCCGCCATTGGCTGCGTGACGGCCTTGCGCGCAAGCGCCGCGGCGGCATCGTCGCCCACCTCGATATCGTGCTGCCGAGCCCGTGGCTGGATGGGCTTGCGCGGCGCGTGCTCGGCGAACCGCTGCTCGGCATCCGGGCATGGCAGCGCGAGGTGCTGCGCTGGCGCCTGCTGCCGCTGTTGCCGCAGCTCGACGAGCCGCGCGTCGTGGCCGCCTTGGCCGAGGACACCGATGGCCGCGAGGCGTTCGCGCTGGCCGATCGCCTGGCGGCGGCGCTCTCGCCGCTGATGGTCTACCGCGAAGGCTGGCTGCGTCGCTGGGACGAGGGCCGCGAGGCCGTGCCCGGCGATGCCCTGCTGCGCGGCGCCTGGCGGGCGCTGCGTCGCGGCCCCTCCTCCCGGCATCGCGGCGAACGCTTGGTCGCCCTTGCGCGCCGTTTGCGGGACGGCCCGCCGCCCGCAGGCCTCGCCGATGGGCCGCTGCACGTCTTCGGCCTGAACCACCTGCCTCCGCTCGAGCTGGATGTGCTGCGCGCACTGGCGCGGCATCGGCCGGTGGTCTTCCACGTGGCCGACCCCTGCCGCGAGCACTGGGTCGGCCTGCCCTCGGGCCGCGAGGCGATGCAGCACGCACTCAATCGCGAGGATCGCGGCGAACGCGAGTTCCTCGCCCTCGACCACCCGCTGCTGGCGGCGTGGGGCCGGCTCGGCCAGCACTTCCTGCTGGAGCTGGAACGTGGCGAGCTGGCGCTCGAGGAACGTAGCGGCAAGGACTGGGAGGAGCGCACCGACGGGCCCGCACCGCAGGCCCTGTTGCAGCGCTTGCAGCGCAGCGTGCTGCTGAACGACATGGCGGCACTCGCGCCCCCGCCGGGGTTGCGGCGCGAGGAGGCCTGCGCCGACGCCAGCCTGCGCGTCCACGCCTGCGCCACGCCCTTGCGCGAGCTCGAGGTCCTGCGCGACGCGCTCTGCGCGGCGTTCGTGGACATCCCGGGCTTGCAGCCCGCCGACGTCGTGGTGGTCTCGCCGCGCATCGAACGCTACCGCGCCCTGATCCCCGCCGTGTTCGGCGAGCCCGGCCGTCGTGACGGGCCGTGGCCCTACCACCTCGCTGATATCCCGCTCTCGGCCACGCATCCGATCTACCGCGCGCTCGATCGGGCGCTCGCCCTGCCCACGCGCCGGTTGACCGCGCAGGGCGTGCTCGACCTGCTCGACATCGACGCCGTGGCGAGGCGCTTCGGTCTCGACGGCGGCGCGCGGGACACCTTGCGCCATGCGCTGGGGCGTGCGCGCGTGGCATGGGGGCTGGACGGCGAAGACCGCGCGCGCTTCGGCGCGCCCGTCGACGACACGCACAGCCTTGCCTGGGGCCTCGACCGCGCGCTCGCCGGGCACGTGTTCGGCGGCCGCGCAGCGGACGTGCGCACGCTCCCGGACGGCCAGCGCGTGCGGCCGATCGATGGCGTGGATGACGGCGTGGCCGAGGTGCTTGGGCGCGCCCACGCCCTGCTGCTGGAGTTGCGCGAGTGGGTGGGGCTCGGTGATGCCGAGCACGCGGGCGAGGACTGGGCGGCGCTGCTGCAACGGCGCTTCGAAGCGCTGCTCGGCGCGCCCGCGCTCGACACCGAGGGCCGCGAGGCGCTCGACACCGCGAAAGGCCTCGTCGTGGCGCTGCGCGACGAATGGCGCGACGCCGGCCTGGTCGCGCCGCTGCGCTGGGCCGCGGTGCGCGAGGCCCTGCTGGCGAAGCTCGCCGCGGTGCCGGAACGGCAGCGCTTCCTGATCGGCGGCATCACCTTTTGCGGCATGGTGCCGCAGCGCGCGATCCCCTTCCGCGTGATCGCCGTGCTGGGGCTCGACGAAGGCGCGCTGCCGCGCCACGTCGAGGACGGCGGGCTCGACCTGCGGCGGTTGAAGCCGCAGCGCGGCGACCGCGACCTCGCCAGCGACGACCGCTACCTGTTCCTCGAAACGGTGATGGCCGCCCGCGATCGCCTGCACCTGAGCCACGTCGGATTCGGCGCGAACGACGGCCGGCCACGCAACCCGGCCGCGCCACTGGCGGAACTGCTCGACACGCTGGCGCGCTTCGGCGATG
>Ga0209278_1002118_pt1 | contig 11306 bp, 16 predicted proteins | sample JI81BgreenDNA_FD_187504 | JGI IMG/M metagenome (GOLD analysis project Ga0209278, IMG submission 187504) | Wastewater effluent complex algal communities from Wisconsin, to seasonally profile nutrient transformation and Carbon sequestration -... | ecosystem: Engineered > WWTP > Effluent > Algae... | reverse complement strand
GGCCTGGACGGCGGCCGCATCGACGGCTGCAACACCTTCGAAGGCCGCTGAGCCGGGCCGGCCGGGCGGCTTTGTGGCCTAATCCGGGGTTTTGCCGTTTTCACCCGCCACCACCCGGAGCCAGAGCACCATGGGCAACAAGATCGTCACCGAAGCCGACCGCAAGGCCAGCCCGCGCCCCGTCGCGCCCAAGGGCGTGACCGTCACCACCATCCGCGGCCAGCGCGTGAGCCTGGAGCGCGGCACGCACACGCGCAGCAAGAAGAACACCGGCAAGCGCGCCAAGTCCGGCGGCTGAACGAGCCCCCAAGCGAGCCCCCAAGCTCGCAATCGCTCGCTACCCCCCGAGGGGGCCGCCCCGCAGCGGCCCGGCAAAGCCGGATCCGCGCGGGGGGGCTTGGTTGAGCCAAGCCTGATCTCACCATGCTGCGCATCACCGAACTCCGCCTGCCGCTCGACCACCCCGAGCCCGCGCTGCGCGAGGCGGTGCTGGCGCGGCTGAAGCTTGCGGATGCCGCCGTCGGCGACATCCACGTCTTCCGCCGCGGCTACGACGCGCGGCGCAAGTCCGACATCCAGCTCGTCTACACGCTCGACGTGGCGCTGGCCCACGCGGCCGACGAAGCCGCCGTGCTGGCGCGTGCCGCGGGTGATGCCCACCTGCGCCCGGCGCCCGACACCCGCTACCGCTTCGTGGGGCACGCCGCCCCGGGCTCGCGCACGGGGCAGCAGCGCCCGGTGGTGGTGGGCTTCGGCCCCTGCGGCCTGTTCGCCGCGCTGATCCTGGCCCAGATGGGCCTGGAGCCGCTGGTGCTGGAGCGCGGCAAGGACGTGCGCCGCCGCACCCAGGACACCTGGGGCCTGTGGCGCCGCAGCGTGCTCGACCCCACGAGCAACGTGCAGTTCGGCGAAGGCGGGGCCGGTACCTTCAGCGACGGCAAGCTCTGGAGCCAGATCTCCGACCCGCGCCACCTCACGCGCAAGGTGCTCACCGAGTTCGTCAAGGCCGGCGCGCCCGACGAGATCCTGTACGTGAGCAAGCCGCACATCGGCACCTTCCGGCTCGTGAGCATGATCGAGAAGATGCGGGCCGACATCGAGGCACTCGGCGGCACCATCCGCTTCGAGCAGCAGGTGACCGACCTGCACATCGAGGACGGTGCCCTGCGCGGCCTCACGCTCGCCAGCGGCGAGCAGATCGATTGCGAGCACCTGGTGCTGGCCCTGGGCCACAGCGCGCGCGACACCTTCGCCATGCTGCAGCGGCGCGGCGTGTTCCTCGAGGCCAAGCCCTTCTCGGTGGGCTTCCGCATCGAGCACCCGCAGGGCGTGATCGACCGTGCGCGCTTCGGTACACGCGCAGGCCACCCGCTGCTGGGCGCGGCCGACTACAAGCTCGTGCACCACGCGAAGAACGGCCGCAGCGTCTACAGCTTCTGCATGTGCCCGGGCGGCACGGTGGTCGCGGCGACGTCCGAGCCCGAGCGCGTGGTCACCAACGGCATGAGCCAGTACAGCCGCAACGAGCGCAACGCCAACGCCGGCATCGTCGTGGGCATCAGCCCCGACGACTACCGCCAGGCACCTGGCAGCGGCCCCGTGAACCCGCTCGATGGCGTGGCCTTCCAGCGCATCTGGGAAAGCCGTGCGTTCCAGCTGGGGCAGGGCGGCTACAGGGCGCCGGGCCAGCTGGTGGGCGACTTCATCAAGCGCCAGCGCTCGCGCGTGCTGGGCGAGGTCGAGCCCTCGTACAAGCCCGGCGTGACGCTCACCGACCTGGCCGACCCCGCCGAGCCCAGCCTGCCGGGCTACGTGCTCGACGCCATCCGCGAGGCGCTGCCCGCCTTCGAGCGCCAGATCGCCGGCTTCTCGCGCGCCGACGCCGTGCTCACGGGCGTGGAGACGCGCACCTCGTCGCCGCTGCGCATCCGCCGCGGGCCGGACTACCAGAGCGTCAACGTGCGCGGCCTGTACCCCGCCGGCGAAGGCGCGGGTTATGCCGGCGGCATCATGTCGGCTGGCGTCGACGGCATCGAGGCCGCCGAGGCCCTGGGCCGTGTGCTGCTGGGCGAGCAGGCCGCCATACCCGCTGGGGTTTGACGGTCGTCAAGGCGGGGGTGCCCTGGCCGGCGCCCAATGGTGGCCACACCACGAGGAGCCGCCATGCAAGCCCTGAAGGAACTGTTCACCACCGACGTCGGCCTGCTGAGCATCGGCGTCATCGTCTTCATGCTCGGCATGGGCGGGTTCTACCTGCGCTACTTCATCCAGCACATGCACGCCGACGAGGCGGCCGAGAAGGCCCGCGCCGGGCGCTGAACGGAGCGGTCGCCATGCAGGAACACAGCTACAAGCACCTCACCACCCAGGTCAGCCAGCACCTGGCCGGCCTGCGCAGCAGCACGCCGGGCGTGATGAAGGCCTTCGGCGAGCTGGGCCGCGCCGCCACGGCGCCGGGTGCGCTGGACGCCAAGACCAAGGAGCTGGTGGCGCTGGCCCTGAGCGTGGCCGTGCGCTGCGACCCCTGCATCGGCTTCCACACCCAGGCCCTGGCCAAGCTGGGCGCCACGCGCCAGGAAGTTGACGAGCTGCTGGGCGTGGCCACCTACATGGGTGGTGGGCCCTCGCTGATGTACGCGGCCAGCGCCGTGGCGGCCTTCGACGAGGCCGTGGCCGCGCTGGCCTCAGCGGCTGCCTGAGGCCGGCGGCGACACCATGGGCCAGCCGCGGCGCGCCCACTGGCTCATGCCGCCGTCGACAAAGCGCACGTGGCCGTAGCCGTGGCGGCGCAGCGCGCGCAGCGTGGCCGCGCTGCGGTTCTGCGTGCGGCAGATCAGCAGCACGGGCTTGTCGCCCGCGGCGGGTATCTCGCCCACGCGGCGGTTGAGTTGGCTCATCGGCAGCAGCCGCGCACCCGCGGCCACGCCGGTGGCGTGCTCGTCGGGCTCGCGGATGTCGATGAGCACGGCCTCGCCGGCCTCGTGCAGGCGCCGGGCCTCGTCGAGCGACACCGAATCGGCCGTCGATTGCGCGCGCAGCCCGCTGACCACGGCCAGCAGCGTGGCCGCGGCGGCGCCGGCGGCGGCCAGCCGCATCCAGCGGCGACGAGGGACGTTGGGCAAGGCTGCTTTCATGGAATATCAGTTTAGACTGATATGAAGGCGACTGCCGCCCTTGTCCTGCCAGAAATCCGGCTGCCCGACCCCGTCATGACACCTGCTCCTGCCCCAAGACCGCCGCTCAATGCGCGCCAGGCCCGCCGCCTCGGCACGCTGCTGGTGCTGGCGCAGTTCGGCCTGATGGCCGTGCTGGTGGTACTGGGCGCGGCGGCCCTGCGGCCTTGGCCGGCGTGGCCGCTGCTGGTGCTGGCGGGGGCGCTGGCCCTGGCCGGCGCGCTGCTGGGCCTGGCGGCGCTGCAGGCCAACCGCCCGGGCAACTTCAACATCCACCCCGAGCCGCGCGCGGGCGGCCAGCTGGTGGCGAAAGGGCCCTACCGCTGGGTGCGCCACCCGATGTATGCCGCGGTGCTGCTGCTCACGGCCGCGGCCGCCGTGGTGGCCGCCAACGCCGTTGCGGCGCTGGGCTGGACGGCGCTGCTGGCGGTGCTGGTGGTCAAGGCCGGGCTCGAGGAGCGCTGGCTGGCCGCCCACCACGCCGGCTACGCCGACTACTGCCGCCGCACGCGGCGCCTGCTGCCGGGCCTGTACTAGCCGCGCGGGGGCTTGGCTAGCGGCCGGCCGCCGCGGCGGCCGCCAAGGCGCGTGGCCCCGGCAACAGGCCGCGCGGGCCTTGCGGGTTGAGCAGCCGCCGCATCGCGATGCCGGCCACCTGGTGGTTGCGGTCGCTGAAGTTGGACGCCACCTGCTCGATCACGGCCTGCAGCAGCGCGCCGATGATGCCGCCCTGCTGCTGGCCGCGCTGTTCGGCGCTGCTCGCGCTGGCGCTGCCGGTCCAGAGCACGCGGCCGTCGCGCAGGTCTACGAGGCGCGCGTCGACCGCCACCTCCGAGTCGGAGCTGATCACGCGGTACACCGAGCCGAACTTGCGCACCTCGAGGTACAGCGCCGCGTCGGCGCCGAACACCTCGCGCAGGCGCTGCACGGGCACCTGCTGCGCGTCGGCCGGCGTCTGCACGCCGTTGCTGCGCAAGGTTTCGTTCACCAGGCCCACGGGCAGCACGTAGTAGCCGGCCTCGGCCAGCGGGTAGACGGCCTGCGCCATCACGCTGCCCGGCGCCTCGACGTCGGGTGTGTTGTTCACGGGCGGCAGCACCAGCACCGAGGCCGGACGCGCCTCGCGCAGCGCCGGCCAGGGGTCGACCGGGGCCCGGTCGACGGTGGCGCAGCCGCCCATCAGCGCCGCCAGCAGCACCAGCAGTCCGAGGGCGCAGCGCCGGGCCAGGGCCCAGGGACCCAACAACGGGAGAGCCAGGGTGCTCGTCACGGCTTGGCCTCCCGCGCTGCACGACGGGCGTTGCCCATCAGGAAATCCATGTAGGCGGCCGACTCGGGGTAGAGCGCCTTCTCGGCCTGCAGGTGGCGCAGCGCCACGGCTTCGTTGCCGAGCTGCGTGTGCAGCAGCGCCAGGTGGGCGTGCAGCCCGGGCGGTGCGGCACGTGCGGCGCCATTGGCGCGCTGCAGCTGCTCCTCGAGCAGCGACGCCTGGCGCGCGGCGTCGCCGCCGCTTTCGCGCAGGTGCTTGAGCAGCGCCTGCGGGTAGGGCCCCCAGTCGTACAAGGTGGCGGGCGGGCTGGCGCAGGCACCCAGCATCAGCGCGGCGGCCAGCAGCAGGCCACGCTGGGCAAGGGCAAGCCGCTTCACGGCTTGACGGGCTTCCAGGCGCCGCTGTCGATGCCAGCGACCAGCCGGTCCACGGCCTCGCGGATGGCCAGGTCGAGCACCTTGCCGTTGAGCGTGGCGTCGTAGCTGGCGGTGCTGCCGAAGCCAAGGATCTCGCGCTCCGACAGCGTGTACTCGCCGCCGCCCTGCACCGAGTAGACGACTTCCGAGGTGAGCGGGTTGACGATGTTCAGCGTGACCTTGGCGTAGGCCACCTGCGTCTTGCCGCGGCCCAGCAGGCCGAAGAGGGCCCGGTCGCCCACCTCCTTGCGGCCGAACTCGCTGACCGAGCCGGTGACGAGGTAGTCGGCGCCCTTGATGGCCTGGGCCGTCTGGCGCAGCGCGGCTTCCTGGCGCGCCTCGGCCATGTTCTCGCGGTCCAGCACGCTGAAGCGGTTGCTCTGCTGCAGGTGGGCCACGAGGATGGTCTTGCTCTGCGAGCCCAGGCGGTCGCCGCCGTCGGCAAAGATGCCGCGGCCGAAGTTCGAGCGGTTGTCGAAGTTGCCCACGGCGATGGGCGCACGTGGCCCGGCGTTGGCCGGCGCGGGCGTGGCCGCGGCGGCCGTGCGCGAAGGCTCGATGGCGCGCGAGGTCTCGGTGGTGCTGCAGCCGGCAGCCAGGCCGGCGGCCAGCATCAGCGTTAGGACGGAGCGGGTGGTGTTCATGCCGCGCAGTATCACTCAGCCGTCGAGCAGCGATTCGTCCCAGGCGTGCACGTGCTGGTGCTGCTCCCCCAAACCGGTGATGCCCAGGCGCATCGTGTCCCCCGGCCGCAGGAACTGCGGCTGCGGCTTCATGCCCATGCCCACGCCGGGCGGCGTGCCGGTGCTGATGAGGTCGCCCGGGTGCAGCGTCATGAAGCGGCTGCAGTAGGCCACCAGCTGCGCCACGCCGAACACCATGGTGGCGGTGCTGCCGCGCTGGCGCTTCTCGCCGTTGACATCGAGCCAGAGCTCGAGGGCCTGCGGGTCGGGCACCTCGTCGGCCGTCACCAGCCAGGGGCCCACGGGGCCGAAGGTGTCGCAGCCCTTGCCCTTGTCCCAGGTGCCGCCGCGCTCGAGCTGCCACTCGCGCTCCGACAGGTCGTTGACGACGCAGTAGCCCGCCACGTGTGCCAGCGCGTCGGCCTCGGACACCTGGCGTGCGCGCGTGCCGATGACGACGCCGAGCTCGACCTCCCAGTCGCTCTTGACGCTGCCGGGTGGCAGCACCACGGCGTGGTTGGCGCCCACGGCCACCGAGGGCGGCTTGAGGAAGACGATGGGCTCCTGGGGGATGGGCATGCCGGCCTCGGCCGCGTGGTCGGCGTAGTTCAGGCCGATGCCGATGAACTTGCCCATGCCGGACCAGGGCACGGCGGGCGTGCCGGCGGTGGCGGCATCGAGCAGCGGCAGCGTGCGGGGATCAACCGAGCGCAGCGCCGCCAGCGCCGCGGGCGCCAGCGTGGCCGGCGTGATGTCGGGCAGCAGGGCACCCAGGTCGCGCAGGCGGCCTTCGGCATCGAGCAGGGCAGGGCGTTCATGGCCGCGCGGGCCCAGTCGCATCAGCTTCATGGAACGGCCCTCCTCAGCCGCGGCCCACGTAGGGCATCTTGGTGGCCATCACGGTGGTGAACAGCACGTTGGCGCTCAGTGGCAGCCGCACCATGGCCATGAAGGTGTCGGCCACGGCCTGCAGGTCCATGCGCGGCTCGGGGCGCACGCTGCCGTCGGCCTGCGGCACGCCGTCGGCCATGCGTGCCGTCAGTTCGCTGGCGGCGTTGCCGATGTCGATCTGGCCGACGGCGATGTCGAAGGGGCGCCCGTCGAGCGCGGCGGTCTTGGTCAGGCCGCTGACGGCGTGTTTGGTGGCCGTGTAGGCGATGGAGCCCGGCCGGGGCGCGTGCGCCGAGATCGAGCCGTTGTTGATGATGCGGCCGCCCATGGGCTGCTGCGCCTTCATCAGGCGGAAGGCGTGGCTCAGGCAGTAGAAGGCGCCGTTGAGGTTGACGTCGACGACGCGCCGCCATTCCTCGGGCGTGACGAGATCGGGCGTCCTGCCGCCCAGGCCGCCGCCGGCGTTGTTGAACAGCAGGTCCAGCCGGCCGTGGCGCGCGGCCACGGCGTCGAAGGCGGCGGCCACCTGCGCGGCGTCGGCCACGTCGCAGGGTTGCACATGGGCGCGGGCGGCGGCGGGGCCGGCAGCGGCCCGCGTCCGCTCGAGCGCGTCGGCGCGGCGGCCCAGCAGCGTGACCTGCCAGCCCTCGGCCAGCAGGGCGAGGGCGCAGGCGCGGCCGATGCCGCTGCCCGCGCCCGTGACGATGGCGATGCGGTCCATGTTGGGCGTGTCTCCGTGGCGTGTGGGGAAGCGGCCGCGAGTATCCATGCCCGAGCGCGCCACGCGCCGCACGCCACGCCACCACAATCCGGCGCTTTCGCCCGCACGGACTGCATGCCCTCGGCCTGGCCCTTCATCACCGACCCCTTCTTCTACGCGCTGGCCGTGCCGGCGGTGCTGATCACGGGGCTGGCCAAGAGCGGCTTCGCCAGCGGCTTCGGCGCGCTGGCCACGCCCATGCTCGCGCTGGCCGTGCCCGCGCCGCAGGCCGCGGCCGTGATGCTGCCGCTGCTCATCGCCATGGACGCCACCGGCGTGCAGCAGATGTGGCGCCACCGCGACCGCGCCCTGGTGCGCCGCCTCGTGCCCTGGGGCGTGGTGGGCATCGTCATCGGCACGCTGCTGTTCGGCGTGCTGAGCGACCGCGCCGTGGCCGGCGTGCTGGGCGCGCTGACGCTGCTGTTCCTGGCGCAGCGGCTGCTGTTCCCCATCCGCAGCGACGGCCGGCCGCCGCCCGTCTGGGTGGCGCGGCTGTGCAGCACCACCTCGGGCTTCACCAGCTTCGTGGCCCATGCGGGCGGGCCGCCGCTCATGGCCTACGTGCTGCCGCTGAGGCTCGCGCCCGTGGTGGCCAGCGCGACGATGGCCGTGTACTTCTCGGTCATCAACCTCGTGAAGCTGGTGCCCTACGCGGCGCTGGGCCTGATGGACCTGCGCAACCTGGCGACCTCGCTGCTCCTGCTGCCGCTGGCGCCGGTGGGCGTGTGGCTGGGGGTGTGGCTGGTCAAGCGCACCGACCCCACTTGGTTCTACCGCCTGGCCTACGTGGGCATGGCCGTGGCGGGCGTGAAGCTGCTCTGGGACGGCCTGGGCGGCTGAACGGCGCGGCTAGCATCGGCGCCATGCACACCGAAGACAGCTTCACGCAGGTCATCCTCGAAACCGGCCCCGATGGCCGCGCGCGCTTCGTCGAGCGCGCCGTGCCGCTGGGCGAGGGCACGCCGATGTCGCGCCTGAGCGCCGTCATGCCCAGTGGCGGCCTGCAGCTGCGCCGCAGCCCGGCGGGGTTTGCCAGCACCATGCACTGCACCACGCACCCGCAGTGGCTGTTCGTGCTCGAAGGCCGCATGGAGATCGGCCTGGCCGACGGCAGCGTGCGCGTGTTCGGCCCCGGCCAGCACTTCTACTCGGCCGACACGCTGCCCGCCGGCGCGACCTTCGACCCCACCGTGCACGGCCACCGCAGCCGCGCGCTCGACGACCAGCCGCTGGTGACGGCCTTCGTGCGAAGCTGAGCCTGCCGGCTCAGCCGATACGGCCGAGCAGCAGGTACTCCATGAGCGCCTTCTGCACGTGCATGCGGTTCTCTGCCTCGTCCCAGACCACGCTCTGCGGCCCGTCGATGACCTCGGCCGTCACTTCCTCGCCGCGGTGCGCGGGCAGGCAGTGCATGAAGAGCGCGTCGGGCTGGGCCACGGCCATCATCTCCTCGTCCACGCACCAGTCGACGAAGGCCTTGCGGCGCTCCTCGTTCTCGGCCTCGTAGCCCATGCTGGTCCACACGTCGGTGGTCACGAGGTGGGCGCCCTCGCAGGCCTGCATGGGGTGGTCGAAGACCTTGAAGCAGCCGGTGTCGCGGATGCCGGCCACGGCGGGGTCGACCTCGTAGCCGCTGGGCGTGCTCACGTGCACCGTGAAGCCCAGGATCTCGGCCGCCTGCAGCCAGGTGTTGGCCATGTTGTTGCCGTCGCCCACCCAGGCCACCACCTTGCCGGCGATCGAGCCGCGGTGCTCGATGTAGGTGAAGATGTCGGCCAGGATCTGGCAGGGGTGGTACTCGTTGGTGAGGCCGTTGATCACCGGCACGCGCGAGTGCGCGGCAAAGCGCTCGAGCTTGTTCTGCTCGTAGGTGCGGATCATCACCAGGTCGACCATGCGGCTGATGACGCGCGCGCTGTCTTCCACCGGCTCGGCGCGGCCGAGCTGGCTGTCGCCCGTGGTGAGGTGCACCACCGAGCCCCCCATCTGGTACATGCCAGCCTCGAAGCTGACGCGCGTGCGCGTGCTGGCCTTCTCGAAGATCATGGCCAGCGTGCGGTCCACCAGCGGCGTGTAGCGCTCGTAGTTCTTGAAGCGCGTCTTGATGATGCGCGCGCGCTCCAGCAGGTAGGCGTACTCCTCGGCGCGGAAGTCCTTGAACTGCAGGTAGTGCCGCATCAGCGATTGGCCGGGCTTCATGCTGGCTTCAGCCCTCGGCGAGGAAGTCGCGCACCAGCGGCACGAGGATGGCGGCCACCTGGCGCGCCTCGTCGGCCGTCATGATGAGCGGCGGCACGAGGCGGATCACGCTGTCGGCCGTGACGCTGATCATCAGCCCGGCCTCGGCCGCGCGGCCGAGCAGCACGCCGCAGGGGCGGTCGAGTTCGAGGCCGATCATGAGGCCGGCGCCGCGCAGGTCCTTGACGGCGCCGGCGGCGATCTCGGCGGCCAGGCCCTCACGCAGCGCAACCGTGAGCACCTCGCCCACGGCGGCGGCGTTGGCCAGGATGCCGTCCTCTTCCATGATGCGCAGCGTCTCCACGCCCGCGCGCATGGCCAGCGGGTTGCCGCCGAAGGTGGTGCCGTGGTTGCCCGGGCCCAGAACGTTGAGCGCCTTGGGGCCGACGACGATGGCGCCCACGGGCACGCCCGAGCCCAGGCCCTTGGCCAGCGGCATGACGTCGGGCTGGATGCCCGCCCACTGGTGGGCAAACCACTTGCCGGTGCGGCCGATGCCGCACTGCACCTCGTCGAGCATCAGCAGCCAGCCGCGCTCGTCGCAGATGCGGCGCAGGCCCTGCAGGTACTCGGCGCGCGAGGGGTTGATGCCGCCTTCGCCCTGGATGGTCTCGAGGAACACGGCCACGACGTTGGGGTTGGTGGCGGCCACCTGCTCCACGGCGGCGAGGTCGTTCAGCGGCACGCGCACGAAGCCCTCGACCAGCGGCTCGAAGCCCTTCTGCACCTTTGGGTTGCCCGTGGCCGACAGCGTGGCGATGCTGCGGCCGTGGAAGGCCTTTTCGTAGACGATGATCTCGGGCCGCTCGATGCCCTTGTCGTGGCCGTACTTGCGCGCGATCTTCAGCGCGCCTTCGTTGGCTTCGAGCCCCGAGTTGCAGAAGAACGCCGCGCTCAGGCCCGAGATCTCGCAGAGCTTGGCCGCGAGCTGCTCCTGCAGCGGGATCTGGTAGTAGTTGCAGCAGTGGATCAGGCGCGCAACCTGGTCCTGCAGCGCCGGCACCAGCTTGGGGTGCGCGTGGCCCAGGGTGTTGACGGCGATGCCGCCCAATGCATCAAGGTAGCGCTTGCCCTCGGTGTCCCAGACCCAGCAGCCTCGACCGTGCGACAGCGCCAGGGGCAGGCGCCCGTAGGTGTTCATCACATGGGGCATGGGCCGGGTGACCGCGGGCTCGGGGGCGTTCATCGTGTGGCGCTCCTGGGGGGCTGGGGGCAGGGGAGGGCGGATTCTAGGTGCCGCCCCCGCGGCCACACCGCGTGACGTGATGCGGATGTTGCATCGCAGCAGGCAAGGCACAATGCGGGCTCCGCAGCCGGCGGCCCCGACGGCCTGTGCGGTTTGCGATGACCTTCCAGAAGCCCCGTCAGTTCCTCATCCACGGCCTCACGCTCGAGGGCCGCACCTTCCGCCCCAGCGACTGGGCTGAGCGCCTGGCCGGGGCCATGAGCAGCTTCCGCCCGGGCGGAGGTGGTGGCATCGGCGCTTACATCGGCTACTCGCCGTACTGCGTGCCGCAGGTCGTGGACGGCGTGAAGTGCGTGCGTGTGAACGAAGCGCTGCGCGACATCGAGCCCATGGCCTGGGACTTCGTCATGAACTTCGCGCGCGACAACCAGCTGAAGGTGAGCGAACTGGCCGAAGGCTGAGTCGCCGGCCCTGCGGCGAACGCCGCACCACCGACAGGCGCACCAACGACAAAAGGGCCCGCGAGGGCCCTTTGGCTTGGGAGAGGCCTTCGCCTCAGGCTGCCAGCGCGAGCGCCTTGACCTTGGCGGCCAGGCGGCTCTTCAGGCGGGCGGCCTTGTTCTTGTGGAACACGCCCTTGTCGGCCACCGAGTCGATGACGCTCTGGGCCAGCTTGAAGCTGTCCGAGG
>Ga0209278_1002117_pt1 | contig 11306 bp, 10 predicted proteins | sample JI81BgreenDNA_FD_187504 | JGI IMG/M metagenome (GOLD analysis project Ga0209278, IMG submission 187504) | Wastewater effluent complex algal communities from Wisconsin, to seasonally profile nutrient transformation and Carbon sequestration -... | ecosystem: Engineered > WWTP > Effluent > Algae... | reverse complement strand
AGCTTTCGCCAAGGGAACGGCAATCGGACAAGGTTTCGGGGGGGGCGGCATGACGGAAATCCTGGCTCAGCCCGACGACCAGACCCTGGACGAGCAGCGCATCGACCGCGTGCTTGCCGCAGTTGCCCAGGGCGACAGCGTGGCGCTGAACGCGCTGCTTGATCCGCTGCACGCCGCCGACATCGCCGACCTTCTTGAGCAGATCAATTCCTCCGACCGCCGGGCGCTTCTGGCGCTCTGGTCGCATGAGATCGATGGCGAGATCCTGTCGGAAATCTCGGAAGGGATCCGGGAAGAGGTGGTCGAGAGCCTGCCGCCCGAGGTGCTGTCGGAAGCGGTGCGCGATCTTGAGACCGACGACGTCGTCGACCTTCTGGAGGACCTCGAACAGCCGCAGCAGGACCTGGTGCTGGATGCGCTGACCGATGTGGACCGGGTCGCCGTCGAACAGGCGATGTCCTATCCGGAATACTCTGCCGGCCGCCTGATGCAGCGCGAGACCGTGGTGGCGCCCGAACACTGGACCGTGGGCGAAGCCATTGATTTCCTGCGCACCTCCGCGCAGCTGCCGGATCAGTTCTACCATGTGATCCTGGTCGATCCCCGGATGAAGCCGGTGGGCTATGTCACGCTGGGCCGCGTGCTCTCGGCCCGGCGCGAGGTGCCGCTGCGCGATATCGTCGAGGACAGTTTCCGCATCATCGAGGCCTCGGAGCCCGAGGCGGATGTGGCCTATGTCTTCAACCAGTATCACCTGATCTCGTGCCCGGTGGTGGACAGCGCGGGTCGGCTGGTGGGTGTGATCACCATCGACGACGCGATGAACGTGTTGGACGAGGAACACCAGGAAGACATGCTGCGTCTGGCCGGGGTCGGGGACGAAAGCTCGATCTCGGACCGGGTGCTGGAGACGACGCGGCAACGCCTGCCCTGGCTTTTCGTCAATCTTCTGACGGCGATTCTGGCCAGCCTTGTCATCGCGCAGTTCGAGCAGGCGATTGCGCAGCTGGTGGCGCTGGCGGTGCTGATGCCGATCGTGGCTTCGATGGGCGGCAATGCGGCGACGCAGTCGCTGACGGTTGCGGTGCGGGCGCTGGCGACACGCGATCTGACTGGGGCCAACGTCGGACGGGTGATCTGGCGCGAGACGGTGGTGGGCCTCTTGAACGGGCTTTTCTTCGCGCTGGTGATGGGTCTTGTCAGCTGGTTCTGGTTCGCGGACCCGACGCTCGGGCTGGTGATCGCTGCCGCGATGGTGGTGAATCTGGTCGTTGCCGGGATGGCGGGCATTCTGGTGCCGGTGATGATGGAGCGGGCAGGGGTGGACCCGGCCCTGGCCTCGGGGACCTTCGTCACCACGGTGACGGATGTCGTCGGGTTCTTCGTCTTCCTCGGGCTGGCGGCGGTGGTGCTGTTATGACCGATCTCAAGGCAATCGCGCGGACCGAGGCCTACGCGCGCCGGGCTGTGGCGTTTCAGTCCGGCCAGGGGCAGGCGGCCGAGATCCTGGCCGACTTTCTCGCGCCCCATGGCGGGCGCGTGCTCTCGGGTTACATGCCGATGCGGACCGAGATCGACCCGCTGCCGGCGATGGCGGCGCATCAGGGTCCGGTCGGAGTGCCGGTGATCATCGCAAAGGCGACTCCGCTGCGCTTTCGCGAATGGTCCCCCGGGGCCGCGATGATCGAGGGCACGTTCAAGGCGATGATCCCGGCTGAGGGCGCCTGGCTTGACCCCGAGGTCCTGATCGTGCCGCTGCTGGCCTTCGATGCCCACGGCTATCGTCTGGGCTATGGCGGCGGGTTCTATGACCGGACCCTGGCGGGGTTGCGGGCGCGGGGGCCGGTGCTGGCAGTGGGCTTTGCCTTTGCGGCGCAAGAGGTGCCGGAGGTTCCCATCGACGCGTTCGACCAGCGGCTCGATGCGGTGGTGACAGAAAAGGGCGTCACGGTCTTCGCGTGACGCCCAAGATCTTTAAGTAAGAACCTTGTCAAATTCCTTACTTAAGGAATTTGGGTCCCCCAGCGCGACCCTAGTGCGCAATGTCTTCCTGGCGGACGAACATGTTGCCCCAGGCGCGGTCGATCAGCTCGGGCGTCATCTGGTAGGGGATGTTCTCGAACTCGCAGACCGCGATCATCTGGTCGATCAGGAAGACCGGCTGATAATTCGCGTAGTTGTTCTGGATCGTCGGGAACTTGACCTTCATCAGATGCATCAGCGCGTCTTCGTCCAGCGGCATCTTCTTCTTCCGCGCGACCATGGCGAAGATCTTCAGGAAGTTCTCCTGAGACGGCCCGTCGATCTTGATCTTGAAGAAGATCCGGCGCAGGGCCGCGCCGTCGAAGATCTGGTTCGGGTGGAAGTTGGTCGAGAAGATGACCAGCGTGTCGAAGGGCACGGTGAACTTTTCGCCCGACTGCAGCGCCAGGATGTCGCGGCTTTCTTCCAGCGGCACGATCCAGCGGTTGACGATCTTCTGCGGCGGCTCGGCCTGACGGCCAAGGTCGTCGATGATGAAGATGCCGCCCGTTGCCTTCAGTTGCAGCGGCGCCTGGTAAGTGCGGGCCGTCGGGTTGTAGTTCAGGTCCAGCATGTCGAGGCTGAGTTCGCCCCCGGTGATCACCGAGGGCCGCTCGCAATAGACATAGCGGTTGTCGAACTTGTTCGAGGTGCGGCGCAACGAGTTCGGGTCGTCGACGGCCATTTCGGCGGCCGAATGCACGATCGGGTCGTAGACGCTGATGATCTGGCCGGAATACTCGATGGAGCGGGGGACATAGACCTTGTCGCCCAGGGCCGCGCGGATGCCGTGGCTGATCGAGGATTTGCCGTTGCCGGGCGGGCCGTAAAGCAGGATCGAGCGGCCCGAGGTCACGGCGGGGCCGAGGTTGTCGATCAGATCGGGCGGCAGGATCAGATGCCCCATGCCCGACATCAGCTGTTCGCGGTTCAGCCGGATGTCGCGCACCGACTGGCGTTTGATCTGCACGGAATACTGGTCCAGCGGCACCGGCATCGCGCCGTAGTATTCCGATTGCGACAGCGCATCGAGCGCCCGCGCCTTGCCGGCATCGGTCAGCTCGTAGCCCATCTCGTTGCCCGAGGTCGCATGCATCGTCCCGGTGGCGGTCACCAGTTTCTGGCTGCGCGACAGGTCCATCAGCTCTTGCGTCAGCGGCACCGGCAGGCAGATCGACTTCGACAGGACCGAGACCTGGTCCTGATTGGTGCGAAACATCGTCTTCAGCAGGATGTCCCGCATCATCACGATCGAAAGCCCGGTATCGGCAAGCGAGCGGGGCGAGGGCGGCGGTTGGACGCCGGACACCGGTGCTTCAGCGTTCATAGGACAAGCTCCGTGGACAATCGAGGCAGACTGCTTCGATTTGAGTCGTAAACGTGACTTGTGTCAGACCTGTGGCCAGATGGCGGCAACAAGGTAGAAGACCACGATTCCCGACAGCGCAAGGCCGAAGGGGAAGTAACGACGCTTGGTCCAGCTTTCCCAGTCCGGAGTGGCATTGCGCACCCAGGGCAGGCTGCGCATGAAACGATGCAGGAAGAGCGAGCCGATCATGCAGACAAAGATGATCAACAGGATGTCGCCGATGTTGCCGCCGACGAAGATCCCCGCCATCGCTGCGGCATACTTGGCATCGCCAGCGCCGAAGGTCCCGGTGAGGTAAAGCAGGAACCCGGCGACGAAGACCAGGCCCATCAGCCCGAGCCCCCAGAACCAGCCGGCCCAGGGAACCAGGGTCCAGCCGATCAGCGGCCAGACCGCCGCCATCGCCAGCACGGCAATGTTCGGGATCTTCATCCGCTTCATGTCCGCCACGGCTGCCCAGATTGCGATGGGCAGTACGGGAACCAGCAGGATCAGCGCATCGGTCGAATCGATCATCACATCTTCACATTGGCATCAAGCGCTTCCAGGCTGCGGACCGCGGCCTCGAAATGCTTCGGATGGCTTTCGATTGCCTGAGCCAAAAGGCCCTTGCCCACCGACACATCGCCCTGCTTGATGGCGGCCAGCGCCATCGAATACAGCAATTCTGCCCGTTCCGTCTGCGTCATCCGCACCACCGGCAGGTCATACTTGCGCTGCGCGGCACGGGCGAGGACCAGGTTGTTCTTCGCGGTGAAGAGGCTGGGATCGTAGGTCAGCGCTTCCATGAACAGCTTTTCGGCCGCAGCATGTTCGCCGCGCGTCAGCTTGGAAAAGCCCCAGTTGTTCAGCACACCGCTGGGCGTCGTGGTCAGCCCGGCGGCGATCTCGTAGAAACTGTCGGCCTTCTTCCAGTTCTTGTCGCTGTCCGCGACCATCGCCTCCAGCCGGTAGCGATCGAAGGTCTCGTGGGTCGGCGGAATCTGGTTCAGCTCTGCCTTCGCCTCGGGCCAGTTGTTCGACCGGATCAGCGCATCGGCCAGCATCACGCGGTCTTCCGGCGTCGCCTCGGCATGGGCGGTGACCTGGCGCCAGACCTGCGCGGCCTCGGTCGGCTTCTGCGCGCGGACCAGAGAGCGGGCGAGGCCCCGCATCAGATCGATGCGGCCGGGGTTCTGCTCCAGCGTGCGGGCGAAATATTCGACCGCCTCATCGGGGTCGGCAACGGTCAGCATCACGTCATTGAGGTTGGATTCGTCGATGACGTTGACGTCCTTCAGGGCCCGTTGGACATCGGCATCAGAGGTCTTCTGACAGGCCGAAACGGCAACCGCGCCGCCAAGGCACAGCATGACCAGAACAGGGTGGCGCATGTTTCGCGTCCTTTTCGTTGACTGCCCGGAGCACCGCCCTAGAGGTCGGAAATCAGCACGTACTTGCCTTTTTCCTGCCGGACGAGGCGGAACTCGCCTTGTTGTTCTTCTTGGTTGGGATCATACACGCTTGATTCGCTTCTTGCGATAGCAAGCATCAGATTTTCGCGGATCGAGTCCGTTTCGCCACTATCCAGTGCGAAAGCCTTCTGGAAGATCACCCGCGCCTCGCCGGACTTGCCCTGCTCCATCAGCACCACGCCCAGGTTGTTCAGGGCGGGGACGAAGTTCGGGTCAAGCTCCAGCGCCCGGCGCAGCATCTGTTCGGCCTGGCCCAGGCGCCCGAGCGACAGGTTGGCCGAGCCGATGGCCGACAGCACATCGGCATTCACGCCGCGCTCGCTGGCGGCGCGGTAGTAGGCCTTCAAGGCCAGTTCATGTTCGCCCGAGGCCATCAGCCGGTGCCCGACCGTCAGGCCATCGACCGCTTCGCCGCGGGCGTCGACACCGAAAGGCTGGTTGCGCGAAACGCCATTGGCCGGCACACAGCCGGCCAACGCAAGGGCGGAGCAGAGACCAAGAAGTACAGCCTGGCGCAAATCACATCTCTTCGGACCCGTCAGAGGCCGCCGGCAAGTTCCGACAGCATGACAACCATCCCGTGCACCGAGGGTCCGATCAGGATCACCAACAGCGGCGGAACCGTGAAGAGCATAGTGCCCAGTGTCAGCTTGGTTGGCAACATGTTGGCCTTCTCTTCGGCCCGCATGACCCGTTTGTCGCGCATATCGGCCGAATAGACACGCAAGGCATCCGCGACCGAGGTCCCGAAGGTCGCCGATTGTACCAGCGTGGTGACGAACGAGGCGACATCGGGCACGCCCACGCGTTCGGCCATGTCCTTCAGGACGCTGGTCCGTTCCTTGCCGGCCTTGACCTCTTGCGCCACCAGGTCGAATTCGTCGGCCAGAGCCGGATAGCCGGCGCGGCTTTCCTTGCCGACGCGGATGATCGACTGGTCCAGCGACTGGCCGGCCTCGACGCAGACCAGCATGAGGTCAAGCGCGTCGGGGAAGCCGTCGACAATCTCGCCCATCCGCTTTTCGACGCGCTTGTTGACGTAGTAGCGCGGCAGGTAATAGCCGATCGCGCAAGGCAGCAGCGTGTAGAGCATCATGTTCGTCGCGCTGAGCGGGGCGTCCGAGGTGAAGGTCACGATCATCGCGTAGATGAGACCAAGCAGCAGGAAGACGATGGCCAGCAGGAACTGGACGGCGTGGAACATCCGGACCGAGTTCTTGGAATGATAGCCCGCCCTCAGCATCGTCAGCTTGGCGGCGGACAGCTCTTCCTTCTTCTGCGGCTCAAGGAAATGCGCGAAGCGTTCCAGCTTGTCGACCTTTTCGGTCCGCCGCAGCGCGCGCTTCTTGTCGTCCTCGGCCTTGGGGTGAAGGTCCTTCAGCTCGCGGAAGCGGTCGCGCTGGCGCTTCATCACGATCGGCAGCGCCAGAAGGATCAGCAGCATGCCCAGCAGGCCGACGGCCAGAAGCGGACCCATGGGGCCGAACCGGTCGGTCAGGGCAGTGATGACGCTGGAAAACGGGTTCATGGCAGACCTACACTTTGATGTTGGTCATCACCTTCATGTAGATGATGTTGATGATGAGGAAGACCACGACGAAGAGGGCGGCAGGCACGAATGCCGCGGTCTCGCGGACGCCGTCGTAATAGTCGGGCTTGATGACGTTGATCATCAAGAGGGCGACGATCGGGAAACCCGACAGGAACATGCCCGACCATTTCGCCTCGGCCGTGATGGCGCGGACGCGGCGGAAGAGCTTGAAGCGGGCGCGGATCACCTTGGCCAGGCCTTCAAGGATTTCGGCCAGGTTGCCGCCCGACTGCTGCTGGATCGACACGGCGACCGCCAGGAAGCGCAGGTCCTGGCTGTCCATCCGCTCGGCAAAGGCCTTGAGCGATTCCGACACGTCGCGGCCATAGGCGGCCTCGTCGGCGATCACGCCGAATTCGGTGCCCAGGGGGTCGGGGATCTCCTTGGCCACGATGCCGATGGCAGTCGAGAACGGGTGCCCGACGCGCAAGGACCGGACCATGAGTTCGACCGAGTCCGGCAGCTGTTCTTCCAGCAGGCCGATGCGCTTCTTTTCGGTCCGGTTCACCCAGACATAGACCCCGCCGATGCCCATCGCCAAGGCCATGACGATGCGCAGGCCGGTCTCGGCCGCGGTGAAAAGCGACAGCATCACATAGGCCACGACGGCCAGCAGACCCATGATCCCGATAAGCGCTTGCGGCGAGAAGGCGATATTGGCCCGCTGCGCCTTCTTGGCGAGCATGGAATAAAGCGGGATGTTCTTCGCGTTCAGGTGCTGGTTCATCTCCTTGCGAAGCTGTTCCAGAACCTGTTCGCGGTTCGCGTTCTTTTCCAGAAGGGTCAACCGGCGGCTGACCTTGCTGTTCAGGCTGATCGATTTGCCAAAGACCAGAAGGTAGATCCCGTTCACCATCACGACGACGGCGACGAAGATCAGGATATAGATCAGGGGTGCGGCGCTTATCGGCATGGCGGTCAGATGATCGGTTCGTAGATCGAGGCGGGCAGGTCAAAGCCCCACTGGCGGAAGCGGTCGGAATAGGCCGAGCGCAGGCCGGTCGCGTTGAAGCGGCCGATGATCTTGCCCGAAGGCTCGACCCCCAGACGCTCGAACCGGAAGACCTCCTGCATCGAGATGACTTCGCCTTCCATGCCGGTGATCTCGGTCACCGAGGTCATGCGCCGCGTCCCGTCCTGCAGGCGGCTGGCCTGCACGATCAGGTTCACGGCCGAGGCGACCTGGCTGCGGACCGCCTTCAGCGGCATCTCGATCCCGGCCATTGCGACCATGTTTTCCAGACGGCTGACGGCGTCGCGCGGGTTGTTGGCGTGGATCGTGGTCATCGAGCCGTCGTGGCCGGTGTTCATGGCCTGCAGCATGTCGATGACTTCCTCGCCCCGGGTTTCGCCGACGATGATGCGGTCGGGACGCATACGCAGCGCGTTGCGCAGACAGTCGCGCTGGGTGACGGCGCCCTTGCCTTCGACGTTGGCCGGGCGGCTTTCCATCCGGCCCACATGGACCTGCTGCAGCTGAAGTTCGGCCGTGTCTTCGATGGTCAGCACGCGTTCGTGGTTGTCGATGAAGGACGACAGCGCGTTGAGCGTCGTGGTCTTGCCCGAACCCGTACCGCCTGAGACGATGATGTTCAGCCGGCAGGACACGGCGGCCTGCAGGTAGGCGGCCATTTCCTCGGTGAAGGCGCCGAACCGGACCAGATCCTCGATCCGCAGCTTGTCCTTCTTGAACTTACGAATGGACACCAGCGAGCCATCGACGGCAATCGGCGGGATCATGCAGTTGAAACGGCTGCCATCCTGCAGGCGGGCGTCGCAATAGGGGTTGGATTCGTCGACCCGGCGACCCACGGCCGACACGATCTTGTCGATGATGCGCAAGAGGTGGCGTTCGTCGCGGAAGGTGACGTCGGAAAGCTCCAGCTTGCCGGCGCGTTCGATGAAGATGCGCTTCGGCCCGTTCACCAGGATATCGTTGATCGTCTCGTCCTTCAGCAGCGGCTCAAGCGGGCCAAGGCCCATGACCTCGTCATAAAGCTCTTGCGTCAGGGCAAGGCGGTCTTCCTTGTTCAGCGCGACCGACATCTCGTCCAGCGCTTCGGCCGTCAGCGAGGCGATTTCCGACCGCAGGCTTTGCTCGGTCGCGGATTCGATGGCCGAAAGGTTCAGGTCCTCAAGCAGGCGCTTATGGATCTCGACCTTCAGCTCGGTCAGACGTTCCTTGCGCTTCTTTTCCTTGTCCGAGGCGATGGCCTCGGCCGCGACGCGCTGCTGGGCGGCGGGGACGTTCGAGGGCCGCTGCGCGAAGGCCGCCTTGTTTTCCACCGGAGCGGTGGTCGCCGTAGCGGGTCCGCCAGTGGCCGGGCGTCCCGGAGGCGTGTCTTTCTTGAAACGACTGAACACCTTGAAATCCCCTTCAATCAGGCTCTTGCGACTTCAGCGGACTTGTTGAGGTCGTAAAGCGATTTGGCCAGTTTTTGCAGTTCCTTGCGCAGCGGGTTCTTGGCCGCGCTTTCGGCGATCGGCAGGCCGTGGTCGTTGGCCTGGGTGACCTGCTCGCCGCCGTCGGGAAGCTGAACCTCGATGTCGATGTCCAGGCTTTCCGCCATGCGCTTGACCCGGGCCTTGGCCGACAGATCGGTGAACTTCGGCGCGCGGTTCAGCACGTAGCGCACCTTTTCGTGCGGCAGTCCCTCGGCCTTCAGGGCACGGATGAAGCGCAGGATGTTCTGTGCCGACCGCAGGTCCAGCTCCAGCAGCGCGAAGTAGACATGCGCGCGTTGCAGCACGGCTTCGGTCCAGGCCACCACTGCCTTCGGCATGTCCACGATGACGAAGTCGAAGTTCGCCTGCGCGGTGTCGAGGATCCGGCCAACATCCTCGGGCGTGACCATCTCGAGCGGCAGCATGTCGGCCGGTGCGGTGAAGACGTAGAGCTTGTCGTTGAAGGTCAGCATCGACTTCATGAACGAGTCGGCGTCGATCGAGTTGGTGTCGGTCAGAATCTCGAGCACGGCCTCCTTGCGGGGCAGGTCGAGATAGGTCGCCACCGAGCCGAACTGGAAGTCGAAGTCGATGATGCAGACCCGCATCCCTTCCGACTCGGGGATCAGGCACAACTCCCAGGCGAGGTTTGCCGCGAAGGTGGTGTTGCCGACGCCGCCCGCCATGCCGTGGACGGGCAGGATCACGCCGTTGCGGTCGCCCTTGGGCCGGAAGACCGGGTTGAAGGTGCCGGTCTCGGGGTCGTAGCCTTCCGGGATGACCGGGTCCGGTCGCCGCAGGCGTTCGATGGCGTCGTGCAGTGCGCCTTCGGGAAGCGGGTAGGGCACGAAGTCGTCGGCCCCAAGCTTGAGCATCTGGTGCAGGACCGACGGGCTGACCTGGTTGGCGATGAGCAGGACCTTGATCTTCTTGGCTTTCGCCGCCTTGATCACGTCGTTCATCTTGTTCAGTTCGCTTTCGTCCTCGCTATCGACGGCGATGGCGACGAACTGCATCCCGGTGCTGTCGGGCTGCTTCAGGAAAACCAGGGCGTCTTCGAAGTTGAGGTCGCCCCAGGCTTCGCCAAGCTCTTGCTCCATGTCGTCGATCAGAAGGTCGAATCGCTGGACGTCCCGCGAAATCGTGCAGGCAAGGATCGGCGCCGGATCGCTGTTCACACTGGGCTTGCTCGTCATCTCACAAATTCCTTTCAGTCCGGGGGCCGTTTTCTTAGGCGTAACAAAGGCTTGCCTCAACGTCCTGATCTTGGACGCCCGGCAGGGAAGTGGCCCCCGACCTTGGCTTACCCGTCGGACCTTGGTCAAGAATGGTGGCGATAATTGGGCTAAAAGAGCCTGTTTCTGGGATTATCGCGGGTTTTGGAAACGAAGCGGCCGGGCTGTTGGCCCGGCCGCGTCTGCTGTGAGTCTGTGGCCGGATCAGCCTTCCGGCGCGGCATCCGCTTCGGTGCCCTGGTTCGCAGGGCCGGCGCTGTTGACGTATTCGCGCCAGATGATCTCGGCATATTTGCCATTCAGCACCAGCGGACTGCCGTCCACAAAGCCCGAAACCTCGGTCACCGTCCGGCGGTTGCGCTCTTCGGGCTGGTTGGTCTGGATCAGCGGCTGCGTCTTGCCGTAGGAAACGACCGCTTCAAGCCGCGACTTCGAGATGCCAAGCGAGGTCAGATAGGCGACCGCCGCCTGGGCCCGACGCAGGCCGAGCCGCTGGTTGTAGGCGGCCGAGCCGACGAGGTCGGTATGGCCGAACACCCGGAAGCGCACTTCGGGGAACTGGCGGATGAAGTTGGCCTGTTTGCGCAGGATGTCCTTCGCCTGATCGTCCAGCACGGCGCTGTCGAAGGCGAAGTTGATCGTGTCGGGAACCTCGGCGGCGAAGCGCTCGGCCAGGGCCACGGTGTACTCCAGCTGCCCGGTCTGGAGCAGCATGTTGTTCATCGTGGCGTTGCCGAACTGGCCCTTGTCCACTTCTGCCCCCGACTCGCGGTCGAAGCTGCGGGTGGATTCGGCGCCGCAAGCGGTCAAGGCGATCAGAGCGCTGGTTGCGATGAGTTTGGGAAGCATTGCGGTCATGTCCTTACTCCATCACATAGCCGTAGGAGCTGCTGAAGTCCTGCCGGGCCACTTCGCCCGCAGCCCCGCTCGCCGGGCCCTTGGCCACATCGCCGAACAGGAAGAGCTCGCGCTCGGTCGGGATCCGGACCCGGTCCGTCGGCAGGGCCAGCGCCTCGCCTGCGACCGGCGTGACCAGATGCGGGGTCACGATGATCACAAGTTCCGTCTGCGACCGCTGATAGGCCGAGCTGCGGAACAAGGCGCCAAGGATCGGAACGTCGCCGATCCAGGGCAGCTGCGAGGCCGAGTTGTTGAAGTCGTCCTGCAGCAGGCCGGCGATGGCAAAGCTG
>Ga0209278_1002116_pt1 | contig 11312 bp, 12 predicted proteins | sample JI81BgreenDNA_FD_187504 | JGI IMG/M metagenome (GOLD analysis project Ga0209278, IMG submission 187504) | Wastewater effluent complex algal communities from Wisconsin, to seasonally profile nutrient transformation and Carbon sequestration -... | ecosystem: Engineered > WWTP > Effluent > Algae... | reverse complement strand
ACGCCGTCCTTCATCACCATGCGGGCGTTCTTCAGCTCGCTCAAGGATTCCGTCGGGTCACCGGGCACGAGGAAGAAGTCGGCCAGCTTGCCGCGCTCGATGCTGCCGAGCTGCTGGTCTTCGCCGAGGTATTCGGCCATGTCGATCGTCGCGCGACGCAGGGCCTGCGCCGGCGTGAAACCGACCTGCTGGAACAGCTGCAGTTCGCGATGGAAGGCGAGGCCACCGCCCAGGTCGGTGCCGGGGATCAGGAACACGCCGCGCTCGTGCATCTCGCGCACGCCGTCGAGGATCTTCTGGTAAGCGCCGGCATAGGCCTCGCGGTCGCCGGGCGCGCTCATGTCGCTCCACGCGCGCTTGGCGTTGCGCTGCGACCCGATCGGGAGGTTCTCGATCCACTCGGCCTGGCCGCTCGGCACCTGGCCGTCCTGGTTGAGCAGCAGGTTCTCGTGGATGGCCAGCGTGGGCTCGACGGCCACCTTCTTCGCGACGATCGCATCCATGGTCTTGCGAACGCGCGGCGAAGCGAGATCCAACTGGTCGAGGCGCTTCAGCGCGGTCAGGCGGAGCAGGGTGCGGGTGTCTTCTTCCGGCGTCAGCACCCAGCCCAGCATCACCTGGTTGATGTGGGTGAGCTCGTCGTAACCGGCGGCGATCATCGCGTCGGCATTGGTGAAGGCCGGGATGTGGCCCGAAACGCGCAGGCCGAGGCGATGCGCTTCCGCGGCGGCGGCCGCCGACCAGGCCGGGTTCATGCTGTTGTAGAGCTTGATCTGCGGGAAGCCGCGGGCCGCGTACCAGCGCACGGCTTCCAGTGCCTGCGCCTGGCTGCTGACGAGGTAGCCGTTGTTCGAATTGAACGGGCTGCGGCCCTCGATGAAGCCGGCGCGGGTGATGCGCGGGCCGGCGAGCTTGCCGGACTCGATGCTCTGGATCAGCCGATCGAGCACGTCGTTGTCGTTGCCCATGTCGCGCACCGAGGTGATGCCGGCGGCGAGGTTGAGCACGGTGCGGTTCTGGCCGATGTGGCCATGCATCTCGTACAGGCCGGGCACCAGCGTGCCGCCTTCGCCCTCGACGATGACTTCCGGGCCGGTACCCGTGGCGTCGAGCGGCTGGATGCCGCTGATGCGGTTGCGGTAGACGACCACGCTCACCGGCTCGGAACGCGTGCCGGTCTTCGGGTCGAACACGCGCACGTTGCGGATTCGCACGGGGTGCGCGTAGCGATGGGCCACCTCGGCCTGCATCGCGATGAAGCGCTGTTCGCCCAGCTCGACGGTGAGCTGGCGCAGGCGCTCGGCGTCGGCCTCGAAGCCTTCGCGGATCAGCAGGCCACGGGTGGCCAGCACGGCGAAGAGGTCGCCGTCGGCTTCAACGAGAAGGTGCGTCGGATCGAGGTCGAGGCCGGACAGCGTGACGCGCTGGACGGTCTGCTTGGCCTCGCCGCTGCCCACCTCCAGCGTGTCGCCTTTCTCGAGGCGCAGTTCGCCGCCGGGCAGGGTGGCAATGCGGCCGTCGGCATCCGCCATCAGCGCGCGGGCATAAACGCCCAGCGCCCACGGCGTGCCGCTCTGTCCGATGTACAGCGCGCCATCGGCGTTCGGTGATTCGCCGGTGCCCACGGCGTCGGTCCACGTGGCCTTGCCGTCGGCCAAAGCGAAGCGCTCATCGACCTTGCTGCCGAACGTCGTCGCCCCGGAGATCGACCATTCGACCGGAAGCCCGGCCTCAGAGAGGCGCAGCGTTTCCTTCATCGTCGGGCCGCGGCCGTTGTCCTTGACGTCGTAGTCGACGCTGACCGTGTCGCCATCGACGGTGGCGTGCAGGTGGCCGATGGTGGCCTCCGGCGTCAGCACGACGTAGCGCTGGGTCTCGGCGGCTTCGGCAGTGCCGAGCGCGAGGGCGAGTGCAGCGAACAGCAGGGTCGATCGCATGGCGTGGTGTCCTCCCGTGGAGGCCGCACTGTACCTCCCCCGGACGCCGAGACCGCGGGCCTCGAGGGCGAAGCCTATTCGGCGCCCATCCGGTCGCGCTGGGCGGGATCCACCACGAGTTCGGCGAGCCGGTAACCGCGCGCTTCCGCCCGCTGGCGGATGCGCTCGAACAGCGCCGGGTCGAGCGTGGGGTCGCGCGCGAGGATCCACATCGCGCCCTGCTTCGGCCCACCCACGACCGCCCATCGGTAGTCCGGGTCGAGGTCCACCACCCAGTAATCGGCCCAGACCATCGGCAGCCAGCCCAGCCATTCCGGGGCAAAGCGCACTTCCAGCGCACCACCGTCGCCGGCGCGTCGCGCCGCGCCGGTGGTTTCGATCACGCCGTCCTCGGTGCGGCAGGCGTTCCGCACCTCGATGCTGCCGTCGCCACGCGACGTGTAGGTGGCCGTGGTGTCGGCGATGCACTTCCGTTGGAAGAACATGGGCAGGCGCGCCACCTCGTGCCAGCGCCCCGCATAGCGGTCGAGGTCGAGTGCGGTGACCGGGGCGTTCGGCGTGCCCGGGGGCAGGCGCTCGGGGAGCGCCTCGGCCGACGCGCTGAACAGAAGGACCGACGCAAGCAGCGCGGCCAGCAGGGCGGAGCGTCGGAGCATCGGGATGTCCTTGCGTTCGGAAGCGGGAAGACTGCGCGGCCCGGCGTCCAAGCCCCGTGGAGGCGGCACGGTGATTGAGTCATGGCGGGGCGTTCGGGCATGGTGCGCCCCATGGACACCCCCACCGCCCTCGGCCTCGGCGCCGCCTTCCTCACCAGCGTCGCCTTCGTGCCCCAGGTCGTGCGGAATTTCCGCCGCAAGCACGTCGACGACCTGTCGTTCTCGACCTTCGGGACGTTCACGCTGGGGGTGCTGCTGTGGCTGGCCTACGGCGTGATGATCGACAGCCTGCCGATCATCCTCGCCAACGTCTTCACGCTCGGGGTGAATGCCCTGAACCTCTGGCAGATGTGGGCCTACCGGCGACCGTCGCCACCCGCGCCGTGACCGGTCGCGACGGCGCACACGACGAATGACCCGGGCAGGGGGTACGCTCGGCCCCCTGATTCCGTTGGAGGAGCCCTCGATGCGCATCACCCGTCTCGCCCTTGCCGCTGCCCTGCTCGCCGCGCTGCCGGCCGCCGCTTCCGCCCAGGACGCTGCGGAAGGCGCGCTGCAGCTCACCGACAAGCAGACCTTCCTGCTGCCGATCGACGAGCCCGGCAACCGCCTGCCGGAGTACCCGGCCGAGGTGCTGGCGCAGCAGCAGGTGCCTTCGCGCGCCATCTGCATGCGCGTCGACATCGACGAGGAAGGCGCCGTCAGCTACACCGGCCCGGTCGTCCGCGAGCCGGAGTGTCCGGCCGTCACCGAGCTCAGCAAGCAGTTCGTCGACGTCTCCGTGGCGGCGCTGTCGAGCTGGCGCTTCGAGCCGGCCATCGTCTGCACCTTCCGCACCACGAATGCGAAGGAAGCCGCGGGCATGAGCTGCCAGGGCGGTCGCGAAACGCCGCAGGCCACCAGCCTGACGTTCCGCCTCCTGTTCAACCAGGTCGACGGCAAGGGCGTGGTCTTCCTGCAGCGTGGCTGAGAAAGCCGGCACGCCGTTCATCCTGCAGGGCTGGCGCACGCGGGAGTTGCGCTTCGCCGAAGGGACCGCCCAGAGCCGCATGTCGCGCTGGGCCCCCGACCGCCTCGTGGTCGACTACACGCGGACCATGCTTGGCGCGCTGGCCTTGGTGCCGGCGCCCCGGCGAATGGCGATGGTGGGCTTGGGCGGCGGCTCGCAGGCCAAGTTCCTTTACCGCCACCTGCCGGCGGCCACGCTCGAGGCCATCGAGATCAACCCGGACGTGATCGCCTTGCGGCAGCGCTTCCGGGTGCCCGAGGATGGCGCGCGATTCCGCGTGGTGCAGGCCGATGCCGCCGAGTGGCTGAAGGGGCAGGGGGCCGCCATCGACCTGCTGCTGGTGGATGGCTATGACACCAGCGGCATCCCGGCCGCGCTGTCGACCCAGCGTTTCTACAACGATTGCCACGCTGGCCTGCGGCCCGGCGGCGTCGCCGCCTTCAACCTGTACGACACCGCGCACGCCGAGCACTGGCACCGCCTGAAGGTGGCCTTCGGCGCCACGAACGTGGTGATGGTCGAGGAAGCCCGGCAAAGCAATCGCGTCGCTTTTGCCTGGGTGCCGCCGCTGGCGGCCCCCGGCACGCCGACGACGCTGTCGCGGACCGGGCAGCGCGAACTGGGCGACGCACTGGCCACGGTGCGGGCGCGGGTTCAAGGGCGGTAAACTGCCGTCCCCACGCCGGGCGACCCGGCCAGGGGCCGACTCGAGGAACCGCCGTGAACACGCCCCTGGTGCCCCAGCCCGAATTGCCGAAGACCGACGCCGTCCGGCTCACGCAGAAGCGTGCCGGCGCCAAGACCTTCTTCGAGTTCGGCGAGGAGTCGCTGCGCTACGGTCTGGACGACGGCAACGCGTCGCGGACCTGGACCATCGAGTACGCCGAGCTGGCGGTCGAGCGCGAGCATTTCGTCGAGCGCAACACCTGGTGGCGGAACGTCGGGGCGATCTGGGTGGTGCTCGGCCTCGTCCTCACCGCGATGGACTGGGCCAAGACGCAGGTGCTGGGCGTGTCGATCTGGCTGCCGCTCGGTGCGGCCTGCCTCGTCTGGTACGCGTCGCGCGTCCGTCGCTACGTCGTGGTGCCCTCACCGCGCGCGAATGTGCTCGTGATCGACGACGCCTCCGCGGCGGGCATCCTCGCCGAGATCGACCGTCGTCGCGCGGCCCAGCTTCGCGACCGTTTCGATTACCTCAGCCCGGACGAAAGCCCGGAGCAGCAGCGCCATCGCGTGCTCTGGCTGCAGCGCCAGGGCTCGCTCGACGACCATGAAGTCTCGGCCCGCCTGCTGCAGATCGACCTGATGGCGCAAAGCCCCTCAGCGGACCCGCGACACGACGAGCGCGACTGACACCGCCGCGCCGCAGGCGACGAACGCGAGGTAATGGGTGTTGAAGTCGCGCAGCGCGAAGGCCACGAGGCCGTAAGCGGCCCAGGCGAGGCTGATCGGCAGCAGGGTGGCCGGCTGCGGCGCGTCGCCCCGCCACGTGCGAACGGCTTGCGCCCCGACGACGGCGCCGCAGGCCAGCATCATCACCGTCCCGAAGGCCCAGGCGCTGCCGATGGCGCCGACCAGTCGCGCATCGGCTCCCAGTGCCACCAGGTCTTCGCGGAAATACGGCCACGCCCCGAGGGCGTGCGGCAAGCTGCACAGCGCCATGCCGAGGGCGGCGAGGCCGAGGATGAGCGGGCTGGCGAGACGGGGCCGGGGCATGGGCGTAGGCGCGTTGGACAGGGCGGCAGCATAAGCGCCGGGATCGGTGTTCAATAGACGGGCTGCGGCGTCGCAGCCCCGCACCGGAGTCCTTGCATGGCCGATGCCCTGAACGTCACTCATCACGGCCCTGAAGGGCGCTTCGAGGCCCGGCTCGACGGCCATCGCGGCGAGCTCCGCTACGTCTTTCGGGAGACCGCCGGGCGAACCGTGATGGTGATCCCCTCGGTGGTGGTCGATCGCGCCATCGAAGGCCGGGGCGTGGCGGGGGCGCTCACGCGCGCAGCGCTTGGATGGGCGGAGGCGGAAGGCCTGTGCGTCGATCCGGTGTGCCCCTATGTCGATGCGTGGATGCGCCGCCATCCGCAATTCGGCGGGCTGCGCGCATGAGCGACACCGCACCGGCGCCCTTCGTCGTCCCTTGTCGCGACCTCCCCGTGTCGGCGCCGCTGCGCTGGTTGGCTTCGGGTTGGCGCGACCTGGTGCGCGCTCCCGCACTGACCTTGGCCTTCGGCGCGATCGTCGTCGCGGTCAGTGGGGGCGTGGCGGCGATGGCCTGGCAGCTCGGCCGCTTCGCCCTGCTGGCGGCGCTTCTCTCCGGCTTCGTGTTCATTGCGCCGCTGATCGGCGTGGGCCTGTATGCCGTCAGTCGCGCGCTCGAGCGTGGCGAGGATCCGCGGTTCGCCGACTGCATGGCCCTGATGCGACGCGTGGTCGGGCAGGCCGGTGTGTTCGCGTTGGTGCAGATGGTGATCCTGCTGCTCTGGTCACGCGCCGGCATGCTGGTGAACGCCTTCGTGCCGATCGAGGACGGCAGCCTCGTCTCGCTGCTGGAGTTCCTCGCGCTGGGCTCGCTGTTCGGCTCGGTGTTCGCGGTGGCGACCTTTGCGATCGCGGCGTTTTCGCTACCGATGATCGCCGACCGCGATGTGGACATGGTCACGGCGGGCATCTCCAGCGTGAATGCCGTGCTGCGCAACAAGGGCACGGCGCTGGTCTGGGCGGTGCTGATCGCCCTGCTGACGGCCGTGGGCTTGGCCACCGCCTTCGTCGGGTTGGGGGTCGTGATGCCGTGGCTGGCCTACGCGGCGTGGCACGGCTATCGCGACACGCTGGACGCCTCGGCTTGGCCGGCGTTGGACGTCGAGGGCGCGCCGCCCGGCAGCCGCCGGATCAATCGGTGAGCATCGGCCCCAGCGCGGCCCAAACGTGCTCGGCCAGCACCGGCTGCGCCTCGGCGGTGGGATGCAGTCGATCGGCCTGGAAGGCGGCTTCGTCGAAGGCGATCGGCTCGAGCAGGAAGGGCAAGTGGGCCACGCCTTCGGCCCGGGCGATCTCGCCGAACATGGCGAAGAAGCCCTCGGTGTAGTCCGGGCCGTAGTTCGGCGGCAGGCGCATGCCCACCACGAGAACCTCCGCGCCCGACGCCTTCGAGGCCTTGATCATGCGTTCGAGATTCGCGCGCGATTCCTCGAGCGGCAGGCCGCGCAACCCGTCATTGGCGCCGAGCTCGATGATGACCAGTGCGGGCTGGTGCTCGGCGAGCGCGGCGTCGATGCGCGAGACGCCGCCCGCGGTGGTTTCGCCGCTGATCGAGGCGTTGACCATGCGGAAGCCCGGGGCTTCGGTGCGCAGCCGCGTGTCGAGCAAAGCCACCCAGCCTTGTTCCGCGGCGAGGTTGTAGGCGGCGGAGAGCGAATCGCCCATGACCAGCACGGTGCGCGTTTCCGCGGGAGCGGGCGCCTCCGCGCCGGGGCCGTTCGACGCCGTCAGGGGCGTGGCGGCGAGCGGCGACGGTGCCGCGCCATCATCGCCGGCGGCCCGGGGTGTCGACGCCTCGCCGCAGGCCGCGAGCCCTGCCGAAAGGCCCATGCCGAGCAGCAGCGCGCGCAGCACCATGACGCCCTGTAGAGCCTGCCGCACGCACAGTGCGCCCTGAACTTTGCTGGATGACCGCATTCCGATGACCGCCCTTCTGAATCCTGACCTGACCGCGTCGACGACGCCGCTGTTGCACGTGGAAGGCTTGGGCAAGCAGGTCGCCCTGCCGTCGGGCCCGCTCACCATTCTCGCCGATGTCGGTTTTAGCATCGCCGCGGGTGAAGCGTTCGCCATCGTCGGGGCCTCCGGTTCAGGCAAGAGCACGCTGCTGTCGCTGCTGGCCGGCCTCGATGTCGCCAGCGCCGGTCGGGTGCGCCTCGGTAGCGCCGACCTCGGCGCGCTCGACGAGGACGGCCGCGCGGCGCTGCGTGCGGAGAAGGTGGGCTTCGTCTTCCAGAACTTCCAGTTGCTGCCGGCACTGACGGCGCTCGAGAACGTGATGCTGCCGCTCGAACTGCGCGGCGACCGCGACGCCGAGGGCCCGGCGCGCAAGGTGCTGGAGCAGGTGGGCCTCGCCGAGCGCATGACCCACTACCCGCGCCAGCTGTCCGGCGGTGAGCAGCAGCGTGTCGCCATAGCCCGCGCTTTTGTCACCCGTCCGGCCCTGCTGTTCGCCGACGAACCCACCGGCAACCTCGACACCACGACCGGGCAGCAGATCATCGAGCTGCTGTTCCGCTTGAACGCGGAGGCCGGCACCACGCTCGTGCTGGTGACCCACGACGAGCGCCTCGCCGCCCGCTGTGGCCGCCAGCTGCGCCTTGCCGGCGGGCGGGTGCAAGCGTGAGCACCGCGACGGCGCGTGCGGGGAGCCCGTGGCGGCTGGCGTGGCGCCAGGCGCTGCGCGATCTGGCCGCCGGCGAGGTGCGCCTGCTGATCGCAGCCCTCGCGCTCGCGGTCGCCTCCGTCACCACCATCAGCTTCCTCACCGACCGCGCCGAGCGTGCGCTGGCCCTCGAGGCCAACCGGCTGCTGGGCGGGGATGCCGTCCTGCGCGCGGATGCGCCGCTTGCGCCCGAACTGCGTGCGTTGGCGGATCGACCGGGCCTGAAGGCCGTCGACACCGTCGAGTTCCCGAGCATGCTGCGCGTGGCCGACCGCTTCCGCCTCGGCGAACTGCGCGCGGTGGGCCGCGACTTCCCGCTGCGCGGCAGTTTCGTCATCAGCGACACTGCGGGCCGCCGCGAACTCGCCGAAGGCCCGCCGCCCGGCGTGGTCTGGATGACCCGCGCCGGGGCGAACACCCTCGGCGCGGCACTCGGCGACCCCATCACCCTCGGTGAATCGACGCTGCGCCTTGCCGCGCTGATCGAGCAGGAGCCAGATGGCGCGCTCGACTACTTCAACGTCGCGCCCAAGGTCGTCATGAACCTCGACGACCTGCCGGCCACGGGCCTCGTGCAGCCCGGCAGCCGCATCGCCTACCGCCTCGTCGTGGCCGGAACGCCAGACGCCGTCGAGGCCTTCAGCGCCGGCGCGCGCGACGCGCTCGGTCGCGGGCAGCGTCTGGAAACGGCCTCCGAAGGCCGGCCGGAAGTGCGCCGCGCGCTGGATCGCGCCGGGCGCTTCCTCGGGTTGGCGACGCTGGTGTCGGTGATCCTCGCCGCGATCGCCGTCGCCATGGCGGCACGCCGGCACAGCGCCCGCCACCTCGACGCCTGCGCGGTGATGCGCTGCCTTGGGGCCAGCCAGCGCACCATCGTGATCGTGCAGGTGGGTGCGCTGATGCTGCTGGGCCTGCTCGGCAGCACGCTCGGCGTGGCCTTGGCCTGGGCGCTGTCGTTCGCGATCGGCGAGTGGCTGGGCAGCGCGCTCGGCATCGCCGTGCCGTCGGCCAGCCTGGTGCCGGTGCTCAGCGGCTATGCCGTGGGCCTCGTCGTGCTGCTGGCCTTCGCCGTGCCGCCGGTGCTGGCGTTGCGTGGCGTGCCCGCGCTGCGTGTGCTGCGCCGTGACCTCGACGTGCGCTCGCCGAGCGCGCTGGCGCTGACGGGGCTGGCCTTGGGTGGTTTCGGTGCCCTGCTGTGGTGGCAGGCGAAGTCACCGGAATTGGCCGGCGCGATGCTGGGCGGGCTGGTCATCACCTTCGCCATCCTCGCCGCGCTCGGCTACGCGCTGGTTCGCGGCATCGACCTGCTGCGGCCGCGCTTGCGCGGGCCTTGGCGCTATGGCCTCGCCAACATCAGCCGCCGTGCCTCCACGACCGTGGCCCAAGTCAGCGCCCTCGGCCTCGGCCTGATGGCGCTGCTCCTGCTGGTCTTCGTGCGCACCGACCTGCTCGAACGCTGGCGCGAGGCCCTTCCCGCCGATGCGCCGAACCGCTTCATCGTCAACGTGCAGCCCGCACAGATCGAACCCCTGCGCGCCTTCCTCGAAAGCGAGGGCATCACCAACCCGGAAATCTTCCCAATGATCCGCGGCCGCTGGATCGAGAAGAACGGCGCGCCGATGAATGCGCAGGCCCTGCCCGAGGGCAACGGGCGAGCCCGCCGCCTCGCCGAGCGCGAGTTCAATCTCAGCACCGCGGACGCGCTCGACGACAGCAACACCATCCTCGAAGGCCGGTTCTGGGACGCGTCGATGGCCGCCGACGCGCCCACCGAATTCTCGGTCGAGCAGGGCCTCGCGCAATCGCTGGGCTGGGTGATGGGTGATCGCGTCGCCTTCGATATCGCCGGCACCCGCCTCGAAGGCGAGGTCACGTCCATCCGCGAGGTGAAGTGGGAAAGTGTCCGTCCGAATTTCTTCGTGCTGGTCTCGCCGGGCGCGCTGGACGGCCTGCAGGGCAGCGCCATCACCGCGATCCACCTGCCGCCGGGCCGCGACGGCTTCACCCGCGCGCTGCTCGACCGCTTCGCGAACCTCTCGGTGATCGACGTCGACGCCATCCTCAAGCAGGTGCGCAGCACCGTCGACCAGGTGTCGACCGTGGTAGAGGCCGTCTTCTTGGTCGCCCTGCTGGCCGGCGCGCTGGTGTTGTTGGCCGCGGTTGGCGCCAGCCAGGACGAGCGTCTGCGCGAGGGCGCGGTGATGCGCGTGCTGGGCGGCAGTCGTCGTCAGTTGCGCCTGGCGCAGGCGGGCGAGTTCGCCGCACTGGGGCTGATCTCCGGCCTCGTCGCCGCCATCGCCTCGACGGTGCTTGCCGGGGTCATCGCGCTGCAGGTGCTGGACCTGCCGTGGACGCCCGATCCGCGCCTTGCCGTCACCGGGGCGCTGGTGGGCGTGGTCGTGGCCCTGCTGGCCGGCCTGTGGGCGACGCGGCGCATCCTTGATGCCCCGCCCTCGGTGACCCTGCGCGAACTGTGAGTCGGCGCGGCACTCGCCGCGCCGCAGTCCTTGAGGCTTAGAGCCAGATCGCCAGCGCGAAGATGCCGAGCATCGTGAACGCCACGGCCAGCTTCAGCGCGGCGCCGATGGCCATTGCCAGCCAGGTGGCGAGGCCGATCTTCGCGGCTTCGCCGACGTTGGCGCGGTCGTAGGCCTGTCGGTGGATCAGTTCACCGGCGACCGCGCCGACGAAGGGGCCGATCAGCAGGCCGGGGATCGCGAACGGCAGGCCGGCGATCGTGCCGAGGGCCGCACCGATGGCCGCCTTGTTCGAGGCGCCCACCTTCTTGACGCCGAGCGTCGAGGCGAGGAAGTCGATGCCCAGCGCGAACAGCGACATCAGGCCAAGCATCAGCAGCACCCAGCCGCCGATGATCTGGAAATCACCGACCCACGCGGCCAGCAGCATGCCGCCGAAGATCAGCGGCATGCCGGGCAGAGCGGGCAGGAACGTGCCCAGCAGCCCGATCATGATCAACGCGCCCGCAAGCACGTACAGCCACACCGTCATATCCATCGTCGTCCTTATCCGGCGGTTGCGCCGCGTGCCCAGAGGACGTTGAGGCTACCCAAGCCGGAGCGGTACTGCGAGGCCGAGACGATCTCGGTGATGGCCGTCTCCGGGTTGCGGCTGTCGCGGATCTGCGGATAGGCCAGCGGCGCGCCGTCCTTGCCGATCACGCAGCGCAGCTGCGGGTGGGCGCCATCGGTGGTGCGACGCACGGCGACGGCGATCTCGCCATTGGCCAGCTTCACCATCGTGCCCGGCGGGTACACGCCGAGTTCCTT
>Ga0209278_1002114_pt1 | contig 11317 bp, 13 predicted proteins | sample JI81BgreenDNA_FD_187504 | JGI IMG/M metagenome (GOLD analysis project Ga0209278, IMG submission 187504) | Wastewater effluent complex algal communities from Wisconsin, to seasonally profile nutrient transformation and Carbon sequestration -... | ecosystem: Engineered > WWTP > Effluent > Algae... | reverse complement strand
CCGAACGCCTGGTGTCGCGTTTCGATGCCCTGCTCGGCGCGGGCACGCGGGTGGCCGGCGAGGGCGCGGATAGTGAGTCCACGTCCGGGCCGGCGACGGCGACGGCGCCAGGCGACGAGGCCGGCTCGCCGGTCGTCGAGGCCTTCCCGAATGCCGCCGACACGTTGAACCAGCTCAATGGCCGCGACTTGCGCGAGCTGATCGTGCAGAACGAAGCCGTGCGCGCCGCCATGGCGGAGTGGCTCACGGCGTTGCGTCCGCAGCTCATCAATGCCCACGAGCAGTACCAGTACCTGCGCTTCCTGATGTGGCCGGAGTACGAACGCGCCGGACTCCCCGAAGCCCTGCTTTTCGCGATCATGGCCCGCGAGTCCGGCGGTCGTGTCCATGCGATCTCGCCCGCCGGCGCGGCCGGCCTGATGCAGTTCATGCCGGCGACGGGGCGTCGCTTCGGGCTCGGTTGGCAGGACGGCTACGACACGCGCTTCGAGCCGCAGCTCGCCTCGCGCGCCAGCACGCAGTACCTCAACGAGCGTTTCGCTGAATTGGGTCACAACCTCGAACTGGCACTGGCCGCGTACAACGGCGGCGAAGGCCGCGTGGGACGGCTGGCGCGGCAGCATCCCGGCAAGTCGTTCTGGGACCCGGCCGTGTACAACGCGCTGCCGAAGGAGACGCGCGACTACGTGCCCTACATCCTCTCGGCGGCTTGGCTGTTCCTGCACCCGGAGGAGTACGGCCTCGAGTTCCCGTCGGTGAATGGCGCCGCGACCGTGCTCGCCCTCAAGCAGCCGGCATCGATCAACCAGCTCACCATCTGTATCGGCAATGGCGTCTCGCGGTACGGCTATTTCCGTGCGCTGCGCAACCTCAACCCGCGCTGGTTGCCCGACGCCGTCCTCCCTGCAGGCACTGAACTGCGCGTGCCGGTGGCGGTGATGCCGCTCTATGACGCCGGCTGCGTGAGTGGCCCGCGTGCCGAACAGGCGCTCGCGCTGGTGAATGCCCGCAAGCCCGACGTCGGGCCGGCGCCGCGCGCGGCGGTGGCGTCGGGGGCGCGCTACACGGTGCGCCGCGGCGACACGCTGAGCGGCATCGCCCGTCGTCACGGCTGCAGTGCGCAGACGGTGGCGCGTGCGAACGGATTGCGCTCGCCGTACGCGCTGCGTCCCGGCCAACGGCTCAGCCTGACCGGCTGCCGCGGCTGATGCGATCGTCCGGGACGCCGCTTTGCCTGCTGCTGGGCGTTGCCGCCCTCGCTGCCGCCATGCCGGCCAGCGCGCTGCGCTGCGGTTCCCGGGTCGTTGGCCGCGGCGCGCTCGATGCGCAGGTGCTGTCGCGCTGTGGCGAACCCTACTGGCGAGCGCAGCGCGACGAATGGTTCATTCGCGGCGAGGGCGGTCCGATCGAACAGCGCGTCGGGCGGCGTATCGAGGACTGGTATTACAACTTTGGACCGAGCCGGCTCGTCGTTCGGCTGCGTTTCGTCGACGGCGTGCTGGAGGTCGAGGAAACGCTCGGCTACGGCCAGCCCAACGTGGGTGGCCGCTGCAACGACAGCGCCTTGCGGCGCGGCATGAGCGAGGGAGAGTTGGTGCTTCGTTGCGGCGCCCCGCTGCGCCGTCGGACGACCTACGCCGACCAGATCCTCCGAGACGGTGTCGGGCAGGTGCGCGTGCAGCCGCGGCCGAGGCAGGAGTGGTGGTTCCGTCGTGACGACTCCCGATTCCTCGCCCGCGTGATGCTGGGCGATGGCCGGGTGGAATCGGTCGAGGCGGTGCGGCCATGAGCGGTTGGCGCACGCTGGGTCTCTTCGTGGCCGTCGCCACGGCGCTGTACGCGGGCTTGGTTGCCCTGATGTACAGCAAGCAGCGCAGCCTGCTGTTCTATCCCCAGTTCACCCGTCACCCGCCCGTGGCGTCGGATTTCCAATTCGACCATGACGGCGCGACGCTGCGCGGATGGGTGGTGAACCCGGGCCGCCGGCGCGCGTTGCTGTATTTCGGCGGGAACGGGGAAGACGTGTCGCTGAACCGCGACGATGCCCTCGACTGGACCCCCGACCACACCGTCTACCTCGTCTCGTATCGGGGCTACGGGCACAGCGACGGCGAACCGAGCGAGGCCGCGTTGGCGGCCGATGCCATCGCGCTGTTCGACCTCGTGGCCCGCACCCATGAGGAAGTCGATGTGCTGGGTCGCAGCCTGGGCAGCGGCGTCGCGGTGCACGTGGCCGCCGTGCGTCCGGTGCGTCGCCTCGCGCTCGTCACGCCCTTCGACAGCGTGCTGCGGGTGGGGCAGGGGCACTACCCGTGGGTGCCGCTGGCCTGGTTGCTCAAGGACCCGTTCGAGAGTTGGCGTCGTGCGCCGAAGCTCGGCATGCCGACGTTGGTCGTGATCGCGGGGCAGGACAACGTGACGCCGCCAGCGCACGCCGACGCGCTGATCGGCGCCATGCCGCGCGCCCCCGATGTGCTGCGCCTTGCCGATGCACAACACAGCAACGTCCAGGTCTTCCCTGAATACGAGGCGGCCCTGCGCCGCTTCTTCTCCTCGGACTGAGGCGATGGCCGCACCGGGCCGGCGCGTTCGGCGCGTGCTGCTGGGGGCCCTCGGGGCCGTGTGGGCGCTCCCGCTCAGCGCGCCGATGCTGCTGGTGGGCCTGCTGGCTTGGCCGTTCGGTGCCCGGTTTTCCCGATGCGGGCCGATGCTGGTCATCACTCGTTTTCCGATCGGCCCTCGGGGCGCCCTTGCGCTCGGGCAGGTGGTCTTGAGCCGGCTCCCCACCCTGGATCGCCGTGTGCTCAGCTATCGGGCACGCGATGCCGGGCAACGCCGGGCCTCCGCGCCGTTCCTGACCGAACGCGTGCACCTCGGGCGCCACGAGTTGGCGCACGTCCGGCAGTCCTTGGTGCTCGGGCCGCTGTTCCCCGTGCTTTACCTCCTGTGCGGCGGTGTGAGTGCGCGCAATCCCTTCGAGCGCGCGGCCGACCGCTATGCGCGGAGCGGGCGTGGCTGGTGGCCGGCAGGATGACGGCGCCTCGCAACCGGCCCGGTTGCCGGGCTATGGTGCGAGCGACACCGCTCGGGCCATACGTCCCATGCTGATCGCCCTCGCCGGATTGCCCGGCGCCGGAAAATCCACGCTCGCCAAAGGCCTGCAGGCCCGACTGCATGCGGAGATCGTCTCGCGCGACACGATCCGCATGGCCGAGTTCCCCGAGTGGGACGATCGCGCGGCGAAACGCGCGGCCTTCGGAATCGTGCGCCTCGACGCGGGTTTACTGCTGCGCACGGGGGCGACCGTGGTCGTCGACGGCGCCACCTTGGCCGCCCGCTCCGAACGGCAAGAGCTGCGTGAGTTGGCGGCCGGGTTGGGTGTGCGCTTCGCCCTGTTGTGGCTCGACCTGCCGCCTGAGATCGCCGCCGGCCGCATTGCAGCCGATGCCCATGAGGCGCCACCCGACCGCAGGCCCGGCCTTGCGCAGGCCGTGGCACGCCGTTTCGATCCTCCCGCCGGGGAGGAGGGCGTGGTGCGTCTCGATGCCTGCTTGGCCGCGCCACGGTTGCTCGACGCGGCGCTGCAAGCCCTTGGGCGCGAACGCCCGGCCTGAAAACGGCGAACCCCGCACGCGGCGGGGTTCGTCAGTGCTGCTGGTGCCGGGCGTGGGACTCGAACCCACACGCTTTTAAGGGCGGCGGATTTTGAGTCCGCTGCGTCTACCGATTCCGCCAGCCCGGCAAGGCCTGCGCAGTATAGCCTTTCAGCCCTCGAGGAAGTCGCGCACCGCCGGGCCGAAGCGTGCCAGGTCGACGAGGAAGGCATCGTGGCCCTGCGGGGAGGGCAACGGCAGGAAACGGCTGTCGACGCCGCCGGCACGGAATCCTTCGGCGATCTGTTCCTGTTGCTGCAGCGGGAACAGGATGTCGGTGTGCACGCCGATGGCGAGCGCCTTCTCGAGGGTCACCGTCGCGAGGGCGGCGAGCACCTTGGTGTCCTCGTCGGCGCCGTCGCCACGCGAGGCGCCGGGCGCGTAGTCGGCGGCGTCGAACCAGTCCATCGAGCGCGAGAGGTAGAGGTAGGCGTTCGGGTCGAACTGCCGGACGAACCGTCGCGCGTGACCTTCAAGATAGCGCTCCACCTCGAACTCCGGGCCGAAGGGATCGTCCTCGCGGCACTCCGCGTCGAACTTCACACGCCCGAAGCGGCCGTCCCACTCCATGGCGGAACGGTAGGTGACCACGCCGAGCTTGCGTGCCATGCGCATGCCGCTCTCGGGGTAGCTCGCCTCCGTGTATTGGCCGTCGGCCCAGCGCGGGTCGAGGCGGATGGCTTCGCGCTGCAGCGAGCGGATCGCGATGGAGAAGGGCAGCGAGCGCGCACTGCCGCTGATGTTGATGTGGCGGCGTGCGATGCCGGGATGGCGCAGGAGCAGGGCCAGCGCGCTCATGCCGCCCATCGAGTTGCCGATGACGGTGTCGAGGCGGGCGATGCCCAGCGCGCGGACGAGGTGCGCCGCCGCATCAGCCCCGTCCTCGACGCTCAGGTCGGGAAAGCGCAGGCGATACGGCTCGCCGTCGTCCGGATGCGCCGAGGCCGCGCCCGTCGAGCCTTTGCAGCTGCCCAGCGGGTTCACGCAGACGACGAACCAGCGGTCGGTGTCGATGGGTTTGCCGGCGCCGACCATGCCTTCCCACCAGCCTTCCGCGGGATTGGCCGCGGTGCTCGCGGCATGCGCGTTCGGCGACAGGCCGGGCAGGATCAGTACGGCATTGTCGCGCGCGGCGTTCAATTCGCCCCAGGTCTCGTAGGCGAGACGGGCCTCGAGCAGGCGGCCGCCGCGTTTCATCGGGTAGGGCGAGGGCAGCGCGATGAATCGCGTGCCGGGCGGGATGAACTCGGTCATTCGAGGGGAGGCGTGCGCCGGGGACGCCGGGCTCAGGTGCCGGGGGCCAGGGCGGGCGAAGTGTCGGCCGGCGCCAGCTCGAGCGTGATCTCCGACGCGGTCGCCACGTCCACGACGACGGGGGGCGCGAGGAGATCCCCGGCCTCCGCGTCCACCGAGCCGGAGCGGGCGAAACGGGCCGACACCTCGACGCGCGGCGTGGCGGAGAGCGTCGCCGTCGGCATCAGGCGATCGGCGTCACTGAGCGTGATCGTGAGCGGCAGGCGCGCCGCCGGTACCCGACGCGCGGCCACGGGTGGGCCGGCGGTTGCCGCGTCGCGGGCGAAGACGAACAGCACGGCCTGCGGCGGCAGGGTGGCCAAGGCCTCAGCCCCGGCGCGGATCGTCACGGTGATCGTCCCGGGCGTGCCCGGCGCCGGGTCGCCCACGGCCGGCGTATTTGGCGCGGCAACCAGGGACGGGTCCATCGGGGGCAGTCCAGCCGCCTCGCGGGCGCCACGGATCTGCTCAATGAGGGCTTCCGCCGTCGCGGCGTCGACGATCGGCAGCAGCGCCTCCCAGCGCGCCACGGCGCCGGCCCCGTCGCCGGCCTGCAGGGCTGCAATGCCACGGAACCAGAGGGCGCGCTGATGGTTCGGCGCCATTGTCAGCGCCTCGTCCAGCACACGCGTCCCTTCCGGGCCGAACGCGCGTTCGGGGTTCGAGAGCGAGATCGCCTCCGCGGTCTCAACGAGCAGGTCGGGCTCCTGTGGGGCGAGGTCGCGCGCCTTCCGGAAGGCGGCCGCGGCCGCGACGAAGTGGGGCATCGCAGCGGCAGCGTCGCCCGCGGCGGCTGTTTCGAGGCCCTGGTTCTTGCGCGTGCGGCCGAGCAGCACCCAGCCCTCGAGGTTGGCGGGTTCGTTCTCAAGCCGCCGCTCCAGCTGGGCGACGGCCTGTTCGATCGATGCCGGCACCTCGCGGTTCGCCGGGTCCAAGGCATCGGGCGTGCCAAAGCCGGCGTAGAGGCCGACGGCGGCCAGCGGAAGGGCGGCCAGCAAGGCGAGTGCGCTTCGGCGGGCACCGCTCCACAGGGTGGGCAGGACGAAGGCGAGGGCGAGGGCGACCAGCGCCGTGGCGCCCAGGATGAAAGCGAGCATCAGCGGATCACCATTCCTGGCGGTCTTCAGCGGGCGGGTTGGCGGGCGCGTTGGTCTTCTGGCGGCGGACGATCGAGACCACCACGCCGGCACCGACGAGCAGCAGCAGGGCCGGGCCGAACCACAGCGCCCAGGTCACCGGCGTCACTTCCGGGCGGTAAAGGATGAAGTCCCCGTAGCGCGCCTTGAAGAAGGCCGTGACCTCGGCATCGGTCTTGCCTTCGCGGATCAGCGCCAGCACCTGCTGTCGCATGTCGTCCGCGACCCCCGCGGGGGAGTCGGCCAACGACTGGTTCTGGCACATCACGCAACGCAGTTCCTTGGCCAGCGCGCGGTAGCGGGCTTCCTCCTCGGGATTCTGGAAGTCCTTCGGGTGCAGCGCGGCGGCGGTGCCGGCGAGCAGCAGGGCCAGGGCGATCACGAGGCGGCGCAGGGTGTTCATCGCTCGGCCTCCAGCGTGGCCAGCAGCGGCCACACCTGCGTCTCGACGACGTCCGGCGTCACCGGGCCGACGTGCTTCCAGCGCACGATTCCGTTCGCGTCCACGAGGAAGGTCTCCGGGGCGCCGTAAATGCCCCAGTCGATGGCTGCCGTGCCTTCGGCATCGACGATGATCCGGTGGAAGGGGTTGCCGAACTGCTGGAGCCAGCGCGCCGCGTCGTCCGGCGCGTCCTTGTAGTTGTAGCCGATGACATGCACCCGCCCGGACTGTGCGATGTCCGTGATGACCGGATGCTCCTCGCGGCAGCTCGCGCACCAACTGGCCCAGATGTTGATGAGGTAGGGACGGCCCAGCAGATCGGCCTTGCGCACCGACGTCACCGGGTCGGCGAAATCCGGCAGGGCGAAGTCCGGTGCGGGCTGGCCGATCAGCGGCGATTCGATCTCGGTCTGCGTCTTGCCGGCATTCATGAGGACCCCGGCCCCGAGCAGCGCGGCAAGCGCGAGGAACACCCCGAGCGGGAGCCAGCGGCCCATCACAGGGCCTCCGCCGGCGCGATGGCGGACGGCGACTGCACGGGCTTGCGGAAGCGCCGGTCGAACGCGACGACGAAACCACCGATCGCCATCATCAGGGCGCCGAACCAGATCCAGCGGATATAGGGTTTCACATACAGGCGAACCGCCCACTCGGTCTTCTGCGCGTCCAACGGGTCGCCGAGGGCCACGTAGACGTCCCGGAGCAGGCCGGCGTCGTAGTAGGCCTCGGTCATCATCTGGCCCGCGACCGGATAGAAGCGTTTCTCCGGCTTCAGCGTCCCAAGCAGTTCACCGTCCTTGAACAGGCGCACGGTGGCGACGTCGGCCTCGTAATTCGGGCCCTGTTCGGCCACGACACCGTCGAAGGCGAAGGTGTAGCCGCGGACCTCGAAGCTCATGCCCGGCTTCGCCGCCACATCGCGTTCGATCATGGTGCTTTCGAGCACCAGCACGCCGATCACGAACACACCGATGCCCGCATGTGCGAGGACCATGCCCGCCATTTCGGCCGTCAACGTCTGCCGCTGCGTTTTCAGTCGACGCCACAGGAACACCGCCGTGCCGGCGATCACCCAGACGCCACCGCCGATGCCGGCCGCGGTCTTGAACGTGCCCTCGGGCCAGGTGAAGAAGACGAGGGCCATGGCCACGAGGCCGAGGACCAGCCATGGGGCCATCAGCCGGCCGACCACGCCGGCATCTTCACGGCCCCAGCGCGTGACCGGGCCGAAGGGCACCAGCAGCACGACCGGCGCCATCAGCAAGGTGAACAGCAGGCCGAAGTAAGGCGGGCCGACCGAGATCTGGCCGAGATTCAGGGCATCGACCAGCAGCGGGAAGAGCGTGCCGAGCAGCACCATCGCGGCCGATGCGGTGAGCAGCAGGTTGTTCACGAGCAGCAGGGTCTCGCGCGAACTCCCGGCGAATGCTTGCGCCTTTTCCGCCTTGGGCGCGCGCTTGGCATACAGCGCCAGGGAGCCGCCGACGACCACGAGCAGGAATCCGAGGATGTAGAGGCCGCGCTGCGGGTCGCTGGCGAACGCGTGTACCGAGGTCAAGACGCCGGAGCGCACGAGGAACGTGCCGAGCAGCGACAGCGAGAACGCCGCGATGGCGAGCAGCAGGGTCCAGCCCTGGAAGCTGCCGCGTTTCTCCGAGACCGCCTGCGAGTGGAGCAGGGCGGTTCCCACCAACCACGGCATGAAGCTGGCGTTTTCGACGGGGTCCCAGAACCACCAGCCGCCCCAGCCCAGCTCGTAGTAGGCCCAGTAACTGCCCAGGCCGATGCCGAGGGTCAGGAAGGCCCAGGCCACGTTCGTCCACGGACGGGACCAGCGCACCCATTGCGCATCGACGCGGCCGTCGAGCAGCGCGGCGACGGCGAACGCAAAAGCCACGGCAAAGCCGACATAGCCGGTGTAGAGCAGGGGCGGGTGGAATATCAGACCCGGATCCTGCAGCAGGGGGTTCAGGTCGCGGCCTTCGGCGGCCGCCGGCAGCAGCCGCTCGAACGGATTCGAGGTGAAGGCGGTGAAACTGAGGAAGCCCACGGCGATCAGGCCCATCACGGCGAGCACGCGGGCGACCACCGGCAGCGGCAGCGAGCGGGAGAACCGGGCCACTGCCGCGATCCAGATGGCGAGGATCAGGACCCACAGCAGCAACGAGCCCTCGTGCCCGCCCCAGACCGCGCTGATCTGGTACATGGCCGGCAGGTTCACGTGCGAATTGTTCGCGACGTAGGCCACCGAGAGGTCGTGGTCGATGAAGGCCCACGTGAGCGCGGCATAGGAGACCGTGAGCAGCGCCAGTTGGCCGTAGGCGAGGGGGCGCGCGAGGCTCATCCATGCGATGTTGCCCTTCTGCGCGCCAGCCATCGGCAGCGCGGCGAGCGCAACGGCCAGCAGCAGCGCCAGCAGCAGGGCGAGGTTGCCAAGTTCGGGCAGCATCAGTAGGCGCCGTCCGGGGCCGCTGCCGCCGCAGCGGGCTCGATTGCCGTGTTCTGTTCCTTGGCCGCGGCGATCGCGTCGGCGACTTCCTTGGGCATGTACTGCTCGTCGTGCTTGGCCAGCACTTCGTCGGCCACCAGTTGGCCGTCACGGATGCGCCCCGTGGCGATGACACTCGTGCCCTCGCGGAACATGTCGGGGAGGATGCCGTCGTAGACCACCGGGTAGTTGTTGAAACGGTCGGTCACCTCGAAAGCAACGACCAGCGAGCCCGGCTCGCGCTTCACGCTGCCCTCCAGCAGGACGCCGCCGAGGCGGAAGCGCGCGTCTTCCGGCACCTTGCCTTCGCGCACGGCGGTCGGGGAGTGCAGGAAGGTGACATTGCGCTGCAGGGCCCAGACGATCAGGCCGCCGCCGATGGCAGCGGCGAGCAGGACCAGCAGGGCCATCCAGAGGCGACGTTGGCGGGTGGGATTCATGGGGAGTCGGTCTTCGAAGCGGAGGCGCGGCGTTCGCGCAGCAGGATGCCGCGCAGCAACGATTTGAACTTGACGCGTGGCAAGAGCGCGTCGGCGAGCAGAATGATTGCGGACACGAGATAGGCCGCGGCGACGAACCAGCCGTGAAGGTGCTCCATCAGCGGCCCTCCGTGGCCAGAGCCTTGGCCCAAGGCTGGGCGGACTCGTTCTCGAGGTTCAGCACGCGGGCGCGCTGCAGCAGGGAGCCGACGAACCAGAACTTCGTGGCCAGCGTGGTGAGGATCAGCGGCCAAAGCATTGACGCGTGCATCTGCGATTCGCCGCGGGTCAGGTTGATGGTGTCGCCCTGGTGCAAGCTGTTCCACCAGTCCACGGAGAAATGGACGATCGGCACGTTGATGACGCCGATCAGCGCCAGGAAGCAGGCGGCGCGCGCCGCGGCCCGGCGGTCCTCGATGGCGTTGTGGAGCGCGATCACGCCGATGTAGAGGAAGAACATCACCAGCATCGAGGTGAGCCGCGGGTCCCACTCCCACCACGTGCCCCAGGTCGGGCGGCCCCAGATCGAGCCGGTGATCAGCGTGATGGCCGCGAAGGCGGCCCCGACGGGCGCCGCGGCGACGGCCAGGGTCTCGCAGGCCTTGATGCGCCAGACCAGCGCGATGAACGCCTGCACCGCCATCGCGACGAAGATGAACATCGCCGACCACGCGGCCGGCACATGGATGTAAAGGATGCGGAAGCTGTCGCCCTGCTTGTAGTCGGTCGGGACCGAGAACAGCGCGCCGTAAAGCCCGGGCAGCATCAGGAGGACCGCGGCGGCGAAGCACCACGGCATCCAGCGGGCGCAGAAGCGGTCGAAGTTCGGCGGCGAGCCGGTGCGATGGAACCAGAGCAGCAGGGCATTCATGTGTGCGCGATCCGAAGGGCCGCCGCGGCGGCGAGCGGCGCGAGCACGAGCGCCAGCACCAGCGCCCCGGCCAGCAGCAGCAGGGCGCCGAGCGCGTCGTAGCCCTCGGCCGCGGCCGCAACGCTGCCTGCGCCGAAGACGAGCACCGGCACATACAGCGGCAGGGCGAGCAGGGGCAGCAGAATACCAGAGCGCTTCACTCCGACCGTGAGCGCCGCGACCACGGCACCGATCAGGCTGAGCAGCGGCGTGCCGAGGGCGAGCGAGGCCATCAGAATGGGCAGCAGCGACATCGGCAACTGCAGCATCGAGGCCAGTAGCGGCGCGACCAGCAGCAAGGGCAGGGCCGTGGTCAGCCAGTGCACGAGCACGCGCACGCCGATCAGCAGGGCCAAGGGCGCGGGCGAAAGCAGCATCTGTTCCAGCCCGCCATCCTCCGTATCGGAGCGGAACAGCGCATCGAGCCCGAGCAGCCCGGACAGCAGCACACAGACCCAAAGCACGCCAGCCGCCAGTGGTGCCAGCTTGCCGGGCTCGGCCCCCAGGGCCAGCGGGAACAGGCTGGCGGTCATCAGGGCAAACAGCAGGGGCTGCAGGGCATCGCCGCGACGGGCCCACACGAGCGCGAGATCACGGCGCAATTGGGCGCGGGCCATTCGGACCCAGCCCACGTGGGACGTCTCACCGACGTGGCCGCTCACGCCCGGCCACCAAGGAGCTCGATGACGCGAACCCGGCCCGGCGGGGCAGCATAGGCCCCGTGGGTGGTGATGAACGCGGCGCCTCCGCTGGCCGTGTGGCTGCCGACCATGCGATCGACCAAGGCGATGCCGTCCAGATCGAGGTTCGCGTAGGGCTCGTCCATCAGCCACAGCTTCCCGGGGTGCAGCGACAGGCGCGCGAGCGCCAACCGTTTGTTCTGGCCCGCGCTCATCCGTCCGGCGGGGGTGTCTTC
>Ga0209278_1002112_pt1 | contig 11322 bp, 7 predicted proteins | sample JI81BgreenDNA_FD_187504 | JGI IMG/M metagenome (GOLD analysis project Ga0209278, IMG submission 187504) | Wastewater effluent complex algal communities from Wisconsin, to seasonally profile nutrient transformation and Carbon sequestration -... | ecosystem: Engineered > WWTP > Effluent > Algae... | reverse complement strand
ACGTCGGCCAGCGAGAGTTCGTACAGGTCGTCGACCAGCTTGTGCAGCGTCGCCACCTCGCCGCGCAGCGCACGCACGCTGGCCGGGCCCAGCGGGCGCACGCCGTCTTCCAGCGCCTCGAGCTCGCCGTGCAGCACGGCCAGCGGCGTGCGCAGCTCGTGCGAGACATCGGCCATGAACTCGCGGCGCGCGGCCTCGGTGCGCTGCAGGGCCTGGGCGAGCTGGTTGAAGTCGTGCGCGAGGCGGCCGACCTCGTCGCGCGCGCCCGTCTCGGGCACCCGCACGGCGTAGTCGCCCGCGGCCAGGCGGTGCGTGGCCTCGGCCACCTGGCGCAGGGGCTTGAGCAGCCGGCGCGACGCCCAGAAGGCCGTGCCCGCCGCGAGCGCGAGTGCGCCCAGGCCCACGGCCCAGGCCGCGCGCGCCTGCGCGTCGGCAAAACGTTTCTCGGCGCCGTAGCTCACCGACTCGAAGGGTGTCATCACCAGCCAGCCCACGGTCAGGCCGTCGACGACGATGGGCCGCTCGATGGCATTGGCCGAGGGTTCGGCAAAGCCGGCCAGGCGCTGGCGGTTCTCGTCGAGCAGCGTGAAGCGGCGCGAGGCGCCCGTCAGCTCGGCGGGCGTGGCCGCGGGGCCGGTGGCCGGTGCCGCGCCATCGGCCGGCTTGGGGCGCAGCAGGCGGAACCAGCCATCGGGGCGCTGGCGCAGGAAGTCCCAGCTGCCGTTCTTGCGGTAGCCCTCGGTGACGCTGACCACGGCCAGGTCGAGCCGACCCTCGGCCTGCTCGTTGAGGTAGCCGAGGAAATCGCGGTTGAGGTTGACGTGGGCCGACACGCCCATGGCCACCGCCACGGCCACGGCGGTGGCGAGCACGGCCGCGAACAGGCGCGTGGCCAGGCCGGAGGAAAACGTCGACGAGACGGTCGACCACAAAGGGCGCAATCGCATGCTGGCGCGCATCTTGATCAGGCCGGCGAGTGTCGCGCAAGCGGCCGCCATGGCGGCCACGGGTGACGCGGGCTCTTCACGGTCTCTCCACATTGCCCCTGCAGCCTCGCGGGGCCATGACACGATCGCCCCACACCGCCCGTACCGCACCCAGCGCCCGCACCGCACTCACCGCCGCCACGCTGGCCGCGGCCCTGCTGCTGGCCGCCTGCCAGAAGACGCCCTCCACCCCCGCCGCCGGTGCGCCGCGGGCGCCCGCCGAGGTGGGCGTGGTCACGGTGGCCACCGGCGACGCGCCGCTCAACCTGGCCCTGCCCGGCCGCCTGAGCGCCAGCGCGGTGGCCGAGATCCGGCCGCAGGTCACCGGCGTGGTGCAGCGGCGCCTGTTCACCGAGGGTTCGCGCGTGGCCGCGGGCCAGGCGCTGTACCAGCTGGACGCCGCCGCCTTCGTGGCCGAGCGCAACCGCACGGCCGCCGCGCTCACCAAGGCCGAGGCCCAGGTGGCTGCGGCGCGCGTGCGCGCCGAGCGCGACGCCGAGCTGCTGCGCGCCGAGGCCATCAGCCGCCAGGTGGCCGACGACAGCGCCGCCGCGCTGCGCCAGGCCGAGGCCGACGTGGCCGTGGCCCGCGCCGCGCTCGAGGCCGCGCAGGTGCAGCTGGCGCGCACGCGCATCACGGCGCCGATCGCCGGCCACGTGGAGCTGTCGGCGGTGAGCGCCGGCGCGCTCGTCACGGCCGCGCAGGCCACGGCCCTGACCACCGTTCAGCAGCTCGACCCCATGCACGTGGACATCGTGCAGAGCAGCGCCGAGCTGCTGGCGCTGCGCCGCCAGTTCGCGGCCGACAGCAAGGCCCAGCCCACGCTGCAGATCGTGCTCGAAGACGGCAGCGTGCACCCGCTGCCCGCCACGCTGGCCACCAGCGGCGTGACGGTGAACCCCGGCACCGGCGCCGTGACGCTGCGCGCCACCGTGCCCAACCCCCAGCGCACGCTGCTGCCCGGCATGGTGGTGACGGCGCGCCTGGTGGCCGGCGTGGAGCGCGGCGCCGTGCTCGTGCCGCAGCAGGGCGTGAGCCGCAACGCCACCGGCGGCGCCACGGCGCTGGTGGTGGGCGCGGAGAACAAGGCCGAGCTGCGCCGCCTGCAGCTGGGCCGCGCCGTGGGCAACCAGTGGCTGGTGCTCGACGGCCTGAAGCCCGGCGACCGCCTCATCGTCGAGGGCCTGCAGCGCGTGCGCCCGGGCCAGCCCGTCACCCCCGTGGCCGCGGGCAGCGCGCCGGCGGCCAAGAAGGGCTGAAAGGGCTGAGCACCGCACCATGGCTTCCTTCTTCATCGACCGCCCCATCTTCGCGTGGGTGCTGGCCATCGTCATCATGCTGGCCGGCCTCGGCGCCACGCTGAGCCTGCCGCTGGAGCGCTACCCCGACATCGCGCCCACGCGCATCAACATCAACACCAGCTACCCGGGCGCCTCGGCCAAGGCCATCGAGGACTCGGTGACGCAGATCATCGAGCAGAGCCTCACCGGCATCGACGGCCTGCTCTCGGTGGAAAGCTCCAGCAACGCCTCGGGCTCGGCCAACGTTCAGCTCAGCTTCGTGGCCGGCACCAACCCCGACACCGCGCAGGTGCAGGTGCAGAACAAGGTACAGCAGGTGGTGTCGCGCCTGCCGCAGGCGGTGCAGGCGCAGGGCGTGCGCGTCACCAAGTCGGGCACCGACTTCCTGATGGTGGTGACGCTCACCAGCGACGACCCCAACGCCACGTCCGCCGACCTCGGCGACTACCTGCAGAGCACGCTGGTCGACGTGGTCAGCCGCATCGAGGGCGTTGGCGACGTCAACGTCTTCGGCTCGGGCTATGCCATGCGCATCTGGCTCGACCCCACCAAGCTGCAGCGTTATGCCCTGGTGCCGGGCGACATCCGCACGGCCATCGCGGCGCAGAACACCGAAGTCTCGGCGGGCCAGATCGGCGCGCTGCCGGCGCCCGAGGGCCAGCGGCTCACGGCCATCGTCACCGCGCGCAGCAAGCTGCAGACGGCGGAGGAGTTCCGCAACGTGGTGCTGCGCGTGCAGCCCGACGGCTCGGCCCTGCGCCTGGGTGACGTGGCGCGCGTGGAGCTGGGCCGCGACAGCTACACCACCAACATCCGCAGCGGCGGGCAGACGGCCTCGGGCCTGGCGATCTTCCCGGCCAGCGGCGCCAACGCGCTGGTGACGGCCGACGCCGTGAAGAAGAAGCTCGACGAGCTGGCGCCGGTGTTCCCGCCGGGCATGAAGGCCACCGTGACCTTCGACACCACGCCCTTCGTGCGCGTGTCCATCCAGGGCGTGGTGCGCACGTTGATCGAGGCCATCGTGCTGGTGGTCGTGATCATGTACCTGTTCATGCAGAACCTGCGCGCCACGCTGGTGCCGGCCATCGCCGTGCCCGTGGTGCTGCTGGGCACCATGGGCGTGCTGGCGGTGGCGGGCTTCTCGATCAACGCGCTCACCATGTTCGGCCTCGTGCTGGCCATCGGCCTGCTGGTGGACGACGCCATCGTGGTGGTGGAGAACGTGGAGCGGTTGATGCGTGAAGAGGGGCTGTCGCCCCGCGAGGCCACGCGCCGGAGCATGCAGGAGATCACCGGCGCGCTGGTGGGCATCGCCGTGGTGCTGTCGGCGGTGTTCATCCCCATGGCCTTCTTCAGCGGCTCCACCGGGGTCATCTACCGTCAGTTCAGCATCACGGTCGTGAGCGCCATGGTGCTGAGCGTGCTCGTGGCCCTGACGCTGAGCCCGGCGCTGTGCGCCACCGTGCTCAAGCCCGTGAAGAAGGGCGAGCACGCCGCGCACGGCGGGCCGCTGGGGCCGCTGCTGGACCGCTTCTTCGGCGGCTTCAACCGCGGCTTCGACCGCTTCACCGAGCGCTACACGGCGCACGTGGGCTGGCTGACGAAGCGCAACCTGCGCGCCTTCGCGGTGTTCGCGCTGCTCATCGCCGGCGCGGCGGCGATGTACCGCACGCTGCCGACATCCTTTCTGCCCGACGAGGACCAGGGCGGCCTGCAGGTGCAGGTGCGCATGGCACCCGGCGCCACGGCCGAGCGGCTGGAAGTGGTGATGCAGCAGGTGGAGCGCTACCTCGCGGCCCAGCCCGAGGTGCTCTTCTACAACATCGTGCGCGGCTCGCAGGGCGACCAGGGCTCGGGCCAGGGTTTCATCCGGCTGCAGGACTGGTCGCAGCGGCCCGAGAAGACGCAGTCGGCCGCGGCGCTGGCCGAGCGCTTCAGCCGCGAGCTGGGCCGCCAGGTGCGCGACGCCAACGTCTTCATCGTGCAGCCCCCCACCGTGCGCGGCCTGGGCGGCAGCGCGGGCGTGCAGCTGTTCCTACAGGACGTGGGCGGCATAGGCCCGCAGGCCCTGGCCGCGGCGCGCGACCAGCTCATCGAGGCCGCGTCCGAGCGCCCCGAGCTGCGCCGCCCGCGCACCAACAGCCTGGCCGAGACACCGCAGCTGGCCATCCGCATCGACGACCACAAGGCCGGCACCTACAAGCTCAGCACCGCCACCATCAACGAGACGCTGTCGATGGCGCTGGGCGGCGCCTACGTCAACGACTTCATCGACCGTGGGCGTGTGAAGCGCGTGCTCGTGCAGGGCGACGCCGCCTGGCGCGCCGAGCCCGACAGCCTGCGCCACTGGTACGTGCGCAACAGCGACGGCCAGATGGTGCCCTTCAGCGCGTTTGCCAGCGCGCAGTGGGTCAGCGGGCCGCGGCAGCTGGTGCGCTACAACGGCAGCCCGGCCTTCGAGATCCAGGCCGACATCGCGCCCGACGTGAGCTCGGGCGCGGCCATGGCGGCCATGGAGCAGCTGCTGCGCGAGATGCCGCCGGGCGTGGGCTACGAGTGGTCGGGCCGCAGCTTCCAGGAGCGGCTGTCGGGGGCGCAGGCGCCGCTGCTGTACGCCGTGTCCATCCTCTTCATCTTTTTGTGCCTGGCGGCGCTGTACGAGAGCTGGTCGGTGCCCTTCAGCGTGATGCTGGTGGTGCCGCTGGGCATCTTCGGCGCGCTCGCGGCCAGCCACCTGGGTGGGCAGAACAACGACGTGTTCTTCCAGGTGGGCCTGCTCACGACCGTGGGCCTGAGTGCGAAGAACGCCATCCTCATCGTGGAGTTCGCACAGACGCTGGTGGCGCAGGGCATGGGCCTGGTGGAGGCCACGCTCAAGGCGGCGCGGCAGCGGTTGCGGCCCATCCTGATGACCTCGCTGGCCTTCGGCTTTGGCGTGCTGCCGCTGGCGCTGGCCAGCGGGGCCGGCTCGGGCGCGCAGCGGGCCATTGGTTTTGGCGTGCTGGGCGGGATGGTCGCGGCCACGGTGTTCGGCATCTACTTCGTGCCGCTGTTCTACCTGTGGGTGCGCGGGCTGGCCGCCAGGATGAGCGGCCGACGCGCCGCAGGTGCGGAGGTGGCGCCATGAGCCGCGCCACGATGACGCCGGCGGCCCTGGCCGCGGCGCTGCTGCTGGCCGGCTGCGCCAGCCTGGTGCCGCCGGCGGGCACGCCGCAGCCGGCGCTGCCGGAGGGCTTCCGGGCCACGGCACCCGCCGCGGCACCCGAGGCCGCGGCGCACGAGTGGGACGGCTTCTTCGCCGACACCCGCCTTCGCCAGGTGGTGGGCCTGGCGCTGCAGGGCAACCGCAGCCTGCGCGCCAGCGCCGAGGCGGTGGAGCGGGTGCGTGCCCTGGTGCGCGTGAGCGAAGCCGCGGTGCTGCCACAGATCGACGCCAGCGGCGATGCCTCGCGCCAGCGCAGCGGCGGCAGCACCAGCAGCAGCTTCTCGGCGAGCCTGGGCATCAGCAACTGGGAGCTCGACCTCTTCGGCCGCCTGCGCAGCCTGGAGGGCGCGGCGCTCGCGCGCTTCGAGGCCCAGCAGGACACGCAGCGCGCCGCCCGCCTGGCCCTGGTGGCAGAGACCAGCAACGCGTGGCTGGCCCTGGCCGCCGCGCGCCAGCAGGCGCAGCTCGCGCAGGCGCTGCGCGCCTCGCAGGAACGAACACTCGCCATCACGCAACGCCAGGCGGCGCTGGGCGCGGCCTCGGGCCTGCAGCTGGCGCGTGCGCAGACGGCCTTCGAGGCCGCGCGCGGCGCAGCCGCCGCCACGGCCACCGCGGCCACGCAGGCGCGGCTGCAGCTGGAGCTGCTGGCCGGCCAGCCGCTGCCCGAATCGCTGCTGCCCACGGGGCAGGACGAGGCGGCGGCCACCGCGCTGCCCGCCCTGCCCGCCGGCCTGCCGGCCGAGGCGCTGCTGCAGCGCCCCGACCTGCGCGCCGCCGAGCAGGCGCTGCAGGCGGCCGCCTTCGATGTGGGCGCGGCCCGCGCGGCGCGTTTCCCGCGCATCACGCTCACCGCTGCGGCGGGCGTGCGCAGCCCCGAGCTCGACGGCCTGCTGCGCAGTGGCAGCGGCTTCTGGAGCTTCGCGCCGTCTATCGACCTGCCGCTGTTCGACGCCGGCCTGCGCCGCGCCCAGGTGGAGGCCGCCAGCGCCACCCAGCGCGCGGCGCTCGCCAGCTACGAGGGCGCGCTGCAGGCCGCCTTCCGCGAGGTGGCCGACGCCCTGGCCGTGCGCGACGGCCTGGCCGAGCGCCTGGCCGCCCAGCAGGCCCAGGTGGCGGCCGCCGAGCGCAGCCTGCAGCTGGTGGAGCGCAGCCAGGCCCTGGGCGCCAGCAGCCAGCTGGAGCTGCTCGACGCCCAGCGCCAGCTGGCTGCCGCGCAGCAGGCGTTGGTGGCGCTGCGCCAGGCCGAGGCCGCCAACCGCGTGGGCCTGCTCAAGGCGCTGGGCGGGCGCTGGGGCGAGGCAGCGCCGGGCTGAGCGGCCGACCCGCGGGTTGATCTGGATCAGCCGCGGGTCAGGGTTCGGGCGCATGATGCGTCCGTGGCGGCGAAGTTCATCCCCATCCGGCCGGTGGCCCCATCGGCCCCTGTCGTACCCCAGCCCGAGCTGTCGGGCCCGGCCGAGACCGTGCAGCGGGTGCTGCAGGGCCTGCGCGGCGTGGTCGACCACGAAGGTGTCAACCTCGTCGACCGCCACTGGATCCGCTCGCTCTGCGTGGCCAACGGCGAGGCGGATCTGACGCTGACACTCTCGCCCCGCAGCGGCGAGGCGCGCGAGCTGATGGAGCGCAGCTTCGGCGTGTTGCGCAGCCTGCTGCCCGACACCGACGTGTACGTGCACCACGCCTGAGGCGGTGGGCCATGAAAAACGGGGCCTCACGGCCCCGTTTTGCCTGGTGAGCGGTTACTCCGCCAGCGGTGCCGTGATGGCGTCGATGCGCGCCATCACCTCGGGCGTGAGCTTGTCCAGCAGCGCCAGCGCGCCCAGGTTCTGCTGCAGCTGCTCCAGCTTGGAGGCGCCAGTGATCACGGTGGAGACGTTGGGGTTCTTCGCCACCCAAGCCAGCGCCAGCTGCGCCAGCGTGCCGCCCAGCTCGGCCGCGATGGGCTGAAGCTTCGCCACCGCCGCGTTCTTGGCCGCGTTCGTCAGGCCGTCGCGCAGGAAGGCCATGTTCTCCATCGCCCCGCGGCTGCCTTCGGGCACGCCGGCGGCGTACTTGCCGGTGAGCAGGCCGCTGGCCAGCGGGCTCCAGGTCGTCAGGCCCAGGCCGATGTCGCCGTACAGGCGCGCGTACTCCTGCTCCACCCGTTTGCGATGGAACAGGTGGTACTGCGGCTGCTCCATCAGCGGCTTGTGCAGGTGGTGGCGCTCGGCGATCTCCCAGGCGGCGCGGATGTCGCCCGCGCTCCACTCGCTGGTGCCCCAGTACAGCGCCTTGCCCTGGGTGATGAGGTCGCTCATGGCCCACACCGTCTCTTCGATGGGCGTGTGCGGGTCGGGGCGGTGGCAGTAGATCAGGTCGATGTGATCGAGCTGCATGCGCTGGAGCGAGCCGTCCAGCGCCTGCATCAGGTACTTGCGGTTGAGCGTGTCGCGGCGGTTGACGCCGCTGCTCGGGTGCTGGCCGTTGCGGTCCAGTCCCCAGAAGAACTTGGTGCTGACGACGTAGTTCAGGCGCGGCCACGCGAGCTTCTTCAGCGCCTCGCCCATGATGCTTTCGCTGCGGCCCAGCGCGTAGCCCTCGGCGTTGTCGAAGAAGTTGATGCCGGCGTCGAACGCGGCGGCCATCATCTCGACGGCCTGGCCGGTGTCGACCTGGTTGTGGTACGTGACCCAGGAGCCCAGCGAGAAGGTGCTGACACGGAGGCCACTGCGGCCGAGGCGGCGGTATTGCATGGTGTTCGGGTGCTTGGGGAGCGTCGGGAGGGGCGCGAGCGTAGCCGGTTGCGGGTTGCCCCGTGGGCGGGTCGGGCGCCGGGGTGGCGACGGGCTCAGCGCGGGGCCGGAGCGCACAGCGCCGCGGCGAGGATGCCGTGCGAGAAGCCCCGGCCCTGCCAGATCTCGCCGAAATCGAAGTCGGCCTGGTTGCTGAACATCACCACCGACACACCCCGCCCCGGCACGATGATGTTGCGGGCCTGGATGCCGCCCACGTAGCCGCGGCGCTCGACCAGCTCCACGGGCTCGGCGCAGCCGGCGATCGGCACCGTGAAGGCCCACACGCCCAGGCCCGCGTAGCCCCACTTCGGCTCGCCGGTCCACATGGCCTGGCGCGACGCGGCGCTCACCACGCGCCCCGCGAGCACGGCGCGGTTGAAGGCCAGCAGGTCGCGTGCCGTGCCTTCCATCGCACCCGCGGCGCCGTAGGTGGCCATCACCGGCTGGGGCACGGGCCGGCCGCTGGCGTCCAGGGCCACCGCCATGGCCCGCGTGCGGCCCTCGTTCAGGCGCAGGCTGCGCAGGCCCAGCGGCTGCGCCAGGCGCTGCTGCATCAGCCGCCGCACGGGCTGGCCGGTGAGGTGCTCGAGCAGGCCGGCCAGCACCAGCGTGTCGCAGTCGCCGTACTGGAAGCGCTCGCCCGGCACAGCCCGGGCCGGCCCGGCGCAGAAACGCAGCGCCTCGGGCTGCCAGGCCGGGCCGGGGCGGCGGTAGAACGTGTTCACGCCGTCGGCGTCGAGCGGGTTGTCGTCGGTGTGGGCCAGGCCCGACAGGTGCTGCATCAGGTGCTGCACGGTGATCTGCGCGGCGCCCGGGGCCTCGAAGGCCGGCCAGCGCGCGGCCAGCGTGTCGTCCAGCTTCAGGCGGCCGGCGTCCACCTCCTGCATGGCCAGGGTCACCGTCACCTGCTTGCTCACCGAGCCCCAGCGCCAGACCGCGCCGGGCTTGTGCGCCACGTCGGGCTGGCGGCGGGCCAGGCCCACCGCGTGTTCGAACCACACGCTCTGGGCATCGGCCACCAGCACCTCGCCCGCGAAGCCCTTTGCCTGCGCCTCGTTCACGGCCTTCCAGAGCTGGGCGCGTGCGCCGGGCGGGGCATCGGCGGAGGCGGCAGGGCCGCACACCAGGGCCCAGGCGGTGGCGCAGGCGGACAACAGGACACGGCGGCTGGGCGTCATCGGTGGTTCCTCGGTGCAGGCGCGCATGGGGCGGCAGGCGGGTGCACTGTGGCAGCCCACGGGCCGCGCGCGCCAGTGCCTGCGACGGGTTGAGGCTGGCTGCGACGAGCGCACGGCCCCCGGTGCCAGGGCCCGGCCGGCCCGCCGGTCGCCGCGGCGACAGCCGCTGGCGGGGTGTTCCACAAGAATGCACGCCATGGGCATGCTGCATCTCGTGCGCCACGGTCAGGCGCGGTTCGCCAGCGACGACTACGACCGCCTCAGCGAGCTGGGCGCGCGCCAGTGCCAGGCGCTGGGCCGCTGGTACGCCGCGCGCGGCCAGCGCTTCGGCGCCGTGCTCACGGGAACGCTCACGCGGCATCGGCAGTCGCTGGCGGCGCTGGCCGAGGGGCTGGGCGGGCTGCCCGCCGCGCAGGAGTTTCCGGCGCTCAACGAATACGACAGCGACACCCTGCTGCGCGCCGCGCTGGCCAGCCCCGCGCTGGCCCCGCCCGAGCCGCTGTCCCCGCCCACCACGCCCGAGGGCTACCGCGCCCACTTCCGCCTGCTGCGCCAGGCGCTGGCCGCCTGGACGGCCGGCACGCTGGTGGCCGAGGGCCTGCCTGCGCACGCCCACTGGCGCGCCGGCATCGCGGCCGCGCTCGAGCACGTGCGCACGCGGTGCGAGGGCGACGTGCTGCTGGTGAGCTCCGGCGGCCCCATCGCCACCGCCACCGCCCACGTGATGGGCGCACCGGGCGAGGCCTGGATCGAACTCAACCTGCGCCTGCGCAACAGCGCGCTCAGCGAGTTCAGCGTGAGCCCCAAGCGGCAGGTGCTGCACAGCTTCAACACCCTGCCTCACCTGGGCGCGCCCGAGCACGCCGACTGGGTGACCTACGCCTGACCCGGCCGCCGCGCACCCACGCGCTCCGATAATGGGCCGATGAGCCCGCTGCACATCGCCGTCGTCGGCGCCGGCCCCGTGGGGCTGGCGCTGGCGCTGCTGGCGGCGCGGCGGCTGCCCGAGGCGCGCATCACCGTGTTCGACGCGCGCCCGCTTGAGCGCGACGTGGCCGCCGACCCGCGCACCCTGGCTCTGTCGCTCGGCAGCCTGCAGCTGCTGCAGCAGCTGGGCGCCTGGCCGGGCAATGCGGCCGAGGCCATCCGCCGTGTGCACGTGTCGCAGGCGCCGGCCGGCATCACGCTGGGCAGCCTGCTGGGCCACGAGCCGCCCGCCGTGAGCATCGACGCCACCGAGCTGGCCGTGCCGCAGCTGGGCGCCGTGCTGGCCTACGGCACGCTGCTCGCGCCGCTGCAGGCGGCCTGGCTGGCCACCGCGGCCGCCGAGCCGCAGCGCCTGGCCACGCGCTTCGGCACGCCCGTGGCCGCACTCAAGCCCGTGGGCGATGGCGTGGAGGTGGACGCCGGCATCGCCGAGCGCTTCGACCTGGCCGTGGTGGCCGAAGGCGGCGTGTTCGCGGAGCAGGCGCGCAAGGCGCTGGTCGCCGACTACGGCCAGACCGCCTGGGTCGGCACGGCCACGCTGGCCGCGCCCATGGCCGGCACGGCCTTCGAGCGCTTCACGCCCGACGGCCCCGTGGCCCTGCTGCCGCTGCCCACCGCGGCCGACGGCGCCGCGCGCGCGGCCCTGGTGTGGTGCGTGCCCACGGCCACCGACCCCGTGGCGCCGCTGTCGGAGGCGCAGCGCATGGCCCTGCTCAACAGCCGCCTGCCGGCCGAGGCTGGCGCGGTGACGGCGCTGTCGCCGCTGAAGTGTTTTGCCCTGGGCCTCAACGCCGAGCGCTCGCTGGTGCAGGGCCGCACGGTGCGCATCGGCAACGCCGCGCAGACGCTGCACCCGGTGGCCGGCCAGGGCCTGAACCTGGGCCTGCGCGA
>Ga0209278_1002111_pt1 | contig 11325 bp, 8 predicted proteins | sample JI81BgreenDNA_FD_187504 | JGI IMG/M metagenome (GOLD analysis project Ga0209278, IMG submission 187504) | Wastewater effluent complex algal communities from Wisconsin, to seasonally profile nutrient transformation and Carbon sequestration -... | ecosystem: Engineered > WWTP > Effluent > Algae... | reverse complement strand
GGTCGATCCCCGTACGGTGAGTGCAGCCCGCCTGGAACATCTGTTCCTGCTGGGCTTCAACCGCCTGAGTTTCGGGGTGCAGGACTTCGATCCCGCCGTCCAGAAGGCCGTGCACCGCATACAGCCCGCCGAGGATGTCTTTGCGCTGGTGGAAGCGGCGCGCCGCATCGGGTTCGAGTCGGTGAACGTGGACCTGATCTATGGCCTGCCGCTGCAATCCCCCGAGTCTTTCCGCCGCACCCTGGAGCAGGTGCAGCAGCTGCGCCCTGACCGTGTGGCTCTGTACGCCTACGCCCACCTGCCCACGCGCTTCAAGCCGCAGCGCCGCATCCATGCCGTGGAATTGCCCAGCGGTGCGGACAAGCTCTCCATGCTGTCGCTGTCGCTCGATATGCTGAGCGATGCCGGCTATGTGTACGTGGGCATGGACCACTTTGCCCTGCCCGACGATGCGCTGGCCGTGGCCAAACGCCAGGGCCGGCTGCACCGCAACTTCCAGGGCTACAGCACCCAGCCCGACTGCGATCTGATTGCGCTGGGGGTATCGGCCATAGGCCGGGTGGGTGCGACCTACAGCCAGAATGCCAAGACGCTGGAGGAGTACTACGACCTGCTCGACCAGGGGCGTCTGCCCATCGTGCGCGGCCTCGTGCTCAACCGCGACGATGTGCTGCGCCGTGCCGTCATCATGGCTATCATGTGCCAGGGCCAGGTCGATTTCGAATCCATCTCCCTGGGCCACCTGATTGATTTCCGGCGCTACTTTGCCCGCGAACTGGAGCAACTGCAGGACATGCAGGGCTGGGGTCTGGTGAAGGTGACCGATTCCAGCATTGAAGTCACCAGCGCGGGGTGGTATCTGGTGCGCGCCATCGCCATGGTGTTCGACCAGTACCTGCAAACCGACCGCGACCGTGCCCGTTTTTCCAAAATCATCTGAACCGAGGGCCGGCTGGCCATGCTGAGTTCTCTGCTGGTTTCGGCGTTTCTCATGGGGCTGGTGGGTGGGCCGCACTGCGTGGTCATGTGCGGTGGTGCCTGTGCGGGCATAGCCCGGGCCGGTGCGCCGCGCAGCACGCTGGCACTGGCCAAGTTCCAGGTCAGCCGGCTGTTGGGCTACAGCCTCATGGGTGCGCTGGCAGGCGGCACGGTGCAAGGGCTGGCGTGGATGGGTAGCCAGACCACAGTGCTGCGCCCGGTATGGACCATGCTGCATGTGGCGGCTTTGCTGCTGGGCCTTGTGCTTCTCTGGCAGGCGCGCCAGCCCGCCTTTGTGGACCAGTGGGGCCAGGCGGTGTGGCGCAGGGCACGCCCTGCCATGGCCGCCATGGGCAGCAAGGCGCCGGTGGTGCTGGGTGTGGGCTGGGCGCTCATGCCTTGCGGTCTGCTTTATTCCGCTTTGCTGGTGGCCACGTTGTCGGGTGGTGCCTTCAGTGGCGCCAGTGTCATGGCCGCGTTCGCACTGGGTACCATGGCCTCGCTCACCGTGGCGCCCTACCTGCTGCTGCGCCTGAAGGATGCAGGCTCTGGCGGCTGGGGCATGCGCCTGGCAGGGCTGGCGCTGGCCACCATCTCCGGCTGGGCCATTTACATGGGCATCACCGATCCCACGGGCCTTTGGTGCTAGCGCCCTGAACCGTTGCGCGGTGGCCACGTGGCCAGCACCAGGCCGCCCAGCGCCAGCGCGAACGCGACCCATTGCAATGGGGTTAGCCTTTCGCCCATGAACACCACGCCCACGAAGGCGGCCGTGATGGGCAGCATCACGGTGAACACACCGGCGCGGCTGGCCTCGACGCGCTGCAAGCCCGTCATCCAAAGCCAGACCGTCCAGACGCTGGCTGCCAAACCGTAAAACAGCAGCAGCCCCCACAGCGGCAGCGGTACGCTGGCAAAGTCGAATTGCCAGGCAGCCCACAGGCCCAGCGGCGTCATGAGTGCAAGCCCCCACAGGTTGATGATGGCTGAAATGCGCTTGGGGCCCAGGCCCACAGTCAGGTGTTTGCCAATGACCACGTAAGAAGCTTCGCAAACCACCGCACCGAACACCAGCAGGTTGCCCCATACGTACCACGGCAGGCCCGCCCAGGATCCCACCGGCACCCCCGGGTGAGCTACCACCGATTTGTCCAGCGAGAACAACCCTATGCCTATGGCCGCGAGCGCTATGGAGGCCAGCACGCGGCCCGACAGACGCTCCCGCAGGAACAGCCAGCTGAGTACCGCCACCACCGCCGGCAGCGCCGACATGATGACGCCCACGGCTGTGGCGGTGGTGAGCGCTATGCCGTAGAGCATGCACAGCGAGAACAGGAAGTTGCCCAGAAAGGACTCCAGGAACAGCCAGCGCCGTGTGCCGGCAGACAGGGGCGCTTCGTCAGGCGGCTTGCGCAGCCATCCGGCCATGGCCACCGCGCCTATGCCAAAGCGCAGCCACGCCAGAAGGAACACAGGCATGGCGGCCACCAGCGGCTTGGACAGCGCCACATAGCTACCCACCAGCGCCATGCTCAGCGCCAGTGCGCCGTAGGCCAGCCAGGGTGTGGTGGTGCGAGGAGACGGTGCGGGCATGAAAGTGCGTGGGTGGCAGCAGTGCCAAGGGTGGCCGCCACTGTAACCTGCAGCATTGAAAATGCATTTTCATAATACGGAAGGAAGAGATGCTGCATTGCGGCAATTTTTCTCAATATGGGAAAGGCCTTTTCATATGGAGAAAATGAAAGTGCAGAGTGTTGAAAAATATAGGAAAAATAAATGTCTTATATAAGACATAAGATAGTTTTTCAGTCTTATATAAGACTAGAATTGAGCCATGCACCGAACGGACAGCGGCCACATGGGCCACCGCCAGGCAACCCAGTCAGCAACCCACCAGGAGTGAACCATGCCTCAATCTCTGAACCAACAACTGAGCCGCCAGCAGCAAATCGAAGCGCTGGAAAAAGAGTGGGCCCACAGCCCCCGCTGGAAGGGCGTCAAGCGCGGCTACACCGCCGCCGACGTGGTGCGTCTGCGCGGCAGCTTGCAGCCCGAGTACACGCTGGCCCAGCGCGGCGCAGAAAAGCTGTGGGACAAGATCAACGGTGGTTCCAAGAAAGGCTATGTGAACGCCTTTGGCGCCATCACCGCAGGCCAGGCCATGCAACAAGCCAAGGCCGGCCTGGAAGCCGTGTACCTGTCGGGCTGGCAAGTGGCCGCCGACGGCAACACCAGCGAAACCATGTACCCCGACCAGTCGCTCTACGCCTACGACTCGGTCCCGACCATGGTGCGCCGCATCAACAACACGTTCAAGCGCGCCGATGAAATCCAGTGGAGCCGTGGCATCGAGCCGGGCAGCCCCGAGTTCATCGATTACTTCCTGCCCATCGTGGCCGATGCGGAAGCCGGTTTCGGCGGCGTGCTCAACGCCTTCGAGCTGATGAAGAACATGATTGCCTCCGGCGCGGCCGGCGTGCACTTTGAAGACCAGCTGGCCGCCGTGAAGAAGTGCGGCCACATGGGTGGCAAGGTGCTGGTGCCCACGCAGGAAGCCATCGAGAAGCTGATTGCCGCGCGCTTTGCCGCCGACGTCATGGGCGTGCCCACCATCGTGCTGGCCCGCACCGACGCCGAGGCCGCCAACCTCATCACCAGCAACCACGACGCCAACGACCAGCCGTTCCTGACCGGCGAGCGCACGCAAGAAGGCTTCTACCGCGTGAAGAACGGCCTGGAGCAGGCCATCAGCCGCGGCGTGGCCTACGCACCCTACGCCGACCTGGTGTGGTGCGAGACCGGTGTACCCGACATTGGCTTTGCCCGCGAGTTTGCGCAGGCCGTGCACGCCGCCTGCCCGGGCAAGCTGCTGTCCTACAACTGCTCGCCGTCGTTCAACTGGAAGAAAAACTTGAACGACAAGCAGATTGCCACCTTCCAGGAAGACCTGTCTGCGCTGGGCTACAAGTACCAGTTCATCACGCTGGCCGGTATCCACATCAACTGGTACAACACCTTCCAGTTTGCCCACGCTTACGCCAACGGCGAAGGCATGAAGCACTACGTGGAGCAGGTGCAGGAGCCCGAATTCGCCGCCCGCGACAAGGGTTACACCTTCGTGTCGCACCAGCAGGAAGTGGGCGCCGGTTACTTCGACGACGTGACCACCGTGATCCAGGGCGGTTCTTCCAGCGTGAAGGCCCTGACCGGGTCCACCGAAGAAGAGCAGTTCCACTGAAATTCCGTACAGGAACACCACCGGCCCGGCCCGCCAGAAGCGGGGCGGGCTTTTGTGGGAAAATCGACACAGCGCGGCCACCCCCGCGCTGTTTTGTTTTCTGGAATCTCGACATGCTGAACATCACGCTCCCCGACGGCTCCCAGCGTCAGTTTCCCGGCCCCGTGACTGTGGCCGAAGTGGCTGCATCCATAGGCACCGGTCTGGCCAAGGCCGCCCTGGCAGGCCGTGTGAACGACCGGCTGGTGGACACGTCGTTCCGCATGGAGCAGGACAGCCGCCTGGCCATCGTCACGGCCAAGGACGCCGATGGGCTCGAGATCATCCGCCACTCCACCGCCCACCTGCTGGCCTATGCGGTGAAGGAGCTGTTCCCGGAAGCGCAGGTCACCATCGGCCCCGTGGTGGACAACGGCTTTTATTACGACTTTGCCTACAAGCGCCCCTTCACGCCCGAAGATCTGGGGGCCATTGAAAAGCGCATGGCCGAACTGGCCGCCAAGGACGAGCCCGTGGTGCGCCGCGTGCTGCCCCGCGACGAAGCGGTGGCCTACTTCAAGGGCATGGGCGAACACTACAAGGCCGAAATCATTGCCAGCATTCCGGCCAACGAAGACGTGAGCCTGTACCGCGAGGGTGCTTTCGAGGACCTGTGCCGCGGCCCCCACGTGCCCAGCACCGGCAAGTTGAAGCACTTCAAGCTCATGAAGGTGGCGGGCGCCTACTGGCGCGGTGACCAGAACAACGAGCAACTGCAGCGCGTGTACGGCACCGCCTGGGCCACCAAGGAAGAACTCCAGCAGTACCTGACCATGCTGGAGGAAGCCGAGAAGCGCGACCACCGCAAACTGGGCCGCGAACTCGACCTGTTCCACATCGACGACCACGCCCCGGGCCTGGTGTTCTGGCACCCCAAGGGCTGGACGCTGTGGCAGGAGGTGGAGCAGTACATGCGCGCGGTGTACCGCAACAACGGCTACCAGGAGGTCAAGGGGCCGCAGATTCTGGACCAGTCGCTGTGGGAGAAAACCGGCCACTGGGACAAGTACCGCGACAACATGTTCGTGACCGAGAGCGAAAAGCGCGACTACGCCTTGAAGCCCATGAACTGCCCAGGCCACGTGCTGATTTACAAGCACGGCATCAAGAGCTACCGCGACCTGCCGCTGCGCTTCGGTGAATTTGGCCAGTGCCACCGCAACGAACCCAGCGGCGGCCTGCACGGCATCATGCGGGTGCGTGGATTCACGCAGGACGACGGCCACATCTTCTGCACCGAAGACCAGATCCTGGCCGAGTGCGATGCCTTCACCACGCTGCTCAAGAAGGTGTATGCCGACTTCGGCTTCACCGAAATTCTGTACAAGGTGGCCACCCGGCCGGCGGCACGCATCGGCTCCGACGAGTTGTGGGACAAGGCCGAAGGCGCACTGATCCAGAGCCTGAAGGATTCGGGCTGCGAGTACGTGATTTCACCCGGCGATGGCGCCTTCTACGGCCCCAAGGTGGAGTACACCCTGAAGGACGCGATTGGGCGCGAATGGCAGTGCGGCACCATCCAGGTGGACTTCAACCTGGCCGAGCGGCTGGATGCCGAGTACGTGGCCGAAAGCGGCGAGAGAAAACGCCCCGTGATCCTGCACCGCGCCATCGTGGGCAGCCTGGAGCGCTTCATCGGTATCCTCATCGAACAGCATGCGGGCGCCCTGCCCACGTGGCTGGCGCCGGTGCAGGTGGCGGTGCTCAACATCACCGATGCGCAGGCCGATTACTGTCGCGAAATAGCCAAAGCGCTGCAAAATCAAGGGCTTAGGGTCACCACCGACCTGCGCAACGAGAAAATAACGTATAAAATACGCGAGCATTCGATGCAGAAGCTGCCCTACATCGTAGTGGTAGGGGAAAAAGAACGTGCCGCCGAGTCGGTGGCCGTGCGAGCACGCGGCAACCAGGACCTGGGCGTCATGCCTCTGGAAGCGTTTGCCCAACGCATACTCTCCGACGTGAAGCAAAAGGCCTGAGCGCCGCTGGCGAGCAGGTCTGGGGCTGGCGCGCTGCATTGCCGTTTTTATCTGGACAAAGGATTTCACCATCGCTACCAACTTTCGTGACCGTCGCCAACGCGAGGAACGTCAACACCGCCTGAACCGGGAGATCAACGTCCCGGAAGTCCGCCTGACCGGCCCCGAGGGAGAAGCCATCGGTATCGTCAGCATCAACGAAGCGCTGCGCATGGCCGGCGACCTCGATGTGGACCTGGTGGAGATTGCGGCTACGGCGACTCCGCCGGTGTGCCGACTGATCGACTACGGCAAGTTCAAGTACGCGGAACAGAAGAAGGCGGCGGAAGCGAAGTCCAAGCAGAAGGTCATCGAGGTCAAGGAAATCAAGTTCCGGCCCGGTACCGACGATGGGGACTACAACATCAAGATGCGCAACATCCGGAGGTTTCTGGATGATGGCGACAAGTGCAAGATCACCCTGCGGTTCCGGGGGCGGGAAATCACCCACCAGGAACTCGGTCTGGCCCTGTTGCAGCGCATCCGGGACGAACTGGGCGACACCATCGTGGTGGAGCAGTTCCCCAAGCTCGAAGGCCGGCAGATGATCATGATGATCGCGCCGGGGCGCAAGAAGTCGGGCGGCGGCAAGGTGCTGGTGGAGGCCAGTACCGAAGGCGCTGCCCAGGCGCAGGAATAAGTTCAGGCTTTGGCCTGAACGACAGATTTTCAGGAACAGCAGCCGCAGCGGGTTGGTCGCCTGCAGCGGCTGTGTGGTGTGAAAGACACCACGCGGCGTGCCCCTCCGGGGGCTGCCAACACCAAGTGGCTCGGGGCCAGCAAGTCCGCGGAAGGTTCGCGGCGCCTCACGAGCACAAACCATAAGGAGCATACACATGCCCAAAATGAAGACCAAGAGCAGCGCGAAGAAGCGTTTTCGCGTTCGTCCGGGTGGCACCGTCAAGCGGGGCCAGGCTTTCAAGCGTCACATCCTGACCAAGAAAACCACCAAGAACAAACGCCATCTGCGTGGCGCAGTGAACGTGCATGAGACCAACATGGGTCACATGGCACAGATGCTGCCCGGCGCCGGTCTCTGACCTCTGGCCGTTTCTTTAGCTAACCCGACGAACAGGAGAACTCTATGCCTCGCGTCAAACGTGGTGTAACGGCACGCGCCCGTCACAAGAAAGTATTGGCCCTGGCCAAAGGATTCCGCGGCCGCCGCGGCAACGTCTTCCGCATTGCCAAGCAGGCAGTGATGAAGGCTGGCCAGTACGCCTACCGCGACCGCCGGACCCGCAAGCGCGTGTTCCGTCAGCTGTGGATTGCGCGTATCAACGCCGGTGTGCGTGAACTGGGCCTGACCTACAGCCAGTTTGCCAACGGCCTGAAGAAGGCTTCCATCGAGATCGACCGCAAGATGCTGGCCGATCTGGCCGTGAACGACAAAGCCGCCTTTGGCAGCATTGTCGAGCAGGTCAAGGCCAAGCTGGCCGCCTGAGCTGTGGCCTGACCGGGAATTCTTCCCCCTTGCCACGGAAGGGCCAGCGCTGCGAGGCACTGGCCCTTTTTCATTCATAGCCGGAACCCCTCCGATGAGCGATCTTGATGTCCTGGTGCAGTCTGCCCGCGAGCTGTTCGCGCAGGCCACCACCCCGAACGATCTGGAAAACGCCAAAGCACAGTTCATGGGCAAAAGCGGTCGTGTGACCGAGCTCATGAAGGGCATGGCCGCCCTGAGCGTGGAAGAGAAGAAAACCCGCGGCGCCGCCATCAACCTGGCCAAACAGGCCATTGAAGCGGCGCTGAACGAGCGCCGCCAGGCCCTGGCCGAGGCCGAATTGCAGCGCCAGCTGCAGGCCGAGGCGCTGGACGTGACGCTACCGGGCCGCGTGCGTGGCAGCGGCGGTTTGCACCCGGTGAGCCTGACGCTGGAGCGCATCGAGGCGATTTTTGGCTCCATGGGTTTCGAGGTGGCCGACGGCCCCGAGATCGAATCCGACTGGTTCAACTTCACCGCGCTCAACACGCCCGAAGACCACCCCGCGCGCTCCATGCACGACACCTTCTACGTGGAAGGCGGTACGGAGGCGGCGCCCCATTTGCTGCGCACCCACACCAGCCCCATGCAGATTCGCCACGCGGTGCAGCACGTCAAGCGCCACCGCGCCAGCATCGATGCGGGCACCGGCATGCCCGAAATCCGCGTGATTGCGCCCGGCCGCACCTACCGCGTGGACAGCGATGCCACCCATTCGCCCATGTTCCACCAGTGCGAAGGCCTGTGGATCGGCGAGAACGTGAGCTTCAAGGACTTGAAGTTCGTGTTCACAGACTTCTGCCGCACCTTCTTCGAGTCCGACGACCTGGTGTTGCGGTTCCGCCCCAGCTTTTTCCCGTTCACCGAGCCCAGCGCCGAGATCGACATCCAGTTCCAGAGCGGCCCGCTGGCCGGGCGCTGGCTGGAAGTGGCGGGCAGTGGGCAGGTGCACCCGAACGTGGTGCGCAACATGGGCCTGGACCCGGAACGCTACATCGGCTTTGCCTTTGGCATGGGCCCCGACCGCCTGACCATGCTGCGCTATGGCGTGAACGACCTGCGCCTGTTCTTTGACGGTGACCTGCGCTTCCTGAGCCAGTTCCGTTGAGGGCAGCACCCGCCTAGCCTTTCCAGAATTCCACCGAACTCTCCAGAGATTTCCCGACATGCAATTCCCCGAGTCGTGGCTGCGCAGCTTCTGCAACCCTCCCATTGGTAGCCAGCAACTGGCCGACACCCTGACCATGGCCGGTCTGGAGGTGGAGGAACTGGTGCCGGTGGCGCCCCCTTTTCAGGGCGTGGTGGTGGGCGAGATTGTGGCCGCCGAGCAGCACCCCAATGCCGACCGCCTGCGCGTGTGCCAGGTGAACGTGGGGCAAGCCGAGCCGCTGCAGATCGTGTGCGGCGCGCCGAACGCGCGCGTGGGCATACGGGTGCCATGTGCCCTGGTGGGCGCCGAGTTGCCACCCGGCGAGGACGGCAAACCCTTCCTCATCAAGGTGGGCAAGCTGCGCGGCGTGGAAAGCCACGGCATGCTGTGTTCGGCCCGCGAACTCAAGGTGTCGGAGGACAGCGCAGGCCTGCTGGAACTGGCGCCCGATGCGCCGCTGGGCCAGGACATCCGCCAGCATCTGCAGCTCGATGACATGCTGTTCACGCTCAAGCTCACGCCCAACCTGGCGCACTGCCTGAGCGTGTACGGCATAGCCCGCGAAGTGTCTGCGCTCACGGGCGCACCGTTGCTGCAGCCCGCGTTCCCGGCCATTCAGGCGGTGCACGCCGACGTACTGCCCGTGAAGGTGGAGGCGCCCGACCTGTGCGGCCGCTTTACGGGCCGCATTGTGCGCAACATCAACCCGCAGGCGCAGACCCCAGCCTGGATGGTGGAGCGGCTGGCCCGCTGCGGCCAGCGCAGCGTGACCGCACTGGTGGACATTTCCAACTACGTGATGTTCGAGCTGGGCCGCCCCTCGCACATTTTCGATCTGGAAAAAATCCACGGCGCGCTGCAGGTGCGCTGGGGCCGCGCGGGCGAACAGCTCAAGCTGCTCAACGGCAACACCGTGACGGTGGACGCCAGCGTGGGCGTCATTGCCGACGATGTGGCGGTGGAGTCGCTGGCCGGTATCATGGGTGGCGACGCCACCGCGGTGAGCGACGACACCCGACATGTGTTTGTGGAAGCGGCCTTCTGGTGGCCCAAGGCCATTGCCGGGCGTTCGCGCCGCTTCAACTTCTCTACCGATGCCGGCCACCGTTTCGAGCGTGGCGTGGACCCGCAACTCACGGTGGAGCATATCGAACGCATCACCCAGCTCATTCTGGAGATTTGCGGCGGCGAACCCGGCCCTATGGACGACCATGTGCTGGCCCTGCCCGAGCAGAAGCCAGTGACCCTGCGCGTAGCGCGCGCCGCGAAAGTGATTGGCATGCCCGTGACGCTGGCGCAGTGCGAGGGCGCCCTGAGCCGCCTGGGCCTGCCGGTGCAGACCGACGCCGCTGCGGGCACCCTGACCGTGACTCCGCCCAGCTACCGCTTCGACCTGGCGCTGGAGGAAGACCTGATTGAAGAGGTGGCGCGCGTCGTTGGCTTCGAGCAGTTGCCCCATACCCCGCCGCTGGCGCCCGTGACTGCGCGCATACGCCCCGAAACGCGGCGTGGCCCGTTTGCGGTGCGCCGCCAGCTGGCGCAGCTGGGCTACCAGGAAACCATCAACTTCAGCTTTGTGCAGGAAGCCTGGGAGCAGCAGTACGCGGGCAACACAGACCCCATCCGCCTGCTCAACCCCATTGCCAGCCAGATGAGCGTGATGCGCTCCAGCCTGCTGGGCAGCCTGCTGGCGGTGCTGCGCTTCAATGCCGACCGGCGCGCCGAGCGCGTCCGTGTGTTCGAGCTGGGCCGCGTGTTCATGAAAGACGCGACCGTTCAGGATTCCGACACCACGGTGGGCGGCGTGCGCCAGCCCATGCGCGTGGCGGGTCTGGCCTACGGCGAGGCCGATGCCCTGCAATGGGGCGTGCCTGCCCGCGCGGTGGACTTCTTCGATGTGAAGGGCGATTTGGAGGCCTTGCTGGCGCCGCGCCGCCCCGAGTTTGAGCCCGCCAGCCACCCGGCCATGCACCCGGGCCGCTGTGCCCGCGTGCTGCTCGATGGCGTGGAGGTGGGCTTTGTGGGCGAGTTGCACCCCCGCTGGCGCCAGGCCGAAGGGTTGGCGCAGGCCCCCGTGCTGTTCGAACTCGACCTGCAGGCCGTCCTGGCACGGGATGTGCCTGTGGCTCAGGGCGTGGCCCGCCACCAGCCGGTGGAGCGCGACATTGCCGTGGTGGTGAAGGAAAGCGTGCCGCACGCAGCCCTGATGGCGGCCGTACACGCTGCGCCCACGCAGGGCTGGTTGCGTGCCGCGGTGCTGTTCGACGTGTACCGCCCGAAGAAGGGCGCCGAGAACGCCACCCTGGCGGCGGACGAGAAGAGCCTGGCGGTGCGCCTGACGCTGGAGCGCGGCGACGCCAACCTGACGGACGAAGAGATTGAAGGCGTGGTGCAGGCCGTGCTCACCAGCCTGAGC
>Ga0209278_1002110_pt1 | contig 11339 bp, 10 predicted proteins | sample JI81BgreenDNA_FD_187504 | JGI IMG/M metagenome (GOLD analysis project Ga0209278, IMG submission 187504) | Wastewater effluent complex algal communities from Wisconsin, to seasonally profile nutrient transformation and Carbon sequestration -... | ecosystem: Engineered > WWTP > Effluent > Algae... | reverse complement strand
CGCGCCCCGGCCACAGCATCCCGGCGCGACGCAGATCCACCGTGGTCGCGCCCTCGGCGAGCCGCTCCCAGGCGAAACAAGCCACGCCCTCGACGAGGCCGAGGAACACCGCCTCCTCCGGGCGTTCACTGGCCAGCGACCCGCCGTGCGGCCAGTCACCGAACTCTCCGTCCTCGAGGCTGCGCGATTCGACATCGAGGCGGAGCACGCGGGCATCGGACCACGCGGCGTCCAGGGCGTCGGGCGAGGCGCGAAGGTGGGCGGCACGATCGAAGCCGCCGTCGACGAACGCGAAGCCCGAAAGACTCACACCGAGAAACTGCTGCCGCAGCCGCAGGTCGTCTTGGCGTTCGGATTGCGGATGACGAACTGCGAGCCCGCGAGGCTTTCGCGGTAATCGACCTCGGCGCCCATCAGGTACTGCAGGCTGAGCGGATCGACGACGAGCGTGACGCCATCGCGTCGCACGGCCACATCATCCTCGTTGCTGGCCTCGTCGAATTCGAAGCCGTACTGGAACCCCGAGCAGCCGCCGCCGGTGATATAGACCCGCAGCTTCAGCGCGGCATTGCCTTCGTCGGCGATCAAGGCGGCGACCTTGGCCGCGGCGGCGGGCGTGAAGCCCAAGGGGGCGTCGAGGTCCTGGTAGCTGGGCGTGGTCATCGGAAGAAGGTGGCGGTCGGCAAAGAGGGAGTCAAGCACGCCACGCGTCAGGCCGGCGTCGCTTCGCGCTCGGCAGTGGTGCGCGCCGCCTTGTCGCCCCCCTTGCCCGAGGCGGCGGAGGGCGGCGCGGCGGCCACATGGACCAAACGGCCCGTCACGGCGGCACCCGCGGCCATCTCGATGACGGCGTAATGCAGGTTGCCCTCCACCCGGGCCTCCGGCCCCAGCTCGAGTCGCTGCGTCGCGTGCACATCGCCTTTCACGGACCCGTTGATGACGATCACCGGGGCATGCAGCTCACCGTCCACCCGGCCACGGGCGGCTACGGTGATCATCGCCTCGGCCCCAGTCTCGGCGAGGGCGCGCCCGATCAACTGCCCTTCGAGGTACAGGCCCCCGGCGAACTGCACATCGCCACGCAAGACCACCTGCGGGCCGATCAGCGTATCGACGCTGCCACCGGCGCGGGGCGCGCGGGCCTTGGAATCACCGAAACCGAGCATGGGACCATCCTATCGGGGGGAGGGAATCAGGGCGCCGGGCCGCCCTGCCAGGGCACCGTGGCTTCGACGGGACCGCCGCCACCCTCGAGGGTGACGCGGACCCGCTGCGGAGTGAAGCCGGCCGGCAGCACGATGCTGCCTTCGAGCTTCTGGAAGTAGCGGAAAGAATACGCCTGCCCCGGCGCGTTGTCGGCCTGCCGCAGCGCGTCCCAGTCGATGGTTTTCAGTACGCCGCCCGCCACGCCTTCGACGGCGAAACGCAGGCGTCCGGCGCTGATCGCGCCGCGATTGAGGTTCTGCGTGAGCGTCAGCGTGTAGCGCCAGCTGCCGCCGGCCTCGGGCTGGAACTCGGCGGCATGCACCGACAGGCCGCGGCGCTGCCCGGTGGCACCCACCAGCCGCTCGTAGAACGCCACGTCGGCGCGCAGGGCGGCGATCTCCTCGTCGCGCTCGGCCAAGGTCTCCTGCACCTCGACATTCGCCGCCCGGCTGATCTGCTCGGAACGCGACAGCGTCGCCACCTGCTGCTTCGCGGATTCCAGGTCGGCTCGCAGCTCGGCATGCACCGTCAACAGTTCGCCGTGCTCGGCCCGCAACGCGGTGAGCGCCGGCTCGGCGCGCCAGGCCATCCAGCCCCACAGCGCCAGCAGGGACAGCGGCCAGCCGAGGCGCACGGCCCAGCGGCGCACGCGGTCCGAAGCACGCCGCGGCACCACGATGAAGCGGGAGTCGTCGTCGCGTTGTGCGCTCACGGTCGAGGTCCGTCACGGGGGCGACCGGTATAGCGGCCCCCTTCAGGCAGGGTCAAGCCATCGCTTCCATACTCCGGCCGTCCCCCGCCGGCCCGTGGAGTGCCGCCATGTCCGAAGCGCCCCTGTTCGCCCTTGGCCTCGCCCTCGCCTGCCTGGCGGGCGTCCGTGCCTACCTCACCGTGTTCGGTGTCGGTCTCGCGGCGCTGCTCGGCTGGATGCCCCTGCCCGCGGGCATGGAGGTCGTCACCTCGCCTTGGGTGCTCGGCACCGCCGGCGCCCTCGCGGTCGTCGAGTTCTTCGCCGACAAGATCCCCGGCGTGGATTCGGCCTGGGATCTCGTCAACACGCTGGCCCGCGTGCCGGTCGGCGCCTTCCTCGCCTCGGCCGCGTTCTCGCCCGAGGGCGAGTGGAGCCTCGCCGCCGCAGCCGTCGGCGGCGCCGCGGCCCTGTCGACCCACGCCCTGAAGAGCAGCGCGCGCGTCGCCATCAACGCCTCGCCGGAGCCGGTGTCGAACTGGGTGGCCTCGGGCACCGAAGACGCCGTCGCAGTGGGTGGGCTCACCCTCGCCCTGCTTGCGCCCATCGCCGCCGCCGGACTGCTGCTGGCGATGACCGCCGTCGGCCTGTACCTCGGTTGGCGCCTGCTCCGCCGCCTGACCAAAACTCAGGAAAACAAAACGCGAACGGCGTCACAAGTGTGAATCTTGTTGAACGCGGATTGCCGCGTTCCGGGGGGCGGCCAACAATGCGGGCTCCCCTTGGAGCCCGCCGCCCGTGTCTGTTGCCGCCCTCGAAGTCGGCCGAATCACGGCCGAAGACCTCGCGCCCGCGTTGCGCCAGCGTTGCCGGCTGCTGGAGCGTCGCGTCCGTCGCGCGCGCCGTGCCGGCTGGGACATCAATGCCGTCGCGCAGATCCGCGAGGAACTCGGCCCCCTGCTGCATGGCCTCCACGCGCTCGGCCGCCGGCCCGCCGTCGACACCGCGCTGCTGCTGGCCGATTCGCTGGCCGTTCCCCTGGAGAAGCAGCACCTGCCGGACCCGATCCTCGGCGCACGCTTCAGTGCCCTGCTCGAAACCCTGATCGACCAGTTGCCGGCCGGTGGCCACGACGAGGTCGAGCGCTCGCTGGTGATCCTGCCCCACCCTCCGCGGGCCGAAGCCCTGCCACTGGGCTTCTGGCGGCGCTGGGTGGCCGATGCCGCACCGCCCCGCTGCGTGCCGGCGATGCCCGTGAACCGGCCCTCGTCCCCCACCTCCGGTACACGCCTCGCCCCGACCGACGCGTCTACACTCGACGGCTCTTCTCTTGGCAATGGACCGCTGCCCATGACCGCCCTGCGGCTCTATCTCCTGTCCGATGAAAGCCGCGAGGCCGCGGCGCTGGCCGAGCAGTTGCGCTCCCGCCAGTTCGAAGTCGACGTGCTGTCGGACATCGACGAACTGGTCGAGCTGGTCGGCGCCCTGCCCGCGGACGTGGTGCTGATCGACCGCATGCATGCGGCCTCGATCGAGCGCATCGGCGACGCGATGAAGCCGATCCGGATGCGTGCCAACCAGCCGATCCGCATGGCCCTCATCACCGATACCGACGACGTGATGGCGCGGCTCTCGGCGCGGCGCGCCGGCATGGACGCGGTGCTGGTGCGCCCGCACGGCGGCATCGACGTGGCCAACCGGCTGCGCGACCTGTTCAGCACCGGCGAGCCGCTGTACCGCGTGCTGATCGTCGAGGACGATCGTGCCCAGGCCCTGTTCGCCGAAGGCGTGCTGCGCAACGCCGGCATGGACACGCGCATCGTGCTCGACGCGCTCGACGTGCTGCCGACGCTCGACACCTTCGAGCCCGACCTGATCCTGATGGACTTCCACATGCCGGTGGCGAACGGCATCGAGCTCACCGCGCTGATCCGCGAGCGCGAGGCCTTCGCCCACACGCCCATCGTCTTCCTCACCGGCGAACAGGACGAGGAAGTGCGCTTCAACGCGCTGGACGCCGGCGGCGACGATTTCCTCTCCAAGCCGATCCGCCCGAAGCACCTGATCGCCAGCGTGCAGGGCCGCATCCGCCGCTACCGCGACGTGCAGCAGATCCGCGAGCGTGAATCCGATGGCGGCGCCGCGGCGGCCAGCAGCGTGGACAGTGGCATCGTCGAACGCGGCCGGATGATGGCCCGCATCGACCAGCTCATCACCGAAGGCCGCGCGCGCGGCGGCGTGGTGTTCCTCGAGATGGAGACCATCGCCAAGCTTCGCGAGCGCCTCGGCCTCGGCCAGTTCGAACGCCTGCACGTCGAAGCGCTCGACCTGCTGAAGCCGCTGGCCGGCGAGCGCATGCTGTGCCGCTTCGCGGACGGCGGCTTCCTCGTGCTCGACGCCAGCCTCGACGCGGACGACCTGCTGATGCTCGGCGTGCAGCTGCGCGAAGCCCTCGTGGCGCACGAGTTCCGCCTCGGCGACCAGAGCGTCGTCACGCCGGCCGTGGCGGGCGTGGCGCCGCTGGTCGAAGAGTTCACCGACGCCGGCGCCCTGCTCAACGCCGTCGAGAAGACCGCGCACAACGCCCGCAAGCGTGCCGACCGCATCGACCTCTACCGCCCGCTGGCCGCCGAGGAAGCGCAGCGCCAGAAAGCGCTGATCGACGACATGCGCCTCGCCATGTCCTCCGGCCGCCTGTCGCTGCTCTACCAGCCGATCGTCGCCGTGGCCGGTGGCGAAGACAGCCGCTACCAGGCCCTGCTGCGCCTCGACACCAGCAGCGGCAAGCGCATGACCGCCGCCGAGGTCATTCCGGCCGCCGAGCGCTCCGGCTTCATCGTCGAGATCGACCGCTGGGTGCTGCGCGAATCGATCGCGAAGATCGCCAAAGCGCGCGAGCGCGGCGCGGCGATGACGCTGTTCGTCACCCAGTCGCCCTACACGCTCGCCCACGGCGGCCATGCCGAATGGCTGCGCAACGAGCTGCGCGCGCTCGACGTGCCGGGCGGCTCGCTGGTGATCGAGCTGCGCCTCTCCGATGCCAGCGTGCACACCGGCACGCTGCGCGAGTTCTGTTCGGCCATGGTGGCCGACGGCGTGCAGTTCTGCCTGTCGCAGTTCGAGCCGGGCCCGGAAGTCGAATCGACGATGGAGCAGCTGCCGCTGTCGCTGATCAAGCTCGCCGGCAAGTACTCGATCGGCGCGCTGTCCTCGGCGGTCCGCGACGAGCTGAAGGTCATCATCGACCGCGCGCACCGGCGCAGCCTCGAGGTGATCGGCCACGGCGTCGAGGACCCGCAGGCCGCCGCCACGCTGTGGATGAGCGGCGTCGACTTCGTGCAGGGCAACCTCGTCCAGCAGGCGGCCGACGCCCTCGATTTCGATTTCAACCAGGCGATCCTCTGACGTGCTGCCGCCCCGCATCCCCAACCGGCTGCTCGCGGGCTGGCTGCTGCTGGCGGCCGCCGCGGGCCTGCTGCTCGCCGTGGTCTTCGCCGTCCTGCCCTTCGGCGCCTTCTGGCCCACCGTCATCGCCGCACTGGCCTTCACCATTGGTGCGACGGCGGTCGTGCCCGGCGGCTTGCGCCAGGCGCGCGAACTGCTGGCCGAACACCAGCGCCTCACCAGCGAGAACCAGCGCATGGTCGAGACGCTGCAGCAGGAGCTGGAGCGCCATCGCCGCCTCGAACTCGAGCTGAAGGACGCGAAGAAGCAGACCGAGGCCGCGATGATGGCCAAGGGCGAGTTCCTCGCCACCATGAGCCACGAGATCCGCACGCCGCTCAACGGCATCCTGCCGGTGATCGACATGCTGCTGGCCGCGCGCCTCACGGCCGACCAGGCCGACCTGCTGCGCACGGCACATGGTTCGGCGAAACAGATGCTCCGGATCGTCGACGACATCCTCGACTACTCGAAGCTCGAGGCCAACAAGGTCGATCTCGAAACGACCAGCTTCAACCTGCGCGAACTCGCCGAATCGGTGGTCCGCCTGATGACCAAGCAGGCCGAGACCAAGGGCCTGCTGCTGCACCTCGAGATCGAGCCGGGCGTGCGCCTGCCGGTGCGCGGCGACCCCACGCGCCTGCGGCAGGTGATGACCAACCTGCTCAGCAATGCCATCAAGTTCACCGACCGTGGCCGCGTCACCCTGCGCATCCAGAAGAACGGCGAGGAGCGCCTGCACCATCCGCTGCGCTTCGAGGTGATCGACACCGGCATCGGCATCCCGAAGGACAAGCTCTCGCAGCTCTTCGTCGCCTTCTCGCAGGCCGATGCCTCGACCACGCGCATGTACGGCGGCACTGGCCTCGGCCTGGTGATCTGCAAGCGCATCATCACGCTGATGGGCGGCCGCATTGGTGTCGACAGCGAACCCGGCCAGGGCTCGCGCTTCTGGTTCGAAGTGCCGCTGGCCAAGGCCGTCGGTGACCTGCCGGCGGCGCGGGCCGATCTGTCCGGCGCCCGCGTTCTGCTGATGACGCCCGATCCGGCGCAGCGCGAGCGCCTGGCGACCGCGATGCAGAACTGGGGCCTGCGCCTGTCCTACGCCAGCACGCCACCGGAAGCCCTGCAGATGCTGCGTTCGGCCGCCGCGCGCGGCATGGGCGGCGGCTTCGAGGCGCTGGTGGCGGACCTGCGCGACGGGGCTTCGGCGGCCGTGGTGTTGCAGCGGGCGCTGTCCCGGTCGCCGGAAGTGGCCGGGCTGAAACTGCTGCTGCTCACCGGCACCGAGCCGCTGCCTCCGGAGGTCGCCAGCGCGCCGAACGTCGCCGCCCTGCGCCGCGACGCGACGGCCACCGACTTGAAATCCGGCCTCGCCGACCTGCTGGTGCCCGACCAGGCCACGCCGCTTCCGGGAGCCGGCGAGGCGGATGAGGATTTCGCCTTCGCCGCGGAGCCCGCGCCGTCGCCCGCCGTGGCCGCCCTGCCTCAGGGCAGCAGCGTGGGGGCGTTCTCCGAGGCGGCCATCGGCCGTCGTGGACGCGTGCTGCTGGTCGAGGACAACCCCGTCAACCTGCTGGTCGCGCAGAAGCTGATCGCCCAGATGGACCTGATCTGCGAGTCCGCCGGCGACGGCGAGCGCGCGCTGGAGCGCATGGCCGCGGGCAATCTCGACGTCGTGCTGATGGACTGCCAGATGCCGGTCAAGGATGGCTACACGGCCACGCGCGAGTGGCGCGAGTACGAGGGTGCGCATCGCCTGCCCCGCCTGCCGATCATCGCCATGACGGCCAATGCGATGGCCGGCGATCGCCAGCGCTGCCTCGACGCCGGCATGGACGACTACCTGTCCAAGCCGGTCGACCGCTCGCAGCTCGAGGACACGCTGAAGCGCTGGCTGCAGCGCGGCGCCCTGGCCCGCCGCAACGCCGCGCCGGGCGCACCTGTCCCGCCCCCCGCCGTCGCAGCGCCGGCCCCGACAAGCGCCGCACCGGTACTGCCCGCCATCAACGGGCCGCAGCGCGGCGACGCTCCCGCGCCGACAGGGTCGCCCACGCCCCCGGGGTCGCTGTCGACGGCGAACGCGCCCGCCACGACGACGGCCGCGCCCAACGTGCTCGACAACGACGTGCTGGCCGAGCTCCGCGAGGTCATGGGCGGCGAGTTCGGCAACCTCGTGCAGATGTTCCTCGTCGACGCGGCGAAGTACATCCGCCAGCTCGAGGAAGCCGCCGCCGACAACAGCCTCGAGAAGATGATCGCGCCGGCACACACCCTCAAGTCGTCGAGCGCCAACCTCGGGGCGATGGCCGTTTCGGCCGCCGCGAAGCGCATCGAAGTGGGTGCCCGCGAAGGCGTGCTGCCCCGCCCCGCCGTGGCCGTCGCTGTGCTTGAGGCGGAGTTCCAGCGCGCCAGCGAGTCGCTGCGCCGGCTGGTGGCCTGAAACGCGAACGGCCGGGTTTCCCCGGCCGTCGTTGCCACATCGCGATGAAGCGCGGCGATCAGTCTTTCGACAGCGTCGTCTGCAGGTACGGGCCCTCGCCGAGGCGCTTGATCAGGTCGAGCTGCGTCTCGAGCCAATCCACGTGCTCTTCCTCGGACGCGAGGATCTTCGCGAACAGGTCGCGGCTGACGTAATCGCCCACTGATTCCGCATGCGCGACTGCGGCCTTCAAGTCGGGGATGGCGATCATCTCGAGCTTGAGGTCGCACTCGAAGACTTCCTTCGGCGTCTCGCCGATCATGATCTTGCCGAGGTTCTGCAGGTTCGGCAGGCCCTCGAGGAAGAGCACGCGCTCGATGACCCAGTCGGCGTGCTTCATCTCGTCGATCGACTCGTGGTACTCGTGCTCGCCGAGTTCCTTGAAGCCCCAGTTCTTCAGCATGCGCGCATGCAGGAAATACTGGTTGATCGCGGTGAGTTCGTTGTAAAGCACCTTGTTGAGGTGCTGGATGACCTGCGGGTCGCCCTTCATGTCGGCTGCTCCTTGGCGCGTAGTGCGCGAAGCCTATCGCTCGCGACAGCCTCGAGGGTAAACGCGAATCGCTGCGCAGGATCGACGCGAGGTGAAGATGAGGGTGGGCGCGCTGCCGCGCGACTCAGGCCGCGATGGGGAGACCGAGCGACTTCGATTGGGCCTGGAGGATCGCTTCCTCGGCGTACTCCCGGCAGCAGCCGCAGGTGCTGCCGCAGCCGGTGCGCGCGGCAAGCGCATCGAGGCTGTCGCAGCCCTCGTCGACGGCCCGCTGGATATCGCGATCAGTGACCCCGTTGCAGACACAGACGTACACGGCTTGCATCCAGTAATACGAACAGTTCGCATTACAAGCCGCAACCAGGGCTCTGTCAAGCCATCCCGCCACGGAGGGCGCTCCCGGTTCAGGGCCGGGTCGGCGGCGTGGCGATCAGGCCTGGCGGCGGTGCCGCGCGTCGAGCAGCGGGGCGGGGAACGTCGGCTCGGGGACGGCCTCGGCACCGGCCAGCCCACGCGCTGCCGGCGCGACATGGCAGAGCGCCCGCGTGTAGACATCGCGCTTGAACGGCACGACGTGTTCCAGCGGATACCAGTAGTCGACCCAGCGGAAACGGTCGAACTCCGGTTTCTCGTTGGCATCGAGGCGCACGTTGGATTCGCAGGCCACCAGGCGCAGCAGGAACCACACCTGCTTCTGGCCGATGCAGCGCGGTTTCTCGCCCTGCCGCACGCATCGCGAGGGGAGGCGGTAGCGCAGCCATCCCGGCGTGGAATGCAGGAGCTCGACATGCTCGGGGAGCAGGCCGGTCTCTTCCTGCAGCTCGCGGTACATGGCCTCGAGCGGCGTCTCGTCGCTGTTCATCCCGCCCTGGGGGAATTGCCAGCCGTCGCGGTGCACGCGACGGGCCCAGAACAGGCGGCCGTCGTCGCGCATCAGGATGATGCCGACATTGGGGCGGTAACCGTCCGGATCGATCACCGTACGGGCTCCAAATTCAATGGGGGCACCATGCCACAGCGCAGCAATGCGCCTCAAGCGTCGGCGGGCCGCACGTCGAGGCGATGCAGGGCCTGTTCGCCGAGATGGCGGCCGGCCTCGTGCAGGGTGAGGTGGGCCTCGTCCACGCCATCGGCGCGCAGCAGCGCGACATGGTCGGCAAACAGCGCATGCGCGACGATCGGCCCGCGGAACCCCCGCGCACGGAGATGACGCGCCGCCGAACGCTTTGCGTCGATGGCATCCATGGCGAGAACCGCGACACGCAGCGACGACAGATCGGCGATGCGCCAGACGTCGGCGTCCTCGGCATCGACCATCACGGCCTCACGCCCGGCCTCCTGATGCTCGCGGATGCGGAACGGGTCGGCATCCAGCCCCACCACCCCACCCATCGCGCGCCGCAAGCGGTCGTAGGCCGCCGTGCCGGTGCGGCCCATGCCGAACACCAGCGCCTCGGCGTGCCCGAGCGCCGGCGCGATCTCGTCGGGATGACGCACGTGGCGCTGGAAACGCACCAGCCGCGATTCGTAACGGTCGTAGAGCCGCTGCGCATGGCGGTTCAAGGGCGCCGCGATGGCGAAGGACAAGGCCACCCCCAGCGCCAGCGGGGTCAGCCAGCCTTCGAGCCCCGCCACGCCAGCAGCCACGATCAGGCCGAACTCGCTGTAGGCCGACAGCGACAACGCGGCAAGGAAGGCGTTGCGGGCACGAAGGCGGCACGCGAGGAGCAGGCCGAAGAACAGCAGCGTCTTCAGCGGCAAAGCGGCCATCAGCAGCGCGGCGATCAGCCAATCGCGTCCGGTCGGCAGTCCGGCGAGCCCGATCCACAGGAAGAAGGCGACCAGGAAGACCTCCTTCATCGCCCAGAGGTCGTGCCCGAGCTCACGTGCCCGCGCATGCCCACCGACCAACACACCCATCACCAGCGCGCCGAGTTCGCCGGACAGGCCCAACGCCGTGAAGCCCATGCCACCGAACACCACGGCCAGCCCGAGGCCGGCGAGTACCAGCAATTCCTCATGCCCGCAGCGATCGAGCAGGCGATACAGCAGGGGGCGCAGCAGCGGCAAACCGACCAACAGCAGGGCCCAAGGCGAGGGTGTCTTGCCGCCCCACAGGGCGAGCGCGGCGAGCGCGACGAGGTCCTGCACGATCAGGATGCCAATCGCGATCCGCGCATAGAACGCCGACAACTCGCGCTTGCTCTCCAGCATCTTGGCCGCGAGCACCGTGCTCGAGAAGGAGAGCGCAATGGCGACGAGCAGCGCTTCCTTGCCGCCAACGTCGCCAAGGAGCACCAGCAGTGGCGCGAATGCCGCCACGATGATCGCGCCATGGGCCAGACCACCGACAAGCACCGCCGGCTGCGCGATCTGCCCGGGCTTCAGTTTCAGGCCGACGGTGAACAGCAGGAGCAGCACGCCGAGATGCGCAATGTGCCCGACCCTGGCCACGCCGGCCTCACTGAGGACGTCCCAGCGGGCGTCGACGGCGTGGAGCGCGAAGCCCGCGGCGAGGAAGCCGACCAGCGGCGGCAGGCCCGCGGCGCGAGCCAGCAGGCCGAACAGCAAGGCCGCGCCAATGCCGAGGGCTTCGAGCACGCTCAGTCACCCCAGCCGGTGTCGGGCACGCGGAGGTGGCCTTCCATCAGCACGCGGGCGCTGCGGCTCATCAGGGCGCGACGCACCACCCACTGCCCGTCCACCTGCTCGGCGGCCGCGCCGACGCGCATCGTGCCGCTCGGATGGCCGAAGGTGACGGCCTCGCGCGCGCCACCACCCGCGGCCTCGTTGACGAGCGTGCCGGGGATGGCCGCCGCCGTGGCGATCGCCACCGAGGCCGTGCCCATCATCGCGTGGTGCAGCTTGCCCATCGACAGCGCGCGAGCGACGAGGTCGATATCGGCCGCGTTCACCGCCTTGCCGCTGCTCGCCACGTAGTCGGCGGGCGGCGCGACGAAGGCGACCTTCGGCGTGTGCTGGCGCTTGGCAGCCTCTTCCGGCGTCTTGATCAGGCCCATGCGCAG
>Ga0209278_1002109_pt1 | contig 11340 bp, 11 predicted proteins | sample JI81BgreenDNA_FD_187504 | JGI IMG/M metagenome (GOLD analysis project Ga0209278, IMG submission 187504) | Wastewater effluent complex algal communities from Wisconsin, to seasonally profile nutrient transformation and Carbon sequestration -... | ecosystem: Engineered > WWTP > Effluent > Algae... | reverse complement strand
TCCTTAGCTTCTTATCTCAAAGGCAATATTTACCAAATAGCACTCTAATTTGATGGGGTTATGAGTTAATTCACATTACCCCATAACCTAAGTTAACTAGGATATAATTAATTGTGAACATTCATTCAATAGAAGATAAGATATTATGGCAAATAAAAACCCTGTTATGACTGGTGGTTTTCTTGAGAGACAAAAGGCGATCGGACTCGATGATAATGAGAAGGTAGGGCGCAAAGTATTCGGGGTTAGGCTTCCTCTTTCCTATGAACAAAAATTAGATTCCCTCCCCCAGAAAGATAGAGTTATCCTTATGAGACAAGCCCTGATGAGTGCGATCGACTCCTATGATAAACAATAACCCTATTGCTGTCTTTAACTGTCCATACTGCTTAGGCAACAAACGAGACGATAATATTTTAATCTTCTGTCAGTACTGTAAAGGTACTGGTAAGGTATCAGATAAGGTTAGGGATTATTGGCGGTCGTCTTTACCTTCCTCTCCTAACTGTGGCAATGATGACAATAATACTTTCTTTTGAGTATAATATTAGTAATGTCTCATTGGTGTCTAAGGTAAATCATATTAACGAGCGGGTCGAATAGGAGAAATAATAATAATCAGTGAAGGGTAGGTTTAAAATCCTATCCTTTTCTATTTTGTATTTTGGTATTTTGGCTATACGCGCGATTAAGTTTTGCCATTTTTTACTTTTTTGACTATATGTGAGGGGGAAAATGGTATTTGGTATATCGCAATAGTTCGCGCGGGGGATTTTAGGTTATAGGTGTTTGATGTTCCTTTGTTCCCATACGCGCGGGGGATTTTTATATGTGGACTTTTCCCTATTTACCATTTTACATAATACGCGCGCACGGGGTTTTGACTATCTGACATTTTGACTAATACGCGCGCACGGGGTTTTGAGTTCATCTACCAATAATAAAAAGGTAGTTTTTGGCACGTTTAAATGTTTTAGTTCATAGTCAATGTACATTTTATTGAGTAGTGAAGAATCCTCAAGGTAAGCAGTGGCAAGGGTTTTGAGTTTATCCTTGTGACCTTCTAATTTAACTATCCTTTCAAGTCTTTCAATATCTTCATTGGCAATTCCTTCGATCGCACTTAGGTAGAATAGAGCCTTGTTAAAAGCTCCCAAGTCACACTCTATATAGGTTTTCTTTAGTTGGTTTAGCATAAATGGGGGGATTTTCTTAGTGGTGTTTGTGGTATTCTTCATTTTCGCATCCTCTCCATTGATTCACAAAAACTAAAATCAGTTAATTTATCAAATCTTTTGATAGTTGGACCGGCTAATTTTTTCCTAGCGATATTAATAATTGGCGGCGGCACAAATTCGGTTAATTCTGTAAACCGCTCAATAAATTCAGATTCATTGGCACGGCAAATTATGGTTAACCAATTGGTTAGTTGATTGAGTTCATCTTAAGTAAAATATTTCATCTTTTTACCCCTCCTGTTCACTTTCAAATAGTGTCGGATCGAGTAAAAATTCGATCCGTCGATCGTAATTTGGCGCTAATAGGAGTAAAAATCGGTAGCAAGTTTCTAAGGAAGCATTCAAACCTTGAGCGATTTCGATTAATGCCTTCTCACCATGATTAATTACTTCAGTCGCTAAAGACTCCAAAGACTCACTATCATTAGAGTCTAGCCACATTTTAAGGATGTCATCTTGGTCAATAGAAAATACCACCTTTTCTTTATAGGAGCTATAAAGGTTTAGTAGTAAAAATTTAAACTTTTTCCATGAGAGTTTACCTTGACTGAAAACCTTACTCACTAACTGTTGTGAGATATTGGCAATAGTTGCGATCGTCTTTTGTGTTAACTTTTGACCATTTTCTAAAATTGCCTTTGCTGTATCCAAAATTAATTTCTTAGTTTTGTCACCTTTTGACCCAGCTTCCTTACAAATATCGATAACATTAATATTTTCGACATTTACCCCGAATTGATTTAACCAGTCAAAGTTTTGATCCGTGCCAATAAAATAATGAGTGAAGTTTTTATCAGGTGAATGTTGAACTCTCGATCGTCCTAATGCTTGTAACTGATTTTCTCTGATTTGGTCAAGATAATAATCCTCAAAGGAATAATCAGGAATACCAGAAAAATATAAGTCATAAACAATTTTTGCATCTCCTAAATTTGGCATTGGCACTCCCAAATGAGCTATAGCAGAATAACTCATTAGTTCATTACTACCTCGATCATCTCTACCAAAATAATAATTTGTGCCTAATTGTTGAGAGTATTTCTTAGGAGTCAAGAAGGCAATATTATCATTGTGGATTGTGCCTAATTCGGATTTAAGAAGGCATAACCGCTCAATTAGGTTATCACTCCAGTTATTAGACTTCATACCCTTCATATCGACATTTATCACCTTTAGATTTTTTAGGGGAGGCAATTCGGTTTTAAAGGTAATGATAGGCTTGTCAATCTCATATAGGGCTTTTAATTGAGCCGTGGTAGCGGTTGCATCTAATAACAATAATCTCTTAGCATTTTTGGCAATATCGATATGATGACTATCTTTTGTGATAACCTCAAATTCATTATTTTTGGTAATTCTGAATGAGCCTTTTTCATAACCAAATAGGATATTAAGGAAACGACAAAACCAATTATTGTCAAGGGTTTTAAGGTTTTCTGTGATGATTGCCTTCTGTTCCCCTTTCATAAATTCTTCTGCACGTTTAGCTTGTTTAGCGGTTTCCTTGTCTAATCCTTGTTTTTCTACTCTCACAAAGTCAGGAATAACCGAATTAATATCAAGGTCAAATTCTCTTAGCAGTATCAAAAGTTCATCTTCTGTTAACTCAGGTGGTTTAATTTTCCCTTCGATTTGGGTTCGATCGAGTCCATAAAAAATAGTACCTAAATTAAATTCATAATGAATGTCGTGAGCATTAATAACCAATTCTCTTAACTCATTCAAATAATTGATTAACTCAAATGTTTTAAGGTTTTCCCCTTCTGCTAATTTGATTCGAGTCAGTTTAGAGATGGTGCGATCGATGTCATCTACTGTGGCAATGAGAGAATTAGTTAGGTTTACTTTACTTGCTTCCTCGATGGTGATAGGAAAGTCTTTGAAAGTACTGGTTAAAGTCTCAATGTGAAGTTGTTTAATATGACTTCTTCCTTGTCCAGTAGAAATGATTTTGCTTATGGCGGAGGCGCGTTCCCCTCGGTATCCAAAACCCATATTATCCTTGTCGATGATGTGACAAATAGATTTATTCGGGCATTTATTGCAGATAGCATCGTTATCAACTTCAAAACCTTTTGACTGGATAGCTGTAAATGCTGATTTGAGGTGACAATTAGGCAATCCGATTTTTTCCCCTTGTTTAATTTCTTCTTCATTTGGGTCAACCTTTACCCTTCCATTAATCTCATAAGTACCCTTTTCACTTCTGCTAGGGATATAAGGCATTTTCTCGATTAGTTCGATCGAGGGATTGCGATAATTGTTATCGAGGTAAAGTACGTTACCCATTAATGGAATTGTGGAAGATTTACCCTCCCCTAAAAATCTCATGTCATGGATCGTCCATCCAAGGTTAAGTAATTGGTTTTGGATTTTGGCGATCATAATCTTCTGATTAAATTTTCTTGGCACTATAAACTCTGGCATTACTCCCTCTGGATAATCATTTGGGGAGGGTAAAGTCATATCAGGTGAATAGATTATTTGGGGAGGCTGTAAGTCAGGGATTGTTAAGTCTGTGATGGTTTTAAAACCCTTCTCAAAGGCTTTTGACAGTCCATTAATACTTTTAACTAACCATTGTTGAAAACCGCTAAAACCGCTTAATTTATCGCTATCAATGGTTTTGACTTCTTCACAGTGAGAGATCATAAAGTCAGTCACATTGAGATTAATTTTACTCTCAATGATTGATAGGAGAAGCCCATTAGGGTAATCTATTGTTGATTTGGAATACTCTACAAAATCATCTCCCTTTTTAGCTTCTGGATATAAAGCGGTTATTGGTACAACTAAAGAAGGTAATAAGTTATCGGTGGCAATTTTATCTAATTCCCTAGCTTTTTTAGCTCCTGTTTCATCGTTATCAGAATAGATAAGGATACCTTTAATACCTAATTCCTTTAGTTGTTTGAATTTGGTATCAATATATTTTTTATCACCTGATAGAGAACCACAAATGGAAATGGTTATGATTCCTCTAGCAGTGGCATAAGTCGATGGTGGCTCACCTTCTGCTATTCCTACCCATTTATCCTTTACTCTTTCTTCAGTCAATAAATGCTCATTGTAAAGTGGCCATTTACTGCGATCGCCTAATCCGTTTTCCCATTGTCCATTAACCAAGTGTTTTGGATAGGTGGCTTTTTTGGCTACTATTTCACGATCGCTGTTGGTTACGATCGAGACAACTCTACTAACCTTATGGGAATCCCCATAACTAATATCAAAGGAATTTCTCTTTAATGCCTTCCTTGCCTTCTTTTCCTTTTCGTAATTGGCTATAAAACTACCCTGAGTATCACTTACTGATTCATCAAAGGCGATCTCAATATCATCGAATTGAGAGTTGATATTTTCGACTTCTGCTAAACTTAAAAATTTTTCGGTTTCGTTTTGGAGAGGGTTATCTTTTTGGCTATTATTTGCTAACATATAGGTAAGGTACTTTCAGAGAGACCTTCTAAAAATTCAAACTGGACTTGAAAAATTAACATTCACAGTGCTCATTACACTGGTTAATTACTTTCAATTCTACCAAAAAAATGGGAAAAGGCTATCCATTTTAAAAAAATTTAAGCCTTTCTTTTTTTTATGTTTGGTTTTAACCATTATGTTCATTATAGAGCGTAATGGTTTTTTTTATGGGAGTCAATTAATATCCTATTTTAGTATCCTATTTTGCTTGATATTTATCTTCGATATTTCAATGACAAATATCTACTGAGTATCAAGACTGACGGTCTATATAAGCATACTGACTAGACATTATGACTAGAGAATTTCAGACAACCCTGTCTGGTTTTGTATCCTAAATTAGAACGCTATAGCTTATCAAGGATGTTAAGAAAAGTGTTAACAATCCCTATTATTAATAATAGGATGTTAGCAGTTGCTCAATACGTTTTAGGATAAGGGATTAAAGGATTATTTACTAAACTTAATTAAGCATTTTATGCCCTTAAAAGATGTCTAAATCGTTATCTTTGCTGTTAACCTTTTCTAACATTTTGTTACCTGTCTTAATAAATATAATTTATATTACAGTTATATAATGTTAAGTTTTTTGTACTTTTTGGGTTCGATCGAACCATTCCACAATTTCTCGTCAGGGTTTAAGTCTGTAACATTTTATATACTCATATATTTATATGAGTATAATAGTTAATGAGTACATGATTAATTGATTAAATAACGATATAGTGATAAAGTAAATTTAGAAACTCCTATAGATGGTTGTGAGGATGCCTTTAAAGATGTCGGGGTATCCTCTTGTTATTGGCGGTTAAAGCGGTTTTTGATTAAGTTGATTAAGGAAAGATTGAGGATTAAAGATTAAGGTGTTATGAAAGTGTTTTAAGTTGAGTAAATGCTTGTCTAAAGAAACTAAATAATCAGCTTTACTTTCATAACAAGCTGACAAAAAAATATTGTCTTTTGAATCTATTTTATCTAAATAATTAGTTTGATATATCCCCTCTTTTATTACAGCTATTCTTTTGATTATTTTCGTCAACTCAATAATAGTTCTAAAATTTACTTTTTTTCTTTCTAAAACAGTAACCAATTCTTTTAAAAGTTGGGGTGTAACAATCAATAAAAAATCCCCCCGTTGCCATAAAGATATAATTTTGTTAGGCGAACTATCTGGATTAGAACTTAAATAAGCTGATATAAAAACAGTTGTATCTAAAATAACTAAAGGTTTATTCAATGTCATTTAGTGTTCCATTTTTTCTACACTGATTAATAATATCCTGTCTGATTTCTTCAAACTTTTTGAAGGTTTCTTCAGGGGATAAAATTGGTTCAATTTCTAATTCTTTTTCTGCTATCTTTAATATTTCCTCCGCTCTTTTTAGTTCTTCGACCGTCGGTGGGGGATTTATGCCATATTTGGGTAAGGTGGTTACTGTCATAATTTTTTAAGGGTGTGTTTGATTATTAATTTTATTATCAGCTAAATGTCGATACATTGGCTTATTTTTGATTAATGATGGTAGAATGTCGGATCGTAAACTTTAACTTGTTTAGTCACAGTGTTTCGTTTACTTCCACTGGTCAAGTTACCAGTGGATAAAAAGTAAGTTTTGGAAAATTCGATGATTTATCTACTATTAATCAAAGGCTTTTTTAAGAGCCAATCGCACATGATGAAAGTCGATGAATTTTTTAAATATTTCGATATAAGTATCAACGGTGTCCCCCTCATTGCATGGGCCCCAAGGGATCGTTATGTCAAACGAAACGGTACTTTCAATATTACCCCCGATATAGAGAATGTTATTAATAGTTGAGTAAACGATCGAGAAATTTGCGCCACGATATTCGATATTTAAAGAGTTTAAAGTTAACATTATTTGTGTCCTTTAATAATTTGAAATGATGAGCAAGTTTTACCCCATTAACCGCGCGTAAAGTTAATGAGGTGACTGAGAGGATTAAGCGAAACGAGGGGTATTAAAACCGCTCAAGTACCAGTGGTAAAAATTATCAGCTTTCGAGGTTAGCGTATTAAACAGAAGGGTTACTTTTTCCACTACTCGAACTTGACAATAAACTTTTACGATCGAACTTACGAAAATAATAATTAGTTGAGTCAAGATTGTTAGTAATTTTTCGTTGTCAGGTGTTTTGGTATTGACAAGGGCTTCTGATAATTCGGTTTTCGTGACATCATTAATGATGACCTCGTCAAGTGTTGCTACTGTGGCAAGGGTTACAACTTCCTCAATTTCTGAGATTTCTTGAGCGATGCGATCGCATAAGTCTTTATAATCCTGTTCAATTTCTGTTACTGCGATTTCTTCAATGGTGGTTACAGCCTCGTCAATTTCTACCACTGCGATTTCTGTTACTTCCTCATATTCAGTGGCAATCGCATCCTTTACCATGGCATTCATAATGCGATTGTATTCAACTTCCAAAATATCTTTTTTGGCATTGAGTGCGATCGTAGTTAATCCTTGAGATTTGAAAGTTTTTAGTTGAGATTGAAGTTCTTTGTAAGTCATGTGTTTGTCCTCTTTATTGAATGTTTGTTTTTCGTTATAAACCTATAATAACCTAGTTAACAATGAATAGACAATAGTTTGTTGATTAAATTTTCTTATAGCCTTATAACCTAATACCGTGTTAACAATGGATAATGCTATAAGAGATAGTTATATGTCGATAAAATTACTACTTCCTTCGGTGTCACGATAACAGAGATATTTTTGAGTAGTGGTAATAGAAGAATGACCCAATGATTGTTGCAGTAGGGATAAATCACAGCCGTTCTTTATGGCTTCGGTGGCGTGGCTATGTCTTAACCAGTGTGCTGACAGCTTGTCAGTCAGTCCACATTTAACCGCTAATTTCTTGAGTACATAAAACACGGCATTAGCTCTTAATGGGGTGTTGCGTTGCCACGCATGGAAAAGATACGGGTTATCAGCTTCTTTGATGGTTAGGAGTTCCTTGTAAAGATTCGGATTGATAACTATTTCCCTTTTCTTATTTCCTTTACCAATTATGATTACTTTCACCTCACCACTAGGCAAGTGATAAAAGTCAGTCCACTGCAATTTGATTAGCTCACTTATCCTCAATCCTAAGCTGAATAGGACTTTGATAATTAATTTGTCTCTAGTCGATCGAGCCTTACTCACCATTAACTTTACATCCTCAGTAGTTAGTAATTTTTTACTAACCTCACTATGAACAACGGGAGACTTGACAACTAGACAAGGGGATAACTCAAGATAACCAACCCTTACAGCGTAGGTGAAAAGGCTTTTAACCGTGTTTAGTTTTTGGCTTATGGTAGCTGGTTTATATCCTTTCATGCCTAACATTCTCACAAAGTCTTGAACATCCTCAACTTTTAATTCTGCTAAGGACCGGGCGCCAATGAAGGAAAAGAATTGTTTAATGTTAGTTGTGTAGCGTGTCTGACTAATCTTTGAGGGTTTCGATCGAAGCCAAGAGAGTATAATTTCAGAGTCAATGGTTGCCCTGGTGATGGTGTTATTCATAGTAAAATAGTATTGATTTGAATAAAAGAGTTAATTGTGTTCAATGCAACTGAACACGAAGGGGATAAAATTCCCCTTGTCTTTTCCTAAACTTTACCTTCTTTCTTTAGCTTATTCACCAGCCGTGACAAGCATCCTTTCCATTTGGTACTCTTTCCACTGCTAGACGCTCGATACTTGCCTTCTAAGATTTTTTCAATCTCTCCTAGTTTTTTGCCTTCCTTTACCATCGGAATAATTACCTGTTCGATCGCATCCTCAAGACTTTTAACTTCACTTGTCTCTACTTCATTATCTTCCTGAGTCAATGCCATTAAGTCTTCAATCTCATTAACCACGTCTTCCTGTTCTTCAGGTAAGTTGTCAGGTAAGTTACTTGGTAAGGTGTGACAATAGTTGAGGTTTTCATTAGGGACTAAACCATCTTTTAACCGTTGCATTAACTCCGAATTGTCTAGTAAGGTATCTAGTAATTTACTTAGTAACTTACTATCAGATAACTTTTTTTCGATTATCCCCTCAATGTCTTGATTAGGTAAGGTTTTGTTATCTGCTAAGTCTTCTATAGGAGTATTTACTATCATCGTGAGTAAGTCCACTATACCAGTGGCTAGAATTGCCTTATCGTCTTTTTTTCTGACGATACCGAATTTCTTACAATAGCTCTCGACATATTCCAAAATGTTGTCAGGTAAATAAACTGTTACTTGCGTGTTTGATGTTGCCATAGTTTTATTAGTTGATTAAGGTTAATAAAGTAACGTAAGGTATTGTAAAGTACCTTACTTAATTATAAACTAAAAATAGTTGATATTGGGAGTTTTGTATCCTGTTAATTTGTCTTCTAATTGATAGACAGTTGACCATAGACTTCTGAGAGTTCGATCGATGCTGTAATTGATTGTGCCTTTTAAGTTATCCGTTGCCACTGTTAATTGTTGATACTCTTTCCTTGAGGTTAAGTAGTTAGCTAACATTAGCAGTTGAAAGATAAGGCATAAACCGATAATGGTGTTAGTTATTTCTGTGAGGATGTCCATTAGTTTCTGTGAGGGGTAAAGGTGAACATTGATTGTAAGGGGGGATAATATTAATAGCGATTGACCACCCCAAATAAAGACTCAGCAATGTATAGAGAAAATCTTTCATCGGTTTTTTTGTTATTGAATGTTTGTTAATTAGGTTAGGAATAGGGTAGATTTCTTTTCCTAACCTTTAAGGTAGTTGTCAATAGTCCAGTGGGAATGTGGTTTTAGACATCATTTCCTCAATCTTTGCGTGTTTTTCTAGGTTGTGGAAAGCAATAAATTCCTGACATTCTTTTTGGGTAAAGAAGATGCCAACGGGGACGCAATGGTCAATTATGATTATGTACATTTTGTTACTCCTATATTGAATGTTTTATTTTTGCCCCTTAGTGGGGCATCCTTGCTTAAACTTAAACTCTGCACATAAAAGCGATTAGATTATTGTTACCGCCTTTGTGAATGTAGCGGACTCGGAACAATCCCTCATGCTTAGTGATGCAGAACTGGGTAAATTGAGCGATGTCTAATACTGCCCCTTTTACGATTTCGGGGTTACGGTCAGGGTAGAAATAAACTTTTACGGTTTTCTTAGTCATTTTTTTTCTCTATTGAATGTTTGTTTTGTGAGATAAGGTAAAGGTAAATTAAGTTACCAGTACCTTAATTGAATTAACCTTGTTTTTGTTGTCTGAGAGCTAACCATTGTTCTCTCGTTATTTCACCTTTACCCGTTGGCTTAGTTGGGGTAAATGATGGTTTAGCAGTGCTATTCGAGTTAGTAGAGTTATTCGACTTTTCTTCTTTTTGCCACAGATAACGAGCTACTCCGAATTTAGCGGTTGCTCGTCTTAATGCCATACTTTCAGCATTTGAGGAAGGATCACCGTAAAATTCTGTGTCTAATGTTTCCGTACCCGTAGCATCCATTGAGATTGTTCTATCGTCACCAATAATGGTTAAGCGCCCTGTCAAAAAGATTCGGTTATCTGAGACAGTGGTAGAGACTATTTCCCATTGCCAACGTCCTAAACCGCATCGATCGTCTAATAAGTCGCAGTAATGAAACCAACTAATAAAGGTCAATTCCTGTCTTTTATTTCCTTTCCCTACGTCTTTACGACTTAGGTAATGAGTGGGTACGGGTTCTTTGAGTTTATTTAGAATGTCTGCTAAAGTCATAATATTGAATGTTTGTTTGTGTTGGTAATCTTCATTGGTTGCCTACACGTCTTAATAGCGGGGTAACTTATGCTGACTCACTTTACCTAAATTCGGTGGTTGCCTCCGCGCGCTTGGTCATTTACTTTTCAAGGTACTTTGTAAAGTTTTTATCCCTTACATTTACTATAATAACCTAGTTAACAATGAATAGCAATACTTTATCTATTAAACTTTCTTATACCCATTTAACGTTTATTCGTTGTTAACACGGTTTATGTATAAGTTATTCTAAACTAAAATACTAGCTATTCATTGTTAACTAGGATATAATTAGGATATAAGCAAACATTCAATAAGGAAATTAAGATTATGACTACTCAAGTAACCAGAAATGAAATGACTCAAAATGACCGCTACATTTACAGTCAATCGAGAGCGGCGCACATTTTAGGAGTGAAAGAGGTTGAGTTCGTTTATGTCTGTGGCAATAGTCAAGTATTAATCGGTTTGTTCAATGACTCCGTTTACTTGACTGAACAGGATTTTAAAGTCAGCTACGCTGAGGAAAGAAAAGCCCGTGCTAATGGTTTTAAGGTAACTAAGATGGTGAAAGATGACCACAGCTACAGCGTCCGCAATGAAGTCAAAAATACGGTTTATGAGGTTAAGTGTAAAGCTGATTTTATTACTTGTACCTGCCCTGATTATGAGATTAGTTCTCAAGTCTTTTACTCTAAAAAAGTGGCTTGTAAGCACGTTTACGGGGTGTTAGGTGAGCTTGGTTACACTTCCTTAGCTTCTTATCTCAAAGGCAATATTTACCAAATAGCACTCTAATTTGATGGGGTTATGAGTTAATTCACATTACCCCATAACCTAAGTTAACTAGGATAT
>Ga0209278_1002107_pt1 | contig 11349 bp, 9 predicted proteins | sample JI81BgreenDNA_FD_187504 | JGI IMG/M metagenome (GOLD analysis project Ga0209278, IMG submission 187504) | Wastewater effluent complex algal communities from Wisconsin, to seasonally profile nutrient transformation and Carbon sequestration -... | ecosystem: Engineered > WWTP > Effluent > Algae... | reverse complement strand
CGAGCCAGGTCTTCTCGCCCGGCTTGGGGAAGTAGCTGGGGCGATACCACAGCCCCGCCTCGATCATCGGCGCGCCCCGGTCGCGGCTGGCCTGATCCGATGTCAGGAAGCGCTGCGGTGCAAAACCCGCGCCGCGCCCCCCCGCCCCCATCGCGGCGATGGAGGTCGGCACGAAAGGCGGGCGGAAGGTCGTCGTCCCGGTTTCGGGGATCGCGCGGCCCGTTACATCGGCCAGCACGGCCAAGGCGCCGACGTTGGAGTTCTTGCCCTGATCCGGCGCCATGCCTTGTGTCGTGTAGCGCTTCATATGCTCCACGCTGCGGAAATTCTCCTGCGCGGACAGCTTCACGTCCTTGGTCGTCACGTCATTGGCGAAGTCGAGCCACTGGCGGCCCTCCGCCCCCTCTGTCTCCCAGAAGGGGGTGATGGCGTAGGGTGCATCCTCGGCCACCGGCAGCGCGATATCCGGCGCGGGTTTGCCGAGTGCGGCAAGTGCGGTGCGCGCGGCCTCCACCCCGTCGCGCAGGCAGGCGGCGGTGGAGAAGGCGCCGTTGCACGCCCCCGCCGGGGTCAGCTTCGGCACGGCATTGGGGGCAGGCACGAAGGCCGCGATGTCGTCGCGCCAGACGGGGCGGCCGTTCATGTGGCAGGTCAGGTGGACCGTGGGGTTCCAGCCGCCGGAAACGGCCAGCGTATCGACCTCCAGCGTCGCCTCGCCCCCGGCATGGCGGAAGCGGATCGAGGTGAGGCCCAGCTTCCCCGCCGTCCCGGTGATGCGCGCGTTCAGATAGACGGGGCAATCCTCCACCGCCCCTGCATCGGGACGGGTGTCGAGGATCGCCACCACCTTCACCCCCGCCGCCATCAGGTCGCGCGCGGTGGCGCGGGCGGCGTCGTTGTTCGCCACCAGCGCGACGCGGCTCCCCGGCACGACGCCGTAGCGGTGCAGATAGGTGCGCAGGGCCGAGGCGAGCATGATCCCCGGACGGTCGTTGTCGGGGAATGCCAAGGGGCGTTCCAAGGCGCCTGCCGCCAGCACCGTCTGCCGCGCCACGATCCGCCAGAAACATTCGCGCGGCAGATGGGGCGCGGGGGCAAGGTGCAGACCGACCCGCTCCAGCGCGCCATAGGTGCCGTCGTCATAGGCCCCGGTCACCGTGGTACGGGTCATCAGGCGGACGTTGGGCATGGCGCGCAACTCGGCCAGCATGGCATCGACCCATTCCGCCCCCGGCTGCCCGTCGACGCGGATATTGTCCGAGACGACGCGCCCGCCCATGCGTGCCTCCTCTTCGGCGAGGATCACATCCGCCCCCGCCTGCGCAGCGGTCATCGCGGCCATCAGTCCCGTAGGCCCCGACCCCACGACCAGCAGGTCGCAAAAGGCCCATGCCTTTTCATACTGCGCCTCGTCATGCTTGCCCGACAGGCTGCCCAACCCCGCCGCGCGGCGGATGAGCGGCTCGTAAAGCTTTTCCCAGAAAGGGCGCGGCCACATGAAGGTCTTGTAGTAGAACCCAGCGGAGAAGAAGGGCGAGAGGCGGTCATTCACCCCCATCAGGTCGAACCGCAACGAGGGGAAACGGTTCTGGCTGCGCGCCGCCAGCCCGTCGAAGAGTTCCTGCATGGTGGCGCGGACATTCGGGGTCTGCTGGTTGCCTTCGACGATCTCCACCATCGCGTTGGGCTCTTCGCTGCCTGCGGTCAGGATGCCGCGCGGGCGGTGATACTTGAAGCTCCGCCCCACCAGCCGCACGTCATTTGCTAGCAGCGCCGAGGCCAGCGTATCCCCAGCGAAACCCTGATAGGACCTGCCGTCGAAGGTGAAGGTGACGGGCTTGCTGCGGTCGATCAGACCCTTGCCTTCCAGCCTCATGCCGCACCGCCTTTCCGGTCGGCCACCAGTTCGATGCCGTGGATTTCATGGGTCACCGTGTCCCGAGTGACGACCAGCCAACTGGAACAGCCCATGTCGTGATACCACAGGTCGCGCGTCAGCCCGGCGGGGTTGTCGCGGTTGTGCAGGTAGTCGTCCCATGCCTGCGGCAGCGCATCGGGCGCGGGGCGGTTCAGGTAATCCTCCGCCCCGTAGTAATAGAACTCGCGGCGGTCGCGTTCCCCGCAAAGCGGACAGGTCAGGCGCATATCTTTCCCCGTAGGTTCTTCCCGCGCAGGTCGCAAAGGGGCGCTGCCCCTCGGCCTTCGGCCTCACCCCGGGGTATTTGGGCCAAGACGAAGACAGGCTGCTTCGTTTCGGACCAAATACCCCCGCCGGAGGCGAAGGTCGGGCAAAGGCGCAGGTGCGGAAGGAAGGTCATGGTCAGTGCAGGTTGTGCTGGCTTCCGGTGCCTTCCTCGTCAAGGATGTGGCCGGTCGCGAAACGGTTCAGCTTGAAGCGGGCAGCGACGGGGTGGCTTTCGCCGGTCGCCATCAGATGGGCCATGCAGAAGCCGGAGGCGGGCACGGCCTTGAACCCCCCGTAGTTCCAGCCGCAATCGACGAAGAGGCCATCGATATGCGTCTTGTCGATGATGGGCGACCCGTCGGGCGACATGTCCATGATGCCCCCCCATGACCGCAACACCTTGGCCCGCCCGATCATCGGCATCAGCGTCATGCCGGCCTCCATCACATGCTCCACCATCGGCAGGTTCCCGCGCGAGGCATAGCTTGCGTAGAAGTCCAGATCGCCGCCGAAGACGAGACCGCCCTTGTCGGACTGGCTGATGTAGAAATGGCCCATGCCGAAGCTGATCACATGGTCGATCACGGGCTTCAGCCCTTCCGTCACGAAGGCCTGCAAGATGTGGCTTTCGATGGGTAGCCGCATCCCCGCCATGGCGGCGACCTGGCTTGACCGCCCCGCCACGACCATCCCCACTTTCTTCGCCTTGATCGCCCCGCGCGTCGTCTGGACGCCCGTGACGCGGCCATTCTCGATGTCGATCCCCGTCACTTCGCAATTCTGGATCAGGTCCACGCCGCGCTGGTCAGCGCCGCGCGCATAGCCCCATGCCACCGCGTCATGCCGCGCCGTGCCGCCGCGCGGGTGGTAGAGGCCGCCATAGATCGGGAAGCGCGTCTGTTCGAAATCCAGATAGGGCAGCATCTCGCGCACGCCTTCGCGGTCCAGCAGGATCGCGTCATCGCCCTGATTGATCATGGAATTGCCGCGCCGGACGAAGGCGTCGCGCTGGCCGTCGGAATGGAACAGGTTGATGAGGCCGCGCTGCGAATGCATGACGTTGTAGTTCAGGTCGAGTTCCAAGCCTTCCCACAGTTTCATCGAATGGGAATAGAACTCTGAATTCCCCGGCAGGAAGTAGTTGGCGCGTACGATGGTCGTGTTCCGCCCGATATTGCCCGAGCCGAGATAGCCCTTCTCCAGCACGGCGATGTTGGCCATGCCGTGGTTCTTGGCCAGATAATAGGCGGTCGAAAGCCCATGCCCGCCGCCGCCGATGATGATCGCGTCATATTCCGCCTTGGGCGCCGGGTCGCGCCATGCCGGCTTCCAGCCCTTGTTGCCGAAAAGCCCTTCGGTGATGACCTTTAGCCCTGAATAGCGCATCCCATCCGTCCCGTTGGCAGCAGCCTGCCCAGCAAAGCGTTGCGGGGCGGAGGATGCAACCCCCGCCCCGCAAAGCCATTGCCGCCCGCGACAGGATCATGTCGCTTTTCGGAAGCGCCCGTAGGGTCTGCGGTTCCGCGCCCCGGCGCGGGTTCGCGCGCCCGTCGCGTCACAGCCCCTTGGACCGGTAGGTCTGCGCCACCCGCCCGATAGATACGATATAGGCTGCCGTGCGCAGGTCCTCGACATCGCCGCGCCCGTGCCAGACCTCGCGCATGGCCTGATAGGCGGTGCGCATCGTGTCATCGAGGCCCGACCGCACCAGCGCCAACTCGTCCGATCCGGTCAGGAATTTCTCCTTGAAATCCGGGGCGAGCGACCAGCCCAGCCCCTTGTCGGCGCTGAGCCGTTCCAACTCCTCCACGATCAGGCGGGAGCGTGCCTCCTCGGCGCGGCGCTGCATCCGGCCAAAGCGGATATGCGACAGGTTCTTGACCCATTCGAAGTAGGACACGGTCACACCGCCCGCATTGGCATACATGTCGGGGATGATGACCACACCCTTCTGGCGCAGGATCTCGTCCGCGCCGAAGGTGATGGGGCCATTCGCCGCCTCGATGATCAGCGGGGCCGAGATGCGGGCGGCGTTGCCCTGATGGATCACCCCTTCCATCGCGGCCGGGATCAGGATGTCGCAGGGCTTTTCCAGCACCGCCGCGCCATCGGCCACGTATTCCGCGCCGGGGAAGCCCTTCAGCCCGCCGGTCGCCACCATATGGGCGCGCACGGCCTCCACCTCCAGCCCAGAGTCGAGGATCAGCGCGCCATCGCGTTCGATGATGGCGGTGATCTTCACCCCATCCTCCTCGGACAGGAATTTCGCGGCGTGATAGCCCACATTGCCAAGGCCCTGCACCACGGCGCGCTTGCCGTCCAGCGTGCCGGACAGGCCCGCCGCGGCGACGTCCTCCTTGTGGCGGAAGAATTCCCGCAGCGCGAATTGCACGCCGCGCCCCGTCGCCTCCACCCGGCCCTGAATCCCGCCGGCATGCGGCGGCTTTCCGGTCACGCAGGCCTTGGCGTTGATATCGGTCGTGTTCATCCGCGCATACTGGTCGGCGATCCATGCCATCTCGCGCTCGCCCGTGCCCATGTCGGGGGCGGGGACGTTTTGGGCGGGGTGGATCAGGTCGCGCTTGATGAGTTCATAAGCGAAGCGGCGGGTGATCTGTTCCAGTTCATGTTCGTCCCAGGCGCGCGGGTCGATGCACAGCCCGCCCTTCGATCCGCCGAAGGGCGTTTCGACCAGCGCGCATTTGTAGGTCATCAGTGCGGCCAGCGCCTCCACCTCGTCCTGACTGACCGAGAGCGCATAGCGGATGCCGCCCTTCACCGGTTCCATATGTTCGGAATGGACGGAGCGGTAGCCGGTGAAGGTTTCGATCTTGCCGCGCAGCCGCACGCCGAAGCGCACGGTGTAGGTGGAGTTGCAGACCCGGATCTTGTTCTCCAGCCCCGGAGACAGGTCCATCAACCGCACCGCGCGGTTGAACATCAGGTCGACGCTGTCCCGAAAGCTGGGTTCGCCGGAATGCTTCATGCCATCCTCCCTTTTGCGCCGGAAAGGGGGGCGCAGCCCCGTGACGGCGCCTCCACGCCGGATGCCTTGCGGGCAGATGCTAGGACGGTCGTTTTGACAGGGATTTAACCGCCCCGCCCCCGATCCGGGAAAACGCCTGCAATCCGCCGCGATCTGCCCGCCATGTTCCCAATCCTGCCGCAATCCCGCCCCTAACAAAAGTTAATGACACCCCTAACGAAGGTTAATTCTGCCGACCTTTGGATGGGTGTTCCTGCCGTTCCGGCAGGTCGAAAGGGAACGGATGCCGATGATTACGCACTTGCAACGCAGGGCCGGGGCCATCGTCGCGCGGTCGACCCCAGACGAATCACCCATCCTCGGGCTTCGGGCGGCCCGCCAAGGACTGTCTGCAAGATTTCCACAATTGCGGCGGGAATCGGCCGATCGTTTCACCACCCCCGCAGAGGAGACGCCCGCGCGTCTACGAACCTTGCCAGCGCGCGACGCGTTAACCATGGTTTCCGACCGGGGGCATGACGATGGGGCGAACCGCGCAGGCGGGACGTCGTTCAATGAACATGGGAATGCCTGACATGCGCACCTCTCTCCGCTCTCTCCTCGGTCGGCCGTTCCGTCGTTTCCGGCGCAGCGAGGACGGCTCGCTCATCGTGTTCGGACTGTTCCTCTTCGCCACCTTCTTCCTGATGTCCGGCATGGCCGTCGACCTCATGCGCACCGAGAACCGGCGCGCCGCGCTGGCGCAATCGCTCGACCGTTGCGCGCTGAACGCCGCCGCACTGCGCCAGACGCTGGACCCCGTCGATGTGGTGCGCGACTGCGTCGACCGCGACGACATGCTGCCCTTCGTCACCGATATCATCGTCACCAACGGCGCGGGCCAGCGCTCGGTCGAGGTGAAGGGCAAGATCCCGGTGGAAACAATGTTCATGGGCGCCTCGGGCGTGGATGTGATCGACGTGGGCGGCCGCTCGGTCGCCGAACAGCGCGCGACCAACATCGAGATCGTGATGGTGCTGGACGTCTCGGGGTCCATGGCCGGGTCGAAGATGACCGCGCTGAAATCGGCGGCGAAGAACTTCGTCTCGACCGTGCTGGCCAACAACACCAACCGAATTTCCATCGCGATCGTTCCCTATAATGGGCAGGTCAACCTTGGCCCCTCGCTGCGCACGAAGTTCAACGTGACCCATGTGCCGGGCCTGCCTGCCACGGCGGATGTGAACTGCGTGGACATGCCCACCTCGGTCTATTCCAACGTGGGCATCGCCCGCACGCTGGCTATGCCCGCGACGGGCTGGGCCGATGCCTTCACAACGCTGGGCAGTTTCCCCACCAGCTATTCCACCACGGGCCGCAGCCCCACGGCCGGCAACGTCTGGTGCCCGCCCTCGACCTCGAACATCGTGCGCCTGCAGGATGACAACATCGCTGCCATGCACGATTACATCGACGACCTCACCGCGATCGGCGCGACCTCGATCAACGCGGGGATGAAATGGGGCGGGGCCCTGCTGGACCCGCAATTCCGCAGCGTCGTCAACGAATATGTCGATACGGGCGTGATCCCGCCGGAATTCCGCGACCGTCCCTTCGATTATTCCAAGCGCGACGCGCTGAAGATCGTCGTCCTGATGACCGACGGCGAGAATTTCGGCGATGTGCGGCTGAATGACAATTACCGCACCGGCCTGTCGCCCATTTTCAAGGGCACGGACGGGAATTACTCCATCCGGCACACCTCGGGCCGCCCGTCGGGCGCAGGCAGCAACGAATACTGGGTCCCCCACCGAAACAGCAATGCGGGCGAATGGCGCGCGACCTCCTGGGGCGGTTCCACCGGCACGCAGGGCACGCAAATGACTTGGCAGCAGGTCTGGCAGGAACTTAACGTCAGCTGGACGGCATGGCACATGTATGCCCGCGCCTTGGGCACCACCTCCACCACGCGGACGAACCAGTACAACACATGGTTCAACAACTTCCGCAGCCAGCGCGGCACCTCGACCAGCACGCCGGAGATGGATGAGGAAGTGGCCAGCATCTGCGGCCTGACAAAGCAGCAGGGCGTGCTGATCTATGGCATCGCCTTTTCGGCCCCCACCCGCGGCGTCAACACGGTGCGCAACTGCGCCTCGTCCACGGGCCATTTCTTCCACTCGACCAGCACGAACCAGTTGAACGCGGCCTTCCAGGCCATCGCCACCAACATCACGCAACTGAGGCTTGTGAACTGATGCGGATGCCAACCCCGTTCAAACGCTTCTTCCGCGAGGAAGGCGGCAATGCCACGACCGAATTCGCGATCCTCGTGCCGCTTCTGTTCGCGATCTTCGTGGCGACGCTGGAAGGCGGACTGATGATGTCGCGCTGGGCCGGGATCGACCGGGCCGCCGACATGGTGATCCGCAACCTCAGGCTGGGCCAGTACCAGAACCCGGATGCCGAACTTCTGCGGCAAGAGATCTGCGATCAGGTCTTCCTCGTCGAGAACTGTTTCCAGAACACCGCCGTCGACATCCGCGAGATCGACCGCGCCACGTTCCTGATGCCCGACGAGGACGAACCCTGCGTCACCCGCGAGGACGAGATCATCCAGCCGGTCACCGAGGTGACGCCGGGCCAGCAGAACGACCTGATGCTGATCCGGGTCTGCGTGACGGTGGATGCCCTGTTCCCCACCTCACGCTTCGCGATGGAGGATCTGGATGCGCAGGGCGGCTATGCGCTGTCCGTCTCCTCCGTCTACGTGAACGAACCGAGTTGAGGGAGGACGGGATGATGCGCTTGCTCTCCGCTGTTCCAGCCCGCCTGCGCCGCGCCGCGCGCCGTTTCGCGGCCCGGACGTCAGGATCCATGACGGTCGAGGCGCTGTTCATCGTGCCCGTGATGATGTTGGGAATGACGGGCTTCTACGCCTTCTGGGATGCCTACAAGACCCAGAATGTCGTGCAGAAGGCCGCCTATGCGGTATCCGACATGCTGTCGCGCGAGATGATCCCGGCGACGCCCGCCTTCATCGACGGGCTGGATCGGACGCTGGAATACCTCGTCGGCAGCGATGTCCGCGTGCGGGTGACCAGCATCCGCCGCACCGCCGACGGCCCGCTCGGCCTGCAAGGGCTTGACGTGCTCTGGTCCTATTCGCCCGGCAACGTGATGCTGCCGCTGACCGAGGCGACGCTGACAGAGGTGGAGACCGACATCCCGATGATGGCGGTGGGGTCGAACATGGTCGTGTTCGAGGTTAGCGTGCCCTATTCGCCGGTAACCGAGATCCTCGAACTCGACACGATCCGTGAGACGGTGGCGATGCGCCCCCGCTTCCTGCCGACGCTCTGCATGACAGGCGTCGTCTGCTGACGGCAGCCTCGCCCAGAGGGCGGGCTGCGATCTGTGCGGCATGGCACGCAGGCCCTGCGCGGGCCTACGTTGCCGGATCGGGACGGCTGCCCTAGCTTCGTGGCAGATCAGCCGCGCAGGAGTGCCCCATGTCCATCCGTCCGATCCTTGAGGAAAATCGCGCCCAGCCCACCTATGAGGGGGCGGGCGTGCATCTGCACCGCGCCTTCGGCTTCGGCGATCCGTCGAAGATGGACCCGTTCCTGCTGTTCGACGATTTCCGCAACGAGGACCCACGCGACTACATGCGCGGCTTCCCTTGGCATCCGCATCGGGGCATCGAGACGATCACCTATGTCCTTGCAGGCGCGGTGGAACATGGCGACAGCCTTGGCAACCATGGCCTTCTGAAAGGTGGCGACGTGCAGTGGATGACGGCGGGGTCCGGCATCCTGCATCAGGAGATGCCGCGCGGGAATGCCAAGGGGCAGATGCACGGCTTCCAGCTCTGGGCGAACCTGCCCGGCAGCCTGAAGATGACCGCGCCGCGCTATCAGGACGTGAAGGGCAAGGACATCCCCGAGATCATGGACGATGACGGCACCGTGGTGAAGGTGATTGTGGGGTCGTTCTGGGGCAAGACGGGCCCGGTGGACGGCATCGCCGCCGATCCGCAATACCTCGACATCTACGTGCCGCCGGGACGGCGGAAGACCTTCAAGGTGGATACCTACCGCCGTGCCTTCGCCTATGTCTTCGAAGGAAAGGGCAGCTTCCGCGACGCCTCGGCCCCGACCGGCGTGCTGCTGGAGAAAGAGGTGCGCGGGCAGGAGGTGAACATCCGCGACATGTCGGGCGACCGCACACTGGTCCGTTTCGGCACCGGCGACGAGGTGACGGTGCAGGCAGGCCCCGACGGGCTGCGGTTCCTGCTGATCTCGGGCGCGCCGATCCAGGAACCGGTGGCATGGCATGGGCCGATCGTCATGAACACCGATGCCGAGATCAAGCAGGCGATGACCGAATTGCGCAACGGCACCTTCATCCGCCCCGCGCATTGACCCTGCGCCCCCTTTCGCCACCGGGCAGCCCCGGCTAGGATGGCCCGTCCCAGCCCGCCTCCCAGCCGGAGCCTGCCCATGCGCCTGACCGCCGCCCTCCTCTGCCTGCCGCTTCTGGCGGGATGCAGCCAGCCGGGCTTCATCGACACGGGCGATGTCGGGCCGCCGCCGCCGCTCCTGCCGATAGAGCAGTTGCTGACGGCGGAGAGTCCGCAACTGGATGCCGAGGCGGCCGAGGCGCTTTCGGCCCGAGGGACGGCGCTGCGCGCCCGCGCGGCCGCAGCCGGCTGAGGCCCCCTCCTCTGCGTTGCAAGCCCCGCGCCGAACGGCTAACAGGGCGGCAGATGCGCAGACCGCGCCGCCCTGCCCCCGCTGAATTACGGAGAAGCCCATGCCCGCGCCCCTTCGCCTCGGTCTTGCCGGTCTGGGAACCGTCGGCATCGGCGTGGTGAAGATCGTGCAGCGCCATGCCGAGCTGCTCGCCGCCCGCGCGGGCCGCCCCGTCACCATCACCGCCGTCTCGGCCCGCGACCGCAGCCGCAACCGCGATGCCGACCTCTCTGCCTATGACTGGGAAACCGACCCCGTCGCGCTGGCGAAACGGCCTGATATCGACGTCTTCGTCGAGGTGATGGGCGGCCATGACGGCCCCGCCAAGGCCGCGACCGAGGCCGCGCTCGCCGCAGGCAAGGACGTCGTCACCGCCAACAAGGCGCTGCTCGCCCATCACGGCCAGACCCTTGCCGAAACGGCCGAGGCCGCGGGCCGCGTCATCCGCTTCGAGGCTGCCGTTGCGGGCGGCATCCCGGTCATCAAGGCCCTGACCGAGGGGCTGGCCGCAAACCAGATGCGCCGCGTCATGGGCGTGATGAACGGCACCTGCAACTATATCCTCACCCGCATGCAGAATGCGGGACTGCCCTATGAAACCGTATTCGAAGAGGCCCGCCAGCTTGGCTATCTGGAGGCCGACCCCAATCTGGACGTGGGGGGGATCGATGCGGGCCACAAGCTCTCGCTTCTGGCCGCCATCGCCTTCGGCACGCGCGTCAGCTTCGACAAGGTGGAACTCGAAGGCATCGGCAATGTCTCCATCGAGGACATCCGCATGGCCGACGACATGGGCTATCACATCAAGCTGCTGGGCGTGGCGCAGATGACGGGGCGTGGCCTCGAACAGCGCATGACGCCCTGCCTCGTTCCTGCCGAAAGCCCGCTGGGCCAGTTGCAGGGCGGCACGAACATGGTGGTTCTGGAAGGCGACAGCGTGGGCCAGATCGTCCTGCGCGGCCCCGGTGCGGGCGAAGGCCCGACCGCCAGCGCGGTGATGGCCGATGTGATCGACATCGCGCGCGGCATCCGCCTGCCCACATTCGGACGCCCCGCCACCACGCTGGTGGAACCCGTCGCTGCGAAATCCGCCACACCGGCCCCCTATTACCTGCGCATGACACTGCTGGACAAACCCGGCGCACTGGCCAAGGTCGCCACCTGCATCGGCGAGGCGGGCATCTCGATCGACCAGATGCGCCAGATCAACCAGCCGGGCGAGGCGGATGACAAGGCCACGGTGCTGATCGTCACCCACAAGGCGGCCCCCGCCGATATCGGCTGGGCCCTGTCGCGCATCCCCGAAACCGGCGTGCTGGTCGGCGCCCCGGTGGCCATCCGGATCGAGGAAGTCTGACCGGGCCGAAAACTTTTCATCCGAAAAGTTTTCGCTTCGAAAATTCTTCGTACGAAGAATTTTCGCCCCCCGCCCTGTCCCTGCCGCA
>Ga0209278_1002106_pt1 | contig 11355 bp, 8 predicted proteins | sample JI81BgreenDNA_FD_187504 | JGI IMG/M metagenome (GOLD analysis project Ga0209278, IMG submission 187504) | Wastewater effluent complex algal communities from Wisconsin, to seasonally profile nutrient transformation and Carbon sequestration -... | ecosystem: Engineered > WWTP > Effluent > Algae... | reverse complement strand
GCGTGACCAGAAAGATCGGCAGCCAAAGCAGATTAAAGCCCATGCGCAGGGCGATACCAACCAAACCAGAAACCGTGTGAATCAGGAACATGCGCGCAAATGTAGCAAGCGTAAGCGGTGGTGAAAAGCACGAATGCGTGCGCGCATTAAGCTGCCCGACCCTGCGCCGCTTCTTTGGCGGCGATGCGGCTTTCCAGCTCGGCAAATTTTTGCGACTGATGGGGCGTCACGGGGCTGTGGCTCGCTTTATCCTGCAACTTAGCGAAGAATTTATCGTACCAGCTGCCCCAGGCGTCGGTCGCCATCCACAGCGCCCCGAACATGGCCGTGGCCGCCCCTTCGCGCCAGGCATCTTTGCCAAATAATTTTAGGTTCTCGCCCATGCCCGCGGCGGCATCCGCATGCGTCACCACAGACATTGGGCCGCCGACTTTCAGATACGCGCTACGCTTCAGGAATGCATAGGCCGAGATGCCCACCGCCACGGGCAATACCCGGCGGAACGCAAAGCGGCAAATGCTGGGATCGCCGGTCAGCAGGTCCAGCTTTGGTTTCGGCGGGGCTTTATCTTTATGGAATTCGTCGGTGTGGCCATCGGCCGCATAGCCGCCCACATTGGGGTCGTGCGGTGTGTTCTTCAGCGAATTCACATTGCCCAGCCATTTGCCGCGCTTGAGCTGCTTGTCTTTGAAAATGCGCTCGCTGGCCTCGAAGAAAATGGAGTAGGCGATCGTCCAGATCGCGGCGTTCTGCAGCAGCTTGGCTTCCGGGTGCAGCACCGCACGTTTAATGCCCGCTCCCCAGCTTTCACCGGGGTTTAGCTTGGGTGCATTATTGGCAAGGCCTTTGAAATTGGCACTGGCAAAGCCGAGCGTGAGAGCAGCAATCGGCGTCGCGGTGGATTCCGCCGACCAGTTGGTACGCGCCATGGTCTTGATGTTTTGCCACCAGTTACGGCTTTCACGGTTGGTCTCGGCCGCGCCATTGGTCTCGTCCATCACGCGGTCGCGCTGGCCTTTGATCAGCCCGCCCACGAAGCGGAACAGGGTGAAGCCCGCGGCGATCTGGAATGCCTGGTTGATGGGCGAGCTGGCAAAACGCGCCACATTGCGGCCAAGCAGGGCTTTGTTGCCCTTCAGCATCGCTGCTTCCATCTCGCTGGCCAGCTTGCTGATCTTCGGCTCCAGCGTGTGGGCCAGCTCTGGCGCCTTCACCAGCTGTGCCTTCAGGGCCGAGGATTGGGCCATTTTTTCATCCAGCGCGGCGATGCCTTGGGCCGCCACGCTGCTGCTTAAGCCGGTTTTCTCCCCCCAGACGCGCAGAAAACCCATGCCACGATGCACCGCTGCCATCGCAAACCCGTAGGGAATCGAGGCCATGGCCGAGCGGAAGAACTGATAGCCGGTGTAGGTAAGGGGTCCTTTGGTGAACCAGCGATTGCGGTGGAACCAGTTGCCTTGCTCCGGCGTAGTGGGCGTCGCCTCGCGCGATGGCTCTGGCGCGGGCGCGAAGCCTTGCGCGTGTGTGGTGGGTTGTTGCACTGTTTCGGTCGGTTGCAATAGAATCTCTCACGTTCACCATAGCAAATCGGTGCGCGATTGAATGTGACAGTTCGATGAAAATAGCGTTGTTTTTCCTCATTTTTTGTGCAGTGCGAAAAGGGTGGAAAAGGGGGGCGCGATGGGTTAGAAGCGCCTCATTATTCATGTCATTCCCGCGTTGGCGGGCATCCAGAACCTGCCTCGAAGCATATGACTTTGGGCGCGGATGCCCTGGATCCCTGCCTGCGCAGGGATGACGCAACGAAAGTGGACGTGATGAGTAAACCGCGCATTCTCTCGGGCGTGCAGCCCACGGGCAATCTGCATCTGGGCAATTACCTGGGCGCCATCCGCAATTGGGTGGGGCTGCAGGACAGCCACGAATGCTTCTTCATGCTGGCCGATCTGCATGCCATTACCGTGCCGCAAGACGCGGGCGCGCTGACGCAGGCGACGCGCGAGGTCGCCGCGGCCTATATTGCGGCAGGCATCGACACCGAAACATCCGTTATCTTCCCGCAATCCGCCGTGAGTGCGCATGCCGAGCTGGCATGGATCCTCAACTGCCACACACCGCTTGGGTGGCTCAACCGCATGACGCAGTTTAAGGATAAATCGGGCGAAAATAAAGAAGGTGCGGCGCTCGGCCTTTATGCCTATCCCGTCCTCATGGCCGCGGATATCCTCACCTACAAGGCCACGCATGTGCCGGTAGGGGCCGACCAGAAGCAGCATCTGGAACTGGCGCGCGACATTGCGGGTGCCTTCAACCGTGCGTATGGCGAGGAGTTCTTCCCGCTGCCGGAGCCGGTGATTCTGCCCACCGCCGCGCGCATCATGAGCCTGACCGACGGTACGAAGAAAATGAGCAAATCCGACCCGTCGGACTATTCGCGCATCACGCTGATGGACGATGCGGATGCGATCGCGAACAAGATCAAAAAAGCGCAGACCGATTCGGAGCCGAGCCTGAGTTATGACCCCGAGAATCGTCCGTCGGTCGCGAATTTGCTGAGCATTTACGCCGCGCTGGATCACAGCACGCCGCAGGCAGTGGCGGCGCAATTTTCCACGTTGAAAACCGGACAATTCAAGGCCCAACTGGCCGAGCTGGCGGTGGCGAAGCTGTCGCCCATCACCGCCCGCATGCGCGAGCTGATGGCCGATACCGCCACGCTCGATGCCATCCTGAAACGTGGCGCGGAAAAAGCCAACGCCACCGCACAGCCCATTCTGGCCGAGGTGAAAAAAAGGGTTGGGTTTTTTCAGTTGTAATACGTCATTCCAGCGAACGCTGGAATCCATCTTCGTATCGGTTGAAAAAATAGATTCCAGCTTTCGCTGGAATGACGTGCAAAGAAGTATTATGTGGCCTGCATGACGCATACATTACACATCACTGAACGCCCGCGCCGCCTGCGCCACCATGCATGGCTGCGCGCGCTGGTGGCCGAGCATCACCTGCGGGTGGAGGATTTGATCTGGCCGCTCTTCGTCACCGAGGGCGAGGGCGTGCGCGAAGATGTAACAGGCCTGCCCGGTGTGCAGCGTTATTCGATGGATCAGCTGGTGCTGGTGGCAGCCGAAGCGGCGAGCCTTGGCATTCCCGCCATTGCGCTGTTCCCCGTGGTGCCGGCGGCACTGAAAACGGATGATGCGCGCGAGGCCTTGAACCCCGAGAACTTGATCTGCCGCGCCATGCGCGCCGTGAAGGCGGCGGTGCCGAATCTCGGCATCATCGGCGATGTGGCGCTCGACCCCTATACCAGCCACGGGCATGATGGGCTGGTGGATGCGGCCGGCGAAGTGCAAAACGATGCCACCGTTGCCGTGCTGATGCAGCAGGCGGTGGTGCTGGCGCAAGCAGGCTGCGACATTGTGGCCCCCAGCGACATGATGGACGGGCGCGTGGCCGCCATTCGCGCCGGGCTGGATGATGCAGGCCTTCACGACACGCCGATTTTGTCGTACGCCGCGAAATATGCCTCGGCTTTCTATGGCCCGTTCCGTGCCGCGGTGGGCAGCGCGAAAGCGAAGCCGCTGGATAAGCGCGGCTACCAGATGAACCCGGCCAATACGCGCGAAGCGATGCGCGAAGTGGCGCTGGACGTGGCCGAAGGGGCCGACATGGTAATGATCAAACCCGGCACGCTGTATCTGGATGTGCTGGCGCGCGTAAAAGATAGCTGCGATGTGCCCGTCTTCGCGTACCATGTGAGCGGCGAATACGCGATGCTGAAAGCCGCTAGCGCCCAAGGCATGCTGGATGAGCGTGCTGCCACGCTGGAGACACTCCTCGCATTCAAACGCGCCGGGGCGGATGCGATTTTGACCTACGCCGCGCGGGATGTGGCGCAGTGGCTGCGTGAACAGAACGCCTAGTTCGGCGAGTAGATTTCCACCGCCAGCGTGCCGTTGATGATGCGTTCTTTCGCGGTCGAGACTGCCTCGATCAGCGGTTCGGAAATCAACGTTTTGTTGTTCTGGTCCACCGCGTAATCCAGCGCGCCTTCCTTGATGCCAAGATATTTAATGCCCGGACTCCACTTGCCGTCGCGGCTGGTTTTCAGCGCATCGTACACGGCGATATCCACCCGCTTGACCAGCGAGGTGAGCACATGGCCGGGGAACAAACCGTTCTGGTTGGTATCGACGCCGATGGCGTAATGCCCGGTGTCATTGGCGGCTTGTAGCACGCCCACGCTGGAGCCACCGGCAGCGGCAAAGATCACATCCGCCCCGGCTTTGAATTGCTTCATTGCCAATGCTTTGCCGCGCTCCGGATTACTCCAGGCATTGGGGCCGCTACCGACCATCGCCACATCGACCTCGATCTCAGGATTCGCGTAGCGCGCCCCTTGAATATAGCCTTTGTTGAAATTGCGAATCAGCGGAATATCCATTCCACCAATGAAGCCGATATGGCCGGTCCGGCTCATCTTCCCGGCGATGAGGCCCACCAGGAACGCGCCCTCATTGTCGCGGAAGCTGATCGATTGCACATTCGAGAAGAGGGGCGGCACCAACCCATCCACCACGGTGAATTGCGTGTTGGGGTAGCGCTCCGCAAGGTTCAACACCGGCATCACGTTCTGGTTGCCCACGGCGATGATGGGCGAGGCGCCGGAATCCGCCACACGCTTGATGACGGCAGTAATATTCTCGCTACCCAGCATACGGTGTTCTTCCACTCGAATACCAAAATCGCGCGATGCTTTGTCCAGTCCGGCGCGCGCCATATCGATGAAGGCGCGGTCGGAATCCGACCCGGAATAGAGATAAACAATCGCTGGCTTGAACATTGCCGCCTGCGCTAGCGGTGCGTAAACCATGGCGGCAATCAGCATGAGCGTGTGCGACAGGCGAATCATGCGAAGGATCTCCCAATAAAAGATGCTCATGCCTTGTCACCGGCATGTTTCTGTGGCACTGACACTCTATAACCCACTGAATGGCTTTGCAATCGTTCCCATGCACCCTGTCTCGCTTTTCCCATCACGCCTGATCGCCTTGCAGGATGCGCTACGTACTGCCGTGGTGGATGCCTATATCCAGCCCATGGCCGACGCATTCCAGGGCGAATATATTCCCGCCTGTGCGGCGCGGCTGCCATACCTCACCGGCTTTACCGGCTCGGCCGGTACTGGGCTGTTTTTCACTGAACCCGCCCCGCAGCGCCCGCACACGCTTTTCACCGATGGGCGCTATACCCTGCAAGCCGCCAGCGAGCTGGAAGGCAGTGGTGTGGTTGCGGTGAATAGTGGCGAAATCACGCTGCCGCACTATCTTGAGCAATGCAACGCCACGTCGCTGCGCATCGGGTTCGATGCCTGGCTTGTGACGCATCAGCAATGCGAAGCCTGGGCCAAGCAATTGCCCCATGCAACATTCGTGGCCATCGCGAATCCCGTCGATGCGATCTGGGAGGATCAGCCCGCTCCTCCGACCGGCGCGGTGCAATTGCACCCTGCATCACTGGCCGGTGCAAGCTATACGCACAAGCGCGCGCCCCTCCTTGCCGCCTTGCAAAAACAGGGGCTGGATGGGGCGATGCTGACACTGCCGGATGGCATCAACTGGCTGCTGAATATTCGCGGCAGCGACATACCCTTCAACCCGCTGCTGCTTGGCTACTTGCAGCTTCACACCAATGGTACTGCCACACTCTACACCGAAGCCCGCGCATTCGCGCCGGAGATCACGGAATATCTGCACGCGCAGCAGGTCACGGTCGCGCCGATGACGGCGATCGGCCCTGACATATTCCCGCGTGGCAGCCGTTGGCAGATCGACCCAGCCAGCAGCGCGCAAGCCTGGTGGCAACTGGCCGAGCAGGCGGGGGCGACGCTGGTGCCTGCGGAGGACCCCACCTTGCTGCCCAAAGCCTGCAAAAATGCAGTGGAGTTGGACGGTATCCGTGCCGCCCACCAGCGCGATGGGCTGGCATTATCCCGCTTTTTGCACTGGTTCGACACACAGGTGGAAACTGGCCGCTTCCCCAGCGAATTGCAGGTGGTCGAGGTGCTGGAACAGTTCCGTAAGACTGATGCACGCTACCGTGGCCCCAGCTTTGCCACCATCGCCGGTTCCGGTGCGCATGGGGCGATCGTGCATTACCGCGCCACCGCGCAGACCGATCGCCGCGTGCGCCGGCATGAGCTGTTTTTGCTCGATTCCGGTGGGCAGTACGACGATGGCACCACGGATGTCACGCGCACGCTGCCCGTGGGTACGCCGAGTGATATCATGCGCACGCATTACACGCGCGTGCTGAAAGGCCATATCGCGCTGGCCATGGCGCGCTTTCCCGAGGGTACTTCCGGCGCGCAGCTGGACGTGCTGGCGCGGCAGTATTTATGGGAGGCTGGGCTGGATTATGCCCACGGCACCGGCCACGGGGTAGGTGCCTATTTATGTGTGCATGAAGGCCCGCAGCGCATTGCCAGCAAAGGCTCGGCTGTTGCCCTGCGCGCTGGTATGATCCTGTCGAACGAGCCGGGCTATTACGCGGCGGATAAATATGGCATTCGCATTGAGAATCTCGTTGCGGTGGTGGAAGTGGGGCGCACCGAACATGGCAAGCCCTTGTTCGGGTTTGAAACGCTGACGCTGGCACCGATCGATACGCGGCTGGTGATGGTGGAGATGCTCTCAACCGCTGAGCGCAACTGGCTGAATGATTACCATCAGCGTGTGTTTAAATCGCATGAATCTGCCATGCAGAGCGCCGAGCGCCATTGGCTGGCGCAGGCCACCCGCGCGATTTAATTTCAACTTGCTGCTTCAACATATTCCGCAAGGATCTTCTTGATGCCTGCATGCTTGAACGCGATCTCGAGATGGTCACCCTCGATGTTCAGGATCACGCCATTGCCAAATTTCTGGTGGAAGACGCGGCTGCCTTTACTGAGGCCGTCATTGCGAGGAGCCGAAGGCGACGTGGCAATCCAGCTTTCTTGGCCTTGCGATGGATTGCTTCGCTGCGCTCGCAATGACGTATTCAAGATACTATCCAGTTCTTTTTGGAACAGGGCCGGGCCAGCGGCGCGCTTGGTGTAGGGCCCACCGTCGATATGTTCCACGGTCTCGGGCGTAATCTCGCTTAAGAAACGCGAGGGAATGCTCGATTGCCACTGATTATAAATGCGCCGGTTGGCCGCATGGCTGATGGTGAGATGCTCGCGCGCCCGTGTGATGCCCACATAGGCAAGGCGGCGCTCTTCCTCCAGCCCGGCGGTGCCCAGCTCGTCCATGGTGCGTTGGCTGGGGAACAGCCCTTCTTCCCAGCCGGTGAGGAATACGGCGCGGAATTCCAGCCCCTTCGCGGCATGCAGGCTCATGATGCTGACCATATCCTCGCCCGCTTGTTGCGCGCCGTCGGTCACTAGCCCCACATGCTCCAAGAATTCAGCGAGGTTGGGGAAATCCGCCATCGCGCGCACTAACTCGCGCAGGTTCTCCAGCCGCCCGTTCGCCTCCGGCGATTTATCGGCCTGCCACATGGCGCGGTAGCCGGACGCGTCGAGCATGGCGTCGGTCAGTTCGGCCAGCCCAAGATCGGTCGATTTGGCGCGCCATTGCGCAAACTGATCCATCAGCTTTTGCAGCGTGGCGCCGGTTTTTCCCTTCAGCACGCCCGAGGCAAGCTGCCGTGCGATCGATTCATGCAGCGAGATATTCTCTGCGCGCGCCGTGGCGTGGAGTTGCTCCAGCGTGGCTTTGCCGATGCCGCGCTTGGGCGTGTTGATGATGCGCTCCAGCGCCAGATCGTCCTGCGGCTGCGCGATGATACGCAAATACGCCACCGCATCGCGGATCTCCATACGCTCGTAGAAGCGTAACCCACCCACCACCTTATAGGGCACACCGAGCGTCATGAACCGTTCCTCGAAGGCGCGGGTCTGGTAGCCGGCGCGCACCAGCACGGCCATTTCGCGCAACGGAATGCGGTCGCGCTGAAAGGCCTCGATCTCCTCGCCCACGAAGCGGGCTTCCTCGGAATCGTCCCACACGGATTTGACGCGAATGGGCGCGCCTTCGGCATCTTCCGTCCACAGCGTTTTGTCAAGCCGTTGCGTGTTGTTGGCTATGAGGCCACCCGCGGCTTTTAGAATGGGCGCGGTGGAGCGATAGTTACGCTCCAGCCGGATGATCTGCGCGCCGGGATAATCTTCTTCGAAGCGCAGGATATTGCCCACTTCCGCGCCGCGCCAGCCATAGATGGATTGGTCATCGTCGCCCACGCAGCAGAGATTTTTATGCGCAATGGCCAGCATGCGTAGCCAGAGATACTGCGCCACGTTGGTATCCTGATACTCATCCACCAGAATGTAATGGAAGCGCTGCGAATATTCCTGCAGCACATCCGGATGGGTTTGGAAGATGGTGAGGTTGTGCAGCAGCAGATCACCAAAATCGCAGCAATTCAGCGTGCGCAGGCGGTTTTGATAAATCGGGTAAAGCTTGGCTGCCACTTGTGCCAGGCTATACGTGCCCGGTTGTTCATTGATCTTGTCGGGCAGCAGGCCGCGATCTTTCCAGCTTTGAATGACTCCAAGCACGGCGCGTGCAGGAAATTTCGTGTGGTCGATATTCTGCTCGGCCAGCTGCGCTTTGATCAGCCGTTGCTGGTCGTCGTCATCCAGAATGGTGAATTGCGGCGTGAGGCCCACCAGCTCCGCATGGCGGCGCAGAATCTTCGCACCGATGGAGTGGAACGTGCCCAGCCACAGGCTGGAGGTGTTACCATTCTCGGCGGCGTCACCATAGAGCAATTTCGCCACGCGCCCGCGCATTTCGGCGGCCGCTTTGTTGGTGAAGGTCACCGCCAGAATCTGGCTGGGGAAGGCGCGTTTGGTCATGAGAATATGCGCCACGCGCGTGGTCAGCACGCGCGTTTTGCCTGTGCCAGCGCCAGCCAGCACCAGTAGCGGGCCTTCGGTGGTTTCCACGGCGGCGCGCTGTTCGGGGTTCAACCCGGCGAGGTAGGGGGCATCCACTGGTTTCAATGCTTGCATGCAATCCTTAAGCGGGCGTCATTCCCGCGAAGGCGGGAATCCAGACAGTCTCGCTTTTTGCAATGCGTGAATTGTTTGACTGGATTCCCGCCTTCGCGGGAATGACGGATAAAATTTACTATGCTATCTGTGTCGCACCTTAGTAAAAGCAAACCGTCACGCCAAGGAATAACCGTTTGTCCACACCCCTTACCATGCATCGCGCCACGGCGGAGGATCTACCCAGCATCACGTCGCTGGTCGCACAGCTGAACCGTGAAGAGGGCTACGACATGTCGGCCAGCATGGACCAGCTGCGTGCCGCCATGTTCGCGGGGGATGCACGGGTAAGCATGCAGGCGCTGGTAGCGCAGCGCGATGGCCGTACCGTTGGCACGGTGCTGTTTTATTGGGGGTTTGATACCGTCTCCGCCAGCTATGGTTACCACCTGGCCGATATAGTGGTGGCACCTGTTGCGCGTGCGCAAGGCATTGGCCGTGCGCTCATGGCTGCGCTTGCCGCGCAATGTTTGCAGCAGCAGGGGCAGTGGGTGTCGCTTACCGTGCTGAAGAAGAACGCGCGCGCGAAACAGTTCTATCTCAAACAAGGCATGGTGGAAGTGGGGGTGGATTTTCTTGCCATTGGTCCCAAGGGGCTCGCACGTTGTGCACAAATATGACGTGCATGTAACTAGCGCTTGCGGGTGAAAGTGCATTTGTTACAAGCGAAGCCAACAACCACACCGGATAGGTAATTCATGCGCGTTTTGCGCTTTGCAGTGATTCTTTGTTGCGTATTTGCGCTGCTCTTGCCGGATATAGCGGATGCCGCGCGTGGGCGTGCGCAGCGGGTAAACCCACGCACTGGCGTGAACGACCCGCGCTATGCCGCGCTGGTGATGAACCCACGCACCGGCGAGATCTACCATCAGCAAAATGCCGATGCGCGGCGCTACCCCGCCTCGCTCACGAAAATGATGACGCTGTACCTGCTGTTCGAGGCGCTAGAGAATAAAAAGATCAGCCTGAATGATCGCATGAAAGTGTCGGATTATGCATCCGTTCAACCGCAGACGAACATCTCGCTGACCACGCGCGATCAAATCCCGGTGGAGACGGCGATCAAGGCACTGGTCGTGCGCTCGGCGAACGATGTGGCCGTGGTGGTGGGCGAACGCCTGGGCGGCTCGGTACCCAATTTCGCCAAGATGATGACAGCCAAAGCCCGCGCGCTGGGCATGAACAACACCGTGTTCCAAAACCCGCACGGCCTGCCGAATGGCAACCAGGTCACCACCGCGCGTGACATGGCCAAGCTTGGCATCGCTTTGAAGCGCGACTTCCCCCAATATTATCAATATTTCAGCACCCGCCAGTTCAGTTGGAAGGGCGTGACCTACTACACCCACAACCGTGTGATGCTACGTTATTCCGGCACGGATGGGATCAAGACCGGCTTCATCAACGCCTCGGGCTTTAACGTGGTCAGTTCCACCACGCGCGGTGGCCGCCCACTGATTGGGGTGGTGATGGGCGGTGGTAGTGGCCAATGGCGCGACGATCGCATGATCGCGTTGTTCAATAGTGCCTATGCCACCATCGCCAAGCGCGGCAACGCACGTAGCGGTGTGGTGATCGCTAAAAACTTACCCTCGGTGAATGGCAAACAAGTGGCCACGCCGGCTCCGGCACCCGCCCCACGGGTGGTGAGCAGCGTGCAGGTGGCGCCAGCACGGCCACCGGCAGCCAGTGCCGCCAAGCCGGTGGCGGTGGTGCAGGCACCCACGCCCGCGCCGATTGTTGCAGCCCCGCCCGCCGCTACGGTAGCGGCAGCGGCAGCGCCTTCGCCCGTTGTTATTGCGCCGCCGCCTGCCGCACCCGCCCGCCCACCGGTGAGCACGGCGCAGCCGCAAACGCTGAATCAACAAATGGCGGCGCTGCAGGCGCGTGGTCAAGTGCAGGCGGATGCCGGGGTCGCTGATATGTGGGGCATTCAGGTCGGTGCATTCTCCAGCCGCGAACTGGCGGAACGCGCCGCGCTGCAAGCCTATCAGCTGGCGCAAAACAGCCTGCAGGGCTCACGCATCGCCGTGCTGGGCACGGGGTCTGCCAACGCGATGGTGCATCGCGCCCGGCTGGAGAATATCTCCGAACAGCAGGCGAAAAAGGCTTGCGAGACGTTGATTTCCAACAATTCTCCCTGCTTTATCTTCCGCGCCGGACTTTAGGCGTGATGGGTGACGGGTGAATGGTGAAGCATACCCCTCCATTATTATTCTAAGCCCTGTCCCTTGAGGGAGCGGGATGCGCAGGCTTAG
>Ga0209278_1002104_pt1 | contig 11360 bp, 7 predicted proteins | sample JI81BgreenDNA_FD_187504 | JGI IMG/M metagenome (GOLD analysis project Ga0209278, IMG submission 187504) | Wastewater effluent complex algal communities from Wisconsin, to seasonally profile nutrient transformation and Carbon sequestration -... | ecosystem: Engineered > WWTP > Effluent > Algae... | reverse complement strand
ATGCTTTAGGCAGAGTGTTGTCAAATGAAGTGGTAGAGAGCAATGGTTTGCAGTTCCGCCATGAGTTGAGTTTGTCGGACTATGCTTCTGGCGTTTATTTCTTGCAAGTGGAAACCAATGGTAAATCGGCGGTGAAACGGATTGTGAAGAAGTAAGCAACTTCAAAGCAATAAAGTAATTCAACTAAAAACTTTGGCAGTGGTAGAAATATCACTGCCAAGAGTTTTATAAACAACAAAGGCTACGGTTTTTACGCAGCCTTTGTTGTTTATAATTAGTTTTAAGTAATAAGAAGCAATAAAACGTAGTTTATAATTTTAGATAACTATTTGTAAATGAACCACAAGGACACAAGTTCACTAAGAAAAAATTACTTTTGTCTTTTCTCCAAAACAGCCGTAATGTCTGCCAACGAAAAGCCTTTGGCAGTAAGCAAAACCAAATAGTGGTACAATAAATCGGCAGCCTCGTTTTTAAACAAATCATCATTGTTATCTTTTGCTTCTATGACCAACTCTACGGCTTCTTCCCCCACTTTTTGAGCTACTTTGTTGATACCTTTTTTGAATAAACTACTTGTGTACGAACCTTCTTGGGGATTACTATGGTATGATTTGATGACACCTTCTAAATGTGCCAAAAATTGTAAACTATTGCGTTGGTTGCTGTCGTTAAAACAAGTATCTGCCCCTGTATGACATACCACACCCACAGGTTTGGCTTGGATAAGCAAGGTGTCTTGGTCACAGTCTATTTTAATATCAACCAACTCTAAAAAATTACCAGAAGTTTCGCCTTTTACCCAAATGCGTTGTTTGGTACGACTAAAAAAAGTAACTTTTTTAGTTGCCAAAGTTTGTTGGTAGGCTTCTTCATTCATAAAGCCCAACATCAATACTTTTTGTGTAGCTGCGTCTTGTATGATGGCAGGAAGTAAACCGTCAGGAGATTTAGAAAAATTTAAGATTTCCATTGTTTAGTGTTATTATATTTTCTACAAAAATAATTGAAAAAAAACGTCATACAACTTAGCTGTATGACGTTTGCTGTCTAAAACTATGATTAATTCAGTTTCAAATGATGATGACTACTTATATCTTCCAACTGAAAAGTCAATGCTTTCTTTACTTTCTCATTAGACAAGGCTATTTTTAATACGTCCTCTACCTCGTTTACATAATGAATGTTCAAGCCGTCTATATATTTAGCCTCAATCTCCATGATGTCTTTGCGGTTTTGAGAACACAAAATAATATCTGTAATTCCTGCACGTTTGGCAGCCAAAATCTTTTCTTTGATACCACCTACAGGTAATACTTTGCCTCTTAGTGTAATTTCGCCAGTCATTGCCAATTTATCTTTTACTTTGCGTTGGGTGTATAGCGAAGCCAAAGAGGTAAACATGGTAATCCCTGCCGAAGGACCATCTTTAGGTACTGCCCCTGCGGGTATGTGCAAATGCAAATCGTATTGGTTAAACAAACGATAGTCTATATTGAGGTCTTCTGCGTGAGCTTTGAGGTATGACAAGGCAGCCGTAGCTGATTCCTTCATCACTTCGCCCAACTGCCCCGACAAAATCATATTGCCACGTCCTTTGCTCAAACTCGACTCTATAAACAGAATTTCTCCGCCTACTTGTGTCCAAGCCAAGCCTGTAACGACACCTGCCACGTCATTGCCTTGATACATTTCTTTCTCGAAAATAGGTACACCCAAAATTTTCTCCACGTCTGCGGGTTTTATCTTTTTGGTGTATTCTTGCTCCATTGCCACATTTTTGGCTACGTTGCGGGCTACAGCAGCCACTTTTCTGTCCAAACTCCGCACTCCAGACTCTCTTGTATAACCGTCTATCAAAAACGCAATAGCATCATCTGTCATACTAAAAGATTTGGTTTGTAAACCATGTTCTTTTTTAGATTTTGGCAATAAATGTTTCTTGACAATCTCTAACTTTTCTTCTTGAGTATAACCGTTGATTTCAATAATTTCCATTCTATCTCGCAAGGCGGGGTGAATGGTGTCTAATGAATTGGCGGTAGCAATGAATAAAACTTTTGACAAGTCATATTCTACCTCCAAATAGTTATCTACAAAAGTAGAGTTTTGTTCAGGGTCTAAAACCTCCAACAATGCCGAAGATGGGTCGCCTTTGAAATCACTACCAATTTTGTCTATTTCATCTAAGATAAAAACAGGATTAGACGTGCCTACTTTCTTGATATTATTCAAGATACGACCCGCCATAGCTCCAATATACGTCTTGCGGTGTCCCCGAATTTCTGCCTCGTCATGCAAACCACCCAAAGACATACGTATGTATTCACGTTTCAAAGATTTGGCGATAGACTTACCCAAAGAAGTTTTACCAACCCCCGGAGGACCATAAAGACACAAAATAGGTGCTTTCATGTCATTCCGAAGTTTCAACACTGCCAAATACTCCAAAATTCTTTCTTTTACTTTGTCCAAACCATAATGGTCTTTTTCCAAAATATCTTTGGCTTTGACCAAATCAAAATGGTCTTCGCTGTATTTATCCCAAGGCAAATCTACCATGAACTCAAGGTAATTGAGCAAAATAGAATAGTCGGGATTTTGAGGATTGTAACGTGCTAATTTTTCTAACTCTTTGTAGAAATGTTCCGAAGCCTTTTTGTGCCATTTTTTCTTGGCAGCCTTAGCTCGTAGTTCTTCTATTTCTTGCGACTGCCCTTCGCCCAACTCGTCTTGCATGACCTTGATTTGTTGGCGAATAAAGTAATCACGTTGTTGTTGGTCGAGGTCTGCATGTGCCTTAGAGTTAATTTCAGTCTTTAGTTCTAACAACTGAATTTCTTTGAGCATCATCGACAACAATTTGTTAGCTTTTTTCTCCCAATTCAAGACTTCTAACAACTCTTGTTTTTCGTTCAATTCTGCGTTGATATTAGACGACAAGAAATTGAGCAAAAACTTAGGACTGTCTATATTTTCCAGAGCCGTTTGGGCTTCTTGTGGAATATCGGGGTTGAGCTTAATGATTTTGCCTGCTGCATCTCGCAACGAAGCCACCAACGCCTTAAAGTCCGAATGGTCTTCGTCTGGGGCGGTGTCTTCTAAATACGTAACTTTGGCAGTCATATAAGGTTCGTCAGAGACTACACTGTCTAAGGTAAACTTGCGTTTGCCCTGAATAATAATGGTTGTGTTGCCGTCTGGCAAGGTAAGCATTTTGAGGATAGTAGCTACAGTCCCTACTTCAAACAAGTCTTCTTTCGTGGGTTCTTCGGAAGTAGATTTTCTTTGTGTAACTACGCCTATGGTGCGGTTGCCTTTATTAGCTTTTTTCACTAACTTCACGGACTTGGGTCTGCCTACGGTAATAGGAATGACCACACCGGGGAAAAGTACCGTATTTCGCACAGGCAAAATAGGTAGCTCATCGGGAAAATCTTTGTTGTCTTCCTCTTTTTCATCGCCTTCATTAGCAGCTATAATAGGTATCATATCTTCGTGAAAATCGTCTGAATTTGATAAAAAGAAAGATGGTGAATATTTTTCTGTCATAATATATACGTACTCCGTCATTAAAAATCTGTCAAAATGACACTTACAAAATTAGTGGTTCTGTATGAATAAAACTAATAAATTTACTTTTTGTTTGATAATCAAATAGTTATGTTTTATTAGTTATTGGGCAGTAAAACACTGTTTTGTTATACAATAAATATTCCATGCCATAGTGGGGTGGGCGAGTAACATAACGTGAGTTATGTTGTCATTAATAGACTACTTTTCCGTTTTTTCGCTGCTCATGGTGCTTGTCCTTTCGTCTGAAAACGTGAACGTATTGTTAGTAGCAAAGGGTGGGTCTATATACACCCCAAATCTATTTTGCCCGCCAACCCTTGTTTGTCTATCAGGTTTTTTAAGCACGAGGGTATTCTCCCCAAAAATTAATTTGTTGGGGCTGCTTATTGCATTTTCCTTTATCCATTCACTTTCGGGGATTTATGAATAGAGTTGAGTTTCAGGGGTTTTATGGGAGTAGGTGAGAAACATTAGATAAATTTGTTACTCAAAGTTAAAATGAATTATTTTTTTTTCATTATCCGAAACTGTCCTGTCAAACTTTATATTACAAGTAAACAAGCTATTTAGATACTCATTTTTCAACTTGAGTTTTGATTTTTGTTTATCCACTTCTTGTTTATTTTTATCTTTGTCTATTAAATCTATTTTTGAAGCATAGTTATCCTTAAAATCCTTTTCAAATACTTCCGTAAATTTATCAAAGTAAAAACTTCTTAAAATAAATAAAACAAAACGATTAGGTGAAATGGGTGCAGAAATAGGAATACGACAAGCCTCATAATTGCCAAATGTAGCATGTGCATAAGGATGTTCGCAGTCTGTAAATACTTCTGAGTAATCAAAACGAATTGGAGAAACGACTATTTTCTTATCTACCATATCTGCAAATAATTTGGTACTGCTAAAAAATCTGTCCTCATAATCATCAGGTTCATCTTTAAAACCTTCTATATTCGGGTTAGGTAGATAAGACAAAGTATGTTTTATTAATTTATTCTTATAGAACTCGTACCGCATTTGAACTATAGCCGCATCAAATAATTTAAAATTATAGTCTTTTGCATCGTTAGTTCTATTGAATATTTCCTCATAAGGTTCATTTTTATATTGGAAGGCTAAGTTTTGATACTGCTCCCAAACTATACTTTCTTTTGATACGCCCTCATACTTGGGGAAATTTTGTGAAATTTGCAAACTTTTCCTGCTAAGTAAAAGAGTAATATCTTTAATTTGTTTAAAAATAGTCTCTTTCATTAGCCAGTAGGGTTTAATAATAATTTTAAAACTGATTGTGTTTCTTCACTCAAATCTTGCAATATCATTTTACCGTTTTTAATTTTAACAAGTATATCTGCAAGATTTTTAACTGAGTTTTCTGCTTCATTCAGTTCTTGCTTTTCCTCATTAGAAATATCTCTATGAATTAGGTTCATTTTTTCTATTTCCGCTTGTGTTGGATAGCGAAAATGCAACTCAAAATCATTTGCTTTTACTTTCTCAAATTCTTGAATTAGATTATCCATTTTTGCACCAACTCCACACACACGAACCCATGCTTTGCTTCTGGTTATAGCAGTAAAAAGAATATTTCTCTTTTTTATCAAATCTCTTGTGGCATTAAAAGTACCTTCATAACACTCATCAGCATTGATAATATAAACCATTGGTACTTCGTTACCCTTTGCACGATGAATTCCTGTAAAAGTAATAGAATTATTTTCGAAAAATTTATCAGCATCATTTTCACCTGCAATATGCCCATTAATTTCATATTTAGTTGCTAACACCGTTCTAATGAGGGCAACTTCGTCTCGAGTAGTAAGTCCCAAAGGGTTAATAACAATTATGTCTTTATAAGCAAGTTCTTCTTCCTTTAGATTAGTATAAATTTGCTCTGCCACCCATTCTGCTTGTTCTTGCTTGGTTTTAAATGACTTAAATATCAATAAATCATCAACTGGAGATGTGATATTTTCTAAATCCTTTGATACATTTTCTAAATAAACTGGACTTGAGTAATCTGAACGTCTAAGAAGCACATTTTCATTAGCTTCTAATCTACCACTTATAAGTTCATACCCTACATCTCTCCATAGTTTAGGCATATCAAAAAACTGAACTAAGCCTTTATTTCTATAAATGCCAAAACCTAAAGCATGAGCAGTAACTAAAACAGGACGTGAGTTACGATAACATCTCTTTAATATTTTATCACCTTCATCATCAGACTTGAATAAATTTTTAGGCGAAGGAAGACTTTCCCCTTCATTTAGCCTTTGTAATTCATCATAAGCATAAATTAATCTCTTAGGTGAATTTTTCAACAATAATACACATAGATTTAAAAAGTAACGAGATAAGTCTTGTGCCTCATCTACTAAAATAACATCATATTTTTCTTGTATTCTTTTATTTTTGGTATTCTCATCAATTATTTTTTTACAGACAACTTCAAAAGCTTGTTCCTTTTTCATACCAACAGAAACAGCATAGGCTTCTGCTTGTTTAAAGTTTTGATACTCAAAGTCATTATCTGTACATAATGTATAATAAAGTCCTCTTTCTGATGGGTTTTCCATTGATTTACCCCAAGCATTAATTATCTTAAGTTTATCCCAGTTTGGTTCTTGCCCTAGTTCTCTACAAAACTTAGTTATTAAATCTTTGTATTGTTGTTTTAAACTTCTTGTATTAAAAGTTACAACAATGTCCCATTCAGGATTTTGGATATGTAAATGAGCAGCCTTTAAAGCCAAAACAATGGTTTTACCTGAACCTGCTAAACCTCTAATTCTTTGAATACCATCATTATATTCTATAATAGCTTTTTCTTGTTCATTATCCAATACAGATAATTGTTCATCTAACCATTTTAACTTAGCCCCTCTTGAGTTTGGTTTAGTTACTTTTCTATTACTCTTACCTTTTAGATTTGATATAGATTGAAAGGTAGAAATAACTTTATCAAAAACTTCAGGGGTGTCCCATTTTTTCATCTCAGCTAACTTTACCTCTAATTCTTCTAAATTATTAGAATTATCATAGCTTATGACTTCTATTTCAACTAAAAATTTTTTATTTTCTCTTAATTTAACATCTTTTCTTAGGAAAGCATCTGTAACATTAAACAAGTAATCTCCTTTTTCAGTGCTTTCTGCAATATTAAATAAAATAACTCCATATCTTTTTGAAATCCACAGAGCATCAATAACAACTATTTCATCAGAGGTAGGTATGACATAACCAACATAAAAACGTCCTTCAAAATGATTTTTAGATTGAAGAAAATCAATAATTTGTTGTGTTGCTGCATTCTTTGTAGTTCTACCTTTAATTATATCAATCATAATTATTAGTGGTTTAATGTGATAATAGAGGTTGGTTTGTAAAATATATACAAATATAAAATATTATTTTGAAAATATCAAAGCCTAAAAATATAATAGCAACTCTTTGATTAACAGTACATTATCTTGTTTCACAAAAGCCTTTTCTATCTTGTCCCAATTCGCAGGATTCATCTCTCGTATGCCTTCGGGAATAGTTGGGTAAATCTGAAACAAGTCATCTAAATAGGATTTTTGGTTAGCATAGCTAATGCTAAGAGTTGTCCAATGGTTCATAAAAAAGAGAGTTTTAAAAGCAGCCAAGAAAGAGATTTAGAATATTTTTACTTACTTGATAATCAATAAATTATATAATTTAAAAGCCTTGTAAAGGCGAAATATTTATAGAAAAATTAAGCCTAACTTCCAAAGTGCCGTAGGCACGACATATTTTGCCCGCAGTGGAACTGCTACGGCACTTTGGGAGAAGTTACTATAAATATTTCGTGCCTACGGCACTTTGGAAAACCCACTAAAAACACTTTTTTGAGGCAAACACAATTAGCCTAAAGCTCACACTACATTTTAATAATTTATCCACGCCTTCCGCAATGCCTGTTGTTGTGGCGAAGGGTCTGTATTCACTTGCAAAACATGAAACTCGTCTTCGGTTTTCATACGTGCTTTGGCTTTTAGTTTTACTTTTTTGCCGTTTCTTTCTACCACTATCTTTACATCATCTCCCACTTTGGCGGTTTTTTTGTAGTTTGCCACTACATCTTTGAGGTTGTCTTGTGTAATTTTTTGTTTATTCAACTCCAAAATCACATCTCCCGTTTGGTAGGCAAACTCCTCTCCCATCTCGTCCATTTCGCTAATGTCCGCCACCTCTATACGCCCCGAAGGTGTGATACCCAAACTGATACCACCCAAAGACATTTCGTTAGAAGTACGGCGAGGAATGTACGTAATGCCCACTTGTGCCAACAGTTCGGGCAAAGGCAAAGGCTTATTGCCTTCTACATATTCTCTAAAAAACTCACGCAGTTCGGGGTAGCTCAACGCTGCAATTTTATCAAACAATTCTTCATCTTTAAAAGCCTTTTCTTTGCCGTATTCTTTGGAAAGTGCAAAAATAAGTTCTTGCAGTCCCTTTTGCCCCTTCGAAAGTTGGCGAAGTTTCAGGTCTAAACATAAGGCTATCAAAGCTCCTTTTTCATACACATTGCCGTATTGGTCTTTGTACGTATCCAAACACTTGGTACTCAATTCTGTAAAAGGAATTTTTTTGTAACTCTCCGCATTCATTATTTTGCCTCGCATACTTGCCAAATAGTCGTCTATCGTAATCAAGCCTTGTTTCATCTGCACATGCCCCGCAAAATACTCTACTACGCCTTCGTACAACCACAAATGTTTAGACATTTTGGGCTGAATAAAGTCAAAATCATGAATTTCCTCCGAATGAATACTCAAAGGCGTTACGATATGAAAAAACTCGTGGGCAGCTATATCTCGTATCGTTTGGGCAATGTTAGACGGGTTCATTTCAGGCAAAAAGTATAGCGAAGAATAGGAATGTTCTAATGCCCCATACGCCCCCGATGCACTCATGCCTTTGAACAAATAAATGATAAAAGCATACTTTTCAATCGGCAGTTTTCCGCCCAAATATTCCTTTTGAGCCTCCAAAATATCTTTGATGTTTTGAGCCACAAACTTAGATTCTACCAAACCCGTAGGCGAATACACAGCTACCAAAATCTCTGCTCCGCCTACATTCATTACCGTTGTGTCGGGTTTGCTATACATCATTGGGGCATCTACCAACTCCATGAAATTATTAATTTTGTACTGGTCGGTTTTGGCATCAGAAAAAGTCGTTTTCAAAGACGTAGCCCCATAAAAACCTTCGGGTTTGCTAATATTTACCGTATAGTTAAGGCGTTTGAGGTCTTGGAAATAGCCAAAAAAACCATGTGTATTCAAAATAAAATTCTTACCTTCCTCTATATTCGTGCCTGCTGGCTCAAAAACTACATTCGTTTGTGGGCTGTCATAGGTATCTTCTACTTGGTATGTGATTTTATACAGTTTATTTGCTCCAATAATTCGCCAAGTATTGTCATCTATTTTCAAGGCACTTAGGTTGCCTCCTTTCTCGTCTTGTGCCTGAAAGTTTTTCACAAAACGACCAAAATCATAAATACTGTACGTACCCGGTACTATTTTAGGCAAATAAAATAGCACTTCTTCTTTGTCTTTTAAAGGTGCTTGTGGCACTAACAACTCTACGGTTAGTTGGTCGTCCTTTGCTTTCGTAAGGTCTATAGAATATTGATACTCTTGGCTCAATACTTTTGGCGGTGCTGCCACCACAGGCGGAGCTGTTACAGTATTGGCAGGCGGCGTAGTCGTTTTAGCTACTTTCTTTTTTTGAGCATATAAATCATTTGTGCAAAACAGTACACAAAGACAAATCAATGATACAATTTGAGTAGTTTTTAACATAAAATAGTGTGTTAGTAGTAAAGTAAAGGTAAACAAAGAAAGATAGAATAGGCAAATATCTATTAGTTTTTTTGGGCTTGGGCAATGTTTTTCAAGTTTCCCTATAAGCCCCCCTACCCTACTCCAAAAAATACTTGTAATAATAGTGTAATATCTATACCTAAATATTTTTAAAAATAAACTATCTATCAAATATTGAAAAAATCATACAGTATTAAAATTGTATTAGTTTTTTTTCATATTATTGCAGCACAATAATCATTTAGTTATGCGGTTTGCTACATTATTACCTACCTCTCTTTTGGCTCTTACCCCCTACATTGGTTTTGCACAAGACACTTTGGGTATTTACAAGAGTTCTGTGCAAGAAATTTTGCAGAACAAACCCAAAGAAAGCCTTATAGCCGAAGTAAGTACGGCTTCTCAACAAAAAGAATCTATTTTGGACTCTCCTGTGCCTATTACCGTCATTACTACGGATATGATAAAGGCTTGTGCTTGTACCAATATCAAAGACTTGCTTACCTTGTACGTACCCAATATGACTGCCGTAGAAGACCAAAACGAAATGAATGTGGCTATGCGTGGAGTCTATGCGTCTTCTCAACAAAAAATCCTATTTTTATTGAATGGACATCGCCTAAATTCAAGGTCATATTCGGCAGCTAATCCAGATTTTAGCCACTCTTTGGACAAAATAGAACGGATAGAAATTTTGCGGGGGGCAGCTTCTTCTTTGTATGGCAATGTGGCATTGGTAGCCGTTATCAACATTATTACTAAAAATACGGACAAAATTTCTATGGCAAATGCCTCTGTTAGTCTTGGTAATAACGGACAGCAACGCTATAACCTATTGTTTACCAATAAAATAGGCAATAGCAAACTTATGATGTGGGGAAATTTGTATGCAGCCGATGGCGAAAGACGCAACATCAAGAAAGAAGATGATTATGCCAGAGTACCGCAAGATGGTAGTGCTATTTTGGGCGGTAATAAAGATAAACCTTCGTATGATGTGGGCTTGAATTATGCCTATAAAAACCTTGCGGTATTGGTTAATTTACGCAATACGCACTATATAGAGCCTTTTTCGGGGGGTGGTATCACAGGCGAAGTCTATAATTATGACAAATACCGTAGTTTTTTTGGCATCAAACCGGGTTTTAATGAAACTTCGGGACGGTTACGCCTCAATTATGACATTCCACTGAACTCACATTTAGTCATTAACACTCAAAACTATATAGATAATACGGACATAGATGCGTACATAGCCTCTGCACCCGCCACAGGTGGAGCAAGTTTAGTAGCATGGAGAGAGTTTGACATAGGTAACATCACACAAATTGCCCATAATTACAATTTATTTTTGGGCAAAGGAAGTTGGTTGGCAGGTGTGCAGACAGACTACGTAAATATTTATGACAGTTTTTGGTTATTAGCCAATAATTTTGAGTTTACCACCATTAACGACAACACCAAACAACGCCTACTGGAGATAGGTTCTGAAACTATTTTTTCGGGTTTTGGGCAAATCAAACAAGAATTAGGGAAAAATTGGTTGGTCAATATCGGTATGCGTTATGACTTCAAACGCAGACATAGAGGCGAAGTAGCAGCCCTTAGCCCTCGTTTAGCCCTTATTTACAAGCCCAGCAATACATTTTCTCTCAAATTTTCGTATGCAAGTTCTTTCGTAGATGCTCCGTATTGGTATCGTTACAACCGGTTGCCTTCGTTTTTGGGTTCATCAAATTTATTGCCCGAAGAATATAAATCTTTTCAAATCAACCCTACTGTTTATTTGTTAAGTCTACTCTACCCGATAATTTTTAGCTATTTAAAAGATAAAAGCCCACTTTTGGAGTTGCACCACCAAAAATAAGGCTCTTATGACTGTTTCCAATCGCCAACAAATTGCAAAACTTTTTTCAATTTGCC
>Ga0209278_1002103_pt1 | contig 11361 bp, 10 predicted proteins | sample JI81BgreenDNA_FD_187504 | JGI IMG/M metagenome (GOLD analysis project Ga0209278, IMG submission 187504) | Wastewater effluent complex algal communities from Wisconsin, to seasonally profile nutrient transformation and Carbon sequestration -... | ecosystem: Engineered > WWTP > Effluent > Algae... | reverse complement strand
ATCGACGCGGGCAATACCGGCGGGGCCTTTGGCACCCCCACTTTCATCGCCGGCGAACCGCGCCTGTACGGCGTGCAGGTGGCGGCAAAGTTCTGAGGCCGGAACGCACGAAAAGCCCTCCCCCTTGATGGGGGAGGGTTGGGTGGGGGTGATCTTTCGGGATCGCGCGCGGGTATCGAGTTTGCGCTGCTAGCACTCGGCCGCACCCCTCACCCCCCTCGGCTACCGGACAGGGAGCCTGCAACAAGCGGGTTGTCAGGGCTGCAGGAACTCGAGCCCGCCCATATAAGGCACCAGCGCGTCGGGCACGCGGACCGAGCCATCGGCCTGCTGATAATTCTCGACGATCGCCACCAGGGTGCGCCCGATTGCCAGCGCAGAGCCGTTGAGCGTGTGGACGAACTCGGTCCCCTTCTCGCCTTCGGGGCGGTAGCGGGTGTTCATCCGCCGCGCCTGATAATCGCCGCAGTTCGAAATGCTGGCAATCTCGCGATAGGCGTTCTGCCCGGGCAGCCAGACCTCGAGGTCGAAGGTCTTGCGGCTCGCCTGGCCCATATCGCCTGCGCAGAGCAGCATCTTGCGGTAGGGCAGCCCCAGCGCCTGCAGGATCGCCTCGGACGCTTCGCACATGCGTGCGTGCTCGGCCTCGGACTGGTCGGGCGAGGCGATGGTCACCAGCTCCACCTTCTCGAACTGGTGCTGGCGGATCAGCCCGCGCGTGTCGCGCCCGGCCGATCCCGCCTCTGACCGGAAGCACGGCGTCAGCGCGGTGAGGCGGATCGGCAGCTCGGCAGCGGTGAGAATCTGTTCGCGCACGCTGTTGGTGAGGCTCACTTCCGAGGTGGATATCAGCCAGCGGCCATCGGTGGTCTGGAACAGGTCCTCGGCAAATTTGGGCAGCTGCCCCACGCCGAACACCGCCTCGTCGCGCACGAGATAGGGCGTTGCGCATTCGTTATAGCCGCGCGCCACCTGCGCATCGAGCATGAACTGGCCCAGTGCCCGGTTCATCCGCGCGATACCGCCCCGCAGGAAGGTGAAGCGCGCGCCGGCAATCTTCGCGGCGGTCTCGAAATCCATGCCCAGCGCCGGGCCGATATCGGCATGTTCCCTCGGCGTAAAATCGAACTGCGGCAGATCGCCCCAGCGGATGATTTCGACATTGCCGGTCTCGTCTGCGCCTTCGGGCACATCGGCGGCAGGCAGGTTCGGCAGCGCTGCTAGCCGTTCGGCCAGCGCGGCATCGCCCGTGCGGGCCAGTTCCTCCAGCTCGGCAAGACGCGTCTTGAGCTCGGCAACCTCGGCCTTGAGCGCGTCCGCCGTGGCGGCATCCTTCTGCGCCATGGCCTGGCCGATCAGCTTGGAAGCCTCGTTGCGCCGCGCTTGCGCTGCCTGCGATTCGTTCAGCGCCTCGCGACGCTTGGCGTCGAGCGCGATGATCTCGGCGGCGACAGGTTCCAGTCCCTTGCGCACCATCGCGGCGTCAAAGGCTTCGGGGTTCTCGCGGATGAATTTGATGTCGTGCATGGCCTGAGCCTATGCCCTGCCCGCCCGCCCCGATGCAATGCGCAATCGTGCGGGCAGCCCAGCAAAAAGGGCGATCCTGGCATGGCCGGGATCGCCCTTTCCAATGACGGTCGATGGCGGGCAGCGGTGACGGTCGCTGCCGGCTGGATCAGGCCGCGTTGCGCTTTGAGTCATCCTTGCGCTTGGCGAAGCGACGACGCGCCGCCAGGGCCACCGCACCTGCACCGAAGAGCAGGATGGCAGGCGGAGCCGGAACGTCGGTGCCGCCACCGGGCGGGGTGCCGCCGCTGGAGCTGGAAGAGCTGCTCGACGAAGACGAGGAGGAGCTGCTGGAGCTCGACGAACCCGACGAGCCGGTGCTGCTGCTCGATCCGGTCGAGCCGCTGCTGCCGCTGCTGGTGCCGCCGAAGCTGGACGAGGTGCTGCTCGACGTGGCGCCGGAAGAGGTGCTGGACGACGAGGACGAGCTCGAGCTGCTGGAGGAAGACGACGAGCCCGAGGAACCGGTCGAACCCGACGAACCGCTGGAGCCAGACGATCCCGAGGAACCGCTGGAACCCGAGGAACCGGTCGAACCGCTGGAACCCGACGAGCCGCTGCTCGACGAGGAGCTGGAAGAGCTGCTCGACGACGAAGAGGAGCCGCTGGAGCCCGAAGAACCACTGGAGCCCGACGACCCGCTCGAACCGGAAGAGCCACTCGAACCGGAAGAGCCACTCGAACCCGAGGAGCCGCTGGAACCCGACGACCCGCTCGAACCGGAAGAGCCACTCGAACCCGAGGAGCCGCTGGAACCCGACGAGCCGCTCGAGCCGGATGAACCGCTCGAACCCGGCTTGCCACCACCCGAGGAGGAAGAGCTGGACGAGGAGGAACTGGACGAAGACGAGCTCGACGAAGACGACGAGGAACTCGACGAGCTGACATTGCCCGAGGACGAGGAAACATTGCCCGAGGACGAAGAGACGTTACCGGAAGACGAGGACACGTTGCCCGACGAGGACGACACATTGCCCGAAGAGGACGACACGTTGCCGGACGAGGTGCTCACGCCGCCGGTGGAGGTCGAGACACCGCCGGTGGAGGTGCTGACGCCGCCCGTCGAGGTCGAAGTCGAAACGCCGCCCGTGGAGGTCGACACGCCACCCGTCGAGGTGGAGATGCCACCGGTCGAGATATTGCCCGACGAGGTACTGGTCGATCCGCCCGTGCTGGTGAAGCCACCGGTCGAGGTGCTGGTCGATCCGCCCGTGCTGGTGAAGCCGCCTGTCGAAGTGCTGGTTGACCCTCCGCTGGTGGAAATCACGACACTGCCGCCGCCACCACCGCCGCCGCCGAAGAAGCCGCCGAAGAAACCGCCGCCAAAGCCGCCACCGAAGCCGCCGCTACCGCCGACAACGACGGGGAAGCCGCCGCCGCCACCGCCGGAGAAGCCGCCCGAATCCTGCTGCGGATAGGCGGGCAGCGGCAGCGGGATCGGTGCCTGCTGGGTGGTCACGGTAATGACCTGGGGCGTGCCCTGCACCGGGGTGCGGGCAACCATGCGGCGCGCGCGCTTGACCTGGCGGACCGGAGCCTTTGCGATCTGGCGACCGCGAATCGGCTTGGTGGTCTTCGTCTGGCGATACTGCTTCACCTGAGCAGGGGGCGTATCGGCAACATGGACTGCGCCACCGCCGATGATCGCTCCGCCGCAGGTGCAGGCGCACAATTTTGCCAAGGCCATCCGTACAGACATTGTGTTTTCTCTCTCAGACCTGGGGGCCATTCCTGGGCTGATGGTATCAAACCATGAGCCGGGTCAGCATCCCGATATGCAAGGCAAGCCAGAACAAAGCGTTAATCTCAATGGTGTTAACCTTGATTTGACAATGTGCGCGACAAAAATCTGCGCTCCTGCGTGCCGATGGGGCGTGGCTGTCCCGATTTGGAACCGAAAAACCGGTCGGAATTAACCGGTGTTATCCACCATCGTCCTCGGCCGGTCCAGAAATCTGCATGACGGTACGGCAATCGTGCCCTGCCTGGAGATGCACCGGTTTACCGCCGATTCTAAAGCTTTTGGCGCTTGTATGCCTTCTGCCTGCTGGCTATAGGCCGCTGCAACCAAAGGCCGACGGGACGTGTCCGACCCTGGGCGCGTGGCGGCGGTGCTGCAAGACCACCGGGAGCATTCAATGGCGTCCATCTCGACGGCAATCGACGACATCGATGTGCTGGCCAAGGCGCGCAGGAACATCGCGGGCGATTATTTCCCATCGCCTGACGAAGACTATATGTCCCCGCGCCAGCTGGAATATTTCCGCACCCTTTTGCAGGAATGGAAGCGCTCCATCCTCGCTGCCTCCAAGGATACGCTGCAGCAGTTGCAGGATGGCCCGATGCGCGAGCCAGACCTGAACGACCGTGCATCGAGCGAGACCGACTGGGGCATCGAACTGCGCACCCGCGATCGCCAGCGCAAGCTGATCGCCAAGATCGATTCCGCGCTGCGCCGCATCGATGAAGGCGAATATGGCTATTGCGAAGTGACCGGAGAGCCGATCGGCCTGGGTCGCCTGGTCGCCCGCCCGATCGCCACGATGACGGTGGAAGCCCAGGAAGCGCATGAGCGCCGCGAGAAAATTTCCCGCGACGACTGAAATTGCGATCCATCGATGGCCATAATTAACCAATTGGCGACGATCTTGGCGCTATAACAGAGCCGCACCTGATCCCCTCCGTTTGGGGGGAACTGTCCCCGTTGCCAATCTGGATGCCAGACCGATGAACATGCCTGTCAGCCCGAAATCTCTCGACGTCCAAGAGAGTCGCGCGCGGGATAGCCTGTTCTTGCTGGCCGATTTGACCGTCGAGGATACCGGCGAGCAGCATAAGGTGAAGGTGCGCAACCTTTCGGCCGGCGGCATGATGGTCGAATCTGACGTCGAGGTTGCCCAGGGCCAGAGGATCGTCGTGGACCTGCGCAATATCGGCCCGGTCCGCGGCCAGATCGCCTGGGTACGCAGCGAGAAATTCGGCGTTGCCTTCGACCGCCAAATCAATCCCAAGCTGGCGCGCAAGCCGGTCGGGACAACCGCCGAGACTCCGCGCTATCTGCGCACCCCGATCACCTACAGTCCGTCTTTCCCGCGCTGACCGGCGCAACCACCGGTCAGCGCGAGCGCCGGGGTCAGCTCAATCGTTGGCTGCGCTGGGCAGTTCGCCATTCTGCGCACCAATGCTCTGCGGGGCCAGCCGCTGATTGGCAGGGCTGCCGGTAAAGGCGATGGGGTGCCGCAACGTGCGATAGGGCCCGATATGCGGCGCTGCCATGTCCATGAAAAAGCCGGTCGCCTTCAGATGCGGATCGTTAGGCACCTGTTCGATCGGGTTGAAACGCATCGCCGGAATGTCTTCCTTGTCGAGCAGTTCGACCCATTCGTCGGTGGTCTTGGTCGCCGCGACCTCCTCGATGATCGCATACAGATCGCCGGTATGCTTGGTGCGCTCTTCATAGGTTGAAAAGCGCGGGTCCTCGAACACGCCGGGTCGCCCGCCAATCTCGAAGAAGCGCGCCCATTGCCGGTCGACATAGGGCACGATGGCGATGAACCCGTCCTTGGTCGGATAGGGCCTGCGCCGCGGGTTGATCGACCGGGTATAGCCGAACTTGCCATCCCCGGGGAACGTCTGGCCATAGAGATTTTCGACCATGTTGAAGAAGGTGAAGCATTCGAACATCGGCACCGAGACGAACTGCCCCTCGCCCGTGCGCTGTTTGTGCACCACGGCGGCGAGCGTCGCGATCGTGGCGAACAGCCCCACGGTCTTGTCCGCGACCAGCGACGGCGTGTAACTTGGCGGACCATCGGACCGTTTCGCATACAGGTCTGCCCAGCCCGACGCTGCCTGGACCAGATCGTCATAGGCCTGGCGCTTGCCATAGGGGCCTTCGGCGCCATAGCCGCAGCAATGGATATAGATGATCCCGGGGTTGATCCGCTTGACCGAGTCATAGTCCAGCCCCAGCCGTTCCATCCCCGCCATGCGCACATTGTGGAAGAAGACATCCGCCTCGCGCAGCAGCGCTTCCAGCTGCGCCTTGCCCAGCTCGTCGCGCCCGTCGATCGTCACCGATTTCTTGTTGCGGTTGAGCGCCATGAAGATCGGCCCCAGGTCTCCGGTCGGCGATGATCCGGCATAGCGCATCATGTCGCCCGAATGGGTGCCGCCCTTGTTTTCGACCTTGATGACGTCCGCACCCATATCGCCCAGCATCATCGTGGCCAGCGGGCCCATCACCACGCTCGACATATCGAGCACGCGCACTCCAGCGAGCGGCCCGGTCGCCGCGACATCGCTTATCGTCCAGATTGCTTCTGCCACTTGGGCGTTCCTCCTTGCTTTGGAACTGTCATTCCATCTGTCACCATTAAGTCACAGTTTGTGCCAAAATGTCCAGAAACGGGCCAAAATCGGTCAGTTTGGACATTTGTCCAGCGACTGCCCGGTTGCGAAAAGCTCCGTTTTGGAGATATTTCCCCGCGTATCGGGCCGGGGTGTGTCGATATCATAAGACGAGTCGCACCGGATCCTGTGGGGGCACTATGATACTGGGACTGTTTGAAAGCGCCGAGCAGCGTCGGAAGGACGCGCGCGACCTGCGTGATATGTTTGAAAAATATGGCGACGACCTGATCGAAATACTGGAGGCGCGCGCCGACGATACCAAGCTGCGCGATCGCGATCGCAAGCACTGGTCCCGCCTGCTGCGCAAGGCGCGGTCGCAATATGGCTGATCGCGATGCCGCAGGCATCAACATCTGATCAGCGTCGCTGATCGAAGCGGCGGCCAATCATCGCGCTGGCGATATTGACCTTCTGGATATCGATCGCACCACCGGCAATCCCCCAGCCCCAGGCGTCGCGCATGCGGCGCTCCATGGGATATTGGGTGGAATAGCCATAGCCGCCCATCAGCTGGACGGCATTGCCAGTGACGCTGCGGGCGATCTGGTTGGCAAAGCACTTGGCCGATGAACTGTCGAGGATCGAGGGCAGCCCCTGGTCGGCATTTACGGCAGCACGCCAGATCAGCAGCCGCGCCGCCTCGACCTCGATCTGCATCTCGGCCAGCTTCATCTGCACCGCCTGGAAATCGACCAGCGGCTTGCCGAACTGCTGACGCTCCTGAACATAGGAGAGCACGTCTTCCAGCGCGCCAGAGGCCTGTCCCAGCGCCATGGTGGCATTGCCGCAGCGCTCCAGATCGAACGCTTCCATCAGCTTGGCAAAGCCGCCTGCAGGGACGACGATATTGCCTTCGGGCACGACGCAGTCATCGAAGATCAGGTCGGCGGATGGCACGCCGCGGAAGCCCATCAGCGTTTCCGGCTGGCCGAAGCTGAGGCCGGGCGTCCCCTTTTCGACCAGCACCGCACCGATGCCCTTGGCACCCGGCGCGTCGGACAGCCTCGTATAGACCAGATAGGCGTCCGAATGCCCCCCGCCCGAGCACCAGCGCTTGGTGCCGTTGATCGTCACCTGGCCATCGGCAATGGCGCCGCGCGTCGTCAGGTCGGTCAGCGCCGTGCCCGCTGCCGGTTCTGACATCGACACCGCGACGATCATCTCGCCCGCGCAGACCTGCGGCACGATGCGCTGCCTGAGCGCGTCCGGCGCGAAATGCTGGATCGCGCGGACGGGGCCGACACAGGCCTCGAACACCGGGAAAGCGACCGCAGAGCTGATCTTCGCCAGCTCTTCCAGCACGATCAGCGCATCGAGATTGCCCAGGCCCAGCCCGCCCAGCGCTTCGGGTGTGTTGATGCCCAACAGGCCCATTTCGGCATAGCGGCGGACCATGGCGCGGGGTACCGGGCGGTTGTCCCGCTCCAGCTCGGCGGCCAGCGGGACAAGCTCGGCACGTGCAAAACGGCGCACGGTATCGCGCAGCGCGATCTGCTCGTCCGAAAGGTTGAAATCCATCTCCACACCCCGTGTTAATCGTCCGGTTAACAACGGGATGCGGGAGAAAAGCCGCCGCGTCAATGCCCAGTTATGCCAGGCATGACGCGGCAGCCATAGCGATCAGTCGCCGGTCAGGATGCGATCCACCAACTGCTTCACCGTGGGAACGAAGCCATTGGAATAGAACGGGTCGGTACCGAAATTATAGGCGGCATGGCCGGCGAACATCAGGTTCTTGTCCGGGTCCTCGCCATGCGCGATGTTCTGCAGCGCCTTCTGGATGCAGAAGCTGCGCGGATCGGCGAGATAGCCGGTCGAGTTGTTGTCATGGTCCTTCCACGACGAGAACGCGCAGTGCGACAGACAACCCATGCAGTCGGTCTGGTCCTTGCGGATTTCGGCGCGCTCTTCGGGCGTGCAGAAGACCAGGGTATTGTCCGGCGTCTTCAGCGCGGTGGTGAAGCCTTGCGCGTCCCAGCGGCGTGCGCGATCCAGATCGGCAGGCGCCACCCAGAAATTCTTGCCCTTCACCCCGCAATCGAGCTGGGCGGTATGCTCGCCCGCCATTTCGGTCGAGAACGGAATCTGCCGATCCGAGCGGGCTTCGAGCAATTGGAGAAAGGGATTGCGCACCGCACTGGAATAGAATCCGGTGGGGCTGAAGCGCTGCAGCAGCACATCGCCTTCCTTGATCTTGGTGAGCTCGTCCTTCCACTTCTGGGGGATCGGGCTTTCTTGGGTCAGCAGCGGACGCGTGCCGTACTGAAAGGCGATCTGGCCCAGCTCGGGATTGTCGATCCAGTTCTCCCAGTCGCGCAGATACCAGACGCCGCCGGCCATGATGATGGGCACGTCATCCGAAATGCCCTCGGCGCGCATCGTGTCGCGCAGCGCCTTGACGCGCGGATAGGGATCCTGCGGCACCTTGGGGTCTTCGGCATTGGACAGGCCGTTATGCCCGCCTGCCAGCCAGGGATCCTCATAGACCACCGCCGCCATCAGCTCGCTGACCTTGTGATAGGCGCGTTTCCACAGCGCGCGGAAGGCGCGGGCCGAGCTGATGATCGGCAGGTAATTCACATTATATTGCGCAGCAATTTCGGACAGCTTGTACGGCATGCCCGCGCCGCAGGTCACGCCGGCGACCATCCCGCGCGTGCGTTCCAGAATGCCGTGCAGGATCTGCTGCGCGCCGCCCATTTCCCACAGCACATTGATGTTGATCGCACCCTGGCCGCCTGAAATCTCGAACGCGCGCTTCACCTGCGCGACGCCGCCTTCGATGCCGTAGCGGATCAGTTCCTGGTGCCGTTCGGCGCGCGTGCGCCCGTGGTATATCTGCGGGATGACATTGCCGTTTTCGTCATAACTGTCAGCGTTCACCGCAGAGACCGTGCCGATGCCGCCTGCTGCCGCCCAGGCACCCGAACTTGCATGATTGGTGGCCGAAACCCCCTTGCCACCTTCGATCAGCGGCCAGACTTCACGCCCGCCATAGTTGATCGGCTTCAAACCCTTGAACACGTATTCGCTCCCACTTTGCCCCCGCCGCTATAGTCTTGCTGCACCCAAAAAGCCCCATAAAAACGCCCCTGGCGTTCAGGGCTGGTCGCAGCCCTTGATCTCATTCGGCTTCAACGCCGGACCTTCCGCCTCGAAACGGGCGAAATAGCCTGCGATATCCGGTTTCTCGATAAACTCGACCAGCTTGTAGCCGACCGCCTCGAACTCGCAGAACAGCAGCTTGGGCGGAATGCCATGACGGTTGGTCGGGCGATCGACATCGACGACGATGACCTGCCCGCCCTTTTTCAGCGCCGGCCGCAGCCGCGAGATAAAGGCATAAGGTTCGGTCACCTCATGATACATGTGCACCATGAAGATGCGGTCGAAGCTGTTTTCCGGCAGCCGCGGATCGTCGATATCGCCGGGCTTGATCGAGACATTGTCCAGCCGCTCGCGCTCGACCCGGGTTCCCAGCCGCTTGAGCGCGGCATCATCGATGTCCTGCGCCAGCACGCGCCCCTCGCCCCCGACCCGCTCGGCCAGCCGCACGGTGTAATAGCCGTTGCCCGCGCCGATATCGGCCACCGTCATGCCGGGCGCAACCCCGGCCAGATCCATCACCTTGGTCGCCTCGTTGCGGTCGTCGCGGGCTTCCTCGTTGGAAAACTCGTTGCTGACAACGCCCGCCACCGGACGGTCGGCGCGGGGAAAGGCGCGCGCGGTCTCGGGACGGTCGCCCTCATCGCCGGCTGACGGCTGGCAGGCGGCAAGCCATGCCGTTGCCAGCACGATCCAGGTCCGCCGACCGGACCGGTCAGTCGACATCTTCGACGTCCACCTTCTCCCCGGTCACCTTCTGCGAGAGCGCCGCTGCCATGAACGGATCGATCGCGCCGTCGAGCACGTCGCCGGGCGATGTCGAGGTGACGCCGGTGCGCAGGTCCTTCACCAGCTGATAGGGCTGCAGCACATAGGACCGGATCTGGTGGCCCCAGCCGATTTCGGTCTTGGCGGCATATTCGCCCGACGCCTCGGCCTCGCGCTTCTGCAGTTCGGCCTCGTACAACCGCGCCTTCAGCATGTTCATCGCGGTTGCGCGATTCTTGTGCTGCGAGCGGTCGTTCTGGCTGGCGGCGATAATGCCGGTCGGAATATGCGTGATGCGCACCGCCGAATCGGTGGTGTTGACGTGCTGGCCGCCCGCACCCGATGCACGGTACGTGTCGATCTTGAGGTCGCTTTCCTTGATCTCGATCTCGATATTGTCATCAATGACCGGATAGACCCAGACGCTGGAAAAGCTGGTGTGCCGCCGCGCCGAACTGTCATAGGGCGAGATGCGCACCAACCGGTGCACGCCGCTTTCGGTCTTGGCAAATCCATAGGCATTCTCGCCCTTGATCAGCAGCGTCGCGGACTTGATGCCCGCCTGTTCGCCCGCGTGATAATCGACCAGTTCCACCTTGTATCCGCGCCGCTCGGCCCAGCGCGAATACATGCGCTGCAGCATTTCGGCCCAGTCCTGGCTTTCGGTGCCGCCGGCGCCGGCATGAACTTCCAGATAGGTGTCATAGCTGTCGGCTTCGCCCGCGAGCAGCGCCTGCACCTTGTCGCGCTCGGCACGTTCGGCCAGCGCCTTCAGGCTGGCGAGCCCCTCGGCGATGGTCTCGTCATCGCCTTCGGCCTCGCCCAGCTCGACGAACTCGATCGCATCGGCCATCTCGGCACCGATCTCGTTGACCGTGCCGATCGCCTGTTCCAGCCTGCGCCGTTCGCGCATCACCTCTTCCGCGGCCTTGGGATCGTTCCACAACGTCGGGTCCTCGACGCGCGCGTTCAGCTCGTCGAGGCGACGCAGCGCGCGGTCCCAGTCCAGAAACTTGCGGACCAGCGCCAGCGCGGCGTTGATGGTATCGATATGGGCCTGCCCTTCGGCACGCATGTAGGTCACTCCTGAATAAATCGAGCCGCGCTCTAGCCGATTGGCGGGCAATCGCAAAGCCCCGGACGCCAAAGCCGATTGATCTTGGCCTGCAAGCGCCTAGATTGGTGAGCATGCACGGTACACCCGGCCCGGTCACCATCGATCTCAACATGCTGATGCGGGCCTATGCCATCGGCATTTTCCCCATGGCCGATGCACGCGACGATGTCGATGTCTTCTGGGTCGAGCCGGAAATGCGCGCGATCTTGCCGCTGGACGGCTTCCGCTTTGCCAAGTCGCTGAAAAAGGTGGTGCGCCAGGATCGGTTCACGGTCACCTGCAACCGCGCCTTTGCCCGCGTCATCGCGCTGTGCGCAGAATCTGCCGAGGGGCGCGAACAGACCTGGATAAACCGCACGATCGAGGCGAGCTTCATCGCTTTGCACAAGCAG
>Ga0209278_1002102_pt1 | contig 11363 bp, 10 predicted proteins | sample JI81BgreenDNA_FD_187504 | JGI IMG/M metagenome (GOLD analysis project Ga0209278, IMG submission 187504) | Wastewater effluent complex algal communities from Wisconsin, to seasonally profile nutrient transformation and Carbon sequestration -... | ecosystem: Engineered > WWTP > Effluent > Algae... | reverse complement strand
CCCCGCCATCGCCCAGAAAGCCCCCGCCGATCCCCGGAAGGATGCGTTGCACGATCCATTGGCCGCATCGTTCCGCGCGCATGTGGCTTTCCTTGCCGATGATCTGCTGCAGGGCCGCGCCATCGGCACGCCAGGGCACGAGATTGCCGCCAATTATGTGGCGCAGGCCTTCGCCCGCGCCGGCCTGCAGCCCGCCGGCAGCGACGGCTGGTTCCAGCGCATCACCTTTGCCGAAAGCCGCTTTGCCAGCGACACGGAAACCGCAACGCTGGCACTGCCCGGCAGCACGCTGACGCTGGAAAACGGCAAGGGCCTCGTTTTGTCGCCGGGCGACACCGCAGGTGCGGAGGAGATTTCGGGCGGGCTGGTGTTCGCCGGCTATGGCCTCAAGGACGCTTCGCAGGGGATCGACGATTTTGCTGGCCTTGATGTGCGCGGCAAATATGTGGTGGTGCTGGCCGGCGCGCCCGCCGGCATGAACAGCGAGGTGGCCGCCCACCTTGCCCGCACATCCAAGGCGGTGGCTGCCGAAGCCGCCGGCGCCATCGGCCTGATCACCGTGCGCACCCTGCGCGAAGCCGAACGTCTGCCCTGGGACAAGTTTGCCGCCCGCGCCCGCACCCCGCGCCGCGTGGCGCTGGGCCCCGATGGCAAGCCGATGGGCGATGGCGCCGGCCTGAAGGTGCGTGCCAGCATCGATGATGCCGCCGCCACCGCGCTGTTCGCGGGCGCACAGATGAACTTCGCCGCCGTGCAGGCCGCTGCTGCCGGTGGCCCGGTGAAGGGCTTTGCGCTGCCCGGCACCTTCACCGTGCGCCGCGCCACCAGCGTGGAACGGATCAGCAGCCCCAATGTGATTGCCATGCTGCCCGGCCGCGATCCGGTGCTGCGCGAACAGATCGTCGTCATCTCTGCCCACCTTGATCATGTTGGCGTGAAGGCCAATCCCAAGCCGGGCGAGGATGCCATCTTCAACGGCGCGATGGACAATGCCACCGGCAGCGCCACCCTGCTGGAAGCCGCCGCCGCGCTGGCCAAGGCGCCACCGCGCCGATCGGTGCTGTTCATTGCCACCACGGCCGAGGAATCCGGCCTGCTGGGTGCCAGCTATTTCGCCGCCAATCCCACCGTGGAAGCGCGCCGCCTGATCGCCGACGTGAACATCGACATGCCGATCCTGACCTGCGATTTCGGCGATGTCGTGGCCTTTGGCGGCGATCGTTCAACCATTGGCCCGGTGGTGGCTGCCGCTGCGAAGGCGGAAGGCCTCGCCACTTCGCCCGATCCCCAGCCGGAAGAGGCCGTCTTCACCCGATCCGATCATTATCCCTTCGTGCGCCGCGGCGTGCCATCGGTGTTCCTGAAAACCGGCTGGACCGACAGCAAGGGCGGCATGGCCTGCAAGGATGCCGAGCGCCAGTTCCGCCTGAACAGCTATCACGAAGTGTCGGACCAGATGGACCTGCCGTTCGACTGGGCGGCCGCCGCGAAGTGGACCCGCCTGAACATCGGCGTCATCCGCCGCCTGGCCAACGCCAACGCGGCGCCGCGCTGGTATGAAGGCGATTATTTCGGCACGGCCTTCGCGCCCGATGCACCCAAGGCGCCCGTTCCCAAGCCGCGTTGAGGTTCAGCCCAGACGCGTTACATGGCCCATCTTGCGGCCGGGGCGGGCTTCCGCCTTGCCATACAGATGCACATGGGCGGCAGGATCGGCCATCAGGCGCGGCCAGTCCGCCACATCGTCGCCGATCAGGTTGGTCATGGTGACGCGCGGGTTCATCAGGCCGGTGGGGCGCAGCGGCAGACCGGCAACGGCGCGGATGTGATTTTCGAACTGGCTGGTTGCGCTGCCCTCGATCGTCCAGTGGCCGCTGTTGTGGACCCGCGGCGCCATCTCGTTGAAGCGCAGGCCGTCGCGGCAGGCAAAGAACTCGCAGGTCAGCACGCCGACATGGCCAAGCCTTTCGGCGACAGTGCGGGCCAGCGCCACGGCAGCGGGCGCCTGTTCACGGACCAGCGCCGGCGGCGGCAGGCTGGATGTGGCGAGGATGCCAGCCTTGTGCAGGTTCACCGGCACCGGCCAATCGACCATCGCGCCATCGCTGCCCCGGCACAGGATCACGCTGTATTCGTGAGCGAAATCCACCATCGCCTCGAGGATGGCGGGCTGTTCGCCAATGGCGGCCCAGGCGGCATCGGCATCGCTGGCGCTGTGGATGCGGGCCTGGCCCTTGCCATCATAGCCGAACCGACGCGTCTTCAGGATGGCGGGCAGGCCAACCTGCGCGATGGCGGCATCGAGGCCGGCGCGGCTGTCAACCTGCGCCCAGGCGGCGCAGCGGCCACCAAGCCATTCGACGAACTGCTTTTCGGCCATGCGGTCCTGCGCCACTTCCAGGCTCTGCGCGCCGGGATGGACGGGCACCAACCCAGCCAGGTGACGCACGGCGGAACGAGGCACATTTTCCCATTCCAGCGTGACGACATCGACGCGGGCGGCAAACGCTTCCAGCGCGGCCGTATCGGCATAATCGGCGCGCGTGTGGGCAGCGCTCACGTCGGCGGCCGGCGGATCGGTTTCGGGGGCAAAGATGTGGCAGCGATAGCCGAGTTCCGCGGCCGCCAGCGCCAGCATCCGGCCCAACTGGCCGCCGCCCAATATGCCGATGGTGGAACCGGGCGGCAGCATCAAGTCTGCGGGTCCGACGGCGGATCGGAAGGGGTCTGGGCCACCGCGTCCGTCTGCGCCTGGCGCCAGGCGGCAAGGCGACCGGCAAGCGCCGCATCATGGAGCGCCAGTATGGCCGCGGCCTGCAGCGCCGCATTGGTGGCACCAGCCTTGCCGATGGCAAAGGTGCCCACCGGCACGCCGGCCGGCATCTGCACGATCGACAGCAGCGAATCGACCCCGTTCAGGGTTTTCGATTCGACCGGCACGCCCAGCACCGGCAGGCTGGTCATCGCCGCCGCCATGCCCGGCAGGTGCGCGGCGCCGCCGGCCCCGGCAATGATGATCTTCAGGCCCCGGCCCGCTGCGGCGCGGGCATAATCATAAAGACGGTCGGGCGTGCGGTGGGCAGACACGATGCGCACCTCATGCGGCACGCCCAGCTGTTCCAGCATGGACGCGGCATGGCCCATCGTCTGCCAATCGGACTGGCTGCCCATGATGATGCCCACCTGCGGGGCGGTTTCGCCTGCCATCGCTGATTGCCTGCTGCGCCGGAAAGCGCGATGCCATAACCGGGCCGGCAGATGCGCGCAAAGGAAAATCGGCGCCGAGCCGCCTCAATCCTTCATCGCCAGCAGCCGTTCCATGGCGGCGCGGATCACCGTTGCGGCTTCGTCTGGCGCCATCCTGCGCCGGTCGCGCAGCCGGCAATAGACTTCCAGGCTGGCCCACATGTCGAGCTGTTCGTACCAGAGATGATCGGCGCGATGGTGTTCCGGCACGATGCCTTCCAGCCGACCACGCAGCATCCGGTCCAGTGCATCCAGCCCGTGCATCATCATCGAGCTGTGCTGGCGATAGGCTTCGGCCGCACGGCGATAGGGCAGGATGCCTTCGAACATCTCCATGCGCCGTTCAAAGCTTTCCAGCACCTGCCCCTGCCAGGTGGGCGCCGTGTAGGGCCTGACCAACGGCGTGTAGCGATGGCCCAGTCGATCGAGCATGGCGACATACAGGCCATCCAGATCGCCGAAATGCCGGAACACGGAACGCAGGCCCACGCCCGCACGCTGCGCGATGATTTCGGCGCCGGGGATGCCATGGCCCTCCTCGATCAGTTCCAGCACGGCCGCAACAATGCGTTCCTTGCTGGCCTGGGTCCGCAGCCGGCGGCCGTCTGTTTCTTCGGTCGTCATCAACCTGCCTGTCAGTGCATCCATGCTCCACCCGCTTGTCAGAACGGCCGGAGCCCATTCAATTCCACCAGTATACATAGTCTTCCTTGGTTTTTGGTTTCACGCCCAGCGGCCGATCAAGCGGAATTGGCGATCTGATCAGGCTGGGCCAGGCGGGCGGCGCCTGCTGCCGATCATGCGTGGCCAGCAGCGCCTTCAGTTCGGCAACACGGGCGGGCTGGGCCGCGGCAAGGTTCGTGCGTTCCGTGGGATCGGCGTTCAGATCATACAGCCGGTCCCCGGCAGGCTGCGTGAGGCTGTGCAGCTTCCAGCCTTCGTGCAGCACAACGCGATACCCGCCTGATCGCCAGAACAGCGTGCGGTGCGGCACACCTGTTGCGTCTCCGCTCACGAAGGGCATCAGATCAACGCCGTCGATGGGCCGGTCTGCCGGCAGGGGCGCGCCCGCCGCGGCGCTGGCGGTGGCATAGATGTCGAAATGGCTGACCGGGCTGGCAAAACGGCTGCCCGGCGCAATGCGGCCCGGCCAGCGCATCAGGAACGGCAGATGGGTGCCACCTTCATAGAAGCTGGCCTTCCAGCCGCGATACGGCCTGTTGAGATCGGGCAAGCCCACATAATGCGCGCCGCCATTGTCGGACGTGAAGATCACCAGCGTGTTGTCATCCAGGCCCTGGGCCTTCAGTTCGGCCATCACCTGGCCCACCCCGCGATCAACCGCGCGCACCATCGCGGCATAGACGCGGGTGCGGTGATCCTTGATGCCGGCCAGCGCATCATGATCGCTTTTCAGCGCCTGCAGCGGCGTGTGGGGCGCATTGTAGGCCAGATACAGGAAGAAGGGCCGGTTGCGGCTGGCGCGGATCGCCTGAACGGCGTGATGCGAGAGATAATCGGTCATGTAACGATCCGGCGCAAAGCGCGGGCTGCCATTGAACTGCACGGAATACGGGAGGTTGGCCCACAGGAAGCGGTCTATGGGGTCAAAATCCTGATAGGAATTGACCGTTTCCGGATGATCTTCCGGCAAATATTTTTGCCCGCCGATGATGAAGCCAAGGCTTTCATCAAAGCCCTGGTCCTCGGGCCGCATGCCCTTCGCTTCGCCCAGATGCCACTTGCCCAGATGCACGGTGTGATAGCCGCGTGATTGCAACTGTTCGGCGATGGTGATTTCGGATGCCGGCACACCCTTGCCGCCGGGCGGCGGCAGGTTGCGCGCGGCGTCTTCATCGAACAGCGTCTTGTGTTCCCAGTCGCTGGGGAATCCGGCGATATTGCGGGCAAACAGCGCATCGGGCCGGATGATGCTGGTGGGGAACCAGCCCGGCACCCGCACATCGGCGGGGGTGAATTCATAGCCGAAACGGGTGGCATAGCGGCCGGTGAGCAGCGCCGCGCGGCTGGGCGCGCAGGTGGCATTGCCGGCATAGCCATTGGCGAACACCACGCCTTCGCGGCCGATGGCATCGATGTTGGGCGTGGCCGTGCCGGCCACGCCCTTGCCCGTGATGGTGACATCATTGAAGCCCAGATCATCGGCCACGATCAGGATGATGTTGGGCGGCCGTGCCCCGGTAGACGGCGCCTCGGGCCCCTGATTCCAGGTGATGGCACGGTTTGGCGCCACCGGCCCGCTGAGCCAGCGGTTGAGGTTGAGCTTGATGTAATCGGCCGAAAGCGCGAGCCCGGCGCCGGCCACCGCGACACTGCCCAGCAAGATCTTGGCCCAGCGTTTCACCGGCGGCGTCCGAAGCTGCGGCGGGCGATAGCCAGCAGCGTGATCATCACCGCTTCTGCCACCATCGGCGGAAAGGCGGTGGGCGGCATGCCATCGGCGAGCAGCGATACAAGCCGCCCGGTGAGCGCGATGGCCAGCAGCAGCATGGGCACCAGCAGGGCGCGCGCATCCTTCTGCGCGGCGCCAATCAACGCAAAGGTGCCGCCGGTGATGAAGAAGCCGGGGAAATCGGCGCGCAGCGTGGCCATGCCCTGGCTGCCATCGGGGATCAGGAAGAACTGCGCCGCCAGCCCCGCCGGGTTGAACAGGAAGCCCAGGCCAATGGCGATGTTGAACAGGCCGATCGCGCCCACCAGCAGCCGCAGCAGTCCCGCCATGAACCCTCCCCTTGGTTACCGGAACCCTAACAGCACGGCAGCGAATTGAAACCACCTGCATTGCCAGCCACTGGCCGAAACCATAGGCTGGCCGTCATGCGGCGCTGGGGGGGCATTTTCGCGATTCTGCTGCTGGCCGCCGGCCTGTGGTGGAACCGCGCGCCGCTGGGGGAAGCGCTTTATGCCAGCATCGCCGAACGCCGCGCCGGGCGTGATGCACTGGCCGACCAGCCTGATGGGCTCACCATCGTCTTCTGCGGCACCGGCACGCCGCTGCCCGATCCCGATCGCGCCGAATCCTGCTTGGCTGTCAAGGCCGGCGCCAATCTGCTGCTGATCGATGGCGGCGATGGCGGGGTGCGCAAGCTCGCCGGCTGGGGCGTGCGGTTGGGCGGGCTGGATGGCGTGCTGCTCACCCATCTGCACAGCGATCATGTCGAAGGCCTGGCCCCGGCGCTGCTGCTGCGCTGGACGGGCAGTGCCGCCCGCACGCCCCTGCCGCTGATCGGTCCGCCGGGCACTGTGCAGATGGCCGATGGCCATAACCAGATGCTGGCCGCCGATGCCAGCTACCGCACCGGCCATCATGGCGAAACAATCGCACCCACCGGCGGCGGCGCCTTTGCCGGCCGCGATGCCCCGCCCGGGTCGGTGTGGAACCGGGATGGCCTGATGATCACCGCCTTCCTGGTGGATCACGCGCCGGTGAAGCCCGCCTATGGCTATCGCATCGCCTACAAGGGCCGGGTGGTGGTGCTTAGCGGCGATACCGCCGCCAGCGCGGCCGTGGCGCAGGCGGCCAAGGGTGCCGATGTGCTGATCCATGAAGCCCTGCAGCCGCGCCTGATCGCCGGGATCACCCAGGGGCTGACGGCCAGCGGCCAGCCGCGCACCGCGCAGATCACGCGGGACATCTTGAATTACCACACCACGCCCGAACAGGCCGCCGATCTGGCCCGCAAGGCCGGTGTGCGCGAACTCGTGCTCACCCACATCGCCCCGCCGCTGCCATCGCGCATCTTCCACGCCGCCTTCCTGGGCGACGCGCCGCAGCGGTTCGATGGCCGCATCCGCATCGCCGATGATGGCCTGCGGCTGTTCCTGCCGGCCGGCAGCACGGCGGTGGAGGCCGACGCCTTATGAAGCGGCTGGCTGTGAAGCGGCTGGCGGCCCTGTTGCTGGCAGCAACGGCGCTGGCCCCGGCGGCGGCTGATCCGCCTGCCGCGCCCCGGCCCAACATCGTGCTGATCATTGCAGATGATTGGGGCTATTCCGATCCCGGCAGCTATGGCGGGGAGATTGCCACGCCCACTATCGACGCGCTGGCGAGGGCCGGCACCCGCTTTGCCAATTTCCATGTGTCGGCCAGCTGTTCGCCCACCCGCGCCATGCTGCTCACCGGGCTGAACGCCCACAAGGCCGGGCTGGGCAACATGCCGGAAACCATCCCGCCGCAGCATCAGGGCCGGCCCGGCTACAACGCCGTGCTGGCACCCGGCGTCACCACGCTGGCGCAGCGGCTGAAAGCGGCCGGCTATGCCACGCTCTATGCCGGCAAATGGCATCTGGGCCATGATGCCGGCGATCTGCCCACCGCGCGCGGCTGGGATCGGGCGCTGGCGCTGTCCCAATCCGGCGCCGACAATTGGGAGAACAAGCCCAACCGCCTGCTCTACGAACGGGCTGATTGGACGCGCGACGGCAAGACCGCCCGGCTGCCGCGGCGCTTCTATTCCTCCACCCTGATCGTTGATGAAGCCATCGCGCAGATCGATGGCGTGAAGGGCCGGCCCTTCTTTGCCACGCTGGGCTTCCTCGCCAATCATATCCCGGTGCAGGCCAGCGCGGCGGACATCGCGCGGTACAAGGGCCACTATGATGCCGGCTGGACGGCGCTGCGCGCGGCGCGGGCTGCGGGCGTGGCGCGGGCCGGCCTGCTGCCCGAAACGCCGCTGGCCACGATGCCCTCCACGCGCAACTGGCAGGCGCTGGCGCCAGAGGAGCGCGCGCGCTGGGCCCGGGCCATGGAGGTCTATGGCGCGATGGCCACCGCCATGGACCGCGAAGTGGGCCGGCTGGTGGCGCATCTCAAAACCACCGGCCAGTATGACAACACGCTGTTCGTCTTCGTGTCTGACAATGGTGCGGAGGCCACCAATCCGGAAGCCAATCGCTTCACCACCTTCAACGCGCATCTCCAGTATGACATGGCGCCCGAACGGCAGGGCGCGCCGGGCACGCTCACCTATATCGGCGCGAGCTGGGCCAGCGCGGCGGCCAGCCCCTTGCGTGGCTACAAGTTCAGCGCCTGGGAAGGCGGGGTGCGGGTGCCATTCATCATCACGCTGCCGCCGGCGCTGCGGCAGGCGCGCGGGGCCGTGGCGCCGGCCCCGGCCCATGCTGTCGATCTGGCGCCCACGCTGCTCGATCTGGCCGGCGTCGGCGCACGTGACGGCCTGGAGGGCCGCTCGCTGCTGGCGGTGCTGGAGGACCCGGGCCTGTCCGTGCATCCCGACGATGAAGCCATCGGCTATGAACTGTCGGGCAATGCCGTGCTGTGGCAGGGCCGCTGGAAGCTGGTGAAGAATCTGCCGCCCTATGGCGATGGCCGCTGGCACCTGTTCGACATCATGGCCGATCCCGGCGAAACGCGCGATCTGGCGGCAGTGGAGAGCGTCCGCTTTGCCGCGATGCAGGCCGGCTGGCAGCGCTGGGCCAAGGCCAACCAGGTGCTGCCGATGCCGGAAGGTTACAGCGCGCCGGCGCAGATCCAGGCCAATGCCACACGTGATCTGCTGCCCGGCCGGGTGGCGCCGCTGGCGGCAACGCTGTGGCTGCTGGCGCTGGGCCTGTGGGTGGGCCGGCGCTGGCGGGGCGGCTGATGCAGGATCACCCCCGTCGGGATCAGGCGATTGCCGCCGCGCTGGCAGCGCTGGCCGGCTATGTCGATGCGGTCGGCTTCATTGCATCGGGCGGCCTGTTCCTCAGCTTCATGAGCGGCAATTCCACCCGGCTGGGCGTGGGGCTGGCCGAAGCGGGGCAGATTGCCGGGCTGGCGGCCAGCCTGCTGGCGGCCTTTGTGGCCGGTGTGGCCATTGCCACGCTGCTTGGCCGCTGGTTGCCGGCCGGGCGGCGGCGTGGGCAGTTGCTGCTGGTGGCGGCGCTGCTCGGCGGCGGTGCCGCGCTGGCCAATGGCGGCCTGCTGTGGCCTGGGCTGTTGCTGGCGGCGGCGGCGATGGGGGCGGAAAACAGCGTGTTCGAAGCGGGCGGAGACGTGAAGATCAGTCTGACCTTCATGACCGGCAACCTCGTGAAGATTGGCCAGCGCATCGCAGCCGCCTTCATGGGCGGGCCGGCGCTGGCGTTTCTGCCCTGGCTATTGTTGTGGCTGGCCATGATCGGCGGCGCGGTGGCGGGCGCCCTGCTGTGGCCGGTGCTGGGCGTCGGCAATCTCGCGGTGGCGGCCCTGATGGCGGCAGTATTGGCGGCGCTGATCGATCTCTAGCGCGCCCGCAGGCCCTTCTGCTGCATGCGCCACACCAGTTGGTCAAACCGGTCCTGTCCGAAGAAGGGCTCGCCATCGAAGGCCATCAGCGGCACGCCATAATGGCCGGCGGCGCGCTGCGCCTCCTGATTGGCCTCTATCGCAGCGCGATAGTGATCGGGATCGGCGGCGACGGCGGCATCCAGCGCGGCGAGGTCCAGCCCGGCCCGCGCCGCAGCTTGGGCGAGGTGATCGCCTTCATGCCAATGGTCCACCGTGCCGGACCAGATGGTGTGGGAGATTTCGCGGATGAATGCGAGCCCGCGCCCGGCCTCCGCTGCGGCGACGCCCAGGTGCGACAGCCGGTGGATGTGCGGCTGTTCGGCCGGATAGAGCCGGGTCGCCGGGTCCATCACCACCGGATCGGGCAGCGGCCAGCGGTAGGGCATGCCCAGATATTCGGCGGTGCGATACGTGTCCTTCATCAGATAGAACACCCACAGCGGATCGACCTTCTGGAAGAAATCCGCCTGCCGCACTGCAATCGGATAGACGATCTTCACGGTGCAGGCCACATCATGGGTCGCCACCAGATCGACCACACGCGGCAGCAGCAGATAGGAATAGGGCGACCGGAACGACCAGTAGAGATCGAAGGACAGCATCAACCCCTCGCGATATGATCGAGGATGATGCGCACCAGTTCCTCGGGCGCATCTTCCTGCAGGAAATGTCCGCCGCCCTTCACGATCGTGTGCGGTTGGCCCTTGGCACCGGGCACCCGCTCGATGAAGACGCGCTCGCCGCCGTGGGTCACGGCGTCCCTGTCGGAAAAACAGGTGACCACCGGCCTGTCGAAGCGCGACAGCACGTCCCAGGCCGCCTTGTTCTCGGTCACGCTGGCATGCTCCGGCGTGACCGGCACCAGCGTCGGGAACTGGCGGGCGCCTTCCTTGTAACGTTCGTCTGGAAAGGGGGCATCATAGGCGGCCACTTCGGCCGGGGTCAGATCGCGCGTGGTGCCGCCATTGACGATGAAGCCGACCGGGAAGTTCTCCACTTTCTGCGAGAATTCCAGCCAGGCCCTGAAGCCTTCCGACCAGCCGGTGCCCACCGGCAGGCCGGTGTTGGCGATCACCAGCCGGGCAAAACGCTCCGGAAAAGCCGCCACCAGCCGCAGGCCGATCAGCCCGCCCCAATCCTGACAGAACAGGGTGATGCCCGTCAGATCGAGCGCGGTGAGCCAATCGCTCATCCATTCGACATGGCGTTCGAACGTGTAGTCATGGCGATCGGCCGGCTTGTCGGACTTGCCAAAGCCGATCAGATCGGGCGCCACCACCCGGTGCCCGGCAGCCACCAGCGGCGGCACGAACTTGCGATACAGGTAACTCCAGCTCGGTTCGCCATGCATCAGCAGGATGGGCGCCGCCTCGCGCGGGCCTTCATCGACGTAATGGAGCCGCAGCGGCGAGCCGGTGGCGCGGTCGCTCACCTCCAGATAGTGCGGCGCGAAGGGATAATCGACGAGGCCGGCAAAGGCCTCATCCGGCGTGCGCAGCACCTCCATCGGGAACATCCTTTCCGTTCGTCTCACGGCCCAGCGCACGGGCGCCCAGCCAGAACAGCAGCGCCGGCACCAGCCCGGCCCAGGCTGCAAAGTACAGCACGATGCGCACCGATTGCTGGCCATATTCGGGCTTCAGCATGTCGGACAGCGCGCCGAACAGCAGGGGGCCAAGCCCCAGCCCGATCAAATTCTGCGCGAAGACCATCCACGCCGCCGCCATCGCCCGCGTGTCGGGCCGCGCCAGCACCTGCGCAGCCCCATAGGCCGGGCCATAATAGGCCGAATTGGCAATGGTGGGCAGCACCAGAAGCGCGATGGCCA
>Ga0209278_1002101_pt1 | contig 11367 bp, 10 predicted proteins | sample JI81BgreenDNA_FD_187504 | JGI IMG/M metagenome (GOLD analysis project Ga0209278, IMG submission 187504) | Wastewater effluent complex algal communities from Wisconsin, to seasonally profile nutrient transformation and Carbon sequestration -... | ecosystem: Engineered > WWTP > Effluent > Algae... | reverse complement strand
GGTGTTGCTGCGCAAACCGGGATGACAATGATGAAGGGGTGTGGTGGGTTTCAACATTCCCACCACTCACCCATCACTGGCCACTCGCCACCCTTAGAATGGGCTGATCACATCGATGACCTGCTGGCCCCAGCGCGGCTGCTGGATGTCGCTGACCTGACCGCGGCCACTATAGACAATGCGCGCCTGTGCGATCTGGTTCGCTTCGATGGTGTTGTCGGAATTGATGTCTTCCGGGCGAATCACACCCGCCACCGATACTTCGCGGATCTCGTAATTCACCAGAATTTCCTGGCTCCCTTCGATCACGAGGTTGCCGTTGGGCAGTACCTGCGTGACAAGCGCGGCCACTTGCGTGTTGATGGTCTCGCGCCGGTCGATCCGCCCGTTAGAGTTGGTCTGCGTGTTGCCGGTAATGTCCAGAATATTCCCCGGATTCGCATTGGTAAGCTTACGGAACGTGTTCTGCAGTCCGAACATGGCGGGGGCGGCAGCCGTCTCCTGCGTGCCGCGGATGCGGTCGGTGCGGTTATCCATCCGTGCCTGGTCGGCGACGGCCACGTTGATGCGCAGAATATCGCCCACGCGGCTGGCCCGCTGATCGCGGAAGAAGGCGCGGCTGCCTGGTTGCCACAGCGAATTGGCGGTGCGCGCCGTTTGCGGCTCAGGGTCGGGCAGTGGCCAGGAAAGCGGCTGGTAATCCGCTTTCACTTGCGGGTTGCTCACCTCCGTCATGGGGGGGCGTTTGCCCATGCGCTCCAGCCGTTCCACGGTGTTGGCGCAGGCCGAGAGTGCCAGTAGGCTTACGGTCAATCCCAGAAGGTTGCGATGGTGCATGGCGTAGCTCCGTTAGAGGCGGCGTTCGTTATTCACTTCCACCACGCCCGCGGCAATCACGCGTGCGCTGATGGCTTTTTCGGATTTGATATTTTTAATGCGCACAAGCTGGCCCGGTGCGCCATCCTCCAGCGCTTGGCCGCTGGTTCTAATCGTCATATGGGGCGTAGTATATTTCATCTCGACCAGATCGCCTTTCAGCACCACTTTCGGCGCGCTCACTTCGGCCGCGCGAATGGGGCGGCCCGCCGAAATGCTACGCAGGGGCGATTGGCCGATGAGCTGGGCCTGCTCGGTGATGGTATCTTTGCGCAGCAGACGCTCCGGCATGGTGCGCATCTGCAGATCGCGGGCTTCGATAACGTCGCCACTATGCAGCTGGCGGCTGAGGACGGGCACGCTAAGCATGGCTTCGAAGCGGCCAGAGACCGGTTTCACCAGCTCGGTGCGATTGCCATTGAGAATGTAGGCTTGTGCCTGCCAGCGCTGCGCCTGCGTATCCACCTGTAAGGCGTGGAGCGTGAGCTTGAGTGGGTGATTCGCGCCATACAGCACGGCAGGCAGTGCGGCATCCGGCGTGGCGGTGACGTGCTCGCGCACTCCTTTTTCTTGCATGGCCTGTGCCACCGCGTTGGCAACGTCTTGCTTGGTGATCTGGAAATAGCTCTCGGCGCTGACCGGTGCGGCAAGGCCAGCAAACTGGGCGGCCTGTTCTGCATTTTGCCAATTGGCAGCATGCGCCGACGTTGTGAAGGCGAGAAAGGCAAGTGCGTGCAGGATGAAGCGCTTCATGGCAATGCTCCGTTAGACCGATTGATTCAGATTCTGCAGCATCTCATCCGAGGCGGTGAGCACCTTGGTGTTCATCTCATAGGCGCGCTGCGCCACGATCAGATCGGTGATTTCCGACACAGGATTAACGTTCGAATTCTCAAGATAACCCTGCAGGATCGTGCCCATGCCATCCTGCCCGGCATTCAGCAGCAGCGGCGTGCCCGATGCGGTGGTCTCGATGAACATGTTATCGCCAATGGCCTGCAGCCCCGCCGGGTTGATGAAGTTGGCCAGTTCCAGAATGCCAAGCTGTTGCGGATCGACCTGACCGTCCAGCAGCACCTCTACCTGACCGGATTGGTTGATGCTGATCTCGGTGGCATTATCCGGCACGGTAAGAGCGGGCTGAATGGTAAACCCATCGCGGTTGACGATGATGCCCTGTGGCGAGAGTTTGAACGAGCCGTCGCGGGTGTAGGCGAGCGTTCCATCGGGCAGTTCTACTTGGAAATAGCCTTTGCCCTGAATGGATACATCCAGCGAGTTCTCCGTTGCCTGCAACGTACCCTGACCCGTGTTGCGCGCGATCGCCCCGGTTTTTACCCCGAGACCGATCTGCACGCCCACGGGCAGGATGGTGTTCTGATCCGTCGAGTTGGTGCCCACGCGCCGCAGGTCCTGATAGATCAGATCCTGAAATTCGGGGCGCAGGGCCTTGTAGCCCGTGGTGGTCATGTTGGCGAGGTTGTTCGAGATCGTATCGACATGGATCTGCTGGGCAGCAAGGCCGGTGGCAGCAATGTTAAGTGAACGCATGGGGTTGCTCCGTTACGTTAGGATTGTTGGCGTGCGTAGACCTGGCCGGTGCGGCGTTCGAGGTCGTACATGGTTTCAATGAATTTGGCGGTGCTACCCACCGCGCGCGACACATTCATCACCCGCACCATCTCACTGACGGCGGTGACGTTGCTGGTCTCCACCACGCCTTGCAGCATGCGCGACGTATCGGATGGGACAGGGGTTTCATCGCTGGTATATAAATTATTGCCTAGGCGCGTCATCGCTTGAGGGTTGGCGAACTCCACCATGCCGATCTGGCCGGATTCTGCGCCATCGACCACGATCTGGCCCGCGCCGTTAATCACCACATTCACGGCATTCTGTGGCAGGTTGATATTGCCGCCATCGTTCCCCAAAACGGGATAGCCTTCCGCGGTGACCACCGTACCCTCGGGATTGAGCTGAAAATTGCCAGCCCGTGTGAAGCGCACCCCAAGTGGCGTCTGGACCTGAAAATAGGCATCGCCGTTGATCGCCACATCGAATGGGTTGCCCGTGGTTTTCATGCGGCCACGGCCAAGATCGCGGTAGCTGATGGGATCCAGCGCATACGCAGTATCCCGTTTTTTGGTTTCCTGCGTGTCTTTCACAAGGTAATCGCTGAACAGCAGTTTTTCGCCCTGATAGCCTGGGGTATCCACGTTGGCGATATTGTTCGCGGTCACTTCCATGTCGCAAAACAGCGCCATTTGCCGCGAGAGGGTAATGTAAATACTGTTATCCATACCTGCGTTGCTCCGATAAAGCTGCGTTTGCCCGAGAATAAGCAACAAGCGTGCCAAGTGCCTTTGCCGTGGGTATTGCGTTGAAAATGTTTGATTGTTAGGCCGCGCTGCGCCTATGGTGGAACCTTGCAGAAGAAGGAACAAGTTATGGCACAAAAAGAAAAAGAAGCCCCCGCCGACGATGCAGATCAGGATGCCGCCGAAGGCGAAGGCGCACCCAAGAAGGGCAAGAAAAAGCTGCTGATGATTGTGGCGCTGGTGGCGGTGCTGGGTATTGGCGCGGCGGTCGCCATGCTGATGGGCGGCGGCAAAAAAGAGGAAGTGAAACCCAAAGCCGATGCTGCTGCCGAAGCCGCTGCAGCGAAGCCTGTCTATTACGAACTCCCGGATTTTCTGGTCAATCTCTCGTCGCCAAGCGGCAAGGTAAGCTTCCTGAAAATGTCGGTCACACTGGAATTGCGCGATAAAGAAGCGGCTACCGTGCTGAAGGATAACCAGCCGCGCGTGGTGGATGCCTTTAACACCTACCTGCGCGAATTGCGCCCGCAGGATGTGCAAGGCTCGGCGGGGATCTACCGCTTGCGCGACGAGTTGATGACCCGTATCAACGGTACGATCGAGGAAGGGCTTGTTAAAGATATACTTTTCTCGGAAATTATCGTACAATAGTGCACATAGAATACGGTTTACGTATCTTTTCCAGATGGATAGTGTGCTCTGGCAAGCAATTTGCAATGCATCGTGCATGGGCGCGAAGCATGCATCATAGGGGCATACCGTGGCAGACGAGCAATTAAGTGAAACCAAGCCGGACATCACCGCCGATGGCGGCGATGCACGCGTATTAAATCAGGAAGAAATCGACCTGCTGCTCGGCTTTGAGAGCAAGGGCGAGGGCGCCGATCGCGCCAGCGGCATCTACGCCATTCTCGACCGTTCGATGATGGCCTACGAAAAACTGCCCATGCTCGAGGTCGTGTTCGACCGGCTGGTGCGCATGCTTTCCTCGAGTTTACGTAACTTCACCTCCGACAACGTGGACGTGGCGATCGATAGCATGATCTCGCTGCGATTCGATGAATATCTCGGCTCCATTCCGCTCCCGGCGCTCATGGTCGTTACACGCGCGGTGGAGTGGGAGAATTTCGGCATCATCACTATTGATGCGTCGGCGATTTATTCCACCGTGGATATTCTGCTGGGCGGCCGACGCACGGCCAAACCGATGCGTGTGGAGGGGCGGCCCTACACCACCATCGAGCAGGATATCGTTCGCAAAATGGGCGACATCATCCTGAATGACATGTCGGCAGCGTTTGACCCGCTTTCGCCCGTTACCTTCCAGTTCGATCGCATGGAGAGCAACCCGCGCTTCGCCCAGATCGCACGGCCCAACAGTGCTGTGCTGGTGGTGCGCCTGCGCGTCGACATGGAGGAGCGGGGCGGCATGATTGAGATTATGCTGCCACACACCACGCTGGAGCCAATCCGCGATTTGCTGCTGCAAATGTTCATGGGCGAAAAATTCGGTCAGGATTCCGTGTGGGAACGCCATTTGGGCCGCGAAGTGGGGCAGACAAATATCAGCGTGGAAGCCGTGCTGGAGGAGCGCAGTATCTCACTTGGTGAGGTGGTGAACCTGAAGATCGGCTCGACCATTCTGCTCGATGTGGCACCGGAAGACCCCGTGCAGCTTAAATGCGGCGGGGTGCCACTGACCTCGGCGCAAGTGGGCCGCGTGGGCGACCGTATCGCCATTGCGCTGAATGAGGATATCAAACAATTCCGCGAATTGCTGCGCGAAAAAGGGGCCATATAACATGGAAAATACCGTGCTATCGCTGTTTGTGAACGGGCTGATGGCGGCGTTGTTGCTGGTCACCATTCTCTATTGCTGGCGGTTGAATAACCGCATTCGCATCCTGCAGGATTCACGCTCGGAGCTGGCGCGCATCATCCGTGAATTCAACGAATCGACCGAGCGTGCCACCCAAAGCATCGCCGATATTCATGAGGCCACGCATCGCATCAGCGAGAATATTCAGCACAAGATCGACAAAGCCAATTTTCTGGCGACCGATCTGGAGCTGATGATTGAAAAAGGCCAGCGTATTACGGGCACGCGTGCGGATGCACCCACGCCGGCGGCATCCCCTGCCACGCGTCAGGGCGGCAACCGTGTGGTGGATCAGATGGCCGCGCGTAGCGCACGCCCAGCGGCTTCCCCCGCAGCAGAGCCGGCGCTCGCCGCCGCAGCGGGCAATGTTGCCAAAGCGGCTCCCTTAGCCGATGCGGCGGATGCGCCCCGCCGTGTGGCCGGCGCTGCCTCGTCGCGTCCGCGCAGCCGCGCGGAGCAGGAATTAATGAATGTGTTGAAAACCAAAAGCGATAGCGGCAGGTAGCCCATGCGTGACGAACCATGGAATGACGACGATCACGAACCAGCTCCCGGCCGTCCGCGGCGGCTACGTATCATGCATTTAACGATGTTAATGTTGGGGTTGATGCTGGTAAGCAAGCTGACGGAAGTGGCAACGGGGGCCAATGCGTTGCTGGCCGTGTCCTCGGCCGTGGCAGCTGAAGAAGCCTCGGCCGATGCAGCGGAAAAACCCGCCCCGGCCGATGCCGTTGCCGATGCCAAAACGGATGCACCCGCAAAAAGTGACGAGAAAAAGGCCGATGCCAAAAAAGACGCCAAAAAAGATGGCGATGGCAAAGACAAACCCAAAGAGGAAATGACACTGGGCGCCGGTAAGCGCAGCGTGAAGGAAATCGAGGCGATGAAGGCCGCGCAGAAGCAGCTTTCTCCCTACACGCCTACTGAGCTGGATTTATTGCAAAACCTTACCAAGCGGCGCGATGAGCTGGATGCGCGTGAGGCTGAGCTGGCGCTGAAATCAAAAATTCTTGAAGCGACCGAAAAGCGCATCAACGATAAATTAGGCGAGATGAAAACCCTCGAGGCCGAGCTTTCGCGTGTAGTCACGCAATACCAGCAACAGCAGGATGGCGAGATCAAAAGCCTCGTGAAGATCTATGAAAGTATGAAGCCCGGCGATGCGGCCGCTATCTTTAATGAAATGGATATGCCTATTCTGCTGGAGGTGATCGACACCATGTCCGAACGCAAGGTGGCGCCCATCCTTGCGGGCATGGACCCACGCCGTGCGCGCGACGTGACGCAGGAGTTGGCTGAAATGCGGCGTGGCCGAGCCGCACTGAACCGCGCCGCACAAACGCAGGCCGCTCCCGCCGCTGCTAGCAACTAGCCGCTACAGCCAGGCACCGAGCCCCAGCTGCAGGCCGAGTGTGCCACTTCCGGTGGTGGCGGGCATATCAGGCACGTGGCCCGTAAGGTCGAGGTTGCCCGCTAGCTGGTCTATCTCCAGGCTCAGATCTGCCTCCAGTCCGCCCAGCAATAGATCCGGCGTGCAATGCTCGCCGTTGCCGCTGGGACTTGTCAGATCTATATCCAGAGTCATGGGCGCGTGGCTGCTTGTATCCTGCCCCTGTACCGAGAGGTCGAGCAGCGGATGCTCGGCCAGCCCCAGCTCGATGCTGCCAAGGCCGCCATCGTTCAGTAAATCCACATCCAGATCGACGAGGTCGTGGTCGTTCCCGCCAGTATTGCCGCCCGTGCCGAGCAGGTCGAGATCGACGAGGTCGTGGTCGTTCCCGCCGGTATTGCCGCCCGTGCCGAGCAGGTCGAGATCGACGAGGTCGTGGTCGTTCCCGCCGGTATTGCCGCCCGTGCCGAGCAGGTCGAGATCGACGAGGTCGTTGTCGCTTCCGCCGGTATTGCCGCCCGTGCCAAGCAGGTCCAGATCGACGAGGTCGTGGTCGTTCCCGCCAGTATTGCCGCCTGTGCCGAGTAGGTCCAGATCGATCAGCGATGTGCCATTGGCAGGCGTGCCGGGTGGCTGGAAAATGTCGATATCGATCAGTGTCCCACCGTTGCTGGGATGATTCCCAATGAACGTATCGCCGCCAAGATTCACGTTGAGCAAATGATGTGTCACCTGCGTCAGATGATGGGTGACTTGCGTCAGATTCGTATCGCCAACATCAATCAGCGTTGTTTCATGGTGGTGGTTGGTGGTGGAGTTATTGGTAGTATTGATAATCGTTATATTGGTTGTTTGGCTACCGTTACCCGATTGACCATCCATACTATTGGCGCCATCGTTTCCATCGCTTCCATCGTTTCCATTTTGGCCATTGTTGCCATTGACGAGCGCAGGTTCTGCTTCATCCCCGCCGCCGCCGGGCGGATTGGCGGTGGCCAATGTTGCCATGGGCTGCTCAGGCGCTGCAGGTAATTTCGTTGCTGGATTGGTAGGCAATGCATTGGGGGCATTCTCAGACAGGTTTGCGATATCGAGCGTGGTATCCTCCACTTCCGATACGGGTTCAATACGAAGCGACGCTGTCTCTGTTGCCGAGGATGCATTGCTAATCGGTGCTAGATTCTGCGGCGGTTGAGCATCCATCGTCGGGGTGGGCATGCGGGTGCGCTCCACCCCTTGCACGACGGATTCGCTGCCGTGATTCGCATACAATGCGGCTAGGCTGAGATGCCCGCTGCCGGCGATATGGTCCAGCGCGAGATCTTCGCCGCTAAGTTGATAAAGTTCTGCATCGAGCCGACCTGAAGATTGCGCCATAAAACTCTCCTTAACACCTATGGGTTGTAATTAACCCTAGTATGGCTTCCTTAAAGAAACCCTAATAATAGCTATAAGTTTAGTGATAAAGAAGACGCAGCCATAAAAAATTGCATGGTTAATCATTTATTCATCTCTAGGTTGTATTCCTCAGGGAATCGATTTTGTTGTAGGGTGACCAATAAATGCAATCTATAGTAGTACATCTTCCGGTTGTTGTTTTGGCGGCGCTGTGCACCTGTTTTCTGGTGGGGGCTGTGGTTTTGCTGGGGTATGGCTATGTTCGCCAACGCCATGCCTTGCAGCGCTATCATGCGAAGGAGCAGCAAACCCTGAAGGAAATGGGTGAGGCGCGTCGTATCAGTGAACATACGGCGAATTTTCTTGCCACCATGAGCCACGAGATACGCACGCCACTCAATGGGATGATCGGTACCACGGAGATGCTGCTGGAAGCGGCAACGGATACGCATCAGCGCTGGCAGCTAAGCACGGTCATGCATTCGGCCGAGGCGCTGCTGCGGATCATCAATGACATTCTTGATTATTCAAAAATAGAAAGCGGCAAGCTCCTGCTGGAGGAAGTGCCATTCGACCCCGCCGACATTCTGGAAGCGCTGGTGCATGAATCCACGCCGAAGCTGAATCAGGATAAGCCACGCGATCGGCTGGAATTGATTCTTTCGTTCGATGAGGCATTGCCTGCGCAATATCTGGGGGATCCGCTGCGATTGCGCCAGATCATGGCGAATCTGCTCAGTAATGCAGTGAAATTTACCCCGCACGGCCATGTTGTGCTGCGCGCGGAACCCATGCGTAACAAGGTCGGGCTGGTACATGGTATTCGCCTGAGTGTGGCGGATACGGGCATTGGCATTTCACAAGAACGCCAGCATGCGGTGTTCGATAAATTCGTTCAGGAGAAAGATGCGACCACCAGCCGCCTCTTTGGTGGCAGTGGGCTGGGCCTCGCCATTTGCCGCGAGTTGGTGCAGCTGATGCAGGGGCGTATCATGCTGCATAGTCGGGAAGGCTTTGGCACGACCTTCACGGTTGAATTGCCCCTCGTGCCAGTGCCGAAAGCGGCGCTGGCGCCAGCACAGGTGCCGGTGGCATTTACCGGCCGACGTGCCCTCATTATCGAGCATTCCATGGCCAGCGCAACGGTGCTGCGTGGCTATTTGGGTGAGTTGGGCATTCGTTGCTTTATCTGCGAAGACATCACGGCAGCGGCCGATACCCTGCGCTATGTGCGCGAAGGCGGCATGAGCGTGGATTACCTCTTCGTATCCGACGCATTGATGGATGGCTCGCCTGAGCAAGCCATGCAGCAGATGCGTGCGCTAAGCCCTGGGATCACCATGCAAAGCATCATGCTCTCGATGCATGATCGCCACCAGGCGGCGCAAGCATTCGCACAGGCAGGCGGGCAGGGATGTTTGCGTAAACCCGTGCTGCGTCGGCATCTGTTGCGGCTGTTGAAGCAGCTTGATGCGCCGCCTTGCCGCTTTGTCGATACGCTTTACTTTAATGAATCGCGGCCACGGCCTTCGAGCACGGCGCATGCCTGCTATCCCGATCGCCGGGTGCTGCTGGTGGAGGATAACCGGGTCAACCGAGAGATGGCGCTGGAGATGTTGCGCCGCTTCGGTATGCAGGTGGATCAGGCTGAGCAGGGCGCTGCGGCGGTGGAAATGATGCTCACGCGCCCCTATGATCTGGTGCTGATGGATTGCCAGATGCCCGTGATGGACGGGTTCGAAGCCAGCAGCATACTGCGCAAGCACATGCAATCCGGCCATATCCGAAGCACACCGATCATCGCACTCACCGCCAATGCCATGCGCGGCGATCGTGAACGCTGCCTTGCTGCAGGGATGGATGATTATCTCGGTAAACCACTACGTCTGCAGGATATTGAAGCCACGCTGGCACGTTGGCTGGGCGAGGCTGCGCCAAAGGGGCAAGTCGCATGAGTGGTGAACACATAATCGCCGGCCTTGTGATAGACCAGCGCACCCGCGCATTGTTGGTGTTCAGTTCGCTTGCGATTAATACCACCATGCTGGCCATGCCGCTGGCGACGCTGCAGATTTATGACCGCGTGCTGACGCATCCGGATACGGGCACGCTGCCCATGCTTGCCGTGGGGGTGATTCTGGCGGTGCTGATCGAATGCGGGCTGCGATTGGCACGCACGCGACTGACAAATGCGCTGGCACATGCCTATGAACAACAGGCGAGCGCGCGGCTGGTGAGTCAGGTCGTCGCGAGTTGGGCACCGCACAGCCACGGTGGAAAATATGGCGAATATCTGCAGGCATTGGGCGCGCTTGGACGCATCCGCGATTATGCCCTGCAACGGCTGATCGTGCTGTCGGTGGATGTGCCATACCTGCTGCTGTTCCTTGTGGCGCTGTGGCTGGTGGGCGGCGTACTGGTGCTGGTACCCCTTTTGGCCGTGGCGTTCTTTATGGCGGTAGTGCTGCGCGTAGGCGTGGCGCTGCGCACGGCCATCGCTGCGCGCAATCAGCACGATCAGCAGCGCTATGGCTTCATGCTGGAGGCACTCTCGGGTGTGCATGCCATCAAAGCGATGGGGTTGGAGCCGCGCTTCATGATGCATTACCAGCAATACCAGCAACGCGTGGGTGGCGATGGGTTTCGCATCGCGCTATTCAACCATGCACTCAGCAGCAGCGGCGCGATGTTCTCGCAGGTAATGGTGGTGCTGGTGGTGGCGTGCGGCACGCCGCTGGTGCTTAGCGGCACGCTTAGCATGGGTGGGCTGATTGCCTGCGTGCTGCTCTCGGGGCGTCTGATTCAGCCGCTGCAACACGCGCTCAGCTGCTGGATCAGCCATCAGGAATTCCAGCAGGCTCGCGCGCAGACCGCCGTGATCGAGGCGCTTCCGCTGCAGCCCCAATTCTGCCCCACGGCGGCAGGTACGCGCGAAGGTCGCGTGGAGCTTCAGGAGGTAAGCTTCCGCTATACCGACGAAAGCCCACGCGTGCTGCACGGGCTGAACCTCACACTTCAACCCGGCGAGGCGCTCGCCATCACTGGCGAAAGCAATGCCGGGCGAAGCACGCTGCTGAAACTGGTGGCGGGGCTGTATGCACCCGATCACGGCCGCGTGCTGCTGGATGGGCTGGAGCCATCGCAATTGCTGCCCAGCACGCTGGCGAAATATGTGGGCTACCTGGATGCCGACGCGGTGCTGATGCGTGGCACCATTCTGCAGAATCTCTGCGGCTTTGAACCGGAGATGGAAGCGCGCGCCCATGAGCTTGCGCGCCTCGTTGGGTTGGATGGGCTGATCGCACGGTTACCTGGCGGCTACGAAACCGAGCTGGATGGTAACGGAGCCGAAGTGATTCCCCCCGGCATGCGGCAGCGCATCGCTATTGCGCGGGGGTTGCGCCACAAGCCGCGATTGATTCTGTTCGATCAGGCGGATCGTTCGCTCGACCGCGAAGGTTACCATCAGTTATTCAGCCTGCTGGCACGCCTGAAAGGCAGGGCGA
>Ga0209278_1002099_pt1 | contig 11380 bp, 9 predicted proteins | sample JI81BgreenDNA_FD_187504 | JGI IMG/M metagenome (GOLD analysis project Ga0209278, IMG submission 187504) | Wastewater effluent complex algal communities from Wisconsin, to seasonally profile nutrient transformation and Carbon sequestration -... | ecosystem: Engineered > WWTP > Effluent > Algae... | reverse complement strand
TAGCTTTGCAAAGAGGTTCCCGATGCCCACTCAGAAACTCTACGCCGGCGTCAAACTGCGCGAGATCCGCGGCCGGCTGTCGCTGACCCAGAAGGCGTTCGCCGACAAGCTTTCGGTGTCCCTGCCCTACCTGAACCAGATGGAGAACAACCACCGGCCCGTCAGCGCCGCCGTGGTCCTTGCCCTGGCGCAGGAGTTCGGCCTCGACGTGACCGAACTGACCGTGGGCGAAAGCGAACGCCTTGTCACCGACATGCGCGAGGCGCTGGCCGATCCGGTCTTCACGACCGCCACCCCGCCCTTGGCCGACCTGCGCCTTGCCGCCTCGAACGCCCCGGCCCTTGCCCGCGCCTTCCTCGACCTGCACCGCGCCTATCGCCAGACCCACGAACGCCTGGCCTCGCTGGACGAAGCGCTGGGCCGCGAGGACGCCTCGCTTCGCCCATCCCCCTGGGAGGAGGTACGCGACTTCTTCCACTATTGCGACAATTACCTCGATGCCATCGACCGCGCGGCCGAGCATTTCGCGACCACGGCAACCAACGGAAAATCCATCGAAATCCTGGCGCAGGACCTCCTCAAGCGCGCGGGCATCAGCCTGCACTATTCGAACACCGCACCCTTGCGGCATTACGACCCGCAGGCCAAGCGCCTGGACATCTCGGCCCGCGCCCAAGGGCCCTCGCAACGCTTCCAGCTGCTGCATCAGGTTGCCCTTCTGACGCAGAATGAGCTTCTGGAAGCAACCCTAGACCTGGCAAGGTTTTCTACCTCGGAGGCCCGCGACATCGCCAAGATCGGCCTCGCGAACTACTTCGCCGGGGCCGCGCTCCTGCCCTACCGCGCCTTCCTGACTGCCGCGCAAGAGGTGCGCCACGACCTGGAACGGCTGGCCGACATCTTCAACGCCTCGATCGAGCAGGTCGGCCATCGCCTTTCGACGATGCAGCGACCCGGGGCCAAGGGCATCCCGTTCTACTTCGTCCGCGTCGATCAGGCGGGCACGATCACCAAGCGCCACTCCTCCACGCGCCTGCAATTCGCCCGCTTCGGCGGCGCCTGCCCATTGTGGAACGTGCACCAGGCCTTTGAAACCCCCGGACAATTCCTGCGCCAGCTGGCCGAGACACCGGACGGCGTCCGCTACATTTCGCTGGCCCGCGATGTCTCGAAACCCGCCGGAGCCTTCCTCGCCCCCGTGCGCCGATACGCCATCGGCCTTGGCTGCGAGGTGCAGCATGCCCCGCAACTCGTCTATTCCGACGGGCTCGACCTGAAAGGAAGGTTCGAGCCCATCGGGATTTCCTGCCGGATCTGCGAGCGGGTGAACTGCCACCAGCGATCGGTTCCGCCGCTGGAAGGGCGGCTGAAGATCAACCCCAACGCCCGGGACATCCTGCCTTACGAGATCGGCTGACACCTGCGGCCCCCCCGCGAGGAGAAGCCGAAGGCGCACGACGAGCCGGCTATTTCCGCAAGGCCGCCGCGATCTCGTCCTTCAGCCGCGACCGCACCCGCCGCAGCGTCTCTTCTTCTTCCTCGGTCAGCAGGTCCAGCCGCGTCTCGGCCCGGTGCACCTTGTCGTTGATGACGTCATACTCGATCAGCAGCTTGGCGAAATGCGCATCCGATGTCTTGAGCGCACTGATCTTCTGCGCATCGGCCGGGAATTCCTCGTTCAAGGTGTGCGGGGTGTTCGACATCGGTCTCTCCTTCTGACTGTCCCCTGCAGTCTAGAAGACCAGGACCGAGACCGCCTTGACCCGGATCAAGCTAGCGCTGCGATACCCGCCAGTTCGGGTTGATCCAGGGTTCCTGGTTCGACGCCGGCAAGGGCGTACGCCCCAGGACATGATCCGCCGCCTTCTCGCCCGTCATGATCGACGGCCCGTTCAGGTTGCCGTTCGTCACCTGCGGGAAGATCGACGAATCCGCGACCCTCAGGCCCTCGACCCCGATGACCCGGCATTCCGGATCGACCACCGCCATCGGGTCCGAGGCCCGGCCCATCCGGCAGGTGCCGCAGGGGTGGTAGGCGCTTTCCACATGCTCGCGCAAGAAGTCGTCCAGCTGGTCGTCGGCCTGCACTTGCGGCCCCGGCTGCAGCTCTTCCTTCAGATAGGGCCTGAACGCCTCTTGTCCGAAGATCTCGCGCGTGAGGCGGATGCAGGCGCGGAAGTCCTCCCAGTCCGACGGGTCGGACATGTAGTTGAAGCGGATCACCGGCGCGTCCGTCGGGTTGCCCGACCGCAAGGTCACCGACCCGCGCGACTTTGACCGCATCGGCCCGACATGCGCCTGAAACCCGTGCCCGGCCGCAACCGCCCGGCCGTCGTAGCGCACGGCAATGGGCAGGAAATGGTATTGGATATCAGGATATTCCACCCCGGCTTTCGAGCGGATGAAGGCGCAGGCCTCGAACTGGTTCGACGCGCCGGGGCCCTTGCCGGTCAAGAGCCACTGCGCGCCGACCCAGGCCTTGCCCCAGAGATTCCAGTATTTGTAAAGGGTTATCGGCTGGCTTGCCGCGAACTGCATGTAGATTTCCAGGTGGTCCTGCAGGTTCGCGCCCACGCCCGGCCGGTCTGCCACCACCTCGACCCCATGCTCCCGCAAATGCGCCGCAGGTCCGATCCCCGACAGCATCAGAAGCTTCGGTGAGTTGATCGAGGACGCCGCGATGATCACCTCGCGCCCCGCCCGGATCACCTGCCGCCCGGCACGGGTGTCGACCTCGACCCCGACAGCGCGCTTGCCTTCCATCACGACGCGGCGGGCAAAGCCCCGCACGACATGGACATTCCCCCCCGCCATCGCGGGCTTGAGATACGCATTTGCCGCCGACCAGCGCCGCCCCTTGTGGATCGTCGCCTCGAAGGGGCCGAAGCCCTCCTGCTGCTGGCCGTTGTAGTCGGCCGTGACCGGATAACCCGCCTGCCGCCCGGCCTCGATGAATGCGTCGAAGAGCGGGTTCTCCCGCGTCCCGCGCGAGACATGCAGCGGCCCGTCCACCCCCCGGAACTCTGGCCCCGACCCGCCGTGCGACTGTTCCATCCGCTTGAAATAGGGCAGCACGTCGGCATAGGCCCAGCCATCCGCCCCCATCTCGGCCCAGGTGTCGAAATCCTTCGCGTGCCCCCGGACATAGACCATCCCGTTGATCGACGACGACCCCCCGATCACCTTGCCCCGCGGCGTCGCCAGCACCCGGCCGCCGAGGTGCGGCTCCGGCTCGGTCGCGAAACCCCAGTCGTAGATCCCCATGTTCATCGGGTAGCTGAGGGCCCCCGGCATCTGGATGAACGGCCCCGCGTCCGACCCGCCATGCTCGATCACCGTGACGCGCTTGCCCGCCTCGGCCAGCCGGTAGGCCATCGCGCAGCCTGCCGAGCCCGCGCCGACGATCACATAATCCGCATGCATCAGACCGCCCCCCGCACCAGCTCGGCTTCCAGCTGCCGCAGCGCCAGCGCCACCGCCGCCGCCCCGTCGGGGGCGCCCGACTTCAGCACCTCGCGCAGGTAAAGCCCGTCGATCAGCGCCCCGAGCGATTCGGCGATTCCCTCGGCCCGCGCCCCGGCCAAGGGCCGCAGGGCCGAGACCAGGTTCGACCGCAGCCGCTTCTGGTAGACTGCAAGCAGCCGCTTCGCCTCGGGCACCGTCTGCGCCAGCACCCAGAAGTTCAGCCAGGCCCCCACCGCCTCGCGCCGGAAGTTGCCCGGGCTGAACGAGGCCCGCAGGATCGCGCGAATCCGCCCCTCCGGCCCCTCGGCCGCGGCCAGTGCGCCGCGCACTTCGGCGCCGTAGAGCGTCATGATATGGCGCATGGCCGCCAGGAACATCTCTTCCTTCGACCCGAAATAATGATGCGCCAGCGCCGAGGACATGCCCGCCCGCTTGGCGATCTGGCTGACGGTCACATCCAGCGACCCGACCCTGCCGATCTCGACAATCGTGGCTTTTACCAAGGCAGCCTTGCGGATAGGCTCCATTCCAAGCTTCGGCATTTCGGTCCGGCCCCAGAAAACTCTTGCCAAACCGAATAAGGGCGAAGTTTATTGACTCGTCAATCAACAAAAACACGGGGAGCCTGCCCATGTCCATCCGATCCACCCTCCTGACGACCGCCATCACCTTTGCGCTGGCGGGCTCTGCCTTCGCCGAAGGCTGCGACAAGATCGTCTTCTCCGACGTCGGCTGGACCGACATCACCGCCACCACGGCGGCCACGACCGTCATCGCCGAGGCGCTTGGCTATGAGACCGAGACCAAGGTCCTTTCCGTCCCCGTGACCTATACCGGACTTGCCGAAGGCGATGTCGATGTGTTCCTCGGCAACTGGATGCCGACGATGGAGGCCGACCTCGCCCCCCACCGTGACGCCGGCAAGGTCGAAACCGTCCGCACCAACCTTGAAGGCGCAAAATACACGCTGGCCACCAACGAGGCCGGGGCCGCGCTTGGCATCGCCGACTTCAAGGACATCGCGACCCACAAGGACGCGCTCGGCGGGCAGATCTACGGGATCGAGCCCGGCAACGACGGCAACCGCATCCTTCTTGAGATGATCGAGGGCGGTCCCTTCGGCCTGGACGGCTTCGAACTGGTGGAATCCTCGGAGCAGGGCATGCTCGCCGAGGTCGCCAAGAAGACCGAGGCCGGTGAGCCGATCATCTTCCTCGGCTGGGAACCCCACCCGATGAACGCCAACTTCAAGATGACCTATCTGACCGGCGGCGACGACTTCTTCGGCCCGAACTTCGGCGGCGCGGTGGTCGATACCAACGTGCGCGCAGGATACGTCGCGGAATGCCCGAACCAGGGCAAGCTCTTGCAAAACCTCGTCTTCTCGCTGCCGATGGAAAACGAGATCATGGGCGCAATCCTGAACGACGGCGAAGACCCGCGCGATGCCGCCAAGGCCTGGCTCGCCGCCAACCCCGACGCCTGGAAGCCCTGGCTGGATGGCGTCACGACCAAGGACGGCGGCGACGCCGTTGCGGCCGTCGAAGCCGCGCTGGCCGGCTGATCCGGCAGGTGCCACCCGGTTCGGCCGGGTGGCACCGCCCCGGTTCAGGCTCGATCATGCCCGACATGACGCATCCTCTGGCAGCAGACGGCGCGATGGCTCGGCTTCGGCTGATGCTTGCAGACATGGACGCTGCCCCGCCGGAATTCCGGCCGACGAACTTCTGGTCCAGGGGGGTACGCGCCCTGGTTTCGGATCTTGAGGCGAAGGGCTTCGACAGCTTCCGCGACCTGCCCTCGGCGCTGAGCTACTTCGTGCCCAGCTATGCCGAGCCGTTCTACCAGCGCCATCGCGGGCGCATCGACGGGATGTTGCGGCGCCTCTCGCGCCGCAAGGCCCCGTCCCTGATCCGCGCCGTGTCGAAGGCCGGCCGCGGGGTCAACGACTACCGCCTGTTCCGCGCGACGACGACCGGCTCGGCCTTGGGGCTGGACCGCGTCAGCGAAAGCGACATCGGCGGCGGCGAGCGCATCCGGATCGGCGACCGGGACTTCAGCCGGTCCATGCTGAACTACCTGCGCGCACTGACCCTGCTGGAGCGCAACACCGATGTCTCGACCGTCTCGGCCTGGATGGAGATCGGCGGCGGCTACGGCACTTTGGGCGAGATCGTCCTGAAGGGGCGCGACGATGCCTTCTTCGTCAACGTGGACATCCCGCCGGTTGCGGCCGTGTCCACCTGGTACCTGAAACAGGTCTTCGGCCCTGACGCCGTCCTCGGCTATGAAGACAGCCGCACTCTGGACCGGATCGACCTTGCAGAGCTGCGCCGCCAGTACCGGGCCGTGATCCTTTGCCCCTGGCAGCTGCCGCGGGTCGAGGGTCAGGTCGATGCCTTCGCCAATTTCATCTCGTTCCAGGAAATGGAGCCGGATGTCGTCGCGAATTATGTGCGGCTGGTGCAGCCGCTGACGCGGCAGCTGGTCGTGATGCGCAACAGCGTGCAGGGCAAGACCATCGCCCATCAGGCCGGAGCCGCCGGTACGCTGCGCGCGGTCACGACCGATGCGACCATCGCCGCCTTCGACCAGTTCGACCGGATTGCGTCCGACAGCCTGATCCACGGCGACGAATCGGCTGACCATTCCTTCCGGTCAGAGGTGAATGTGCTGAAACGGCGGGGGACCTAGATGGACTGGCTGACGGATTACAAGATCCCGGTCGGCAAGGTGGCGAAAACCATCTTCGACTGGATGAAGGACAATCTCTCACCGCTCTTCGATGCGATCTCGTCGGTGATGGATGCGATGATCGCGGGCATCCTCTGGCTCTTGCAGTCGCCGCATCCGCTTGTGGTCGTTGCCCTTTTCGTCGGTCTGACCTGGTATCTGCAGCGCAGCTGGAAGGTCTGCCTTGGCGTGCTTCTCGGGTTCCTCTTCATTCTGAACCAGGGCTACTGGGAGGAAACCACCGAAAGCCTGACCCTGATCCTGTCGGCCTGCGTCGTCTGCATGGGCCTTGGCGTCCCGATCGGCATCGCCTGCGCGCATCGGCCCCGGCTTTACCGCGCCCTGGTCCCGATCCTTGACCTGATGCAGACCCTGCCGACCTTCGTCTACCTGATCCCGGCCATCGTCTTCTTCGGCCTTGGCATGGTGCCGGGTCTGATCGCCACGGTGATCTTCGTGCTGCCGGCACCGATCCGACTGACGCATCTTGGCGTCTCCTCCACGCCGATGGCGCTTTTGGAGGCCGCAACGGCCTTTGGCGCCACCCCGCGCCAGCGGCTGTGGAAGGTGGAACTGCCCTGGGCCCTGCCGCAGATCATGGCGGGGCTCAACCAGACCATCATGCTGTCGCTCTCGATGGTCGTGATCGCGGCCCTCGTCGGCGCGAACGGTCTCGGCGTTCCGGTGGTCCGCGCGCTGAACAGCGTGAACACCGCGCTTGGTTTCGAATCCGGCTTCATCATCGTGGTGGTGGCCATCCTGCTTGACCGCATGCTTAGGGTGACGCGATGAACCGCCCCGCCGTAGAGTTCGACCGCGTTTCCATCGTCTTCGGCGACCATCCGGAGCGTGCCCTGCCGCTGATGGATCAAGGCAAGACCCGCCAGGAGGTCCAGCAGGCCTGCGGTCAGGTGCTGGGCGTCCACGACTGCTCGCTGACTGTGGCCGAGGGCGAAATCCTGGTGCTGATGGGCCTGTCCGGCTCCGGCAAGTCCACGCTTCTGCGCGGCGTCAACGCGTTGAACCCTGTCGTGCGGGGCGAGGTGCGGGTGCTGGACGGCGACCGCATGGTCTCGGTCACCAAGGCCGACCCGGAAACGCTGCGCCGCCTGCGCGCCACGCGGATTGCGATGGTGTTCCAGCAATTCGGCCTCTTGCCCTGGCGTACGGTGCGCGAGAATGTGGGCCTGGGGCTGGAACTTGCCGGCCTGTCGCCCGAAGCGCGCAAGCCAAAGGTCGATGCCCAGCTGGAGCTGGTGAACCTGGCCCAATGGGCCGAGCGCAAGGTTGGCGACCTGTCGGGGGGCATGCAGCAGCGCGTCGGCTTGGCGCGCGCCTTCGTCACCGAAGCGCCGATTCTTCTGATGGACGAACCCTTTTCGGCCCTCGACCCGCTGATCCGTACCAAGCTGCAGGACGAGCTTCTTGATCTGCAACGGAAACTCAAGCGCACCATCGTTTTCGTCAGCCACGATCTGGACGAGGCCTTCAAGATCGGCAACCGCATCGCGTTGATGGAGGGCGGCCGGATCGTCCAGTGCGGCACCGCGCGCGAGATCATCGCCAACCCGGTCAGCGAGTATGTCGCGGATTTCGTGGCCCACATGAACCCGCTTGGGGTGCTGACGGCGCGCGACGTGATGGAGCAGGGCGAGGCTTCCGCGACCGCCCGGTCGCTTGATGCCGAGACGCCGGTCAAGGACATCATGGACCTGATGAGCCAGGGCGTCGCCGAGTTGGTGGTGACCGAACACGGCCGCAACCTCGGGATGATCCGCACAGCGGGGCTGATGGCCAAGCTGATCAACCCGCGCGGCTGAGGGAAACCGGGGACCAAAAGTTTTCGAAAACTTTTGGCAAGACTTTTCGAAAAGTCTTGCCCCCCGGACCAACCGCGTGCCTTGACGGCACCCGTGCACGCGCCAACCTATCGGGAGTGCACGAAATGCCCGAAGCGCCGCGCCCTGGCGCTGCGCAAACCGGCTGAGGCCCGGTCAGCCTCTGCGGTCAACCAATTGATCTTGAGGACATCAAGCAACATCCGCATCTCGGCTGTCACTCTGCCGAAGCGGCCTTCTTCTTCGGAGCCGCCTTCTTCGCCGGGGCTTTCTTCGCCGCCGGCTTGGCCGCTGCCGTCTTCGGGGCCGCCTTCTTCGGGGCCGCCTTCTTCTTCGCACCCGATTTCCCCGCCTTCTCGACGATCAGGGCGAGCGCTTCCTCCAGCGTGACCGCCTCGGGTTCCACCCCTTTCGGAAGGGTTGCGTTCACCTTCTCCCACTTCACGTAGGGCCCGTACTTGCCCGGCATGACCTGGACCTCGCCGCCATCGGGATGCGCGCCGAGCACCTTCAACGGCCCTACCGACGCCCCGCGCCCCCGCCCGCGGCTGGCTTTCTGGGCCAGAACCTCGACCGCCCGGTTCATCCCGATGGAGAAGACCTCCTCGACCTCGGGCAGGTTGGCATAGACGGGCCCATGCTTCACATAAGGCCCGAACCGCCCGATCCCCGCCTCGACCAGAACGCCGTCCTCGGGGTGCGTGCCAACCTCACGCGGCAGCGACAGCAGGGCCAGCGCCCGTTCCAGCGTCAGCCCGTCCGGCGTCCAGCCCTTCGGCAGGCTTGCCCGGTCGGGCTTCGGGTTCGCTTCCGTCGCCTCCCCGCGCTGGACGTAGGGCCCGAACCGCCCCGCCCGGAGGCTGATCTCCACCCCGTTCTCATCCTGCCCGAGGATGCGCCCGTCCGAGGCGACGCTCTCGGCATCCCCCGCCAGGGGCCGGGTATACCGGCATTCCGGATAGTTGCCGCAGCCGATGAAGGCCCCGCCCGACCGCGCCGTCTTCAGATGCAGCCGCCCCGTCCCGCAGGTCGGGCAGACGCGCGGGTCGCCGCCATCCGCGCGCGCCGGGTAGAGGTGCGGCGCAAGGAAATCGTCCAGCTTCTCAAGCACCTCGCCGATCCGCAGGTCCGCCGTCTCGGCAATCGCCGCACTGAAATCGCGCCAGAAGCGGGCCAGCACGTCCTTGTAGTTTCGATCCCCGGCCGAGACATCGTCAAGCTCCGCCTCAAGATCGGCGGTGAAATCATACTCGACGTAGCGCTTGAAGAAATTCGCGAGGAACGCAGTGACGAGCCGCCCCTTGTCCTCGGGGAAGAGCCGGTTCTTGTCCTTCCGCACATATTCCCGATCGACGATCGTGGTCAGGATCGAGGCATAGGTCGAGGGCCGGCCGATCCCCAGCTCCTCCATCCGCTTGACCAGCGTCGCCTCGGTATAGCGCGGCGGGGGCTGGGTGAAATGCTGGTCCGGCGTGATCGCGCCCTTGGTCACGGCCTCGCCCTGCATCACCTGCGGCAGGCGGCCTTCCTCGTCGTCCTCATCATCGCGGCCCTGGTCGTAGACCTTGAGGTAGCCGTCGAAGAGCACCACCTGCCCGTTCGCCCGGAACGCCACCTCGCCGTCGGGCGAGACGACGTCCACCGCGGTCCGCTCCAGCCGGGCGGCGGCCATCTGGCTGCTGATGGTGCGCTTCCAGATCAGGTCGTAAAGCTTGCGCTGATCGTCCTCGACGCGGATCTTTTCCGGCCCCAGCGCCATGTCCGTGGGCCGGATGCATTCATGCGCTTCCTGAGCATTCTTGGCCTTGTTCTTGTACATCCTCGGAGATTCGGGAACGTACTCGGCCCCGAAGCGGCGCTTGATCTCGTCGCGCGCGGCCATCACCGCCTCGGGGGCCATGTCGATGCCGTCGGTCCGCATGTAGGTGATGTAGCCCGCCTCATACAGCCGCTGCGCGGCGTTCATGCACTGCTTGGCGCCCATGCCATACTTGCGCGACGCCTCCTGCTGGAGGGTCGAGGTCATGAAGGGCGGCCAGGGATTGCGGGTCGCGGGCTTCGATTCGACCGCCGCGACCGAGAATGTTCGAGACGTGCAAGCCGACACTGCCAGATCGGCCGCCGTGGCCGTCGGAATGTCGAATTTCTGCAATTTCTTGCCGCCGAGGGTGACAAGGCCGGCCTCGAACTCCTGCCCGCGCGGCGTGCGAAAGACGGCTTTCACGGTCCAGTATTCCTGGGCCTTGAAGGCCTCGATCTCCATTTCCCGTTCGACGATCAGCCGGAGGCAGACCGACTGCACCCGGCCCGCCGACTTCGCCCCAGGAAGCTTGCGCCAAAGGACCGGCGACAGGGTGAAGCCCACGAGGTAATCCAGCGCGCGGCGGGCGAGATAGGCCTCGACCAGCGCCTGGTCGACCTCGCGCGGTTCCTTCATCGCCTTGGTCACGGCGTCCTTGGTGATGGCGTTGAAGGTGACGCGGGCGACCTTCTTGCCCTTCTTCAGGCTGGACTGCAGGGCTTCCTTCAGGTGCCAGCTGATCGCCTCGCCCTCGCGGTCGGGGTCGGTCGCCAGGATCAGCGTGTCGTCGGTCTTCAGCGCCTCGGTGATGGCGCGAATGTGCTTTTTCGATTCGGGAGCCACTTCCCAAAGCATCTCGAACCCCTGCTCGGGATCGACCGAGCCGTCCTTGGCGGGCAGGTCGCGGACATGGCCGTAAGAGGCGAGCACCGTGAAGTCAGGGCCGAGATACTTGTTGATTGTCTTGGCCTTGGCAGGGGATTCGACGACGACGACTGGCATGATTTCCCGAACTCCAAAGCCCTTGCGGATGGCGCGGCACCATGTGGGCGAAGCGGCCGGCTTGTCAACCGGCCGCCACCTGCGGGCCCTCCAGCGGCGGCAGCGGTCAATCTACCCGCGCCAGCAATCCGCCCGGCTGACGCGAAATGCGGCCGTCAAGCTCCAGCATCAGCAGCTCGGGCGCGAGGTCTGCGGGCCGCAGGTTCAGGTCGCGCAAGAGCTGGTCTTCGGCCAGCGGGCTGGGGCCCAGCCGGTCAAGGATCATGCTGTGCAGAAGGGCGATCTCTTTCAGCGGGCGCTGCCGGGCGACCGGGCCGGGCAATGGCGGCACGGGGTCAAGCGGCCGGTCCAGCAAAGGAGGCGCCAGACCGGGGGCGGAGAGCGCCTCAAGCACGTCTTCGGCGCCGCGGACAAGCACGGCGCCATCGCGGATCAGCATGTTGCATCCCGAGGCGCGGGCGTCGAAGGGATGCCCCGGCACGGCCATCACCTCGCGCCCGTAGTCGAGTGCCGCCCGGGCGGTGATCAGGCTGCCGGACTT
>Ga0209278_1002098_pt1 | contig 11385 bp, 9 predicted proteins | sample JI81BgreenDNA_FD_187504 | JGI IMG/M metagenome (GOLD analysis project Ga0209278, IMG submission 187504) | Wastewater effluent complex algal communities from Wisconsin, to seasonally profile nutrient transformation and Carbon sequestration -... | ecosystem: Engineered > WWTP > Effluent > Algae... | reverse complement strand
TTCCGCTTTTTATTATTATAAATATCCTTTAGATTATTTTCAAAAAAAGATTGCAATTTTTATCGTCTATCAAGGTACAATTATTTTGTTTTTTAGTGGAGGTTTTGAGCAAATGCAAAATGCTGAAATACCTATAAATACTAAAGAATCCACTATTGTATTAGCTAGTGTAGCCCATCCTATTCTTCAAGATACTCCTTTGATTCATAAAATTTTAAAAAAACATAAAAAATTTATCCGAATAGTTATACAAAAAATCTCTTCTAAAAAGTGGGGGATTGTTGGAAGGGCTTTATTAATGATATTTGTCCTGATGGGTTTGGTAGGTCTTGGTATTTTACTGGCTATGTTATCATGTTCTTTACTTTGTGCTGGTCATGCTGTAGCTTCCGTAGCAGTTTTACTTGGAGGGGCTGGACTTATAACATGGTTGGGAATTATGATCATCAAAGCTATTTGGAAAAAACATCGAAAACCCAAAGTTATTTCTCAAAATATTCAATAAAATGCAACAAAAAGCCGTTATCAACCAAGATTTTTTAAGCATTATACTCAAACGTTTGTGCCACGAACTCATTGAGAGTCATGAGGATTTTAATAATACCGTTCTCTTGGGTATTCAACCCAAAGGTGTATTTGTAGCCCAAAGAATAGAAAAAGAATTAGAACAAATTACAGGCAAAAAAGTGCCTCTCGGTTTTTTAGATATTACTTTTTTCAGGGATGACTTTAAAAAAAGAGAAAAACCTCTTTCTGCCAATTCTACCCAAATTAACTTTTTAATTGAAGGCAAGAAGGTAATTTTAATTGATGATGTGCTTTATACAGGCAGAACTGTAAGAGCAGCTTTAGATGCTATGCTTGCATTTGGCAGACCCGAAAGTGTTGATTTTTTGGTATTGATTGATAGAACTTACACTCGTAATCTACCCATTGAAGCCAAATATGTTGGTAAGGCTGTCAATACGATGGCTTCTGAGCGTGTAAAAGTAGAACTCAAAGAACAGGGGCACGAACAAGATTGCATCTGGCTTGTAAAAAATACAGACTAATTATTAAAAAAATATTTGAATATTTTAAAGACTGCTTAATTTTGCCTTATTCTTCTACCAAAAACATTTAAACAATCTATTGTATGGATTTCAGAATAGAAAAAGACACGATGGGCGAGGTTCAAGTACCCGCTCATGTTTATTGGGGTGCTCAAACAGAACGTAGTCGTAATAACTTTAAAATTGGTGCTGAAGGCTCTATGCCTAAAGAGGTTATTTATGCTTTTGCATACCTCAAAAAAGCTGCTGCTTTGGCTAATCACGAATTAGGTGTTTTATCTAAGGAAAAAGCAGACATGATTGCAAGTGCCTGCGATGCTATTTTGGCTGGTAAATTAGATGATCAATTTCCTTTGGTTATTTGGCAAACTGGTTCGGGTACACAATCAAACATGAATGTAAATGAGGTTGTAGCTTATTATGCTCACGTTCAGGCTGGTGGAAATTTAAATGATGAGAAAAAAGTATTACACCCTAACGATGATGTAAACAAATCTCAATCATCTAATGATACCTACCCTACTGCTATGCACATTGCAGCCTATAAAATGGTTGTAGATGTTACCATCCCAGGCATGGAATTATTAGCTGATACACTTTCTAAAAAAGTTGAAGCTTTCAAAGATATTGTAAAAACTGGTCGTACACACTTCATGGATGCTACTCCTCTTACTTTGGGGCAGGAGTTTTCGGGTTATGTACAACAAATCAAAAATAGCATCAGAGCTGTTAAAAATTCTTTAGAAATGGTAAAAGAATTGGCTTTGGGTGGTACTGCTGTGGGTACTGGCTTAAATGCTCCCAAAGGCTATGATGTATTGGTTGCTAAAAAAATTGCTGACTTAACGGGTTATCCGTTTGTGACAGCTCCCAATAAATTTGAAGCTTTGGCTGCACACGATGCAATGGTAGAGCTTTCTGGAGCTTTGAAGCGTTCAGCTGTAGCCTTGATGAAAATTGCTAACGATATTCGTATGCTTTCTTCAGGACCTCGTTCGGGTATTGGTGAAATCATTATTCCTGATAACGAACCAGGTTCATCTATCATGCCTGGCAAAGTAAATCCTACTCAGCCAGAGGCACTTACAATGGTTTGTTGCCAAGTAATTGGTAACGATGTAGCTGTTTCAATTGGTGGCTCAAATGGTCATTTTGAGTTAAACGTATTCAAGCCTTTGATTGCTTATAACGTTTTGATGTCAGCTCGTTTGTTAGGAGATGCTTGTGTATCATTCACTAACAAATGTGCTGAAGGTATTGAGCCAAATCATAATATTATTCAGAAACATTTAGAAAACTCTTTGATGCTCGTTACAGCTCTTAATCCACATATTGGATACGAAAATGCAGCTAAAATTGCTAAAAAAGCACACAAAGAGAATAAAACCCTTCGTGAGGCAGCTATTGAGCTTGGTTTGGTTACCAACGAACAATTTGATGCTTGGGTAATCCCTAAAAACATGGTTGGAAATCTTTAATTACAAAAGCCCTTTATTAAAAAATCTAATAAAGGGCTTTTATTTATATGCTTATTTATTATTTTTATGGAAAGAAGAAATTTTGTAAAAAAAGCTCTCTATGCTGCCACAGGCTTGGCTGTAGTGGGAGGCGGAGCAACAGGCTTTTTTCATTATCATTTTTCTGATAGAAATCATGCCAAAAGAATCCTGAATTTCAGTAATTTACAAGAAGCTTTAAATGAGTTAGATAAAATAGAAAAAGCGAGTGAGCTTCAAATTGCAGGTGATTGGTCTTTGTATCAAAATCTTATTCATTGTACGCAAAGTATAGAGTTCTCTTTGTTGGGTTACCCTGAAAACAAAGCCAAATTATTTCAAAATACAATAGGGAAATTAGTTTTCCATAAGTTTGAAGGACAAGGCTATATGCGACACAATCGGAATGAGCCTATTCCCAAAGCTCCTGAAATTATCAAAAATGGAGATTTGAAAGATGCTTTTACAAAACTTCGTAAAACTATTTCCGATTTTGAAAAATTTCAAGGAAATTTAGCTCCTCATTTTGCTTATGGTACACTTACCAAAGCAGAATATATAAAAGCACACGCATTTCATTTAGCTGATCATTTTTCAGCAATGGATTACAAAATTTAATAAACTTCGTTCATGTTACTAGACAGCCAGCAAAAAAATTATATTAAGTTGTTACCCTTTGCCCTCATTTATGGAGTGCATTTAATAGGAGCATTCAATGATGTCATGGAAATAGATGCAGCTCAGTATGCTGCTATTTCTTGGGAGATGTCAGAAACGAATAATTTTTTAGAAACTAGACAAAGAGGTGCAGACTATTTGGACAAACCCCCTTTGTTATTCTGGATTTCAAGCATCAGTTTTAAGCTTTTTGGTTATAATAATTTTGCTTATCGCTTCATTCCTACATTGCTTTCATTTTTAGGGGCTTATGCAACTTTTAAACTTGCAAAAATTTATTATAGTTACCAAGTAGCTTATCTTTCAGCACTTTTATTGGCTTCTTGTCAGGCTGTATTCTTGATGAATCAAGATTTAAGAACTGACAACATGCTGACTACATTTGTAATTTTTTCCATTTGGCAGTTAGCGAGTTATTTTGAGAGTAAAAGTTGGTTGAATTTAATCGGTGGATTTGTTGGTATTGGACTTGCCATGCTTTCCAAAGGTCCTATCGGGCTTGTGATACCAATTCTTGCATTTGCCAGCGATTTTGCAGTAAAGCGTCAGTGGGCTAATTTTTTCAAATGGCAATATTTGGTAGGTTTGGTAGTTTTAGGACTCGTTTTATTGCCTATGAGTATTGGCTTGTACCAACAATTCGATTTACATCCTGAAAAAACAGTGAATAGCCTGACAAATGTTTCAGGACTTAAGTTTTTTTACTGGACACAAAGTTTTGGAAGAATTACAGGTGAAAATGTTTGGAGTAATAATCCCGACCCATTTTTTTTGGTACATACAACGCTTTGGAGTTTTCTGCCTTGGTCGTTTTTTTTGGTCATAGCCTTTATTTGTGAAACCCGTGATGTATTTAAAAACAAGTTCAAAAAGTTAGCAGAAAACAAAGAAATTTTACTCTGGGCTGGATTTACACTTACTTTTATAGCTCTTTCTCGTTCTAAATACCAATTGAATCATTATATTTATGTAGTCTATCCTTTGGGAGCTATTATTACAGCCAAATGGATTGAAAAAATGGTTTTGTGGTCTAAAAAATGGTTGAACTTCTTCAATATTTGGTTAAACTTTCAGATAATCTTACTCATATTTTTAGCTGGTGTACTCGGATTTTGGTGTTTCCCGATTGAAAATTGGTGGATTAGTGCTTTGATTCTAGTATTTTTTGGTTTTGCTCTTTATACTTCTGTAAAAAGTAAAAACTTGATTGAAAAATTTATTTTGCCATCATTTTTTGCCATTTTAGCTGTTAATACTCTAATGAATGGTTGGGTCTATCCTTATCTGCTCAATAATTTTCAAACGGAATCTGTGGTGTTCAAGAAAGTGAAAGCCAACCCTCAAAAATATAATTTAGATAATTTGTATATTCTATCAGGTGATTTAATGGGTAATACTCCTGATTTCTATGCTCAAAGGGTTGTAAAACATGTTGGTACACTAGAAGAAATCCCAAATAAAACGAAAGTTTGGATTTTTTGTGATGATAATTTCTATCAAAATACCCTTAGCAAATCAACCAATATACAAATATTAGAAAAGGAAGTTTATAACGATTTTCATGTCTCGGTTCTTACTCCCGAATTTTTAAACCCAAATACACGAAACCAGCATACCAAAAAGACTTATTTATTAAATATCATTAAAAACTAAATTTATAAAAATATGTCTTTCAGTGAATACTTAGCTAAAATGGCAGGATTAAACGACCCTGTTACGTATGCCATTCCTGTTTTTATCATTGCTATTCTTGTTGAACTGTTTATTGATGTAAAAGAAAAATTACAGGTTTATCATAAAGGAGAAGCATGGGCTTCTATTGCAATGGGGGCTGGCTCAGTAGTTATTAACCTATTTACAAAGTTCATATACTTTGTGTTTTTTAGTTATATCTACGAAAATTGGTCATTTTGGCAGTTAGGTTTTGTTTGGTGGGTATGGCTTATTGCTTTTTTTGCAGATGACTTTTCGTTCTACTGGCATCATAGACTAAGCCATGAAATTAGAATTTTGTGGGCTGCTCATTCCAATCATCATTCATCACAAGACTACAATTTGGCAGTGGCTTTACGTCAAAGCTGGACAGAGGGTATTTATAAATTTTTATTTTATGCTTGGATGCCCTTGGTTGGTATTCATCCAGTTATAGTTTTTACACTTGCTTCTATTAGTTTAATCTATCAGTTTTTCTTGCATACACAGGTCGTAAAAAAATTAGGCTTTTTAGAATGGTTTATGAATACCCCATCGCATCATAGGGTACATCATGGTACAAATTTGCAATATCTGGATAGAAACCATGCTGGTATTCTGATTATTTGGGATAGGCTTTTTGGAACTTTTGAACCTGAAAAAGAGACTGTTATCTATGGACTTACTAAAAATATTGAAACCAGTAACCCTTTAAGAATAGCCACAGCAGAGTTTGAAAGCATTGCCAAAGACTTGCAAAAAGCTGATAAATGGTCTGACAAAATTAAATACCTATTGAAACCACCAGGCTGGAGCCATGATGGCTCGACCAAGACAACCAAAGAGTTACAAAATTAAAAGCCTTATTTTTATAAGGCTTTTTTTATAATTCTACTTTTTCGGTGGGACTTGTTGGATGATATTTTTTTGGAGCATACAAAAACCCAAAGGCTTCTGCTCCATCTTTCCCTAAATGTTTGTGATGTACCTTATGGGCTCTTATCATTCTACGCAAATAAGGGCTTTTTGCTATAAACTTAATTTTTACTCTTCTATGCACCAGTATATCGTGGAATAGAACATAAAAAATGCCATAACCTAAAATCCCAAAACCTACCCATTTTAAAAATGCAAGTTGTTCAAACTCAAAGCCTGCAATAATAGTAGCCATAGAAGGTATACTAAAAACTACTGCAAAAAGGTCGTTTCTCTCAAAAAAACCATGTCTGGGGCTATGGTGCGATTTGTGCCATGACCACAAAAAACCATGCATAATATATTTGTGTGTAAACCAAGCTGCACCTTCCATTAAAAAAAACGTAGCAACCATCAGAAATATATTAAAAGCTAATTCCATGTTTAATGTAAATATTTATTTAAAATTTTTCGATTACTTCTTTTACTTGTTCCATGAGCCACATAGGCGTAGAGGTTGCTCCACAAATACCAACTGTTTCATTTTTTCCAAACCATTCTTGTTTAATATCATCAGGATTTGAAACAAAATAAGTATTGGGATTGGTTTGTTTACAAACCTCGTATAAAACTTTACCATTGGAAGATTTTGTACCCGCTACAAAAATAATTTTATCAAATAACAAAGCAAAATCTCTGAGTTCTGTATCTCTATTTGATACCTGTCTACAAATAGTATCATTGGCATCTACTTCAATGCCTTCATTCTCAAGCTTTTCTTTGATTTCATAGAATTTATCCGTACTCTTTGTAGTTTGGCTGTAAAGAGTCAGTTTTTTAGGTAATTCTTCTATTTTTAGTTCTGTAATATCCTGAAATACAAGAGCATTGTTATTTGTCTGTCCTAATAACCCAATAATTTCTGCATGCCCATGTTTTCCATAAATATAGATGCTCTCATCTTTATCATAAGAGTTTTTAATACGATTTTGAAGCTTTAAAACGACTGGACATGAAGCATCTATCAACTCAAGATTATTTTCTAAAGCCAATTCATACGTAGAGGGAGGCTCTCCATGAGCTCTAATCAAAACTTTTTCATTTTGAAGCTCTCTGAGATACTCATGATTAATAATTTTTAAGCCTTTGTTTTGTAGTCTTTTTACTTCTTCATCATTATGCACTATATCCCCAAGGCAATATAATTTGCCTTCTTGTTCTAGAATATCCTCTGCCATTTCAATGGCATACACTACACCAAAACAAAAGCCCGAATGTTTATCTATGGTAACTTGGAGATTAAGCATATAAAAATATCAGTTTGCACAATATACTCAAAAACCTAAACAATTGTTTAAAAAAAACGTGAAAAAGTTTTGTGAAGATTTTGTGAATAAAAAAAGTGGTAGTTTGAAGCTACCACTTTACTTTTTACATATTTCTAATCATTTTAAGTTGATTTTTCAACGTTTTCAACTGACTTTCAGTTTGTTTCATTTTATCTTCAAAGCTACTTCTGAAAGCATCACCTTTTTTGGAGTCAGCAAAGAAGCCTAAGTTGTTGTTAAGGGTAGCCAATTCATCTTCAAGTTGTCCAATTCGTTTACGAATTTGCTGTTCTTTTTTAACAAGGTCTTTACCTCCTTTACCACTCAAATTAGCCCATTTTAGTTCAATAGCCAAGTCTAAAGCATCATGATCTTGCTGAGATAAATGAGTTGCTTTTTCAGAAAGAGATTTTAAAGAAGCATAGAATCTTTCTTTGATTTTCACCATTTGTTTACGAGGTACAAAGCCGATGGCGTTCCACTCCGTAATAGCTTGGTCTGCAAGCGATTCTATATCCATACTAGCCAAATCCGAAGAAGAATACCCTTTCAATCTTTCGCACAAAGCGTTTTTCTTATCGTAGTTTTCTTTTTCTTCTTTATCTTTTACAGCAAATTGTTCTCTTCTTTTTGCAAAGAAACCATCTAAAATAGCTCTGAATTTTTCAAAAATTTCTTCTTTTTGCTTTTCAGGAACAGCTCCTATTTCTTTCCATTGCTCTTGAAGCTTTTTCAATTCTTCGGCTGTATTTTCTATATTATCTTCATTTGCTCCAGCAATGAGTTCTTCAGCTTTTTGACACAAAGCGAGTTTAGCTTGTAAGTTCACTTCTCTTGCATCGTCTAAACCTCTGAAAAACTCTGATTTATTACGGAAAAACACTTTGAAGCTATTCCAAAATTGTTTTGTAATTTCTTTTGATTTTTCGAGAGGTACTTGTCCAATAGCTTCCCATTCTTTTTGGATGGCTAAAAGTTCTTGGGTAGCATTTTGCCAATTCTTGATTTTTTCTCCTTTAAAATCTTCAAAAGGGCGTACTTTTTCGCAGAGTCCTGATTTTTTAGCCAAATTTTCTGTCATTTCAGCTTTCAAGTACTCTGTCATATTCTTTTTACGCTCATAAATTACATCCGAAGCATCTTTGAAGCGTTTCCATACATTTTCTTGTTCTTCTTTATGACCAACAGGACCAATATGTTTAAACTCTTCATGCAATTCATTCAATTGCTTAATTGCATCTTTCATAGATGAAAGTTGAGCTAATTTCTCAGCTTTTTCACAAATTAAAAGTTTAGCCTCTAAATTCCTTTTACGGTCTAAATCTTTCAGCTCGTTGTATAATCCCAAACGATTATAATAAATTTCCATAAGAGCATTATAACTTGCCCACAAAGCTTTTGCATTAGCTTTGGGAACAGCTCCTATTTTTTTCCATTCTTGTTGTAAGTCACGAACTTGTTTATGCGTTTGTTCGCTTTCTTCTTCTGCATTTACCAGAGATCTCAACTTTTCGATTATTTCGGTTTTTAAATCAAAATTTTTCTTCAAAGTTTTTTCAATCTGCTCTTGTAAAGCTGTTCTTTGTTTTCTAACAAAATTATAGGTTTGATAAAATTTAGACTCTGTTGCCTCTTGTTTATAAGTAAAGCCATCTTCATCTCCTCCCTCAGCCAAATATTTTTGTAAGGCTTCTTCTTTAGAATGAGCAACCAGATTATCAAAGTGAGGTTTCAATTGTCTGAACAATCTAAAAGCCTCATCAATTTGTTCAGGTGTCAGGGTTTTCTCCTGATATTTTGTGATTACCTGAACCATTTGTTCTTTAGAATAATGAGAGTAATCTTCGTGTTGCTCTTCTTGCTCTGAAATATGGCTTTCAGATGCCGATGTTACCACCTCTTCGGGGTTACCAAGTACATTTTCTTCTTCCATCATACAAAATCGAATTACCAAATGAAAAACTAAAACAGCCTATAAACATATAGGTTGGCAAAGATAGTTTTTTTTCAAAAAAAAGGATAGTTTGTTGTAAAAAAACTTATCAATAGAAAATTTTATAGTTTTATTGCATTTTTTTTCATACTCTTGCAAAAGACTTTTTCTTATTTTTTATATAACTCTTTCTTACCCACACACGCATGTTTTTACTCAAAATTTTAGGCAAATTGTTGTTGTTTCTTTCAGGTTGGAAAATTGCAGGCAAACTTCCTCAAAATATAAAAAAAACCGTTATGATAGCAGCACCCCATACAAGTAACTGGGATTTCTTCTATACCATGGTTATTTTTTCGGCATTAGGGGTTCGAATTCGTTTTCTAGGAAAAAAGAGCCTTTTTAAATTTCCTTTAGGACTGCTTATGAAGTTTTTTGGAGGACTCCCTATTGACAGATCACAAAGCAATAACTTTGTTAGTACAGCAGCAGGAATGATTCAGCAGGCTGATGAAATGATTTTATTAGTACCTGTAGAAGGTACAAGAGGGTACACAGAACAATGGAAATCAGGATTTTACTATATAGCTCAAGAAGCAGGCGTTCCTATTAGTTTAGGGTATTTGGATTATGCAAAAAAGGAAGGTGGCTTTTTACCTGATTTATTCCATCCTACAGGAAATTATGTAGAAGATGTAGAAAAAATACAATTAATGTATAAAGATATACAAGGAAAGCATCCTCAAAACTCAACTTTATACAAAAAATTTGGTAGTAAAACAATGATTTGGTAGCTATAGCCTATGGATATGCTTATTGATGACTTTGAAAATCTATCCAAAGAACAACTCATTCATACTTTACGAAACCTTCTTTCAGAAAGGCAAACAGAAAAAGAAACACAAGCTTTGATGCAAAAACGACAAGAAGAAATTTATCACTTCTATGATCGTTATAAAATCATTTCTAAAATTTCGAAAGAAGGTTTATGGGAAACACGTATTCCTGAAGTTTTTACTGCTGAAACCCCTATATGGTATTCAGAGGAGTTTATTCGTTTGTTAGAATATGATGAAGATAAGTTTCCTCCTATTCTTCAAACATTTATAGATATTATTCATCCAACTCATAAAAAAGAATTCTTATCCAGCAGATTAGATTTTCATAAGGGCTTGTGTCCTGATGATATTTATGAGACAGAGCTTCTACTTTTAACAGGTTCTGGTGAATATAAATGGTTTGAATTCAAGTCTAAATTGGTTAGGGCTTCTCAGAAAAAAGCAGTTTTGGACGTAGGTGTTTTGCGTTCTATCCATACTCGCAAAATGGCTGAAGAAACCATCAAAGAAGGTGAGCAAACGCTTCGATACATCAGTTATGCCAGTAAAGATGGAATTTATGATGTAAATCTAATTGATTATGAAGCTAGTTTTAGCGAAAATTTCTTTTTGTTATTAGGCTATAGCCCCAAAGAAGTAAACCTGACTTGGCAAAACTGGACAGATCTAATTCACCCTGATGATAAAAATACGTTTTTAGAAGCATATAATAAATTCTTACTCAAGAAGTTAAATGCTTTTTCTAAAGAGTGCAGAATGCTTTGTAAGGATGGTGGATATAAATGGGTGCTTAATAGAGCAAAAGTTGTTCAGTTTGATGATTATGGTATTCCCATCCGACTCATTGGCACTCTTACCAATATCCAAAAAATAAAAGAAGCCGAGCAAGAACTCAGACAAGCTTATGTCGATATAAAAGTTTCTAAAGAAAATCTACACCAGTATGCCGAAGAATTAGAAACTACACTCGAACAGCTTCGTCAAATGCAAGAACAACTCATTCAGGCTGAAAAAATGGCTTCTTTGGGTGTTTTGGTTGCAGGTATCGCTCACGAACTCAACAATCCTATTGGTTATATTTATAGTAGTACTGAAGGCTTAAAAAATAATATTCAGGAATTATTAACATTAATTGCTGAGTATGATAAAATTACAGAAAATAACTTTCCTGATCAAAAGAAGAAAATTGATGACCTTAAAAAGTCAATTTATTTCGATGAAATTGTTAGTGAATTACAAGAATTAATCAATAATATTTATTTAGGAGCAAACCAAACTGCTGAAATTGTAAAAGGGCTTCGTAACTTTTCAAGAAGTAATGATTCGGTTCTTGAGTCTGTTGATATCAACGAAACTTTAGATATTACATTAGCGTTGTTGCAAAATCAACTCAAAGATTCTTTTGAAATAGAAAAAGCTTATGATGATATTCCTTCTGTAATTGCCTATCCT
>Ga0209278_1002097_pt1 | contig 11390 bp, 5 predicted proteins | sample JI81BgreenDNA_FD_187504 | JGI IMG/M metagenome (GOLD analysis project Ga0209278, IMG submission 187504) | Wastewater effluent complex algal communities from Wisconsin, to seasonally profile nutrient transformation and Carbon sequestration -... | ecosystem: Engineered > WWTP > Effluent > Algae... | reverse complement strand
TTGACCATGGAGTTGGGAGAGGGGGGACATTGACCTGACCCGTTGTTGCTGGTACTTCAACCTTAGGTCACGTCGCGCCACAAGCGCCTCCTCCTCTCCCTTTCAAGAGTTTTGTCAGTCAATCAGCAAGACGGGCGAAGGGGTTGGGGGATGAGGGCTGCTAGCCGATTCGCGCCGTTCGATCGGCCATGGTTTCGCCCATCTCAAATCACCATCCAGGATGTCGGTACTATTGATATACAAGCGCTAAACAGCCCATGAACGCAGTTGAAATCGAAGAAGCCGTTTCCCAGCTAGCCGCCGCGCCCTTTGACCCGGAGGCGTTTCCCTTCGCGTTTTTGGAAGCCTTTGGCAACAAAGCCACGACCCTCAAGCGGCTCAAAAGTGGGGGCATGAACCAATCGGATCTACCGGGCGGGGTGCTTCAGCGCAACCACATTCATCTCAAGGTTTGTGCGGCGGGGGAGGTGCGATCGACCTTGGCAGCGTTGCGGGAAAGTCCAGCCACCACGCGCTACAAGGCGAAGTTTATCCTGGCGACGGATGGCCAAGACTTAGAAGCCGAAAACCTGATTGATGGGGAACCGTTGGCTTGTGCCTACGCGGATTTTGCCAATTATTTTGGGTTTTTCCTGGCGCTGGCGGGAATTAGCACCGTTCAGCAAATTCGGGAAAATGCTTTTGATATTAAGGCGACGGCGCGGCTGAATAAGCTGTATGTGGAGTTGCTGAAGGACAATCCCGATTGGGATCAGGGCGATCGCCGGGAGGCGATGAATCATTTTTTGGCGCGGTTAATTTTCTGTTTTTTTGCGGAAGATACGAACATTTTCCAGGGCGATGGATTGTTCACCAAAACCGTCGAACAAATGAGCGCGTCGGACTCGTCGAATACCCATGAGGTGTTGGCGGAGTTGTTTCGATCGATGGCGACTCCCGTGGGCGATCGGGCGGCGGCGGGAATCCGCAGTTGGGCTAACCCATTTCCCTATGTGAATGGGAATTTGTTTGGCCCTCATCCCCTAACCCCTTCTCCCAGGGCGGGAGAAGGGGGACAAGAAAATCCGGCTCCCCTCGCCCAGCTTGGGAGAGGGGTTGGGGGTGAGGGTCTTAATCCCAATTTCCCTCATCCCCTAACCCCTTCTCCCAGGGCGGGAGAAGGGGGACAAGAAAATCCGGCTCCCCTCTCCCAGCTTGGGAGAGGGGCTGGGGGTGAGGGTCTTAATCCCAATTTCCCTCATCCCCTAACCCCTTCTCCCAGGTCGGGAGAAGGGGGACAAGAAAATCCGGCTCCCCTCTCCCAGCTTGGGAGAGGGGCTGGGGGTGAGGGTCTAGAACCTGGCGAATACTGGGCGATTCCTTCCGCCATCAAACAAAAAATGACCGAAGTTGCTCGGCAATTTCGTAAAGAGCCAACTCGCAGTGAAAATATTCTTTGGCAGGCTCTACGTGGTCGAAAACTAGAGGGAAGAAAGTTTAGACGACAGCAGCCGATCGGGGCATTTATTGTTGATTTTTTCTGTGGTTCTGAACGTCTGATTGTTGAAGTAGATGGCGGTATTCATCAATCACAACAAGAAGCAGATCAGCAACGACAGGAATTGTTGGAGTCTTTGGGACTGAGGATGGTTCGTCTCTCTAGCGAACTAGTTGAAAGTAACTTAGATCAAGCGTTGGAAATTGTGCGGGGAGCGTTTAGCCCTCATCCCCTAACCCCTTCTCCCAGGGCGGGAGAAGGGGGATCAGATAATACAAATAATCTAAATCCGGCTCCCCTCTCCCAGCTTGGGAGAGGGGCTGGGGGTGAGGGTCTTAATCCAAACTTCCCTCATCCCCTAACCCCTTCTCCCAGGGCGGGAGAAGGGGGACAAGAAAATCCGGCTCCCCTCTCCCAGCTTGGGAGAGGGGCTGGGGGTGAGGGCACAGTCCCTCGGTTCAGCAAGATTGCCCGTTCCTATTTGCTTCAGGTGGGAAATCTGGATTGGAAAAAGATCAACCCAGATATTTTCGGGTCGATGATTCAGGCGGTGGCGGACGATGAGGAACGGGGCGCGCTGGGGATGCATTACACCAGTGTGCCGAACATCTTGAAGGTGTTGAATCCGCTGTTTTTGGATGATCTTCGCGCTCAGTTGGAGGCAGCGGGGGATAATCCGCGTAAGTTGCTGAATTTGCGGCAACGGATGGCAAAAATTCGGGTGTTTGATCCGGCTTGTGGGTCGGGCAATTTTTTGGTGATTGCCTACAAGGAAATGCGGGCGATCGAGGCGGAAATTAACCAGCGGCGGGGCGAGGGCGATCGCGCTTCTGAGATTCCCCTCACCAATTTTCGAGGGATTGAAATTCGGAATTTTGCGGCGGAAGTGGCGCGGTTGGCGTTGATTATTGCGGAATATCAGTGTGATGTGTTGTATCGAGGGCAGATGTTGGCTTTGGCGGACTTTTTGCCGCTAAAAAATGACAATTGGATTACTTGTGGGAATGCGTTGCGATTGGATTGGTTGAGTCTTTGTCCGCCGACGGGAACGGGTGTGAAGGTTCAGCGAGAAGATTTGGATTTATTTGGCGAAACACGGGATCAGGCAGAGGTTGATTTTGCGAATGAAGGCGGTGAAACCTACATTTGCGGCAACCCACCCTATTTGGGTTCGACTTGGCAATCGGTAGAACAAAAAGATGATTTAAAGCAAATTTTTGAAGGTCGTACCAAGAATTGGAAGTCTTTGGACTATGTAGCAGGCTGGTTCATGAAGGCGGCAGATTATGGAACCCAAACCCAATCTACAGCAGCTTTTGTGTCAACCAACTCGATTTGTCAAGGTCAACAAGTTCCAATTCTGTGGCCACTAATTTTCGATACGGGTCATGAAATTGTTTTTGCTCATACATCTTTCAAGTGGGCAAATTTAGCAAGCCATAATGCTGGTGTAACAGTTGTTATTGTTGCAATTTCCAGTTCTGAAAAGAGAAAAAAATATTTATTCTCTGTCGATAAAAATAGTGAAATTACTATCAAAGAAATTCCCAGTATCAATGCTTATTTGGTTTCGGGTGAATCGGCTTTTGTTGAAGGAGAAGGAAGTCCTTTATTTTGTCAATCACCAATGGAGCGTGGAAATGGGCCAGTAGATGATGGTGGACTGATTCTAAGTGAGTCAGAAGCCAAGTTGATTGACGTTTACCCTTTGAATCGCAATGAAGTTGTGCGGCCTTTTATTGGTTCTTCAGAGTTTATTAATGGAACTCGACGATTTTGCCTTTGGTTTGATGGTCAAGATCTTAAGAAAAATTTGATTTCAGTAGATATTGAAAATAGACTAAGGCATGTTCGCTCATTTCGCCTTCAAAGTAATAAAGAAGCGACGCGAAAATTAGCTGACAGACCAGATCTGTTTTCAGAAATTAGACAGAAATCAAATACTCCACCCCTCGTAATACCTAAAGTCAGTTCAGAGCAACGTCAATTTTTGCCTGTAGGGTATATGCCTGCGCAAACTATTGTGTCTGACAATGCATTTGCTCTTTATGATGCGCCGCTTTGGAATATGGCGCTGATTGCGTCGCGGTTGCATTTGGTTTGGATTGCCACCGTTTGCGGCAAGCTGGAAACTCGATATCGCTACTCCAACACCCTCGGTTGGAACACCTTTCCCGTTCCCACCCTCACCACCCAAAACAAAACCGACCTTACCTGCGCCGCCGAAGACATCCTCCTCGCCCGCGAACGCTACTTCCCCGCCACCATTGCGGATATGTACGATCCCGATCGAATGGATCGCGAATTTCCCCTTGTCCGCGAAGCCCACGATCGTAACGACGAAATCATCGAACGAATCTACATCGGCCGCCGCTTCAAAAACGACACCGAACGCCTCGAAAAACTCTTTGAGCTATACACCAAAATGACCAGCCAACAAGAGACAACGAAAAAGCCCACCAAACGTAAAACTAAAGGCAATTAATCATGAACTTAACTCTGCAACCCGTCCTGAAATTCCTGAAAGAACATCTAACCCAACTCTATGGCAATAGCAATCCAGGTACTTGGTGAAGCTTGAACGTTAATAGAACCTTACTCAGCAGGAACTCTCATGACTTTCACCCCAGTTAAACCCATCCCGATCGAGCAATTTTTGGTGCAATATGCAGATAACAATCAATACGAATTAGCCGATGGAGAACTGGTTGACATGGAACCCACTGGCCCCCACGAAACTGTCAGCGGCAAAGTGGCCATGCAAATTGCGATCGCGATCTCCCAAGCGAAACACCCTTGGTTTATCCCCCGCACTTGCCTGATTCAACCCTATGCTGATTTGGCCACGGCTCGTCGTCCTGATGTGATTGTCCTCGATGAAACTTGCTTGGGCAACGAACTCCTATGGCAACGACAACCCATCATCACCTCCAGCCATCCAATTAAGCTGGTGGTGGAAGTGGTCAGCACCAATTGGGAAACAGACTATGCTCGCAAAGTCGAAGAATACGCCCTCCTAGGAATTCCTGAATATTGGATCGTTGATTATCGTGCTTTAGGGGGCGTTGCATTTATTGGTAAACCCAAACAACCTACCTTCACCGTTTGCCAACTGGTGGGCGATCAATACCAACAACAACCCTACCGCCTTGGTGAAATCATCGTCTCAGGCTGCCTACCCAATTTGCAATTGCGCCTTGATGATTTATTGCCCCGCTAGCTAACTGCTTCCTATGACCCAACCGATCGCGATTCCCGCCGTTTCCGTGACCTATGACCACGATGGCCGCTCCACCAAACCCAACGAATTGGGGATGCGCCCCATGCAGGAACGGGCTTACCAAAAACGCGGTGAACAATATTTGCTGATTAAGTCGCCACCGGCTTCCGGCAAAAGTCGCGCCCTGATGTTTATTGCCCTCGATAAGCTGACGAATCAGGGCTTGAAACAGGCAATTATTGCGGTTCCTGAAAAGTCGATCGGGTCGAGTTTTCAGGATGAGCCGCTGCGTCAATTTGGCTTTTGGGCCGATTGGCAGGTGGAACCCCGCTGGAACCTGTGCAATGCTCCCGGTGGTGACAACGGCGGCAAAGTAGATGCGGTGAAGAAATTTCTCGATTGCAACGCCAAAGCACTGGTTTGTACCCATGCGACTTTTCGCTTTGCTGTCGATAAATTTGGCATTGAAATCTTTGACGATCGCCTGATTGCGATCGATGAATTTCACCACGTTTCCGCCAACCCCGATAACAAACTGGGCGACCATATTCGCCAGCTCATGGCCCGCGACAAAATCCACCTAGTGGCCATGACGGGTTCCTACTTTCGGGGCGATGCGGAAGCCGTGTTGCACCCCGATGACGAATCGAAATTCGAGACCGTCACCTATACGTACTACGAACAACTCAATGGCTATCAATATCTCAAGCAATTAGATATTGGTTACTATTTCTATTCTGGCAGCTACAGCAACCAAATCATGGAGGTGTTGAATCCCCATGAAAAGACGATTTTGCACATTCCCAACGTGAATTCTCGGGAATCCCACACGGACAAAATTGCTCAGGTAGAACACATTATTGAAGCCTTGGGCGAGTGGCAAGGGGTTGATCCTCAGACCGGTTTTCAACTGGTGAAACTACCGGATGGGCATATTTTGAAAGTTGCCGATTTGGTAGATGACGACCCCAATAAGCGCGATCGCGTGGCGGCCGCTCTTAAAGATTCAGCCCAGAAAAACAATCGCGATCATGTGGATTTAATTATTGCCTTGGGCATGGCGAAGGAGGGGTTTGATTGGATTTGGTGCGAACATGCTTTGACCGTGGGCTATCGATCGAGCCTCACGGAAATTATTCAGATCATTGGGCGAGCCACCCGCGACGCACCGGGCAAAACTCGCGCCCGCTTTACTAACCTGATTGCGGAACCGGATGCGTCCGAAGAAGCCGTTACGGAAGCGGTGAATGACACCCTGAAGGCGATCGCAGCGAGCCTGCTGATGGAGCAAGTATTAACACCGCGATTTGATTTCAAACCCAAACAACTGAGTAACCAACCCACGCCCGGTTTTGACTACGGTTCCGAGGGCTACCAACCCGATCGCTGCAATGTGGGATTCAACCACAGCACGGGACAAATTGAGCTAGAAATTAAGGGTTTGGTAGAACCCAAAAGCCGGGAAGCCCAGCGCGTTTGTCGGGAAGATTTGACGGAATTGGTGACAGCATTTGTGCAAGATAAACCCGCGATCGAACGAGGCTTGTTCGACGAGGAATTGGTTCCCGAAGAGCTAACCCAAGTCCGAATGGGTAAGATTGTTCAGGAAAAATTTCCAAGCCTCGATCTCGCGGATCAAGAAGCGGTGCGCCAACACGCGATCGCCGCGCTCAATCTGGTGCAACAGGGTAAGAGAATGGTCAGTGAAACCGGTGGCATCTACACCGTGAATTCCAGCAATTCTAGTGATTCTAGTGACTCTGGTTTCACAAGTTCTGATCAGGAGAATGCAACCCCAAACACCGCTTTACTGGATGGGGTGCGACAATTTGCCCTCTCAGTCACAGAATTGGATATGGACTTGATCGATCGGATTAATCCGTTTGGGGAAGCCTACGCAATCTTGGCAAAATCCATGAGCGAAGAACGCCTAAAACAGGTGGCGGAAATTATTGGCGCTAAAAAAAGTAAATTGACCCCAGCGGAGGCCAAGGATTTGGCGGAGCGGGCGGTTCGCTTCAAGAAGGAACGAGGACGACTACCCTCGATCACAGCACAAGATCCCTGGGAAAAACGAATGGCTGAAGGTGCAGTCGCGTTTGTCCGTTTCAAAGACGAAGGACGCTACGAATGATATGGATCTAGATGAATTACGGTCTGAACTTCAGGATTTTGCCAAGCCAGAAAAAAGCAGCGATCGCTCTCCTCAGGAAGAGCGAATTATTGCTGGTTTTGAGGATATTGAGCGATTTGTGGCGGAACAGGGCCGCCTCCCCCAGCACGGAGCCGATCGCGATATTTTTGAGCGGCTCTATGCAGTTCGGCTCGATCGCCTGCGAGAATCGGCGGAGTATTGTGCGTTGCTACAACCCTTCGATCGCCATGGATTGCTAACGGTCGATCGTGGTCATGGGGTTGCCCATTCAACCCCAACCGATGAGGAATTACTGGCGGAATTGGGGGTTGATCTTCAAGCTCCCAGCAATGACATCACGCGGCTGGTTCATGTGCGATCGCGCCGAGAAATCAAAGCCGCTGAGGAAATCGCCCAGCGAACACCCTGCCCAGATTTTGCAGAATTTGAATTGCTTTTTCAGCAGGTGCAACGGGATTTGGCCAGCGGCGCTCGGCAAACGGTGAAATATCGCGACAACGCGGAAATTAACCAGGGTGATCTCTTTATTCTGGACGGACAAAAGGCGATCGTTGCTGACATGGATGAGCCGTTTATTAGTGATTATGGCTTACCCAACTGTCGGCTACGGGTGGTCTACGATAACGGCACCGAGAGTGATTTATTGTTGCGATCGCTCCAACGCGCCCTCAATAAGGACAAAACCAGCCGCCGAATTACTCAACTTGATTTAGGCCCGCTATTTTCCCAGGTCGAAGCTGCGGATGACTTACCCACCGGCTATATTTACGTGCTCAGAAGCCAATCCGATCATCCCTTTATTGCGAAAAATCGGTCAATTATTCACAAGATTGGCGTGACAGGTGGTGATGTCAAAAAGCGAATCGTCAATGCCCAAAAAGACCCGACGTATCTGTTAGCAGATGTGGAAATTGTCGCCACATTCAAACTCGCTAATATCAATCGAGTCAAGCTTGAAGCAATCCTCCACAGGTTTTTTGACCCGGCTCGCTTGGATTTGGAACTGCCCGATCGGTTTGGCGCTCCCGTAAAACCGAGGGAGTGGTTTCTCGTGCCGCTGGAGGTCATTGAAGTGGTAATTGAGAAAATTCAGGATGGGACGATCAAACAGTTTCAATACGATCCAACAACAGCCCGCTTGCTGCCACTGAATCCATAGGTTTCTTGCATTAATCAAGACCCTCACCCTAAATCCCTCTCCCAAGCTGGGAGAGGGACTTGAAGACCCATAACAGAATTGCCTCACCATTTCTGGCTCCCCTTCGCCCATCCTGGGAGAAGGGGCTGGGGGATGAGGGCTAGTTGGGTTCGGCGTAGGCTTCCATGGGCAAGCAGGAACAGACCAAGTGACGATCGCCCCAGGCGTTGTCGATCCGGGAGACCGGCGGCCAGTATTTCATTTCGCGTGTCCAGGGGGCGGGGTAGGCTCCCTGCTCCCGGCTGTAGGGGCGATCCCAGTCGGCCTTCAGCAGCACATCGGCGGCGTGGGGCGCGTGTTTCAGGGGGTTGTTGTCCCGGGGCATGGAGCCGGATTCGATCGCCCGGATTTCTTCTCGAATCGCGATCAGGGCATCACAGAAGCGATCGATCTCGGCTTTCGATTCGCTTTCGGTGGGTTCGACCATGATCGTGCCCAACACGGGCCAAGAAACGGTGGGCGCATGAAAGCCGTAGTCCATCAGCCGTTTGGCGATGTCGTCCACCTCGATCGCCGCCGACTGTTTCACGCCTCGCAGATCGAGGATGCACTCGTGGGCCACAAGACCCGCCTCGCCGCGATAGAGCACGGGGAAGTGGCGATCGAGCCGGTGGGCGATGTAGTTGGCGTTCAGGATTGCCAGTTCCGTGGCCCGTTTCAGGCCGTCCGCGCCCATCATTCGAATGTACATCCAGGAAATGGGCAGAATGCTGGCACTGCCGAAGGGGGCCGCGGACACCAAACCAATCGAGCCGTCGCCCGTGGGGGCCTGGGCGATCGCCTGCCAATCAGTGGGGGGCAGGAAGGGAGCCAGGTGCGCCGCCACCCCGATCGGCCCCATGCCGGGGCCGCCGCCGCCGTGGGGAATGCAGAAGGTTTTGTGCAAATTCAGGTGGCACACATCGGCCCCGAAATCGCCGGGACGACAGAGGCCCACCTGGGCGTTCAGGTTCGCGCCGTCCATATAGACCTGGCCGCCCCGATCGTGGACGATCGCACAGATCTCCCGAATCGCCGTCTCGAATACGCCGTGGGTGGAGGGATAGGTGATCATCAACGCGCCCAGGCGATCGGCGTGTTGGTCGGCCTTGGCCCGTAGATCGTCGAGATCGATGTTGCCGTTGGCATCGCAGGCCACCGGAACCACTTGCAGCCCCACCATCACGGCGCTGGCGGGGTTTGTGCCGTGGGCGGACTGGGGAATCAGGCAAACGGTGCGATCGCCCTCGCCCCGGGCCGCGTGGTAGTGGCGAATGGTCAGCAATCCGGCGTATTCCCCTTGGGAACCGGCATTCGGTTGCAGGGACACGGCCGCAAAGCCGGTGATTTCCGCCAAATCCTGCTCCAGCTCCTCAAACAGAATTTGGTAGCCGGCCGCCTGCGATCGGGGCGCGTGGGGGTGTAAGTTGCCAAACTCCGGCCAGGTGACGGGAATCATCTCCGCCGTGGCGTTCAGCTTCATGGTGCAAGACCCAAGCGGAATCATCGATTGATTCAGGGCCAGATCCTTCGCTTCCAATCGGTGCAAGTATCGCAGCAGCTCCGTTTCGCTGTGGTAGCGGTTAAAGACCGGATGGGTTAGGTAGTCGCTGGTGCGCGATCGAGTCAGGGCGGGCGGTTCGATCGGTTGCCACCCGTTACCACCAAAGATCTTGATTAGTTGCTCCAGATCCTGCTCGGTGGTCGTTTCGTCCAGGCTGAGGGCGATCGCCCCGTCGGGCAAGTAGCGCAAATTCACCTGGCGCACGTCGGCGGCGATTTGCACCTCGGTGGCCGATCGATGGGGCGATCGCGCCGTGGGTTTTAGGGCGATCGTGTCGAACAGTTGGGATGTTTCCGCCAGGTCGTAACCCAAGGATTGCAAGGCCTGGGCCAGGCTGACGGTTTGGTGGCGCACCCGCTGGGCGATCGCCCGCAAGCCCGCCGGCCCGTGGTAGGTGGCATACATGGCCGCCATCACCGCCAACAGCACCTGGGCCGTGCAAATGTTGCTGGTGGCCTTGTCACGGCGGATATGTTGCTCGCGGGTTTGCAATGACAGGCGCAGGGCCGGCTTGCCCTGGGCATCCTTGGACACGCCGACGATCCGGCCGGGCATTTGCCGCTTAAACCGATCGCGCGTCGCAAAAAAGGCCGCATGGGGGCCGCCATAGCCGAGGGGCACGCCGAACCGCTGGGAACTGCCGATCGCAATGTCTGCGCCCCAATCCCCCGGCGGCTCCAGCAGGGTCAGGGCCAACAGATCCGTGGCCACCGTCACCAGCGCATCGGCGGCGTGGGCCTGCTCCACCAATTGCCGGTAGTCCTCGATCGCCCCCAAGGTGGTCGGGTATTGGACGATCGCCCCGAAAATGCCGCGCGCCGCCCAGTCCTCCGCCGTCAGCGATCGCCAGTCCGTCACGATCACCTCAATCCCCAGCGGTTGGGCCCGGGTTTGCAACAGGGCGATCGTTTGGGGATGGCAACCGCGATCGGCCACAAAAGCCCGCGCCGTCTTCGATTTGGTCGCGCCGTAGCTGAGGGCCATGGCTTCCGCCGCCGCCGTCGCCTCATCCAGCAAGGACGCATTGGCAATTTCCAACCCGGTCAGATCGCAAACCAGGGTTTGGAAATTCAGCAGCGCCTCTAGCCGACCCTGGGCAATTTCCGCCTGATAGGGCGTGTAGGCCGTGTACCAGCCGGGATTTTCCAGCACATTCCGCTGAATCACGCCGGGCACAAGACAGCCGTAATAGCCCGTGCCAATGAACGATCGCCAAATTTGGTTGTGGCTAGCAATCTCCCGCAACCGAGCCAGAGCCGCCGTTTCCGTCATCGCCGGGGGCAACTGGAGCGATCGCCCCAAGCGAATATCCGCCGGAATGGTTTTATCGATCAGGTGCTCGATCGACTCCAGCCCCATCGCCTCCAGCATGGCGGCCGCTTCGATCGGGTCGGGCCCAATGTGCCGCGCCGCGAACTGGTGGGGATCCACCACCGCTGCCCGATTTTGCCCGCCCTCTGCGATCGATGGCGACTGAGAAAATTCGCTAGCCACGCGTCCAACCTCCTATGCAAAATTCCGGCGAAAACCCAACCACCCAATCCACCAAACCATCCATCAAACAATGGATAGCGCCCACCAGCAATAGCCCAGCCCAAATCCGGGTAGCACGGTAGCGCGGCCAGGCCTTGGGCCAGGGACGGCGGGCATCTGATCGGTTCAATCGTGCTGCTTGAATCGTGCCGATCCCTCGTGCCGATCGCGCATCACAGGCTCCACCCACCTGATCGTCAATTCCCTGGCTCAACGCACACCATCCAAGGCCCCAGGTTGCCCCCTAAACCCGCAAACGGTCGA
>Ga0209278_1002096_pt1 | contig 11390 bp, 10 predicted proteins | sample JI81BgreenDNA_FD_187504 | JGI IMG/M metagenome (GOLD analysis project Ga0209278, IMG submission 187504) | Wastewater effluent complex algal communities from Wisconsin, to seasonally profile nutrient transformation and Carbon sequestration -... | ecosystem: Engineered > WWTP > Effluent > Algae... | reverse complement strand
TATCGAGCACTTTTCCGAAGGACCTGTACTGGCCGCCCTTGCCGAGCAACGGCAGCACCAGCCTGTCGAGAATGCGATAGTCGAACTGGTCGCCTGCAATGCCGATCCCGGCATGCGCCAGCGGCGTGCACCGCCTAGCCGACCCGGGCTCGGCAATGCTGACCACGGAAAAGTCGGTCGTGCCGCCGCCGAAATCCGCGACAAGGATGGTTGCGGGTCTGTCGAGCCGGGTCGCATAGCTGTGCGCTGCGCCAAGCGGCTCGTACACGTACAGCAATTCTTTGCCGAAATTTTGAAACATCAGATCATAGCGTTGCCGCGCGAGCTGCACGTCGGCGCGGACACCTGCATATTCCACCGGACGCCCCACAATAATCCTGTCAGGCAGGGCGCTCAGCGCTTCGCCTGCATGGCGGACGAGGTGCTGGAGGAAGATGCGGCCAAGGTCCTCGAACCCATAAGGCCGGTTGTAGATCAGCGTCCGCTCGAACAGCGGGCTTGCCGCCACGCTCTTGAAAGACTGGATAAACCGGCAGTCGAGCGGCGACTGCAGATATTCCTCGATGGCCCAGGGGCCCGCTTCATGCGCAATGCCCTGCCATGCGCGCTCGTCTTCCCAGAAGCACAGCGCCGAGCGGAACACCGACGTTGTGTCCGGCTCGCCGCCGAACCGAACAAGCTCCGTCTGGCCTTCGGCCTTGCCCAAGGCTGCCACTGTGTTCGTGGTGCCGAAATCGAACCCGAGGGCACGCGCTTTGGAAGGATCGATCATCGTTTCGGCTCTGGAATGTCTGCAGCGATCGGGCTGTCTGCTGCGGGTTCGCAGCCTGTGCCCGGCTTTCCGGAAAGGGGCAAGCTGCGCTTGCCGCTTTGGGGTGAGGGCGCGGTGCGGTGCTGGGGCAAGGGGGCGTGGAGGCTGAGTTGCCGAGTGGGATTCGGTAGCTCAGCCCAGCAGCCACGTGAGCACGCTGGCAGACCCAGCCCGTATCAGGATTGCCAAGATCCAGAATTCTGCCTTGCTGACGGGCTTGTCATCGGGATCGGGCCCAGTCACGGGGCATAGGCCTTGCCTTTTCTTCCTGAGTCAGAGCAGCAGCGGTGCGTCAGCCTTGCGGCGGCTGGACCAGGGTTCATCGGTCCGGTCGACCGCAAGCCGTTCCGCCGGATACTGGCGCAGCAGATCCATGGCTTCTGCCGCCGGCGCGTGCAGCCAGCGGTCATGGTCGTCTGGTTCGAGGATCACGGGCATGCGGTCGTGGATGTGCCACAGTTCCTGCGTCGCATCGACCATCACGCCCGTATAGCAATGGCCCCAATCATCGCTCGGTCGCCACAGGCCTGCCCAGGCTGCAAGCGGCTGGTCGGCAACGCTGATCCATGTCCTTGTCATCCGTCCCGGCTCGCCTTCGGCCTCGGCAAAGGCGGTGAACGGGATCAGGCAGCGATAGGCCTTATCGGTGAACCAGCGCTTCCACATGCCCTGCGCCGACATCAGCTTGTCGTCGCGGGCATTGTTCACCGGACTGGGCTTGTTGGGCTTGCCCGTTTTCCGGTTCACCGAATGTCTTGGAAAGCCCCAGCTCATCGCCTGGAGCGTGCGCTGCCCTTCTTCCTCGCGGACCACGAACCCCTGATAGCCGGGATACACATCGCCAGGCGCTGCATTGGTGTTTCTGTCGATGAGGGCGAAAAAAGCCTGTGCGACATCGTCCAGCGATGCCTTGAGGGTCACAAGATTGCACATCCGGTTCTGTCCTCATCCATGGCCGTGAGGTCTGCGCTGACCGCACTGGCTTGGCAGCATGTCGCAATGATCGGCCACAAAGTGCTGATTGTCCACTCGAACAGGGTCCGCTGTCTCTCGTCATCGGGATCAGCTTCGGAACCTGCTGATCGCGCGTTTCCATTCGCGCTCGGGCGGGAAGGCGAGCTCGATATCGCCTGCGCTCTGGGCGATCAGCTCGATCCGCACCGGGCGAATGCGCCTGCGCCTCTGGAGGCTGCATTTACGGCACCAGAATCGCGCCCTTGCCGGTTCGAGCCGGTCGTCCCACATTTTTTTGTGGAAATGCCACCACAGGCCATGCGGATTGAAACTCGCATGATGCCCGCATCCGCAGACGGGCCTTACCGCATAATTCCAGGCCGCTGCCTCGAACAGGCATGTCGCCCGGCGCATTCCGTCCCTTGTCCAGCCACCCATGTCACAAACCGGCATCCTGCCGGTCGCTTTTTCCACGGTCTATCTGCGCCCCGTCCAGTGTCTCTGCGATCGCGCGCGCCAGCTCGCGCGCTGCATCGTCACGGATATGGCGGGCAGGGGCCGTGATGCCGACACGCACCCAGCCCGGGGCAGCGAGAATGGCGCTGGCCATATCATCAATGTCGAATCGGCTCATCGCTATATGAGAACAAAAATAGAACAGACGCGCAAGCCTGTTCTCCCGGCCGCATCGGACCAGCGGGAAAGTCGCTCGCCGCCGGGCTGCTGTCTTGGGTCTCGCAAGATCCCTTCCGTCTTGCGCCGCCGCCAGTCTGCAGGCTAGCTGGGCAATATGCCGCTGCTTCTTTTCCTTCTGTCCGCTGTTCCTTCCGGCCAGAGTTTCGTCTGTACGCCCGTTGCCGTCTGGGATGGCGATGGTCCGATCTGGTGTGCCGAAGGTCCGCGTATCCGCCTCTCCGGCATCGCCGCCCGCGAAATGGATGGCAGCTGCAGTCCGGGCCATCCTTGTCCCAGGGCGGAGGCGAGAGCCTCGCGTGATCATCTCGTATCACTGCTGGGCGTACCCGATGGCACGAATTCCACCGGCCATGTACTGGTAAAAGGTCCGGTGATGCGCTGCCTCTCGAAAGGCGGGGCAGGGGGCAACCGCACCGCAGCCTTCTGCCAGTCGCCGCGCTCGGGTGACATCTCCTGCGCCATGGTGCGCGATGGCTTTGCGGCGCGCTGGCAAAGATACTGGGGCAGGCATCGCTGCAAGTGAGCTGGCCAGAGCAAGGCGCGCATGGCATTTTGCCTGATCCGAGGTCGCCGATAATTTGCGATCTGGATTCGATGCGGGAGCATGAGCATCCATGACCGATGAGCAGCATCTATGGGCCTGTGCACTCGCAGTCGAGAAACGCCATGGCGCAAACGCTGCATTCCATGTTGCAGGGCGCATCGGAGCTCTGGCACTGGCAGGCGATGCGGACGGGGTCGCGATGTGGCAGGCCATAGCGGTCCGGCTGGACAGGCTGCAGCGGGGCGGTATCGCAGTGGGCAATGCCAGCATAGAGCCTGCTTCCAGTTGAGCCCTGAGCCGAGGTGCTGGCGGCATCTGTCTCCCTGTTGCAGGGGGCCACGCCACTCTTTCCGCCTTTTGAGTGACCTGCTTGCCCTGGCCGTCAACCCCATGCGGGGTTCGCCCTCGCGTTCCGCTCGGTGACGGCGGCGCGCGGCCCCTCCTGCTGGCGTCATCGGGGATGGTCCCCGAACAACCGAAGGAGACTTATCATGGCCACAATCGCAAACCTCACCGTCAAGGCAGACGACAGCTTCGAAGGCACGCTTGCCACCCTCAACGTCACCGCGCCGATCGCCATCATTCCCAATGGTCGCAAGGCCAAGGACAACGAACCCGATTATCGCATCGTCAGCCGCAAGAACGGCTTCGAGCTCGGCGCCGGCTGGAAGCGCTTCTCGCAGAACACCGGCGCGGAATATGTCTCGGTGTCGCTCTCCGCCCCCGAATTCGGCACCATCTACGGCAACATCGCCAATGCGCCCGGTGACGATCCGATGAAGAAGGTGATCATCTGGAACCCGCCCAGCTGAACTTCGGCAAGCCCCCGCCATAGGCGGGGGCTAATTCTTGCGGATTTGGTCCATCTCTTGTGCGCCAACAGCCGCCCTCGATCCAGACCCCGTCGTTCGCGACAGGCTGATTGAACGTCTGGTTCCGCCAGAAGCCGCCATGAGGATTTCGGATTGTGCGTGAGCCTCGCCACGGAAAATTGTGAGGAGCTACCAATCTTGAGGCCAGAAATGGAACGTTCACCGCAGCTTCCGTCATCAGAGCCGGGTGCAACTCCGCAGGGCGTTTCGTAGCACGGCAGCAGAATTGTCGAGTGAGGCCTCGCCTTCCAAGCGGCCGTTGATGCGGAGCATCACTGTCCCATTTTGCTGCATCAAAAGCAGAATGAGCTCTGTGCCAGACAATCCGCCAATCCATTGCGTCCCGCCCGAATTGGCGCGCTGGACGGGAATGTTGACCAGGCGTCCGGAAAAATTCCAGGTCATTGTCATTTTGGCTGCAGGAGCGGGCTTGTTGAGCAGCATCGCCATGAACGGCTTGCCGCCTTCGCAATAGAGGCTGAGCGCCTCAATGTTGGGCGAGGCGGCAGCACTGACATAGGCAATGGGAGCGCGCCCCGGCACAGGCACGACTTCCCACGGGGTGCCAGGCAAGGCGACCGCAGTTTCGGGTGGACTATCGTCCAACATCTTCTTGATCTCCGGTGCCACGGGCAATCGTGTCCCGCTGGCCGGAGGATAGACGGTCAGCTTGCCTCGCTCCCAAAGCCCCACCTGCACTTCCCGGCGGGTGGGATCGATCATGAGATAGGCTTGTTCGACGCCCCCCTGATGCGGGGCGTTGCCGGTGAGGTAGAAATAGCGTCCCGCGCGCTGGAGTGGCGAGACAGCCGACAGGTTTGTCCGCAATGCAGCCATTTTCTGCCCGAGCAGTGTCTTCAGGGCGGCCGCCACGGCGCCTTTGTCGAAGATGTCTATGTTATCCTTCGAATACTCTCCAGGGTATTTCCCGACGAGTCCGGCGAGGTTGTTCCATTCTGCCGGAATGCCTGGAACCGCGACTGCCGCGTCTGGCCGCGGTAGTGGGGGCGTGCCGGCAGGGGCGCTGCCCTTGCAAAGGGTGAAAAGGCCGCCGTTGGTGAAAGCGGCATGGAACGGATCGGGGCGTCCGCCCGGCGGAAGATCGGCATCGAAGCGGATGACGCCAGGCTTCTCGCCATCGTTCACAAACATGATCACCCGCCCATCGTCGTTGTTGCTGACCGGGAAGGGGAAGAAGACAGCCGTCAAGCCGTCGTAGCTCGCGCCCAGAAAGGTGAGCGCATACTCTACCCTCTGCGGCCTCACCTCGCGGCCGTTGGCGCGAAACAGCATGCCATTCTGGTCGATGACGACCCGTGGTTCCTTCGAGCAGTCTCCGCCTGGCGCATAGCTGCCGTAGATGTGATCGACGCCTTGGCCCTTGAAATCGGACAAAGGGAGCGCATGGCCGTTCGGCGAAGCGAATGCCGAAAGGCTGGCGCCTGCCAATGCCAAAGCAAATCGGCGAGCTTGTGTCACCTGAAGGTATTGCCTTCGCATAACCAATCCCTCTGAGCAGGTAGATACACGCTCAACCGCTAGTCGACTTCGAAGCAAATCGATATGCGGCAGCACAAGTTAACCTCCATCTGCCTCAAAGGCAAAAGCGCTAAGCCTGTATGTCGTAAGCCGCGCGTGTCCCGCTCCAGGTTTGACCTGTAGGCAAAGAACATTAGCGAGGATAGAGATCGTTTCTGGTTCCGGTTCAGCCGCCTGCATGCGGGCACAAGGGAACGCATGCGAAATAGCTGCCATCCCCCAAGCAGTCCATGTCAGCTCCCGACCCAGAGCCAGCCATCGAGACCGAAAACGGTAAATGTCCGGTCTCGCCAGAAGCAGTCGTGCTATCGGGGTTGCGTGCGGCAACGATTCTGCCATAGCCTTGCCGAACGGTCGCGCCGATTTCGAGAAGTTTCCGTCTTGAGCCATTTGACGCTGCGACCTGAACAACTGTCAGCCATGCACCGGATCATCGCCCCGCTCAGGGTGGTGTCCTTCATCGCTATACTGGCCGTGTGCCCAGCACTTGCCAGCGTGCCCGATGCCTCGGCCCAATCAAGGGGCGCGACTGAGCAGGCTGGCGCAGATGGCCGCACGGAAACGGCCGACAGCTTGCAGCGCAAGGCCATGAAACTGCTGGAGGCGGGCGACTATCTCGGCGCAGAACCGATTTATGCGCAGGCCGTTGCGCTGCTCAGGGCGACGCGCCCGAAAGCGGATCGCGATCTGCTTGTTGCACTCAACAATCACGCCTTTCTCCTCTCGGAACTTGGGCGACAGGAGGAAGCAGCCAGGCTGCATGAAGAGGTGCTTGCCGGGAAGCGGTCACTTTATGGCGGAACCGACCCCAGCACGCTCACCAGCATGAACAATTACGCCAGCGTGCTTACGGCACTTGGCCGATACCAGGAGGCTGCAGCATTGTTGGAGGAGGTGCTGCGGGTCCGCCGGGCAAGACCGGGCGGTGCCGACGCCGACACCGTGCTCAGCATCAACAATTACGCCGCGATCCTCGGTGAGATGGGGCGCCTGCGCGAAGCTGAGAGGCTTTATGCTGAAGCGCTTGATCTGAGCGATCGCCTGCTTGGGCCGGACCATGCCTTTACCTTGGGCAGCCTGAACAATAACGGCACCATCCTTGTCCAGTTGGGTCAGCTGGACAAGGCCGAGCGATTGCTGCTGCGTTCGCTCACTCAAAGCCGTGCCGTGCGGGGCGATGACCATCCCGAGACGATCGGTGTTCTCAACAATTATGCAAAGCTGATCCAGCAGAATGGAAGACCGGTCGAAGCCACACCCCTGCTGTCCGAGGCGCTGCGGCTGGCGGTCCAGAAATTCGGAGCCGCCAGTCCGACAGCTTTGGCTATCGAGGAAAATCTCGCCTCGGCGCTGTTCAGTTCGGGCCGGCTGGAAGAAGGTCTGGCAATGGCGCGCACCGTGCTGGAGCAGAGCCGCGAGACACTGGGCGAAAACCACCCTGATACCCTGCTGGCGATGGGCGCATATGCGCGCATGTTGATCGAGAATGGACGCGCAGCCGATGCTGATCCGGTTGCTGTCGAAGCATTGTCGAAAAGCATCGATCTGCTGGGAGAAGATCACCCTTTGACCATCGATCGCATGAATCGATACGCATTGGTCCTGCAAAGTCTGGATGACACGGCCTCGGCTGAGAAGCTTTTTGTCCGTGCGTTGAAGGCCAATCGGATGCTGCGGGGCAATCGACATCCGGAGATTCGTATTGGCCTCACCAATCTGGCTTATCTGTACCTGGACACCCCAGGGCGATCACAGGAGGCTATCGGCCCAGCCCGAGAAATCGTCGCAACCATGCGCCAGGCCAGGCGACAGCTTGGCTTTACCCCGCAGGAGGAGCGTCGGACCGAGCGAACGGAACAGGGCGAGCAGGATTCCTTTCGCCTGCTTGCCAATGCAGCCTGGGCACAAGGCCCCGGCCTGACTGCAGCGGCCCGTTCAAAAGGCAGCAAGCTGCTGAGCCGAAAGGAGCAGGAAGAGCTGAAGGGGGAGGCCTTTGCTGCGTTGCAGGATGCGATGACCAACGCTGCTGGCAAGGCAGTTACCTTGGCGCTCGCGCGCGAAGCTGCAGGCGACTTGGGCCCCCTGGCCAAGGAGCGGGAGGATCTGTCCAGGCTATGGGCGCAGGCGGAAAGTGCCTGGCTTGCCGCACTCGGACCAAGCGGAGACGCCGCAGAGATGAGGCGCAAGGATCTGCGCGACCAGCTTGACGAGATCGAGAGCCGCATTGCAGCCATTGACCAGACCTTGCGCACCGATGCTCCGGCCTATTTCGATCTGATCCGGCCCGCGCCGCTTGCCCTGGAAGAGGCCAAGGCTGTTCTTGCGGCAGACGAAGCAGTTCTGCTGGTCGTTCCGACGGGCTATGGCACGCACACGATGCTGATCACGGACGAAGGGCTGCAATGGTCGCGGTCAGACTGGAGCTATGGCGAGATTGACGCGGCCGTGCGGCGGCTGCTCTGGGATGTCGGCGGCAGCATCGAGGTGGAAGCGGTGGAGTCTGCGCAATGGGAGAACGAAGGCGATGGCGTTTATCCCTTCGCGTTTTCCACGGCCCACGCGCTGTACCAGCAGATCATCGCGCCCGTGGCGGAAGGATTGAAAGGCAAGCGGCATGTTTTTTTCGCCGCTTCCGGGTCGTTGTCGAGCCTGCCCTTCGGGATGCTGGTCAGCGAAATGCCTGCTGGCCAGACCGGCGATCCAGGGGTTTTGCGGTCGGCCAAATGGTTTGCCGATGCCCACGCGCTGGTGCGCATTCCCTCGCTGCAGTCGCTGGCATATCTCAGAAAATACCGCTCGGCTGCCAAACCTGCTTCCGGCAGGCCGTTTGTCGGATTTGGCGATCCCCTGCTTGAAGGTGTCGCAGAACAGCGCGGCACGAACCGGTCAACCCGAGGTGCTGGCCGAATGTCGGGTCAGTTCGATCGCATCTTCAGCGCCAGTGTTCGGGGTCGGGAGCGCCAGGTTGCCGATACCACTGTCCTGCGCCAGATGGCACGACTGCCCGGCACTGCATCAGAGCTGCAATCGATGTGGAGCCAGTTCGATCGACCCTCGGATGCCCTGTTCCTGGCCCAGCAGGCGACCGAGACAGTTGTCCGCAAGACACCGATGGATGCCACCGTCATCGCATTTGCCACTCACGGGCTGCTGGCTGGCGATGTGGGTGGCGTAGCCGAGCCCGGTCTGGTTCTGACACCGCCAGACCAGGCGAACGAAACCGACGACGGCTATCTGAGCATGTCCGAGATCGCTTCCCTGAAGATCAATGCCGAGTGGTTGGTCCTGTCTGCCTGCAACACGGCAGCTAGCGATGGAACAGAGGGCGCGCCGGGACTCTCGGGTCTCGCTCGATCGTTCTTCTATGCCGGTGCGCAGACCATTCTTGCTTCCCACTGGCCAGTCCGCGATGACGTTGCGGCCGAGCTGACGGTTCGGACCCTGGCCATCCTCAAGGCAAACCCAGCACTCTCTCGGGCAGAAGCATTCCAGCAGGCGATGCGCGACGTGCGAAACGACGAGCGGGCGGATGGCGATTCCGATACCTGGGCGCATCCCAGCGCATGGGCACCATTTTCTCTCATCGGAGATGGCGCGCGCTGAAAGTGCCATTCATCGGATCAGACAGATATCCTGTTGGCGTCGCCAAGATTTCCCATGTGAAGACGGCTGCAAATCCGTCTGTCTGCTGCCGACCCAACCTCAGTCATTCCCGGCCGCCGCGGTCAATGTCTGGTTTCGCCAGAAGCAGTCGTTCAGGTTTCATAGTCGCGCGTCGACCCCGCTCATGACCATCGCCGGGTGGGCAGTGGTTCGTTCACCATCTGGAAGCCACTTCCGTGAAAGCGGACGGACCAATTGGGCCACTAATGCTGGTTACCTGCCCAAAGCCCGCAGGATCGCCCTCTCGATCGGCGAGCAGTCATCGGCTGGTCGTCCGAGGCAGGCCCGCCGCTGCTTTCGCCCACGGCCGCTATTGAATGCAGCGGACAGCTTCGGTCGGCCTCCAGGTGCGCGGCCCCATGGTGCGGTCGTTGGCGATCGTCACCGAATGCAGCACCGCTTCGATATCGCGCCGCCACGTGTCGAGGAAGCGGCGCAGCCCGGGATATTCGGGTGCCTCGTCATATTGCTGCCAGACGAACAATTGCAGCAGCGAAGGATGATCGGGCAGATAATAGGCAATTTCCACCGTCGTCAGGCTGTATCCCAGAAGCTGCAACCGAAAATCCTGATCTCCCGCCATGATGCGTTCTCCCACTGCTCGTCAGGGTTGAAAATCACCGGAAAATCTTCGCCTCGCAAGCAGCAGTGTCAAGGGAAATTGTGGCAGGCTTTGTCGGCATGCTGTTGAATCTATTTGGCTTATTGGCACTCACCGCGAGCGAGTGCTGAAAATTTTCAGCACCCTCTTGAACTGCCCCGGCAGGCTTACAATTTTGCCGCTCGCCTCCTGCTGGAGTCTCCGGGGGAGGCTTCCATCAACGTTTTTGCAACTGGAGGTTATGCATGCATTTCCGTCCCTTGCACGATCGCGTGCTGGTTCGCCGTATCGAAGTCGACGAGAAGACGGCTGGCGGCATCATCATTCCCGACACTGCCAAGGAAAAGCCGCAGGAAGGCGAGGTTGTCGCCGCCGGGCCGGGCAGCCGTTCCGAGAAGGGCGAGCTGATCGAGCTGGCGGTCAAGCCGGGCGATCGCATCCTGTTCGGCAAATGGTCGGGCACCGAGGTCAAGATCGACGGCGAGGATTTGCTCATCATGAAGGAGAGCGACATTCTGGGCGTCGTCGAGACCGTGGCCGAGCTGAAACAGGCGGCCTGACGTTCCCCGTCGCCATTTCCATTTGTTCAACCGAAATCTGGAAAGAAGGAGGTAGGCCATCATGGCTGCCAAGGAAGTAGTGTTCGCAGAAGACGCGCGCGCCCGGATGCTGCGCGGCGTCGACATTCTGGCCAATGCGGTCAAGGTCACGCTGGGTCCCAAGGGCCGCAACGTCGTGATCGAAAAGAGCTTCGGTGCCCCGCGCATCACCAAGGACGGCGTGACCGTAGCCAAGGAAATAGAGCTGAAGGACAAGTTCGAGAACATGGGCGCGCAAATGCTGCGCGAGGTCGCCAGCAAGCAGAACGACAAGGCCGGCGACGGCACCACCACTGCCACCGTGCTCGCCCAGGCCATCGTGCGCGAAGGTGCCAAGGCCGTCGGTGCTGGCATGAACCCGATGGACCTGAAGCGCGGGATCGATCTGGCGGTCAGGACCGTGATCGCCGATCTCGAATCGCATGCCAAGAAGGTCGTGTCGAACAGCGAGATTGCGCAGGTCGCGACCATCTCGGCCAATGGCGATCAGGAAGTCGGTCGCATCCTCGCCGAAGCCATGGACAAGGTCGGCAATGAAGGCGTGATCACCGTCGAGGAAGCCAAGAGCCTCGAGACCGAACTCGAGACCGTCGAGGGCATGCAGTTCGATCGCGGCTACCTCTCGCCCTATTTCGTGACCAATGCCGAAAAGCTGCGGGTGGAGCTGGAAGACCCCTATATCCTGATCCACGAGAAGAAGCTGTCCAACCTCGCGCCGATGATCCCGCTGCTCGAGCAGGTGGTACAGTCGGGCCGTCCGCTGCTGATCGTCGCCGAGGATGTCGAGGGCGAGGCGCTGGCGACGCTGGTGGTCAACCGGCTGCGCGGCGGCCTCAAGGTCGCGGCGGTCAAGGCACCCGGCTTTGGCGATCGTCGCAAGGCGATGCTCGAAGATATCGCCATCCTCACCGGCGGCAATGTGGTCAGCGAGGAACTGGGCACCAAGCTGGAAAACGTCACCATCCCGATGCTTGGCCGCGCCAAGAAGGTCATCATCGACAAGGACAACACGACGATCGTCGACGGTGCCGGACAGCGCAGCGACATCGACGGCCGCGTGGCGCAGATCCGCGCGCAGATCGAGACCACGACCAGCGACTATGATCGCGAG
>Ga0209278_1002095_pt1 | contig 11396 bp, 12 predicted proteins | sample JI81BgreenDNA_FD_187504 | JGI IMG/M metagenome (GOLD analysis project Ga0209278, IMG submission 187504) | Wastewater effluent complex algal communities from Wisconsin, to seasonally profile nutrient transformation and Carbon sequestration -... | ecosystem: Engineered > WWTP > Effluent > Algae... | reverse complement strand
TATGGCCTCCATCGTGCCGGCGGTGACGTTGAGGTAGCTGCCCTTCACCTCGCCCGTCATGGCGCTGGCCTTGTTGACGCCGTCCATCACGTAGAGAAAGCGGTCGCGCCAGTGCATGAAGGGCTGCGAGTTGATGTTCTCGTCGTCCTTCATGAAATCGAGCCCGCCTTTCAGGCCCTCGTAGATGACGCGGCCGTAGTTGCGGGCACTCAGGCCCAGCTTGGGCTTGGTGGTGGCGCCCAGCAGCGGGCGGCCGAACTTGTCGAGCCGCTCGCGCTCGACGATCAGGCCGGTGGGCGGGCCCTTGAAGGTCTTCACGTAGGCCACGGGCACGCGGATGTCCTCGAGCCGCGCCGCCTTCAGCGGCTTGAAGCTGAAGACGTTGCCGATCAGGCTCGCCGTCATGTTGGCGATCGAGCCCTCCTCGAACAGGATGATGTCGTAGGCCACCCAGGCGAAGTACTCGCCCGGCCGGCCCGGCACGGGCTCCACGCGGTAGCACTTGGCGCGGTAGTTCTCGCAGGCCGTGAGGCGGTCGGTCCAGACCACCGTCCAGGTGGCGGTGCTGCTCTCGCCGGCCACGGCGGCACCGGCTTCCACCGGGTCCACACCCTCCTGCGGCGTGATGCGGAACAGGCAGATGGTGTCGGTTTCCTTGGGCTGGTAGTCGGGCACCCAGTAGCCCATCTGCCGGTACTTGAGCACGCCCGCGCTGTAGCGCTTCTTGACGTCGGTGATCTGGGTGGCGTCGGCCTGCAGGCCAGCGTCGACAAGAGCGTTCATGGCGGGTCTCCTGGGGTGTGTCAACGGAACGTGACGCATCATCAGGAGCAGCTGATATAAACGCCAGTCAGACTTTGTTGAGTAACGCTTCAGCTTTTACTTAAGCATGAACATCACGTTCCGGCAGCTGCGCGTCTTTCTGGAGGTGGCGCAGCAGGGCAGCGTCACGCGCGCCGCCGAGGCGCTGCACCTCACGGTGCCGGCGGTGTCCATGCAGCTGAAGGAGGTGGAGTCGCAGGTGGGCCTGCAGCTGTTCGACCGCTCGGGCCGCAGCATCGGCCTGTCGACCGCGGGCGAGTACTTCGTGGTGCACGCCAAGCGCCTGCTGGCGGCGCTGCGCGACGCCGAAAACGCCATGGGCCGCTTCAAGCGGCTGGAAAGCGGCCTGCTCACCGTGGGCATGGTGAGCACGGCCAAGTACTTCGTGCCGCGCCTGCTGGCGCAGTTTCGCGAAGACCACCCTGGCATCGACGTGCGCCTGGTGGTCACGGCCAACCGCGACGCGCTGCTGGCGCGCATGGAATCCGGCGATGTCGACCTCTCGGTGATGGGCCGCCCGCCGCGCGACCTGGCGGCACGCAGCGAGGCCTTCGCGGCGCACCCGCTGGTCTTCGTGTGCCCGCCGGGGCACGAGCTGCTGCGCGTGGGCCACCCGCCGGTGGCCGCGCTGGCGCCGTTCCCGTTCATCGTGCGCGAGCAGGGCTCGGGCACTCGCAACGCGATGGAGACCTTCTTCGCCGAGCACCGCTTCGCGCCGCGCATCACCATGGAGATGGGCAGCAACGAGACCATCAAGCAGGCCGTGATGGCCGGCATGGGCGTGAGCTTCCTGTCGCTGCACACCGTGGGGCTGGAGCTGAAGAGCGGCCTGCTCAAGCTGCTGGAGGTGGAAGGCACGCCGGTGATGCGCACCTGGCACGTGGTGCACCTGCAGCGCAAGGTGCTGTCGCCGGCGGCCGAGGCCTTCCGCTACTTCCTCATCGAGCGTGGCGAGGCCATGCTGGCCGAGCACGACGGCCCGCTGCTGGGTCGGCCGGGCTGAGCCCCGCCGCCGCCCTCAGAAGCTTTCCTGCCCCATCGCGTGCCGCCAGATCGCCCCGGGCGTGGCCACCCAGGCCCGCCCGGCATCGCGCGCGGCCGCCACGTGCTCCAGCGCACGCCGCAGGTGGCGCAGCCGGTAGGGCTGGCCCACCAGGTAAGGGTGCAGCGCGATGCCCATCACCAGCGCCGGCGCGTCGTGCGCGGCCGTCTGCTCGAGCATCTCGTCGAGCTGGTCGATGATCATCTGGGCGAAATCCTTACCGTCCATCTGGCGCGCCACGATCATCGGGATGTCGTTGAGCTCCTGCGGGTAGGGCACGCTCCACAGCACCTGGCCGCCGCGCGTGCGCATGGGGTGCGGCTGGTCGTCGTGGCACCAGTTCAGGGTGTAGCCGTAGCCGGTTTCGGCCAGCAGGTCGGGCGTGGTCCGGCTTTCGGAGATCCACGGCGACAGCCAGCCGGCGACGGCCTGCCCGCTCTCGGCGGCGATGCGCTCGCGGCAGGCCTGCAGCAGCGCACGCTCGGCCGGCTCGGGCAGCGTGCCCTGGCGCTCGGCGTTGCTGTGGCCGTGGCCCACGAGTTCGTCGCCGCGGGCCACGCAGGCCTGCACCAGTTCCGGGCAGTGGTCGTACAGCGCGGTGTTGATGAGCGCGCCCGCCGGCAGGGCCAGGCGGTCGAAGAGCTCCAGGCAGCGCCAGGCACCGACGCGGTTGCCGTACTCGCGCCAGCTGAAGTTCAGCACGTCGGGCTGGGGGCTGGCCGGGCCGATGCCGGCGCCCAGGCCTTCACCGAACGCGAAGTGCTCGATGTTGAACCCCAGGTACACCGCCAGGCCCGCGCCGCCCGGCCAGCGGTAGAGCGGCCGCCGCGTGATGGGGCGGTAGCCGAAGCGGCCGTGGTCGGGCAGCGGCCCGGCGTACAGGGGGCCGGGCGGCGGGCCCTGGTCGGACGCCGCCATGCTCAGGCCTGCGCCAGCCCGGCGCGGATCAGCAGCCACTCGGCGCTGTCGTTCCAGACGTCCATCTGCACGATGAGCCCGTTCTTCACGACGTAGCGGTCGACGTAGCGGTTGCCCTCGAAGGGCGTGCCGTCGGGCCACTCGCCGTACAGCGTGCCCAGGCTGTAGACGACGTCGCCGTCGGCGTCGCTGGCGCCCGGTGCACGGGCCACCGTTTCGGTGCGCTCGATGCGCTTCTTCACCCAGCGGTAGCGGGCCTTGTTGAAGGCGGTGGTGTCGGCCGGGTCCTTCATCGGGCGGTTGCCGGTGAAGCGGATCTGCAGGCCCGGTGCCGTGTGGCGGCGCGCGGCATCGGGGTCGGGGATCATGACGAGGCGAAGGAACTCGTCGACCACCTGGCCGGGCGTGGTGGGCGCGGGAAGAGGGGATGTGCTCATGGGGGCGATGGTAGGCGCCGCGGCCCGGGGCCGCGGCGCGTGGCAAGGGCCGTCGGGCTCAGCCGATGACCTCGACGTTGGCGGTGCGCGCCACCGTGCGCCACTCGTCGATCTGGCCCCGCACCAGGCGCACGAAGTCGTCGCCCAGCAGCGTGGGTGTGCGCGGCAGGGTCTGCAGCTCCTCCAGCCGGGCCGCCACGTCGGGCTTGACCAGCAGCTCCGGGATCAGCGCGGTCAGCCGCTGCGCCACCGGCGCCGGCAGCCCCTTGGGCGCCGACAGACCCAGCCACTGCGAGCCCGTGAGCTTGGGGAAGCCCTGCTCGGCGAAGGTGGGGATGTTCGGCAGCGCCTTCAGCCGCTGCGGCGTGGACACCGCCAGCGCCCGCAACGAGCCGCCCTTGAGCGTGCCGACGTTGGTGGTGATGGGGTCGAACACGCTCTCGATCTGGCCGCCGTTCAGGTCCTGCATGGCGGGCGCGCTGCCCTGGTAGGGGACGTGGTCGTGGTTGGGCGCCTTGCCCTCGATCTTGAGCAGCTCGCCGAACAGGTGGTTGGCCGAGCCGATGCCCGAGGTGCCGTAGCGCACCGGCCGCGTGCGCGCGGCCGTCACGTACCGCTCCACGGTCTTGAAGGGCGAATCGGCGCGCACCACCAGCACCATCGGCGCCTCGCACAGCAGGCCCATGTGGGTGAAGTCGGCCACCGGGTCGAAGGGCAGGGTGCGCCGCGTGGCCGTGGCGTAGATGTGCACCGCGGCGTGGCTCACGAGCAGGGTGTAGCCATCGGCGGGCTGCTTGGACACCCAGTCGGTGCCGATGAGCCCGCCGGCGCCGGGGCGGTTTTCGACGATGACGTTCTGGCCCAGGGCCTGGCTCAGGTGCGGCGCGATCAGGCGCGACACCACGTCGACCAGGCCGCCGGCCGGGAACTGCGCCACCAGCCGGATGGGCCCGCGGCCGGGCCAGGCCGTCTGGGCACGAACCAGGGCAGGGGCAGCGACGAGCGACGAGGCTGCGGCGGCGATCAGGTGGCGACGCTTCATGGAGGGCTCCGGTCAGGCGGTGGGGCGTGCAGGCGGTGCACGGGACGCCGCCCGGAGCGCAAGACGCATGCCACGCGGCACGCACCGCCACGGTGCGCACCCCCGGGCGCCCGCGCCGACCGCGCGGCCGGGCTATTGCGGCTGGATGGCCAGCCCACCGTCGGCCACCAGCACCTGGCCGGTGACGTAGCGGGCCGCGTCGGAGGCCAGGAAGAGCACCACGTCCGCGATGTCCTCGGGCTCGGCGATGCGGCCCAGCGGCACACGCGCTGCCGCCTGCTCGGCGCCCTCCGGCCCCAGCGAGTGCTCGGCCGAGAGCAGCTGCGCGGTGCGCACGTAGCCCGGCGCCACGGCGTTGACGCGCACGCCATCGGCGGCCACCTCGGCCGCCAGGCCGCGCACGAGGCCGATGACGCCGGCCTTGGCGGCCGAGTAGTGCACGTGTTCGGTCCAGCCCCAGGCCAGGCCCATCAGCGAGGTGAGGCCCACGATGGCGCCTCGGCGGCGCGCGCGCATGGCCGGCAGCGCGGCGCGTGCGACGCGGAACATGCCCTTGAGGTCGATGTCCAGCGTGTGCTCCCAGCGTGTGTCGTCCAGCTGCGCCAGCGGCACGCGGTGCGCGATGCCGGCGTTGAGCACCAGCGCGTCGATGGCGCCGCACTCGGCGTTCACGGCTGCGACCACGGCCTCGACCTGGGGCGTCGAGCGCACGTCGAGGGCGTGGAAGACCGCGCTGCCGCCGGCGGCGCGGATGGCCGCGGCCACGGCCTGGCCCTCGCGCTCGAGGATGTCGGTGACGACGACGTGGTGGCCGGCTCGTGCAAAGGCCAGCGCCGTGGCGCGGCCAATGCCGATGCCGCCACCGGTGACGAGCAGCGTCCGGGTGGTGTTCATGGGGTGGCTCCTGGGGTGGGTTCGGGTCCCCGGCGCAGGGCGCAAGAACCGCGCCCAGCCAGACGACCTGGCTCTGGCTCAGGGTTCCTCGGCGATTGCCCAGGCGCAGCCCAGCAGACCCAGGCCCAGCATCAGCGCCAGCAGCACGCCCAGGGCGGCGCCGGGTTCGGCGGCGCGCCACTCCTGCGCGGCCTGCGCGACCAGGGGCGACGTGGCCAGCGCCAGCCAGGCCATCAGCGCCCCGGCCACCGCCGCGGCTGGCAGCGGCCAGGCGCGGCGCGGCCGGCGCGGCGGCAGCGCGTGCATCACGTGGGCGACGAAGGCGTCGTCCGCAGGGGCGGCCTCGAAGGCCTGGCGCAGCAGCGCGTCCAGATCGTGTGGTGCTTGATCGGGTTTCATGGCTCGTCATCGTCCTTCGGCTTGTCCGGTGCCCAGGCCTGCAGCAGCTCGCGCAGGCGCGCCTTGCCGCGCAGCACATGGGTCTTCACGGTGCCCAGTGGCAGGTCCAGCACCTCGGCGGCCTCCGGGTGGCTCAGGCCCATCTGCACGCAGTACAGCAGCGCCTCGCGCTGTGGTGCGGGCAGCTGGGCGAGGGCGGCCTGCAGGTCCAGCCGGAGCGCGGGGTCGTGCAGGTCGCTGGCTTGCGCCGTGTCGTCGGTGGTTTCCAGCGGCAGCGGCTGATCGCGCGCCCCGGTGCGGCGCCGAGCCTGCAGGAAGCAGCTGTGGGCGATGCGGTACAGCCAGGTCCCGAAGCGCGACTCGCCGCGGAACTGCCCCAGCTTGCGCCAGGCGAGCACGAAGGTCTCCTGGGCAAGGTCGTCGGCCAGCGCCGAATCGTGGCCCAGCAGGCGCCGCAGCTGGGCCCGAACCAGGCCCTGGTGGCGGCGCACCAGCAGCTCGAAGGCGCGGCGGTCGGCATCGCGGACGGCGCGCTCGACCAGCGCCGCATCCAGGCGTGCCTGCGCCTCGCCTTCATCCATGCCCGCCGCCGCGGCGAGCCAGCCACCAGTGGGCCAGGTAGCCCAGGCCCAGCGCCACCGGCAGGATGCCCAGGCCCCACAGCTCGGCCAGCGGGTGGCCCACGTGGACCTGCAGCGGCAGTGTCAGCAACGTGGCGCTCAGGCCCAGCCCACCGGCCAGCAGCACGAGCGCGCGCCGCAGGTCGCTGTGCTCGGGGTTGGCCTCGCCGGGCAGGCTGCTCGGCAAGGCAGCGCCGGACTCGGCCAGCCGCAGCAGGAACTGGTAGCGCATCTCGGCACGCACACGCCGGTGGCGCAGCACCAGCGCCACCAGGAGCACCGGCGCCAGCATGACGAAGGCCGGGATGAGCATCAGGGGGGTGAATTCCATCGCGTTCTCGGGTGGGGGTGGTGGGCGTTGGGCGCTCAGCGCGGCGTGACCAGCGAGGCCTCGATCAGGGCGTGCAGCCACTCGCGCAGCGGCATGGCGGCGTTGTCCTGGTTGGCGAGCACGATGATGACCAGCCCGTCGTCCGGGTGGTGCATGAACTCGGCGGCGATGCCCGGCGCGCCGCCGTCGTGGCCCACCCAGCGCCGGCCCGCCGTCTGGCCGACGCTGAACAGGTAGCCGTAGCCGACAGGGCCGAACTGCGCCTGCGGCTTCCACAGCGTCTCGAGCTGGCGGCGCGACAGCAGCCGCTGCTGGCCGAGCGCCAGCGAGAAGCGGTGCAGGTCCCGCGCCGAGGCGTAGCCGCCACCCGCGGCCGAGCCCTGCAGGCCCAGCTCGTCGTGGTTGTCGCGCCAGCGGCCGTCGCCGTCGGGCAGGTAGCCGATGGCAAAGCCGGGCCGGGCGTCATCGCGCCGGAAGTGGCCGCTGTGTGTCATGCCGGCCGGCCGGTAGATGTGGCGCTGCACGTAGGCCTCGTAGCTCAGGCCGCTCAGCGCCTCGATGACGAGCCCCAGGATCACCGGGCCGCCGTTGCTGTACTCGATGCCCGTACCGGGCTTGAACAGCAGCGGCTGGTCGACGAAGGTTTGCAAAAACGCCTGCTGGCTGCCGATGTGGTGTTTGGCGGCCTCGTAGGCCGGGTTCCAGTAGGAGCCCACGCCCGAGCTGTGCGTCAGCAGCTGGTGGATGGTCACCTCGTCGCGGATCGCCGCGTTCGGGAACCGCGGCAGGTGCCGGCCCACGGTGTCCTGCCAATCCAGCCGGCCCGCGGCCTGCAGCTGCGCGATGGCGATGGCGGTGAACATCTTGTTCAGCGAGCCCAGGTTGATGGGCGTGTCGAGCGTGTTCGCGCGGCCTGTGCGGCGGTCCGCCTGGCCCACGGCCTGGGCGTGGATCACGGTGTCGCCCCGCGCCACCAGCACCGCGCCGGAGAAGCGCCCGGCCCGATGCTCCTGCGCCAGGTGCGCGCCGATCGCCGCCGACAGCTGTGCCGGCGGCACCGCCGCGACGACCCGGCCGAGCGGCCGCACGCCGAAGCGTTCGATGCGCGGCGGACCGTCTGCCGCCGGCTGCAGCGTCAGCGACAGCGCGATTCGGCGGCCGTCGGCGAGCGTGTAGTGCAGCTCGCCTTCCGGGTCGGTGCCCTTGAGCGCCGTCGGCTCGAGGCTGGCGATGCCGGGGCCGAGCATCTCGGCCAGTGCACCGAAGGTCTCGACGAGGGCAGCCTCGCCGCGGCGCTGCACGAGGCTGGCGCTGAAGTGGCGCTGCAGCCGGGCCGCGCGTTCGGCCGGCGGGGCGGTCACCGTCTGCCAGAAGGCCTGGGCCGCCTGGGGCAGCCGCCCTGCGGACGACCCGGCGGCCCATGCGGGTGGCAGGCCGAGCGCGGCGAGGCAGGCGCAGACGCTGCGCCGGGACGGGGTGGTTGGCTGGGTGTGCATGTGGGGCCCCTGGGCTGGGCCGCCTGGATGGCGGCTTGTCGGGGGCTTGGATGCGGGCTCGGGGCCGGACGGATTCAGTTCGCCACGGCTTTTTTGCCAGCGCGCCGCCGGCTCACCATGAAACCAGCGCCCGCCAGAGCACCAGCACCGCCACCGCGACCGCCAGCACCGCAAAGCCGCGCCGCAGCAGCACCGCGCTGAGGTGCGGCGCCAGCCGCCGGCCCAGCAGCAGACCGGTGACGCTGCCGGCGGCAAACGGCAGGGCCTCGGCCAGCGCCAGCTGGCCGTAGGCCGCGGCCGAGCCCACGCCGGCCATCGCCACCAGCGCGATCACGCCCAGCGAGGTGACCTGGATGCTGCGCAGGTCCAGGTTGGTGTGGCGGTCCAGCGCCGGCACGATGACGAAGCCGCCGCCGATGCCCAACAGCCCGCTGAGCACGCCGGCCAGCGCGCCCACGCGGCCCAGCACCCAGGCGCAGCGCGGTGTCCAGCGCAGGCGCAGCTCTCCGTCGGGGCGCAGGCAGGCCACCGTCGGTGCAGGCCGCGGCGCCTCGCCACCCGCGTCGGGGTCGGCGCTGCGCCACATGCGCCAGGCCGTGAACAGCATGAAAGCCGCGAACACGCCCAGCAGCACAGGCTGGGCCAGCCGCTGCGCGATCGAGACACCCACGGGCGCGGCGAGCATGCCCACGGCGCCCAGCATCAACGCCGCACGGTAGCGCAGCAGCTGGTCGCGGAAGCCCAGCCAGGCGCCGATGGCACCGGCCAGGCCCACGGCCACCAGCGACATCGCCGAGGCCTGCTGCATGGGCAGGTGCAGCAGCAGCACCAGCAGCGGCACGCCCAGGGCACCGCCGCCGGCGCCGGTCAGCGCCATCAGCAGCCCAGCCACCGTGCCCAGCGCGCCAAGAGCCAGCAGCTCCATCAGGCCACCGTCAAGCCGTGTCGCCCTCGATGACGCCGCGGCGCGCCAGCCGGTCGTGGATGCTGCGTGTGCTGCGCCAGACGCCGAACACCACCAGCGGCAGCAGCGCGCCCACGGCGATCTCGGGGTCCAGTGGCAGCCCGGCGGCCTTGGCGCCCTTCGCGCCGTACAGCAGCAGGCTCACCACGTAATACGAGATGGCCGCGATCGACAGGCCCTCCACCGTGGCCTGCAGCCGCAGCTGCAGCGCCTGGCCCTGGGCGAGGCGGTTGAGCAGCTGCTGGTTCTGCGCCTCGGTGGCGATGTCCACGCGCGTGCGCAGCAGGCCGCTGGCGCGCTCCACGCGCACCGCCAGCGAGGCCAGGCGCTGCGCCGCGGCCTCCACCGTGGCCACGGCGGGCGCCTGCCGGCGTTGCAGGAACTCGCCCAGCGTCTGCTGGCCGTGCAGGTAGTGCTCGCGCAGCTCGGTGATGCGCTGCTGCATCAGCGCGTCGTAGGCCCGCGTGGCGTCGAAGCGGAAGGCGTATTCGGCCGTCGCGCGCTCCAGCCCCGCGGCCAGCAGCACCAGCTCGTCGAGCAGGGTCTGGTCGCTGGCCTCGCGCGCCTCGAAGCGGGCGGTGAGTGCCGAGAGCTGCTGCTCGGCCTGCGCCACCTCGGGCAGCAGCGCCTTGGCCGCGGGCAGGCCCAGCAGCGCCATCAGGCGGTAGGTCTCCATCTCGAGCAGGCGCTGCGAGATGCGGCCGGCGCGCGTTTCGGTGGTGCCCGGCGGCGCCACGACGAGGATGCGCTCGAAGCCGTCGTCGGCGAGCAGGAAGTCCGTCATCACGGCCGAATGGCCGTCGCGGCCCATGCGCGACACCGCCACCGGCCGGCCGCCGAACCACTGGCGCGCGGGCACCAGCCATCCGTCGTCGGCCAGGTCGGTGTGCAGCATCACCAGCTCGATGGCCACCAGCACCTGGCCTGGGATGTCGCGGAACCAGCCGCGGTCGACCACCAGCGAATCGAGCAGCGGCGGGTCGGTGGTGCCCAGGCCCGTGCCCTCGGGCAGCGACTGGAACAGCGTGTACCGCGTGAACTCGGTGTGGCGCTCCCAGCGCAATGCGCCGCCGGGCAGGTGCAGGCGCAGGAACTGGCCGTCCAGCGCATCGGCCGGCAGATCGGCCTGGCCGGGCAGGCGCTTCAGGTGCGCCCACTGCGCACTGCGCTCGACACCCTCGTGGCGCACGGCCACGTACAGCACCAGCGCCGGCATGCGGATGCGCGCTGCGGGCCGCGCGTGCGCCTCGTCGTGCAGGCGCTGGCGCAGCGGGTCGTCGGGCGGCAGCCAGCGGGCGGACGGCGAGGCGGTGGGCAGGGTCATCGTCGGTGGGCGCCCTTGGACGCAGGCAGGTCGGCGTAGTAGGTGGCCAGTGCCGCCAGTTCCTCCGCGCTGAGCTTGCCGGCAAAACTGCGCATGCCGCGGCGCGTGTCGTTGGCGCGCTGCTGGCCGTGGTACAGCTGCATCGTGCGCACGAAGTATTGCGGGTTTTGGCCGGCCAGCGCGGGTGTCTCGTTCACGCCACCCTGGCCACGCGCGCCGTGGCACGAGGCGCAGGGCGTGATCAGGCGTGCGGCGTCGCCGTGGCGCACCAGGCGCAGGGCCTCGGCCTGCGCGGCGGCGGTGGCCGTCGGGCGCGGCGTCTCGGCCTCCTGCGGGGCGGGCAGGCTGGCGTACCAGGCGGCGAGGTCGGCCATGTCCTGCAGCGTCATCGTGCGCGCGATGTCGCTCATCAGCGCCGCGCGTTCGTTCTCGGCGCGGATGCCGCGTTGGTAGTCCACCAGCTGCTTGACGGTGTAGGCGGCGCGCTGGCCGGCCAGGTGCGGCCAGTTCGGCGTGGGCGCCACGCCGGCGGTGCCGTGGCAGGCGGCGCAGAACTGCTGCGTGTGCAGCTGCTGGCCGCGCGTGGCGTTGCCCGCGGGCAGGGTGGCGAGCAGCTGGCGCAGCTCGGGCCGGCTCATCGCGGAGGGCCGCGCGGCGGCGGCATGGCCGGCCGTTGCATGGGCGTCAGGCGCGGCGTGCAGCAGCGGCGGCAGCGCGGCCAGCAGCACCACGGCCGCGGCCAGGGCCAGGTCGCGCAGGGTGGGGGCGATGGGCTTCATGCGAACACGTCCTCGGTGAAGGTGCGCAGCCAGGCCTGCTGGTAACGCGCGCCCAGGCGGATCTGCTGCGGGCTGGCGTCCAGCGGCAGGAAACGCGGTCCTTTGCTGCGGGCGATCTTCCCGTCCTGAAGGCGGAACACATCGGCCACGAACAGGCCGTACTCGCTGCCGGCCAGCGCGTAGCAGGTGTTCTCCCACACGGGCTCGGGCAGCGGCCGGCCGGCCAGGGCCTCGACGATGGCGCGCGCCACCACCTTGGCCTGCGTGTTGGCCGAGAAGCCGCTCTTGGGCATGGCGTCGGCGATGCTGGCGTCGCCGATCACGTGCA